>Ga0316203_1000254_pt1 | contig 81783 bp, 70 predicted proteins | sample 6monrhotite_MG_FD_204940 | JGI IMG/M metagenome (GOLD analysis project Ga0316203, IMG submission 204940) | Microbial mat bacterial communities from mineral coupon in-situ incubated in ocean water Damariscotta River, Maine, United States -... | ecosystem: Environmental > Aquatic > Marine >... | reverse complement strand
ACGTTAAATCAACCAAGTTTACCGTAATAACCTTGCTTAACTTATCAAAACAATCCCTTAGGCTTTCTTTTTGACTGAACCCCTTGGAACTGGATGCGCATTTTAGAGATTTTTATTCTGAGGTCAACGTCTTTTTTTAATTTACCTTCTGTTTGCTTTATTTTTATGCAAACCCTACTTTTATTGATGTTATATCGCACATTGTGTTCATATATTCAGCTTTACTCTTTTCTATAAATCCTTATTGAAAAATTAATATGTATTATCCTTTTGTTTTTTTTTGCTACTATTATTTTTATTCGCTATAACGATCCTGATTTTTTATGAAAAATTTTCCTAATTTACGTTCTTATCACAGTATTTTCCCAACTCTAGGAGAAAATACATATATTGATAACTCTGCTGTAATTGTTGGTGACATAACTATTGCCGATGATGTTAGTATTTGGCCTTTGGTTGCCGCTAGGGGTGATGTTAATAGAATTTCTATTGGTGCACGTACCAATATCCAAGACGGTACCATTTTACATGTAACTCGTAAAAGCGTTAGTAACCCACTTGGAGATCCTTTAATCATTGGTGCTGACGTTACGATTGGACACCAATGTATGCTTCATGGTTGTTGTTTAGGTGATCGTATTTTAGTTGGGATGGGTACCATTATTATGGATAGCGCTATTATTGAAGATGATGTATTTATTGGTGCAGGTTCTTTAGTACCACCAAACAAAACTTTAGTAAGTGGCTATTTATATGTGGGTAATCCTGTAAAGCAAGTAAGACCTTTAAAAGAAAATGAAATACACTTCTTAAAACAGTCTGCACTAAATTATGTAGAATTAAAGAATGATTATTTAAATGAATAACCTATTAAATAATTTGAAGTCATCCCTTTCTTCTTTATAAATTATCTATTGCCTCATATTAATATGAATAATATTTCCCTCTGGCTCATTTTTTTCAAGCCAGAGTTCAATAATTTCTTCTAAATCAAATTTAGCACAGGTATCTATTACCTCTAATTGCTTCAACTGTATAGAATGAAAAAATAATGTTATCAATTCACCTGATAACTGTGCGGTGAAACTCCAAGCATCTTCTTTGTCGTCAAAGATTAAATCATCATTAAATATTATTGATTGATTCATGCTTGTTCACTTTTCAACTTTAATTTTAATTGTTTAATAACAATTTCTATTTCAGGTATTACATTTCGCCATATTTGAAAACTTACTGCTGCTTGCCCAACTAACATCCCCAAGCCATCAACGACTTTGACTGCCCCTTGTTTTTCACACCAAGATAAGAATGGCGTTAATTTTTTACTATAAGCCATATCATAGCATGCAGTATGTTCTGTTATGATTTCTGACGAAATATCAGGAAATGCACCACTTAAGCTGGCAGATGTTGCATTAATAATAAGATCATAGGGTAATAATGGTATTGAATGTAAACCACATCCTTGTAATCTATTACTGTTAAATTGTTGACACAATTGTTCAGCTTTAATAGCGGTACGATTTGCTATTGTAATATTAGCAGGCATTTGTGCTAATAACGGGGTAATAACACCTTTTGCTGCACCTCCTGCTCCTAATAATAGAATGTGGCTTTCTTTAATTGGGAATTCATTACGAAATAAATCCTGAACTAAACCATAACCATCGGTATTGTCACCAATAATTTTGCCGTTAACAAAAGATAAGGTGTTAACTGCACCTGCTTTATTTGCAGTTTCACTAAGTTGGTCACATATAGCTAAAGCCTCCTCCTTAAATGGAGCAGTAACATTCGCGCCTTTTCCTCCTGATTTAATAAATTCTTGAACAGCAGAGGTAAATCCCTTCAAATCTACAAATTGTGCATTGTAGAAAAGTGCTTGCTGAGTTTGTTTTGCAAATTCTTTATGTATATAAGGAGAGCGTGATTGTTTTATGGGGTTACCAAAAACACAATAGAGATCCATAACAACTAATTATAAATTTAATTTGATAATTAGTTTATACAAAAAAGCAGTAACTGAGTTACTGCTTTTTTGTATTATTTTTATGTATGATTAAAATTTATAACCAATCATCAATGAATATACCATAGGATCAACACTGATACTTGCCTTACCAATATTATCACCGCCTACAGAAAAAGTTGCATCGGTATTTATATCAATATAACGTGCAGAAGCATTTACAGACCAATTTTTATCTATATCGTAATCGGCGCCAACTTGTAAAGCGTAACCAAATGAACCATCTAATTTTAAATTACTTAATCCTAAACTTTTTGGTGCATCAGCAAATTTTTCATTAAAAAAGATAGTATAATTTATACCCGCTCCAACATAAGGCTTAAAAGCAGAATTTGTATTAAAATAATATAAAGCACTAATTGTAGGAGGTAAATGACTTACTTCTCCCAGTTTTGCGCCATCAACACCAAGCACTGCATTTTTATCTTGAATATAAACATCATGGGTAAACGGTGTAGCAGCTAATACTTCTACAGCTAAATTACTATTATAAAAATATACGAAATTTAATCCTAACTGCGTGTTGTCACCAACCGTTAAAGTCATCGTTGAATCTGCGCCAGCTAGCATTATTGCAGATTTTCCACTATCAGGATTAACACTAGTTAAACCACCACGAATAAGAAAATCGCCCGTTTGATTAGCTAAAACTGGTGTTGATAGACCACAAAGTAGAGCAATTGCAACCATACTTTTTTTTACGTTTGTTTTATGATTTTTTGTCATGAGAGGTACCCCTAATTAATTTATGGGTATGTTAATCAATACACCTAAGAAAAACTTGATTTAGCTCAATTTTACAAACAATTATTTTTTTCGTCGTTGTTTTGTTTGATATACATCAATTTTATAACCATTGTTGAGGTTTTAGATAATTTAATAATAATGCCTCCGCAGAGTTTTCTTCTGCTTGATAATTGTATTGCCAACGAGCTAAAGGAGGCATAGACATTAAAATAGATTCTGTTCGTCCGCCAGTCTGCAAACCGAATAATGTACCACGGTCATACACTAAATTAAATTCGACATAACGACCACGACGATATAATTGAAAATCTCGCTCTTTTTCACCATAAGCTTCATTTTTTCGTTTCATGATAATTGGTACATAGGCTGTTAAAAAATTATTTCCAACCGCTTGTGTATAGGCAAAACTTTTGTCAAATCCCCAATGATTCAGATCATCAAAAAACAACCCACCAACACCCCGTGTTTCATCGCGATGCTTTAAGTAAAAGTAGTTATCACACCACGTTTTATGATCTTGATAAACATTATTACCAAAGGGTTTACATAAATCCGCTGCGGTTTGGTGCCAATGCAGAATATCTTCATCAAATGGATAAAATGGAGTCAAATCAAAACCACCTCCAAACCACCATACAGGATCCTCACCCGATTTTTCGGCGATAAAAAAACGTACATTAGCATGCGTAGTTGGGATATATGGATTTTTAGGATGGATAACCAGTGATACTCCACAAGCTTGAAAAGTTCGTCCTTCTAATTCCGGACGGTGTGCAGTTGCAGAAGCAGGCATTTTCTCGCCAAAAACATGAGAAAAATTAACTCCTGCCTGTTCAAAAACTCCACCATCAGTTAAAACTCGAGTTAGGCCACCACCACCTTGTTCTCGCTGCCAATTGTCCTCAATAAATTCTTTTTTTCCATCTGCTAATGCTAGTCCTGAGCAAATTTCATTTTGTAATGATTTAAAAAAAGTCATTACCTTGTTTATATCAGGTACATTATCTATATCTTGACTCATTTTCTTAAAACCTTTCCACTTATGGCATCTATTATAGTTGATGGTCGTAATAACCCTAAATTTTCACCTTTAACCAAGTAGTCAATTTGTGTATCAAATATCTGTGCTACTTGCTGCCATGTTTTCGCAGTTAACTGCCCTGATAAATTAGCGCTTGTTGAAATAATAGGTTTATTAACGTAGTTACATAAAGCTATTACGTCTGGATGAGCACTTACACGCACAGCTAAGCTATTGAATTTACCAGTTAACAATTTTGATAGTTCTTTTTTGGCTGGCACTATCTGAGTGATAGCGCCTGGCCAACGTAGTATCATAGCTTGATATTTATCCTCAGGAATTAATGATTCATCAATATAAGGCTGTAACTGATCATAACTTGCCGCAATTAAAATAAAGCCTTTGTCAGCAGGGCGATGTTTTAAACTTAATAAGTCTTCAATTGCTTGATTATTATCAGGATCACAACCTAATCCATAAACGGCTTCTGTGGGATAAGCTATAATCCCTCCCTGTAAAAAAACAGTTTTAAGTTTGGCTAATTCGGCTTTATTTAACATGATATTAGTAGTGCTTTAACTTAATTTAGCTTGTAGTGCATCATCTTTAGCTAATAATGCTTGAGCATTAGCAATACGTTCAGCTTGTACTTTTTCAGCAATAGTCTCATCAGCTACCGCTAAAATTTGTGCCGCTAAATATCCCGCATTTTTCGCACCAGCTTTACCAATAGCAACCGTAGCTACGGGGATTCCGCCTGGCATCATAACCGTAGATAGTAAAGCATCGTGTCCTTGTAATGGACCACAATCAATAGGTACACCAATAACAGGACGTGTTGTCATTCCAGCAACAGCTCCCGCCAAATGAGCAGCTAAACCAGCAGCGCAAATAAATACTTTACAACCACGTGCTTCAGCATCTTTTACATACGCTTTCGCTGCATCAGGTGTACGATGGGCTGATCGTACTCGTACTTCATGAGTGATATCAAATTTTTTTAGTATATCAATTGTGGACTGCATTACTGGTAAATCAGAGTCTGAACCCATTAAAATTGCAACAAATGTAGATGACATAATTTTCTCTTATTAAGTAAGTTAGTAAATATAAATTAGCTGTTCACGAGTATTTTGTAATTGCACTTTTTTTCAGGGCATACCAGCATTTTACCGCCCGCCATTGTGCGTTTAATTAATATTGGCCAATGACATTGGGGACAAGTTTCTGCCACTGGGGGATAGTTAACTATATATTTGCATTTAGGGTACTGATCACAAGCATAAAAAGTTTTACCGTAACGGCTTGTTTTTTCAAGTAGTTCACCAATTTTTTTTGTTTTCTTTTGTAAACATTGAGGACAAGAAACACCTGCATCTTTTACTTGTTGTTCATCGATATAATGACATTCAGGGTAATTGGTACAACCAATAAACATGCCATAGCGCCCTTGTTTTACCGCCAGCAAGTTTTGACATAAAGGACATTCACTACCAATAAGGGTTTTATCTTCTACTCGTTCATGTTCATTAATTTGTTGTGTATATTGGCACTGAGGGTATTGAGAGCAAGCAAAAAAAGAACCTGTTTTACCATGCTTAATGATCAGTTCACCACCGCATTCAGGACATGGTTGTCCACTCTTTTCTAGGGCGTGTTCGTGTCGAGAAAATAAAGGCTGATCAGAGTTAGGCATAATAGTTTGGTTAATAGGGAATACCCAGCAAAATAATGTTGGGTATTATGCCATAACTTTATAAAGAAGTTATAGTGGGTTGGTAAGCCGTATAAATATAATAACTAATGTAATGGCCCTTCTTGCTCATCAAAAATTAAATCTTCCATTTGTGAATAAGCACTTTCTCGTCCGGGAACATTAAACAACACCATTAATACCACCCATTTCATGTCATCTAAACAAAAGTCTTTAGTTTCAAGCTCCATAACTCGATCTATTACCATTTCACGAGTAGCAAAATCGAGTACATTTACTTGTTCTAAAAACAATAGAAAACCACGGCATTCAGTATCTAAACGTTCGTTTTCTTCTTTAGTATAAACACGTACTGACTTACCAGAGACTCTCGTAATATAAGGATGTGTCTCGCATTCTTGTAAAGCAGCCAGTTTTTCAATCCAAATTAACGCTTTATAAATTTCGTCTTGATGAAAACCTGCTCGTGATAATTCATCCGTTAAGATATCATGATCAACCATAATCTCTGCTTCAGAATGTATATAATTTTCAAATAGGTACATTAAAATATCAAACATATTACCCCCTATTTCAATCTAAAATAGCCACCTGGTATTGCAGATACCAAGCCTTTAAGCTCAAGTATTGTTAGCCGAGTTAACACTTCCTCTATGGAAAGTTTACACCGAGAAACTACTATATCTATAGCAGTAGCCTCATAGTCAACACTAGCTAACAATGGATCGATAAACAAGTCTTGTTGACAAATTTGTTGCATTTTTTTGTCATTATCTTCATTAGAAATATCGGACAAAGTCGATAAATCTAACTCATCTATTATATCGGCCGAACATTCAATCAATTTAGCACCTTGTTTAATTAACCAGTGACAGCCTTTACTTTTTGGGTTATTAACCGAACCAGGTACAGCAAATACTTCTCTATTTTGTTCAAGTGCGCACCGTGCTGTAATTAATGAACCGCTTTTTATTTCTGCCTCAACCACTAAAACACCAACACTTAAACCACTGATTAAACGATTACGACGAGGAAAGTGCCCCGCTTTCGCAACGGTTCCAGGTAAAAACTCACTAATAATTAACCCATTCTGGCTAAGTATATCTTTCGCTAATTGCCGATGCCGAGTAGGATAAACACTATCCAATCCTGTAGCCACTACGGCTATAGTACTTTCTGAAAACGTTAACGCGCCACTATGAGCTGCCGCATCAATACCTAATGCTAACCCACTGGTAATAACAATTTTTTGTTGTGCCAATTGACTGGCTATTTTTTTAGTAAAATCAAGCGCTGAAAACGTAGCACCACGACTACCAACAATAGCTAATTGTTGTTTCGTTAATAAGCGTTGATTTCCTTTTGTAAAAAGTACTAATGGTGGATCAAAAATTTCTTTAAGCAATGGTGGATAACAAGCCTGATCAAACGTTAAAATTTCACAACCACACTGTTGCGCTTGGTTAATAATCAAGGAAATTTTTTGCCAATCAGGAGAATTGAGTTGTTGGCATTGTTTGATAGATAAACCACAACTTAGTAGCTTTTCTTGTGTTTGAAAAAAAAGCTCTTTTAAGCCGAAAGTTTCAACTAAAAAGAGCTTTTTATGAACAGCGAGTCGTTGTACTAATTTTAATGCTAACCAAAATTCCGTTTCAGTTTTATTCATTTTCTCTTCCTTAAGACATGAAATTAAAAAGGTGCACTTACCGTATCTTGAAGCCTAATTGGTTTCTGCGTCTTTAATATAATTCCCATACTAACTTTTTCATACTTTTTGAAAATCATGATATTGCCAATAGACTCTTTTGGCATTTTATAATCAGAATTATCACTATTTGCTAAACGGTTCCAGCGTGAAGCATCTTTACTATAAACAGGGCCTTCAGATGTTTCTATAATGCTCGGTCCTTGGCGACTTATCGTCATAATATCACCCAAGCGAACACTGTCTTGTTGACCTCGATTAATCATAACAACATCAAATTTAGCAAATTCTCTGTTACCCGATGCTGATTTAATAATTTCCCCAGTAATACTAGGATCTGCTGGTTGCATAGTATAATAAGCGGGTAATAATTGCCCCTCATTCACCGGCATTACTAGCGCCCCTGATCGCACTTCTTGTTTTACACTATCAACATAAAGTGTAGCTGGAACTTTATTGGCAATATCTCCTTTTGCTATTGCTTTACCTGTACCAACAAATTTAGCGTAATAACCAATTAATTCTTGGCTTTTCGGATCAATTATTTTGTCACCTTTATAATAAATACCATAGGCTTTGCCAACCACTAAATCCGAGCTGACATAGAGTTTAAAACTATCTAGACTCGATTTTTGAGCTTCATTATTACCTAATACATGAGGTAAATTGTCAATTTGCTGTTGAGTAAATAAATTTTCATAGCGAATATAAGGCGCTATTTCACTTAATGATATAATACTAATAGGATTTTGATCCTTTAGTTGTTTACGAACTTTAGGTGACCATTTAAGCTCAGGCTTCCCTTTAACTAACATAGGTTGACCTTGCTCATCAAAAACCAAACGTAATTGATCACCGGGATAAATTAAATGCGGATTATTAATTTCAGGATTCAATCGCCACAACTTAGGCCACAACCATGGCTGCTTTAAAAAAATAGCTGATATATCCCAGAGGGTATCACCTTTTTTCACCACATAAGATTTTGGGGCGTTATTTTGTAATGTTAACTGGTCTGCAAAAACAGAACCCAACGGTAACATTACACAAATGATTAAGAGTAGAATTTTTTTTAACATGCTATGCAATCCATTCTTTAAAGCAATTAGTGTTATGCTTTTTTATTCTTAGGAGCAACTCACTAAATTAATAATATACTGATTTAATTGTATTGGTATTCTTTAATGGCTAAAATTGAACATACCATTCTAATTCAATAATCGCTAATTTTTTAATTAAATTATGACCATTTTAACTGTTTTACGCTTTCCTGACGAAAGATTACGAACCAAAGCTGCCGATGTGGTAGAAGTAAATGACGATATTCGTTTAATTGTCGATAACATGCTTGACACTATGTACCAAGAAAAAGGTGTTGGGTTAGCAGCCACGCAGGTTGATATTCATCAACGCATTGTTGTTATAGACGTTTCTGAAGACGGTGACAATCCAATTGTATTAATTAACCCTGAAATCATTAAAAAAGGGGGAGAAATAGTAATTAATGAAGAAGGTTGTTTGTCTGTTCCCGGCTGTTATGCCAAGGTTGATCGCCATGGTACGGTTAGCGTAAAAGCCCTAAATCGCAACGGTGAAGAATTTACCTTACATGGCGAAGAATTGTTAGCCATTTGTATTCAACATGAATTAGATCATCTTGCTGGTATATTATTTGTTGATTATTTATCCCCATTAAAACGTCAGCGAATAAAAACAAAACTTGAAAAAGAAGCTCGTCTAGAAAAAAATTAACAAGGATATACCTTTGTCACAAGCCCCTTTAGCTAAACCTTTAAAAATTATTTTTGCTGGAACACCTGATTTTGCTGCCCAGCATTTAAGCGCTTTAATTAACGCTCATCTTGATGTTGTTGCCGTATATTGTCCTCCTGATAAACCAGCAGGTCGCGGTAAAAAAATAACCGCGTGCGCTACTAAAGAACTTGCTATTGAGCATGGTTTAACTGTTGAACAACCTGTTAATTTCAAAGATTTACGAGATCAACAAACGTTAAAAAATTATCAAGCAGATATTATGATTGTTGTAGCATATGGATTGTTATTACCAGAAGTTATTTTAAATTCACCACGATTAGGTTGTATTAATGTGCATGGTTCATTATTACCTAAATGGCGTGGCGCTGCACCAATTCAACGCTCACTTGAAGCAGGCGATATTGAAACAGGCGTTACCATAATGCAAATGGATAAAGGGTTAGATACGGGTGATATGATATTAACCGCATCTTGTGCTATTACCAAACAAGATACCAGCGCCAGTTTATATGAAAAATTAGCTTTATTAGGGCCAAAAGCGTTACTTGATACTTTAGTTTTAATGACACAAGGTAATTATCCGCGTGAATCTCAAAACTCTGATTTGGCAAGCTATGCTCATAAGCTTGATAAAAGTGAAGCAGAGCTTGATTGGCATCTAACTGCCGATGTTTTACATTATAAAATTCGCGCCTATATTCCTTGGCCAGTTAGTCAATTTACCTTTACTGAAATCAATGTGAATTCTGGAAAAACAAAAGAGCATCGCATTCGCGTTCTACAAGCCAGCGTTATAAACGAAAATAACAATCAGGCTGTAGGCACTATTGTAAAAGTTGATAAAAGTGCGATTGTTGTTGCGACTAATAAAGGACAAATAGCATTAGAAGTTTTGCAACTACCAGGTAAAAAAGCTTTACCTGTTAGTGATATTTTAAATAGTCGATCAGCGTGGTTTAACGTCGGTCAAAACATTAATGGTGCAATCCATAATGTAAAGGTAAATAATGACTGTTAATATTCGTGCACTTGCCGCCCAATGTACTTTTTCCGTTGTAGATCAAGGTAAAAGTCTTGGCGAAGAACTACCAAAACAATTATTAAAAGTTTCTCCTAAAGATAAAGGTCTATTACAAGAACTTTGTTATGGCGTATTACGCTTTTTACCTGAATTAGAACATGATGTTCGTTTATTAATGGATAAGCCGCTGACAGGAAAACAACGCTTATTTCACTTTTTAATTTTAGTGGGCATTTATCAGTTCAAATATACGCGCATACCTGATCATGCAACTGTTGGCGAAACGGTAGGCGCAGCTCAATACTTAAAAAACAAAGGACTTAAAGGCTTAATTAATGGTGTGTTAAGAAATTTTCAACGCCAGCAATCACAAAACCCAACTAAACAAAGTAAACCTTTACCTGATGCGATAACTTACAATCATCCCAGTTGGTTTATCAAAAAAGTTCAAGTTGGTTATCCAGAGCATTGGCAAAATATTTTACGCGCAAACCAAGAAAAACCGCCAATGTGGCTAAGAGTAAACCAACAACATCACACAATTAAAGACTATTTATTATTACTTGAACAGGCAGAAATTGAGATAGCCTTTGTTGATGATTACTCTGGTGCAATACAACTAAGCAGAGCACAAGATGTTAATAATTTACCCGGTTTTGAACAAGGGTGGATTTCTATACAAGATGGAGCAGCTCAACAAGCTGCCCTGCTTTTAGATTGTCAAAATGGTGATAATGTACTCGATTGCTGTGCAGCTCCAGGCGGAAAAACTTGTCACATTTTAGAGTCTAACTCTAACATAACTATGACTGCTATCGATATTGAACAACAACGTTTGCAACGCGTTAAAGAGAATTTAGCGCGTTTAAATTTAAGCGCACATATAATTACAGGCGATGCCGCAAGTCCTCAATCATGGTGTGATAAGCAAGGTTATGATCGTATTTTATTAGACGCCCCCTGTTCAGGTACTGGTGTTATTCGCCGACATCCTGATATTAAATGGTTGCGTAAAGCCAGTGACATTGACAAACTAACAAAATTACAACAACAAATACTTGAGAATATTTGGTTACTACTCAAACCTGGTGGCACATTACTTTATGCAACTTGTAGCATTTTACCTGAAGAAAACAATGAACAAATAAAGCGTTTTTTAGTTAAACATAATGATGCTGAATTAGTTGAAATTTTAGCCACCAACAACTCGAATACAAGTTCGATTGGCTGGCAAATATTACCAAACGAAAATGGCATGGATGGTTTTTATTATGCAAAGATTACAAAAAAGTAAATACGGCTAGATCCTGAACTTGTTTCAACATCTAAATTAACAGCAAGCTATATAAGAATTAGAAAAAATAATGAAAATAATTATTATTGGTGCAGGACAAGTTGGCGGAACGTTAGCTGAAAATATGGTCGGTGAACTTAACGACATTACGTTAATCGACACAAACGCTGAAGTATTGCAAGAACTCCAAGATAAGATGGACTTACAAGTGATCACTGGCCACGGTGCTCACCCTGATGTTTTGAAACAAGCTGGTGCAGAAGATGCCGATATGATCATTGCGGTAACTAACGATGATTCAACGAATATGATCGCTTGCCAAATTGCTTATTCTCTTTTTAATACACCAACAAAAATTGCACGGATCCGCTCAAGTCACATTTTAAAATATCGAGATCAACTTTTTCATAATCAAGATATACCTGTTGATCATGTTATTGCTCCAGAACAGCTTGTTACTCGTGATATTGTTCGTTTAATTGATTATCCTGGTGCGTTACAAGTACTCGAATTTGCTAACGGTAAAGTAAGTTTAGTGGCAGTAAAAGCTTATTATGGCGGATTACTTGTTGGCCATGCATTATCCACTATCAAAGAACACATACCGAATGCTGATACCCGTGTTGCTGCTATTTATCGAAATGGTCGCCCTATTCGTCCTCTTGGCACTACTGTAATTGAAGCCGATGATGAAATATTTTTTATTGCAGCCACCGAACATATTCGTGCGGTTATGAACGAACTTCAAAAACTTGAAAAACCATACAAGCGCATTATGATTGCTGGTGGTGGCAATATCGGTGCAGGTTTAGCACGATCTTTAGAAAAAAATCATCAAGTAAAACTTATTGAACATTCTCAAAAACGTACTGAAGTTTTAGCATCAGAACTTAAAAATACCGTTGTTTTTGTTGGTGACTCTTCAGATCAAGAATTACTAATTGAAGAGCACATTGACCAATTTGATGTTTTTATTGCGGTAACTAACGATGACGAAGCAAACATTATGTCATCATTACTCGCAAAACGCTTGGGCGTACGTAAAACCATGGTGCTAATTCAACGTAGCGCCTATATAGATTTAATTGATAGTAGCGATATTGATATTGCTATTTCTCCACAACAAGCAACAGTTTCGGCACTGTTAACACATGTACGACGAGGCTCTATAGATAATGTTTATAGCTTACGCCGTGGGGCAGCAGAAGCTATTGAAATTGTCGCTAAGGGTGATGAAGGTTCATCAAAAGTTGTCGGTCGTGAAATTAAAAAATTGAAATTACCACCCGGTACAACAATTGGAGCTATTGTTCGTGGTAATGATGTTGTTATAGCTCATTCAAATACGGTGATAATGGAAGAAGATCATGTGATTTTATTTTTAGTAAATAAACGTTATATATCGCATGTAGAAAAGCTATTTCACGTAGATGCTATTTATTTTTAGCTCCCTACTATGCTTTGGAGATTAAGTACGCCAGAATGCTGGCGTAAATAGAACTAACAAGGTAAAAATTTCCAAACGACCAGCCAACATAGCAATAGTTAGTACCCACTTACTAAAACTATTAATTCCAGCAAAGCTAGATGAAACCTCACCTAAGCCAGGGCCAAGATTATTAATACAAGCGGCTACAGAAGTAAAGGCGGTGATATTATCAACACCCGAAGCTAATAAAAGCAACATGCAAACTACAAAAACCATAGTATAAGCTGCAAAAAAACCCCAGACAGCTTGCACTACTCGATCTGGTACCGCTTTATTTCCTAACTTAACCATAAATACAGCTTTGGGGTGAATCAAACGATCGACTTCACGCATACTTTGTAGGTATAACAACATAACTCTCACTACTTTTAATCCACCGCCAGTAGAGCCTGCACAACTACCAATAAAACTCGAAAATATTAAAAATATAGGTAGAAACAATGGCCAATGTGAAAAATCGGCGGAGGCAAATCCAGCAGAGGTACTAAACGAAACTGTTTGAAGTACAGCTTGATTTAAAGCTAAATCGGCGCTGTCATAAACATTAAACAACCATAAAACAACAAAACAACTGATCGCTAAAAAACTTTGAATAACAACAAAACCTCGGAACTCAGCGTCTGCAAAATAATTACTTAACGACTTATGATGCACCGCTGTGTAATGCAGTGAAAAGTTCATGGCTCCCATTAAACAAAAGAAAGCACAAATATAATTAATCAATTGGCTATTAAAATAACCAATACTCGCGTCATGTGTAGAGAATCCACCATTAGAAATTGATGAAAATGAATGGCATAATGCATCAAATAAAGACATACCGGCCAACCAATAAGCAAAAGTACAAATAAGGGTTAGACCTAAATAGATATACCACAGGTGTTTAGCTGTATCAGCAATGCGCGGAGTCATTTTAGAATCTTTTACTGGGCCAGGTGTTTCAGCACGATATAATTGCATACCACCAATTCCTAACATAGGTAAAACCGCAACCGCTAAAACTATAATTCCCATACCTCCGATCCATTGCAACTGCTGGCGATAATATAAAACAGCATGCGGTAAAGTATCTATACCACTTAAAATAGTTGCGCCAGTGGTGGTTAATCCTGAGAAAGATTCAAAAATGGCGTCGGTAAAATGAATATTAGGATGATCTAACAAGGTAAAGGGAATAGCGGAAAAACCACCTAGCACGACCCAAAAAAGGACAACAATTAAAAATCCTTCACGTGCGCGTAGTTCTCCTTTTTCATGTCGATTTGGATACCAAAATAATAAACCAGAAACTAAACACCATAAAAAGGATAATAAAAAGGCAACGCCTGCGCCATCACGAAAAATTAATGACACAATTGCTGGGGGTAGCATAGTTACGCTAAGCACAGCGACTAAAAGACCTAAAATTCTAATTATATTTTTATACTGCACGTTTTTCTATTCTCGTGAATTCAGGTCTTATTATTTGATCATTATCGTTATTTTCAGCTTTATTTAAGGCTATTTCCCCTGCTGATAAGGTAAATAGTTGTTGTTGTAATAAATTTACTTGTTGATCAGGAACAGCCAGCGTTATCTCAACGTGATCAGTAAATTTTTGTTCAATAATTTCACTTTTACACTGAGCCAAAGTATGAATTACATCATTAACTTGGTTATATTGACATGCTAATGATTTGTATACCATCGGTATTTTAAGCCTTGTAGATAATTGTAACAAGGCTTGGCGTACGCTAACGCCATAGGCTCGTTGCAAACCACCCGTACCTAATTTTGTACCACCAAAATAACGCACCACTACTGCACACAACTCTCCAATGTTACTGCCCTGTAATACCGCAAACATAGGTTTACCTGCTGTACCTGTTGGTTCACCATCATCTGAAAAACCATATCCTTGACTATATTCTGGTGATCCAGTTAAAAAAGCATAACAATAATGACTAGCTTGCGGATGTAATAATTTAATATTTGAAATTAAAGCCTTAACTTGTCTGCCATCATTACATGGCGCAAGGTAGCAGATAAAACGACTGCGCATCACAATAGTTTCTTCTACCACTTGACTTGTCGCTATTTGATAAGGCTTTCTGATCATTTTGATGATTAATTTAAACCTGCATCACGTGTCATATTTTCATTTTTATCTTGATGTACAATAATATTATCTTCAATACGAATACCACCATACGGACGCATCTCATCTACCCGCTGCCAATTAACCATCTCCGCATACTTTGATGATTTGAGTTTAATTAACAATGTATCAATAAAATACAAACCAGGTTCAATGGTAAACACTTGGTTTGCTTCAATAAGACGTGATGTTCTTAGAAAGCCATGTTCGGAAGGTGGTTGAATATGAGTACCACGTTCATCCGCCATAAAACCACCTACATCATGAGTTTGCAAACCTAAATGATGACCTAACCCATGAGGGAAAAATGTACTAACTAATCCTGATTCCGCTGCAATGTCGGCATCCACATTAATAAAATCAAACTCGCGTAATACTTCGCCTATTTCTCGATACGTTTCGATATGTAAATCAACATAACTTTTACCTGGGCGCAATCCTGCAACAGCATTTTTTTGTAACTGTTCCATACGCGCTATTAATTCAGAAAATTTACTTTCTTTAAAAGCATAGGTACGGGTTATATCAGCAGCATAACCCTGAAAATTTGCACCCGCATCAATCAAAAAAGTACGGTGTTCTAACGGTTTTTCTTTTTCTAACACCATGTAGTGTAAAATAGAGGCATTTTCATTAAGGGCTATGATATTGCCATAGGGGGTTTCATTTTCTGAATATTCAAGCGTTTTTAAATAAGTTTGTTGAATATCAAACTCACTCATACCAGCTAAAAATGCTGATTTAGCTGCTTTATGTGCTTTAACTGCCAATGTATTTGATTGACGCATACATACTTGTTCGTAAGTAGTTTTATAGGCACGGTGATAATGTAAATAATTTAATACTGGTTCAGGATTAACAGCGCTAAAACCTAAAGCCTTTGCAACTTCAATATGTTCACCAATATAGGCAAAACCATTTTTATCGTAAGGTAATAATTTTTCAACCTCACTGGCAACAGTTAGTATTTTAATCTCAAAAAAATCGTTCCAATAACTTTCAGGTAAAGGTGTTATTTTATGCCAAAAATCAATAGGTTGATAATAAATCAATATTGGTTTGTCTTCGCCGTTAACTAATAACCATGAATTGGTATTATTCGTTAACGGCAACCAAGCTTTGAAATGTGGGTTTGCTTTAAACGGATAACTATAATCATCAAGAAACACTTTAAGCTCTTGCCCAGAATGGATTACTAAACCAGATAAATTTTCACGCTTCAATACTTGCTTAGTTCTTTGTTGTAACTGGGTAATATGTGCTGGGTAGTTTTTTGCCAAATCGATCATAATTATATGCTCACACGCTATTTTTATATATTTGTTTAGTTAATTATACCTGTTATTTGGAAAAATTAATCACCAATTTCCATTGTCACTAATTGCTTAAATAATGCTACTGATTGATTTTCACGATATTGATAAATTTGCTGGTATGCCAACACGCTTTTTACATAATCTCTTGTTTCTTTGTAAGGAATACTCTCAATCCAAATGTCAGCAGGTATTTTTTTTTGTTTTTTTAACCATGATCTAACACGATATGGACCAGCGTTATATGACGCTGTAGCCAAAACAATATTATTATTTTGCTGACTTAGTAATTTCCGTAAATATTTAGTACCTAATTTAATGTTATTCTTCGCTGAAAATAAGTAGTGTTGACTAATCCTCTTTCTTCTTAATATATGCTTTGCCGTACTTGGCAATATTTGCATTAATCCATAAGCACCTGCTCCTGAATGTGCATCACTCATAAAAGAACTTTCACGTCGAGCAATTGCAAATACCCATGCTGGTAAGATATTATTTTTTTTCGCATAATCGGTAATATCTTCACTATAGGCGAGTGGAAAACGTAACTTAACATCATCTAAATAACCTTGTTTTGCTAGTGTGAAAATAGAACGATCAAACCAGCCTTTTTCATGGGCTATTTTTGCAGCAATTAGTTTTTCAGAATTTGATAACTTGGTTAACCAATAATTCCATTCACGTCTCGCCAAGTTGTATCGTTGTAAATTAAAAAGCTCAAAGGCTCTTTTCGCCGCAGGATATTTTAATACAGCTTGTTTTTCTTCTGGATTATAAAATAATGGCTTATCTTGAATATTAATATCTTTTTGTAATAAACCGGCCGCTAAAAACCCATAGTAATGACGTTTTTTTGCAATATTATTTAACAATTTTGTTCCTAATTCAATTTCATTTGTTGCCATTAAGCTACGAGCATACCAATATTTCCATTGCAATTTATGATGATATTGTATTGGTAATGTTTTTAGTTCTTTGTTTATTAACGACCAATTTTGTTGTTGTAATACTTCAACTAATCTCCATTGTATTAAATTTTCATTAAGATCGAGTGGTGATATTTTATTTAACCAAAATCGCGCTTGTTTATGCTTTTTACTCGTCAGTGCTTGCGCAAATTTTTGTGTGATAATTTGTTGTTGTATTGCTGCAAAACTCCATTGATTCACGGCTTTTTCATAAACACTCAACGCTAAACTCGGGTTTCGCCAAATTAAGCGTTTAAGTCCATACGTTAAAATTTCTGCTGACTTTGTTGAGTTTTTCGGAAACTTATTTAAATGACGAACATATGCTGGGTCTCGCCGTACTTTATGCCACAATTTCGCATAATATTGTAAATCTTCAGGTAACAACTTAGTTAAATAAGGGATCAGGGTATGTTTACCGCCGTTAGCCGCTAGTTTCACCCTTTGCCAAACAACACTAGTTGTACGATAACCAGATTGTTGCCATTGCTCAAATAACGGATCGCATACTTTAGGCTGTGATTTTCCCACCACCCATAATTTTGTGACTTGCGGTAAAACAATCTTTTTCGCCTTACCCGTATCTAGCTGAAAGCGATAAAAATAACAGTTTAAATCACTATTACTGTTCGGCCGGTAAAAATTTAAAAACATCCATTTGCGTTTTCTTTTCGCTAAATACTGCAACCATTTTTTACGTAAAGGCCAATCAAGCGGAGTGCTTTCATATTTTATTAAAAAATCACCAATTTGTTGCGCGTTTTTTAAATGCATCGTATGTATTAAACGTTTTTGATCTAAGTAGGGTTGCAGAGAATAGTTTTCTAATTTTTTATACAATAATTTATAACGTGCGGAGTCAGCTTGCCACACTTGCTTTTCGGCACTAATAAAGATTTTACGTAAGTCATTATCAGCGATTAGTAATGTAGAATAACTAAGCGAGAATAATCCAATCAAGATAAATAAAAATTTTGGCAAGATGAAAACTTCCGTGACTTTCCGTAACAACAAAGCTAATAGTAACAAACTACACTGTAAACTTATGCATGGATTCAGTAAACTACGCAATTAATTTATCGCTTAGATTAACAGAATGACAGAAAACAATTTTCAAGAGGCTGATCATCACCTTGATACTTTAGGATTACGCTGTCCTGAACCTGTAATGATGTTGCGATTAAGTATTCGCAAAATTGCCGTGGGTGAAACGTTACTCATTATTGCCGATGATCCTTCCACCACGCGTGACATCCCTAGTTTTTGTCGTTTTATGGATCACACATTAGTTAATTCACAAACAAAAAAACCACCGTTTCAATTTCTTATAAAAAAAGGAAATTAAAAAAGTGGTTTGTCATTTATATTTTTTGGCTTGTTTAACTACTGTAATACTGAAATATCAGCAATATTATAAAAGCTATTGCGGATTTGATTAAGCAGCGTTAAACGGTTTATTTTAACTGCTTGATCGTCACTCATTACCATAACATTATCAAAAAAAGCATCAATTGGTGCTTTTAATGAAGCAAGTTCTGATAGCACTGCTTGATAATTTTTAGCAGTTTGCAATGGCGCTACTTTCATCATTAACTCACTAAATACTTTAGCTAAGTGTTTTTCATCAACCTCTATAGCTATATCAAGATCAAATTCGTTAAGTAAATCACCATCAAACTTCGCTAATATATTACCAACTCGTTTATTAGCCGCGGCTAATGCCGATGATTCACTTAGCTCTTTAAAGTAAGTTACTGCTTTTATACGTTGATCGAAATCTAATGGGCAAGTTGGTTTTTTCGCTAATACTGATTGAATAACATCAAGTGCAATATTTTGCTCTTGATAATAAGCACGAAAACGCCCCATCACAAATTCGATTACTTCATCATGAGTATTTTTATTTGTTAATACATCACCATAAACAGTAATACCTTGCTTCACTAATTGACCAATATCTAAATTAAGTTGTTTTTCAATGATAATACGAATCAAACCAATTGCTGCTCGTCGTAAAGCAAAGGGATCTTTATCTCCTTTTGGGGCTTGATCAATGCCAAATATCCCCACTAAAGTATCAATTTTATCAGCAATAGCAACGGTACAACCAATATATCCTTCTGGTAATTTATCACCTGAGTAACGTGGACGATATTGCTCTTCTATAGCATTTGCTACATCATTATGTTCACCATCATTCTGCGCATAGTATTTACCCATAGTGCCCTGCACTTGTGGAAATTCTAATACCATATCGCTCATTAAATCGGTTTTACTCAGTAAACCTGCGCGGTGAGCATGTTCAGTATTGAGTGATAATTGCTCGGCAATGTTCTCACTTAATTTAGCAATGCGTTGTGATTTTTCAGCTAATGTACCTAGTTGTTTTTGAAAAAGAACACTTTCAAGACTTTTTAAACGTGATTCAAGTGATTGCTTTTTATCTGTATTAAAGAAAAATTCTGCATCAGCTAAACGTGGACGGATTACTTTTTCGTTACCAAAAACAACTTCTTGTGGATCTTTACTTTCGATATTACTAATAAAAATAAATTTATTAAGTAATTCACCCGATTTAGTAAACACAGGGAAGTATTTTTGATGATCCTTCATTGAGTAAATTAAAGGTTCGGCAGGTACTTGTAAAAATGCCTCATCAAAACTTCCAACTAACGCTACAGGCCATTCTACTAAACCGGTTACTTCTTCTAATAATTCTTCATCAACCAAGGCATCTGCATTAATTTCTTTGGCTGTATAGGCTATTTGTTCACGAATTAATTCTTTACGCTTGTTAAAATCAGCAACAACATATGCTTTTTTAAGAGTTTCTTCATAATCATCAGCATGCTTTATTGCCACCAAACCCGAACTATGAAAACGGTGTCCTGTTATTACGTTACTGGCATTAATACCTAGACTTTCACCATTAAGGACTTCGTTGCCATAAAGTAAAGTTAATGTGTGTACAGGCCGAATAAATTGTGTGCGGCTACTACCCCAACGCATTGGTTTTGGAATGGGTAATTTAGAAAGCGCATTATTTACTATGGTAGGAATTAACTCTGCGACGGTTTTGCCTTGTTGTTTTGTTTTATAAAGTAACCATTCACCTTTATCTGTTACTAAGCGTTCTGCTTGTTCTACGCTAATACCATTTGATCTCGCCCAACCTTGAGCAGCTTTACTGGCATTACCTTCAACATCAAATGCAACATTTACAGCAGGTCCGCGTTTTTCAACTATTTTATCTGCTTGGCAAGCAGACAATTCTTTAACGCTTATCGCTAATCTTCTTGGTGTAGCAAACCATGTTATTTCACTAAAATTTAACTCAGCTTTTTCTAGTTGATCTTTGATATGTTGATAAAAAGTTGTTGCTAAAGCTTGTAATGACTTAGGTGGTAATTCTTCTGTACCAATTTCAATTAATAATGTTTGTGTCGTCATTATTTATCTCCCGCATTAACAGAATTGTTGGCACATAAAGGAAAACCTAATTTTTCTCGTGCTTGATAATACGCTTCTGCGCATGCTTTAGATAAAGTTCTAACACGTAATATATATCTTTGTCTTTCAGTAACTGAAATAGCATGGCGGGCATCGAGTAAATTAAAGGCATGAGATGCTTTTATTACTTGTTCATAAGCTGGTAAAGGTAAACCTGCTTCAATCAATTTTTCACTGTCCTTTTCACACTGATCAAATTGTTTAAATAAAGCATCAACGTCAGCATATTCAAAATTATACGTCGATTGTTCTACCTCATTTTGATGAAAAACATCCCCATATAATACTTTACCCATCGGGCCATCGGTCCAAACAAGATCATAAATACTATCGACATTTTGAATATACATAGCAAGACGCTCTAAACCATAAGTAATTTCACCTGTAACTGGGCTACACTCTAAACCACCCACTTGTTGAAAATAGGTGAACTGAGTAATTTCCATACCATTAAGCCATATTTCCCAGCCTAAACCCCAAGCACCAAGAGTTGGAGATTCCCAGTTGTCTTCAACAAATCTTATGTCATGCACTAACGGATCGATACCAAGCTCTCTTAAAGAATCTAAATAAAGCTCTTGAATATTACTTGGTGACGGTTTCAACATAACTTGAAATTGATAATAATGTTGTAAACGATTAGGGTTTTCACCGTAGCGACCGTCAGTGGGTCGTCGACACGGTTGAACATAAGCACTGCTCATTGGTTCAGGACCAATAGATCGTAAAAATGTCATTGGATGGAAAGTGCCAGCACCTACTTCCAAGTCAAGCGGTTGTACAATTGCACAACCTTGTCGTGCCCAATAATCCTGTAGTTTTAGGATCAGTCCTTGAAATGTTTTAATGTTAAACGTACTCATGTAACTCTTACTTATTATTTATGATTGAAAATAGGGGTTAAAATTTAATAGTTAAACTTTGAACGCAATAGTATAGCGCTGTACGCCTTTTATACCAGTGCTATACTGTTAATTTGTTGTTTTTTATTTATGTAATGTTCTAAAATCATTTTAAGTTAGTTAAGTCGTTAAAACTTGTTAATAAAAAAAGCCCGATTTGATGACCGGGCTAATAAATTATTTTCAATATAACTAAATGATTTATATACTAAATATCTAAATTTGAAACTTTTAACGCATTATCATCAATAAATTTTCGACGTGGCTCTACATGATCACCCATTAGTGTGGTGAATAATAAATCTGCAGCAATAGCATCTTCAATAGTTACTTGTAGCATTCTACGTGTTTCAGGATCCATTGTCGTTTCCCATAATTGACTAGGATTCATTTCGCCTAATCCTTTATAACGTTGAATATATTGACCACGTTTCGATTCAGCCATTAACCAATTTAATGCTTCTTCAAAACTTGTTACCGTTTTTATTTTTTCACCACGTTGCACATAACCAGTTTCTTCTATTAATCCATTAATTGCTTCATTTAATTTCATGATTGATTTGAATTCTGATGAATTAAGCATTTCATAGTCACAATTATATGATTTATCAATACCATGTTGCCTTACATTAAAGGTCGGATAGTAAATATCACGTTCTTTATTTTTAAAAATATCTACTGAATATATAGCACCTGTCCCTACTTTATCAGCAATAATTTTTAGTAAATCATCAGCCCATGCTTTAACTTTATCTTCTAATCCTAACTCGCTTTCAGTAAGTACTTGGCCATAAATCATTGCAGTTAATATTTCACTGGGTAATTGGCGTGAAATTCTTTTAGTTGTCTCCATAACACTACGAAATTGTTTAACTAGTTTCTCTAGTGCTAAACCAGAAATAGCTGGAGCGGATTCATTTACATGAATTTCTGCGCCATCTAACGCCAAGGTTGTTAAATATTCTGTTAAGGCTTCATCATCTTTAATATAACGCTCTTGTTTACCTTTTTTAACTTTATATAACGGTGGCTGAGCAATATATATATAACCACGTTCCATTATTTCTGGCATTTGACGATAGAAAAAAGTTAACAATAATGTTCGAATATGAGACCCATCAACATCCGCATCAGTCATAATTATAATACTATGATAACGAAGTTTTTCTGGATCATATTCATCACGACCAATACCACAACCTAATGCCGTTATTAATGTACCAACTTCTTGTGATGAAATCATTTTATCAAAACGAGCTTTTTCAACATTTAAAATTTTACCTTTAAGTGGCAAAATAGCTTGGTTTTTCCGATTACGTCCCTGCTTAGCTGAACCACCAGCAGAGTCTCCTTCCACAATATATAATTCAGAAAGTGCAGGATCTTTTTCTTGGCAATCAGCTAATTTACCAGGTAAACCAGCAATATCCAAAGCTCCTTTACGCCGTGTCATTTCTCTTGCTTTTCGAGCAGCTTCACGTGCTCTTGCGGCATCAACTATTTTCATAATGATGGTACGAGCAACTGTAGGTTTTTCTAATAAATACTCACCCAGTTTTTCACCCATTGCTTGCTCAACTGCAGTTTTAACTTCAGATGAAACGAGTTTATCTTTCGTTTGCGATGAAAATTTAGGATCTGGTACTTTTACTGAAATAACTGCCGTCAACCCTTCACGGGCATCATCACCAGATGCGCTAGTTTCAGTACTTCCACCTTTTTTTGTTTTATTCAGACCTTCTTTCACCATGTAACTATTTAGTGTTCTAGTTAAAGCTGTTCTAAATCCACTTAAATGTGTACCGCCGTCACGTTGAGGAATGTTATTTGTAAAACAATGTATGTTTTCTTGAAATCCGTCATTCCATTGCATCGCAACTTCAACAACTATTCCATCTTCTCTTTCTAAATCAAAATAAAATATTTCTTCATTTACAGGTGTTTTGTTGGTATTTAAATAGTCAACAAATGCTTGTATACCACCGTCATAATGAAAATGATCTTCACGTCCTTCTTCACGTTCATCCGTTAATTTAATGGATACGCCAGAATTCAAAAATGACAATTCACGAATACGTTTTACCAATAAATCATAATGAAATAGTGTATCAGTAAAAGTAACTTTACTCGGCCAAAAACGGACTTCGGTACCTGTTTGGTCAGTATCACCAATAACTTTCAATGGCGATATTGGCTCCCCAATGCTATAAAATTGTTCGTGCAATTTACCTTCACGACGAATTGTTAATTGTAGTTTTTCACTCAAAGCATTTACTACAGAAATACCTACACCATGTAAACCACCAGAAACTTTATATCCAGAGTCTTCACCACCAAACTTACCACCTGCATGTAATACAGTCATAATAACTTCAGCTGCCGAAACTCCTTCTTCAGGATGTAAAGCAGTTGGTATACCTCGACCATCATCTTTTACTGAAACAGAACCATCTAAATGTATTTTTACATCTATTTCGTTACAATGCCCTGCAAGAGCCTCATCTATGGAGTTATCTAAAACCTCAAATACCATATGATGTAATCCGGTGCCATCATCTGTATCACCAATATACATTCCGGGTCTCTTTCTTACCGCATCAAGTCCTTTTAGTACTTTAATACTTGCTGAATCGTAACTATTTTCTTTTGGTATAACTTCTGTCATAGCTTTTGGCCTATTCACACTCTATTGAAATTTCACCATGTTTCACGTGAAACATTTTATATTTTTCATTATTATTTATTATGGGTTTAGGAATTAATGGATCCAAATCTACCCTATTAACAGCAGTAGCAATAACCTGACAATTAAGTTTATCAAGTGCAGTTGCTAATGCCTTTCTTGAGTTAACATCTAACTCAGCACCAATATCATCTATCATTAAAATTGGTTTTACTTGCATTACTGTTTCAATCAATTTTGATTGAGCTAAAGTTAATGCTAGTAAAAACAACTTTTGCTGTCCTCTAGAAATTACTGCCTCTAATGGCTGTTTATTTAACATAAATTTTATGTCAAATTTATGTGCACCCATTAGGCTATATCCATATAAACGTTCTTTGTCTTTATTATCATTCAGTACTTGTTGTAATGATCTTTTTTGCGTCCATCCTTGAGAGTAAATCAATTCAATTTTTTCATGGTAATTAGGTAATAGTATTAATAACCATGTTTGTAATTCATTTCTTAAAGATTCAATATATTCTAATCTATCGTTAGCTATTAACTCAGAATATTCTATAAATATATCAGTCCAATAACTCAATTCTTGTAAACTAACTTTATTTTTCAAGCAAGCATTCCGTTGTTTTAATACTTTACTAAAATGACGCCATTTTAAAGAAAAATCATGTTTCACGTGAAACAATCCTAAATCGATAAAGCGTCTGCGTTCTTTAGGACCACCGAAAAAAAGTTTAAAACTTTCGGGTGTAATTATTTGAACAGCTATATTTTTAGCTAATTCAGAAAGTTTATTAACACGTATACCATTAACTTTAATATCAAGTTGGTTATTCTGATGGTCTTTAGATATACCTAAACTTTTATCGGAATTATCTTTAATATTAATAACAAATTTTGAAAAATCATGATTAACAATATTTTCAGTTTTATTTGTTCTAAACGATTTACCATGACTAATAAAAAAAATAGCTTCTAAAACACTACTCTTGCCACTACCGTTATCACCAGTGATAATATTTAAATTTGGATGAAACTCAATTTTTACGTTTTTTAAGTTTCGAAAATTTAATACTGATAATTGTTTTACGCTCATTTAAAAATAATATTATTAAAGTCGCATTGGCATAACAACATAAAGTGCTTCGCCAGAATCACAACCTTCAATAACTACACTACTCTGAGCATCCGCTAAGGTGAACTTAACTTTTTCATCTTTTACTGCTTGTAAAACATCAAGAACATAACTAACGTTAAAACCGATTTCTAATTCATCATAAGGAAAGTCAATTTCGATTATCTCTTCTGCTTCTTCTTGCTCTGGATTATTAGCTGTAATTTTTAATTCATTATTTGCAAAATTTAAACGAACACCTTTAAATTTTTCATTTGATAATATTGAAGCACGGGATAATACCTGTCGTAATTGCTCTTTATCTGCTTCAAGGACTTTATCACCATTACGAGGTAATACACGACGATAATCAGGAAATCTGCCATCAACTAATTTACTAGTAAAAGAAAAATGGTTGTCGATAATACGAATATGATTTGAACCTAAATAAATTTGTACTTCTTCATCTATAGGATCAAGCAAGCGGATAATTTCTAATATACCTTTTCTTGGAACAATAACTTGTCGAGTAGGTAAAGTAAGTGACTCATTACCAATTTTACAAATAGCAAGTCGATGTCCATCTGTGGCAACCGACCTAATTTCGTGTCCTTCTGTTTCAATAGACATACCGTTTAAATAATAACGGACATCTTGATTTGCCATAGAAAAATGTGTACTTTCAATAAGTTGTAAAAAATTAGACTTTAAAAGTTTAAATTCAACATCTCCTTTCCATTCTTCAATATTTGGAAAATCATCCGCAGATAAAGTTGCTAAAGAATATTTACTGCGGCCTGTACTTATTTTAATAATATCATCAATATAAATAAAAGTGAGCATTGAGCCTTCAGGTAAACTTTTACAAATATCAAGTAATTTACGGGCTGGTACAGTTATTTTTCCGTCACTACCCTGATTTTCTACTTCAGCATAAGCAACCATTTCAAGTTCAAGATCTGTAGCCGTTAAAGTAAGTGAACTATTTGATATTTCTAATAAAATATTACCAAGTATTGGTAATGTACTTTTACGTTCTACTGCACCAGAAACTAATAATAGTGGCTTAAGCAGTGATTCCCTATTAAGTGAAAATTTCATTCTTTGTAAACCCATTTAACTTTTATTATTTATGAGGATAATGTTCTTATTAAGTTTGCATAGTCAGCTTTAATATCGCTATTTTCTTCACGTAACGCAACAACCTTACGACAAGCATGTAATACTGTTGTATGATCTCTACCACCAAAAGCATTACCAATTTCAGGTAAACTATGATTCGTTAATTCTTTAGATAATGCCATTGCTAGCTGTCTAGGTCTAGCCACAGATCGACTTCTGCGCTTAGAAAGTAAATCTGAAACCTTAATTTTATAATATTCAGCTACTGTTCGTTGAATATTATCAATAGTAACTAATTTATCTTGTAAGGCTAATAAATCACGTAAAGCTTCGCGTACAAAATCTATTGTGATAGCACGACCAGTAAAATTAGCATTTGCAATGACACGATTTAAAGCTCCTTCTAACTCTCGCACATTTGACCGTAAACGTTTAGCAATAAAAAAAGCAACTTCATCAGCTAAATTAACATGGTGTTCTTCGGCTTTACGTTTTAATATGGCGACACGAGTTTCTAATTCAGGAGGATCAATAGCAATAGTTAAACCCCAGCCAAAACGAGACTTTAAACGATCTTCAACATCGACTTCTTTAGGATAACGATCACTTGTTAATATAATTTGCTGATTACCCTCTAATAGCGCATTAAAGGTATGAAAAAATTCTTCCTGGGTACGAGTTTTACCAGAGAAAAATTGAATATCATCAATAAGTAAAGCATCAACACTACGATAATATTGTTTGAATTTTTCAATAGCGTTATTTTGAAGCGCTCTCACCATATCTTGAACAAAACGTTCTGAATGCATATAAGCTATTTTAGCTTTTGGGTTATTTAATAAAATCGCGTTGCCAACAGCATGCAATAAATGCGTTTTACCTAAACCTGTACCACCATATATAAATAGTGGGTTATAAGCCGCACCCGGATTATCCGCAACTTGCGAAGCTGCAGCACGTGCTAATTGGTTAGATTTACCTTCAACAAAATTATCAAATGTATAATTAAGTCTAACATTTGTAGTTTTTGGTAGATGGGGATCAATATTAGAATTAGATTTTCTACTAGAATTATTATTTGTAAAAGTATTACTAGATGATATTACGTTAGCAGAAGATTTAACAGATTTTGTACCAACATCGAACCGTAGTAAAGGTGGTTCATTTGCGTCGTGTAAAGATATCAACTCATTGATTTTATTTACATATTTTTCTCTTACCCAATCAAGTACAAACCGATTAGGCGCATAGAGCGTCATAATATTATCTTCAACTACACATTGTAGTGGTCGAATCCACATACTAAATTGCTGCGCTGGTAATTCTTCTTGGAGGACAGATAAACAACTCTGCCAAACTGAATGCTCCACTCACAACCCCTCAAAAATACAACAAAAATTGAATGTTATTAAATAAACATCCAAAAAAGAAAATTAGATAACCGAGCAAATATTCGGATACTAACAAATAGTTAAAATAAATCCTGTCTATACAAATAATTCAGATATTTATATTAATTCATTCACCCTAAAATTATTTTCGGGTAAAGGATTAAAAAGAATATTATTTTAATTGTCCTAAATAAGATGCATAACCACTAAATTTAGAAAGAATATATATAATAATAAAGTCATTATCTCTATAGTTATCCACAAGTGCAATATTGACTTTTAAAATAAGTCATCTATTTAGATAAAAAAAAATTAACATACTGTTTTATATAAATATTTAGTTTTGTTAATATTAACTTAGTGTAAAAATAATTTAATTATATTAATTAGTTATTTAAAAAATAATGAATATTTTATAACCCACTTAAAGATATTGTTATAAAACTGTGGATATATTTAAAGTTTGATTTGATCAACGATCAAATCAAAAGATCTTTTAAGTAAATAATGACATTTTATATTGACAAAAAATGTCATTCACTATAGAATTCGGCCTCAAATTTTATTCAGTGTGCTCTTAACGGCGGTTTGCCAGGGCAACATTAACCGACGGATTAGCGTAATGAAAAGAACATTTCAACCAAGTACTTTAAAGCGTAAGCGTAACCATGGTTTCCGTGCTCGCATGGCAACTAAAAGCGGACGAGCAGTAATAGCTCGTCGTCGTGCAAAAGGTCGTGCAAAGCTTAGTGCTTAGGCTTTTTCTCTTTGTTAAGAAAAAGTATATAAGGTAGCCAAATGGTTACTTATCAATTTAATCGGGAGTCGCGTTTGTTGACTCCCGGTCATTTCCAAAAGGTTTTTTCTAAACCTACTCGTTTTCATTCTCAACATTTCACTGTATTAGTTGCTGATAATTCTATTAAAAATAATAGGATTGGCTTTGCTATAGCTAAAAAAAGAGTAAAGCTCGCAGTCCAACGAAATAGAGTAAAGCGCCTTGTAAGAGAAAGTTTTCGCTTAAAACAGTATGATTTACCTATTGTTGATATGGTAATTATGGCAAAATCAGGTATTGATAAACTTGATAATCAAGCAATTAACCACCAAATAGAAAATATATGGCGAAAAATAATTCAACGTCAAAAAAGATAGCAATTTTATTTATTAAAAGTTATCAAAATTGGTTAAGCCCATTACTTGGAAATAATTGCCGTTTTCATCCAACGTGTTCTCAATATGCTATTGAAGCAATAAATAGTTTTGGTGTTATAAAAGGTTGTTGGTTAGCGAGCAAACGTATAATAAAATGTCACCCATTACATGCGGGCGGTGAAGATCCCGTTCCACAATCAAAAAAAGAGAAGTAAATAAACTATGGAATCTCAACGCAGTCTGCTTTTTATTGCATTATTAGTGGTTAGCTATTTGCTATATAGCCAATGGCAGTTAGATAAAGCACCAAAAATTCAAGAAGAAACATCAACTCAAAGTGTTGTTAAATCAGTTAACGATAATGACTATATTCCACAGGCAAGTGAGCCAAACTCGCCACAGAGTGAAAAAATATCAGCTATTGCAAATATAATTGATGTAAAGACTGATGTATTAGAGTTAAAAATAAATACCCAAGGTGGTGATGTTGTTGAAGCTAAATTACTAAAATACAATACCAAACTGAATAATGGTATTCCTTTTACCTTAATGCATAATGGCGCATTTACCTACATTGCGCAAAGTGGCTTAATAGGTAGTAATGGATTAGACCAAATTGTTGCCGGACGCCCAATTTACCAAACAAATAAAACTCAATATGTATTGTCTGAAAATCAACACGAACTCATTGTCGATTTAACTTATCAAGATCAAAATACTTTATCTGTAACCAAACGATTTACCTTTTCAAGAAAAAGTTACAGTGTAAAAATAGATTACATTATCAATAATAACAGCTCACAAAATGCAACAGTACAATTATACGGGCAATTAAAACAAACAATAGATGTACCAAAAAAATCTGGCATGATGCCAACTTCAGCTTATCGTGGAGCCGCTTATTCTTCTAATGAAGATCGTTATAATAAATTTAAGTTTGGTGATTTTGAAGACGAAAAATTAAACATAACTACCACAGGTGGCTGGGTTGCGATGATAGAACATTATTTTGTTTCATCATGGATCCCTAAAGATAGTGGTAATAACCAACTATATTCAAGTTATACTCAAAATGGTGAAGCTATTATTGGTTTTAAAGAACCAGCTCTAACAATTACAGCAAATAATAGCGCAACTACCTCAGCAGTTTTGTATTTAGGTCCTAAAGATATAAATGAGATGGCAAATATAGCCGATGGATTAGACTTAACTATTGATTATGGATTTTTATTTATGATCAGCAAGCCATTGTTCTGGTTACTTACCCATATTCATGACTTAGTCGGTAATTGGGGTATAGCGATAATAGTGATCACATTAATTGTAAAAGGTGGTATGTATCCACTAACAAAAATTCAATATACATCTATGGCAAGGATGCGTGAACTGCAACCTAAAATGGCTGCATTAAAAGATCGCTTTGGCGATGATCGGCAAAAAATGTCTCAAGCGACTATGGCACTTTATAAAAAAGAAAAAGTAAATCCTGCAGGTGGATGTTTTCCATTATTATTACAAATGCCAATTTTTTTAGCATTATATTGGGTATTTTTAGAAAGTATTGAATTACGTCATGCTCCATTTTTTCTTTGGATACAAGATTTATCAGCAATGGATCCCTATTATGTTTTACCTGTACTAATGGGTATTAGTATGTTCGTTATGCAAAAAATGCAACCTGTTACGGTACAAGATCCAATGCAACAAAAAATCATGAAGTACATGCCAGTAGTCTTTTCAGTATTTATGGCATGGTTTCCATCTGGTTTAGTGCTTTATTGGTTAGTAAGTAATCTTATTTCTATTACACAAATGAAAATAATTTTTTCAGGTATAGAAAAAAATAAAAAAGCATTGGCAGTAAGTTAAATAAAGCAAATAGATAAAAAAAGCGACTTTCGAGTCGCTTTTTTTATACGCGAAAATAAATCGATAAAAAATGTGTATTTGCCGTTATTTATATAAATAAAGTAAAATACAGTTAACTTGTTAGAAAAAGAAAATATATATGAGTCAAAAATCATTGAGTAATTATCATCAAGAAACTATAACAGCCCAAGCAACACCTCCCGGTAGAGGAGGCGTTGGTATAATAAGAGTATCTGGGCCAAAAGCAAAATTAGTGGCTCAAGCTATTTTAGGAAAGATACCTAAAATTAGGACAGCAGAATACCTTCCTTTTAAAGATCAAAATCAACAAGTTATAGACCAAGGAATAGCTATTTATTTTAAAGCACCACATTCATTTACGGGTGAAGATGTACTTGAATTACAAGGTCATGGAGGACCAATCATTTTGGACATGCTTTTAAAAACAATAACTGCACTGCCCTATATACGTATAGCTAAACCAGGTGAATTTAGCGAACAAGCGTTTTTAAATGACAAACTAGATCTAACTCAAGCTGAAGCTATTGCTGATTTAATCGATTCAAGTTCAGAACAAGCTGCCCGTTGTGCTTTGAATTCTTTACAAGGTAATTTTTCAAAACTAGTCAACCAACTAGTAAATGAAGTGATCCATTTACGCATGTATGTTGAAGCAGCAATTGATTTTCCTGAAGAAGAAATAAATTTTTTAGCAGATAAAAAAATAGTTAACAGTCTAAAAAATATTATTAAACAAGTCTGTACAGTAAAACAACAAGCACAACAAGGCAGTATACTTAGAGAAGGTATGCGTGTAGTTATAGCTGGACGCCCTAATGCAGGAAAATCAAGCCTCTTAAATGCGCTTAGTGGTAAAGACAGCGCCATAGTCACAGATATAGCAGGAACGACCAGAGACGTATTAACTGAACAAATAAATATAGATGGTATGCCATTACATATTATCGATACAGCGGGCCTTAGAGACAGTGCTGATAAAGTAGAACAAATTGGTATTGAACGCGCGTGGCAAGAAATTAACAAAGCTAATCAGATATTATTTATAGTAGATTCAAGCCAAGAAAAGGAACACCAACCTGAAAAAATTTGGCCAGAATTTTTTGCCAAACTCCCAAAAGATATTGGTATAACTATTATTAAGAACAAAGCAGACATTAGCCAAATTGATATCGGTTATGTTGAGCATAAACAGCAGCACCCTAAAGTAATAGCACTATCAGCTAAAACAGGTCAAGGAATTGAAAATCTAACCGAACATTTAAAAGCAATAATGGGATATCAAGGAAACACAGAAGGAAGCTTTATGGCACGTCGACGTCATTTAATTGCGCTAGAAAATGCAGAATTACACTTAAATACAGGTTTAGAGCAATTAGAGTCTTTTATGGCAGGTGAAATATTAGCTGAAGAATTAAGAATAACTCAACAAGAACTGAATGAAATTACAGGTGAATTCACTAGTGATGATCTGCTTGGACAAATATTTTCTTCTTTCTGTATTGGAAAATAATTATTAATATTTCCCTTAAATAATCACTTTAAAAGGATCAATAATGGCATCTTTTCAAATAATAGTAGGTAGTATGTTAGGTGGTACTGAATATGTAGCAGAAGCCTGTGAAGAAACATTAATTGAACTTGGGCATCAAACTAAAGTGCATTTACAACCTGAATTCGACCAAATTTTAGACAACAATCAAACTTGGCTAATTTGTACTTCAACCCATGGTGCCGGTGAATTTCCAGACAACATTAAAAAATTCATAAATGATCTAAGATCGTACGATCAAAAATTATCAACAACCCATTTTTTAGTGATCGGTGTTGGAGACTCTAGCTATGATACCTTTTGCTTGGCCGCAAAAAACATAGAAAACCTATTAATATCAAAAGGTTGTTTAAAAAAAATAAATTTACTAACGCTCGATATGCAACAAGATATTGATCCTGAATTAGTCGCTCAACAGCATTTAAAAGTAAATAAAGATCTTTTATACTGATTTACACATAACTTATACACATAAAAACAATAAAAATAACTCTATTGTGTATAAGTTATGTAAAAACCACTGAATAGAACTTTATTATCCAGTGTATAAAAAGAATGTTTATTCAGGTTGTGGACAAGTAGCTGTTTTGATCAGAGCTTGTATGTGGTTTGATCAACGTTTGATCACAACTTAATAGTCTAATTAAAATGATGAAAATATTAAAAAAAAAAGACTTATCCACAGAAAACTGGCTAAGTAATAGTAATAATAATAAGATCTTTATAAAGATCTTTATATATTATTAACAGATCAAACAAAGATCTTTTTCTCAAATTTAAATATCACTTATGCTAAAAAAGCGCTAAAATACGTTCCCTTTTCAAATGTGGTAAAAATAAATGTGGTATCAAAAGTCTTTTGACGTAATTGTTGTTGGTGGTGGTCATGCTGGTACAGAAGCCGCTCTTGCAGCTGCGCGTATGGGCTGTGAAACATTATTGTTAACGCATAATATTGATACGCTTGGACAAATGTCGTGTAACCCAGCAATTGGTGGAATTGGTAAAGGTCATTTAGTAAAAGAAATTGATGCTTTAGGTGGTTTAATGGCTGAAGCAATTGATCATAGTGCGATCCAATTTAGAACCCTTAATGCCAGTAAAGGCCCTGCAGTTAGGGCAACAAGAGCGCAAGCGGATAGAATATTATACAAAAATCATGTACGACATTATTTAGAAAACCAACCAAATTTAACCTTATTTCAACAACCTTGTGATGATCTTATTTTAGACAATGATCAAATCATTGGTGTTTCGACTCAAATGGGTTTGAAATTCAAGGGAAAAACCGTAGTGTTAACCGTAGGAACTTTCCTTGCTGGACAAATTCATATTGGTTTAAATAATTATCAGGGAGGTCGCGCAGGAGATCCTGCTAGTGTAAATTTATCAAATAAATTACATGATTTACCTTTCAGAATGGATCGTTTAAAAACTGGAACACCGCCTCGATTAGATGCACGTACACTTGATTTTTCACAAATGATTGAACAACCAGGTGATACGCCAAGACCAGTATTCTCGTTTATGGGATCTTTAAAAGATCACCCTCAACAAATGCCCTGTTTTATCACCCATACTAATACTAAAACTCACGATATAATTCGTAATGGGTTAGATAGATCACCAATGTATACTGGAGTTATAGAGGGTGTAGGACCTCGATATTGTCCATCTATAGAAGATAAAATTCATCGTTTTAGTGATAAAGATTCACATCAAATATTTGTAGAACCTGAAGGATTAACTACCCACGAAATATACCCGAATGGTATTTCGACGAGTTTACCATTTGATGTACAGATTGATCTCGTACGCTCCATTAAAGGTTTTGAAAATGCACACATTACTCGGCCTGGTTATGCAATAGAATATGATTATTTTGATCCACGTGATTTAAAACAAACTCTTGAAAGTAAATTTATAAAAAATTTATATTTTGCAGGACAAATTAATGGCACTACTGGTTATGAAGAGGCTGGTGCACAAGGATTAGTAGCTGGTGCTAATGCTGCATGTAGAGTTAAAGAATTAGGAGATTTTGTTTTAGGGCGAGATCAAGCATATGTGGGTGTACTTATTGATGATTTAGCCACTTTAGGAACGAAAGAACCTTACCGTATGTTTACTTCACGCGCAGAATATCGTTTATTATTACGAGAAGATAATGCAGATATTCGATTAACCGAACAAGGTCGAAAAATTGGTTTAGTGAACGATTCACGCTGGCAAAGATTTAATGAAAAAATGGAAAATATTGCGCTTGAACAACAACGTTTAAAAACCGTTTGGATCCAAAAAGATCATCCAGCAGCAGAACACGTAAACAAATTATTAAAAAATCCAATTAGTCGTGAAAATAGTTTAGAAGAATTATTACGTCGACCAGAAACTTGTTATCAAGATTTAATATCTATTGATGGTTTAGGACCATTACTTAGTGATACCCAAGCTTCAGAACAAGTAGAAATTCAAATAAAATATGCTGGTTATATTGATCGTCAACTTGATGAAATAGCGAAGAAAAAACGTCATGAAGAAACCTTAATCCCAGTAGATTTTAATTTTAATCAAATTTCTGGTTTATCTAATGAAGTTGTTGCTAAATTATCAGAGGCTCGACCTGAAACTATTGGTAAAGCCTCAAGAATGTCTGGAATAACGCCTGCTGCTATTTCTTTGTTGTTGGTTTACTTAAAAAAACATGGTTTACTTGCAAATTCTGCACTTAAATCAGCCTAAATATTTAATAATATTAAGAATAAACCACCTAAAAATTATGTTAACAGCACATTTTAAAAAACTATTATTACAAGCCGATATTAATTTAACTGAAAAACAAATAAATTTAATAATTCAATATGTTCAATTATTAGTTAAATGGAATAAGGCTTATAATTTAACATCGGTAAGAGATCCTCAAGAAATGCTAGTAAAGCATATTTTAGATAGTTTAGTAATTGGTGATAAATTACAAGGTGAGAAATTTATTGATGTTGGCACAGGACCTGGATTACCAGGGATCCCTTTGGCAATATTGTATCCTGATAAAAATTTTGTATTGTTAGATAGTTTAGGTAAACGTATTACTTTTTTACGACAAGTCGTTTTTCAGCTAAAACTAGAAAATGTTACGCCAGTACAATCACGTGTTGAAAACTATAATGGTGAAACTGTTTTTGATGGTGTGTTAAGTAGAGCTTTTGCATCAATTACAGATATGATAACTTGGTGTTCTCATCTTATTGATGAAAAAGGCTGCTTTTATGCGTTAAAAGGACAATATCCATTAGAAGAAATTAAATTATTACCTGAAAATATTAAAGTTTCTGCTAGTCATAAACTTATTGTTCCGCAATTGATCGGCGAACGTCATTTAATTGAATTGAAAAAGTATTAAAAAAATAAAAATAATTTGGGGTTATTGTGGGTAAAATTATTGCGGTAGCAAATCAAAAAGGTGGTGTTGGTAAAACCACAACATCGGTTAATTTAGCCGCCTCATTAGCTGCAACTAAGCGTAAAGTATTATTAATTGATTTAGATCCACAAGGTAATGCAACCATGGGCAGTGGTGTAGATAAATATGAAGTTGCCTCTACCTGTTATGAATTACTTATTGAAGAAAAACCGCTTGATGAAGTTATTGTTAAAAATACCGTTGGTTTGTACGATTTAGTTGCTGCAAATAGTGATGTAACTGCCGCTGAAATCAAATTAATGGAAGTTTACGCACGCGAACTTCGCTTAAAAAACGCACTGAAACCAATAAAAAATAATTATGATTTTATTATTATAGACTGCCCTCCTTCACTTAATATGCTTACGGTGAATGCTATGGCTGCTGCTGATTCAGTACTTGTGCCAATGCAGTGTGAATATTATGCCTTAGAAGGATTAACTGCCCTTTTAGATACAATTTCCAAATTAACTTCTGTTATTAATAATAAATTAGAAATAGAAGGTATTTTGAGAACTATGTATGATCCACGTAATCGTTTAGCGAATGATGTATCTGAACAATTAAAACGTCATTTTGGTGATAAAGTATATCGTACCGTTATTCCGCGTAATGTACGATTAGCTGAAGCACCAAGTTTTGGTGCGCCAGTAATGTATTATGATAAATCAGCAACAGGCTCTAAAGCCTATTTAGCGCTTGCTGGTGAAATATTACGCAGAGGCGATCAAATAAAAAAACAAACCTCTACTACTAATCAAGAAGTGACATAATAATATGAGCGCATCAAAACGCAGAGGATTAGGCCGTGGCTTAGATGCGTTACTTTCTAGTCCAGTAAAACAAAATGACAATAAACAAAATAGTGAAAGTACCGCTCAACAAAGCGAATTACAAAAATTACCTATAGAGTTATTGCAACCAGGTAAATATCAACCACGTAAAGATATGTCGGCAGACGCACTTGAAGATTTATCAAACTCAATAAAATCACAAGGTATTATTCAACCTATTGTCGTTCGACCTATTAGTGAAACAGCAGGTATAAAAACTTATGAGATTATTGCTGGTGAACGTCGTTGGCGGGCTGCACAACTTGCTGAAATTGATATAGTTCCTTGTATCATTAAAGATGTACCAGACGAAGCTGCGGTTGCTATTGCATTAATTGAAAATATTCAACGCGAAGATCTAAACGCCATGGAAGAAGCCATTGCCTTAAATAGATTATTAAATGAATTTGAATTAACTCATCAAGAGGTGGCTGATGCTGTTGGAAAATCTCGTACAGCTGTTTCAAATTTATTGCGTTTAAATAGTTTAAATGATGAAGTAAAAACATTATTAGAACATGGTGATATTGAAATGGGGCATGCTCGGGCATTATTGGCTTTAGATAATGATCTCCAAACAACTACCGGTAGAATGGTTGCTGCAAAAGAATTAACCGTTCGAGAAACAGAAGCATTAGTAAAAAAAGTATTATCCCCAGAAAAAGAAAAAATAGAAAAAATTAAAGATGCTAATACCGAATCTTTAGAACAAAATCTATCAGGAATTTTGGGGGCTGCAGTTAGTATTTCACATAATAAAAAAGGTAAGGGTAAATTAGTTATTAATTATAGTAGCTTAGATGAACTTGATGGTATTTTAACTAAGATACATTAAACCACTACATAGTATTTATATTACTAAATTTTTTATTTGTAATAACTGAATCTAATATTAAGTCCTTAAAAATATTTATTTTTTTAATTAATCATAATTATTCGCACAAATAAAGGGCGGATAGCGCCCTATTATGTTGCAAAAAAAACCTAAATCAGTATACTTGCGCAGACTTTTTGTGATGGTTTTATGTCATTGAAAAATAGTAATTGTTTACGAAAGATTTCGTTATTTATTAAGTATTAATAATTTATATGAAAACTTTTAGGTTGAGGTACAACGTGAGCCAACGAAATAAAAATAAATTAACGGCTACGGGTAAAAGCTTAACTAGGCAACAATTATTATTTGCGAGTGTGATGACTTTTTTTACATGTGTAATTACTTATTTATTATGGGGATTTATAACAGCTAAATCTGCATTATTAGGTGGATTAATTGCGATAATACCGCACTTTATTTTTGGTCTCAGCGCATTTAAATATTCTGGGGCGACAAAAGCACAACAAGTGGTTGATGCTTTTTATAAAGGGGAAAAAGTTAAATTATTAATAACAGCTATATTGTTTGCACTAACATTTAAATATTTCACTATAGTGCCCTTAGCTTTGTTTACTGTATTTTGTTTAGTAATGATTACGTCATTACTAACACCAATTTTTTTGAAACACTAAATTTTAAACTTTAATCATGGGAACATTAATATGTCTGTAGCTGCTTCAACTGAAACGCTAACCAGTCAAGAATATATTAAACACCATTTAACCAATTTAACGACAGGCGAAGGTTTTTGGACTTGGCATTTAGATACGTTAGGTTGGTCGGTGTTTTTAGGATTAGTATTTATTACTATATTCCGTCGTGTTGCAAGTAAAGCAACATCAGGAGTACCAGGTAAATTACAATGTGCAGTAGAACTTATTGTCGAATTTGTCGGTGATAGTGTTAAAAGTACTTTTCATGGAAAAAATCCATTAATAGCACCATTAGCTTTAACCATTTTTGTATGGGTGTTGTTAATGAATGCAATGGATTGGGTACCTGTTGATTTACTACCAGCCTTAATTAGTTTTGTATCAGGTCATGATGTTGCTCATATCTATATGAAACCAGTACCAACCACAGACCCTAACATGACTTTTGCTTTAGCATTAGGTGTGTTTGTACTTACTATTTATTATTCAATTAAAATAAAAGGTGTTGGCGGGTTTATTAAAGAACTTACTACTCAACCTTTTGGTTGGTGGCCGTTATATCCAATTAACTTTATTCTTGAAATGGTAACCTTATTAGCGCGTCCATTATCATTAGCATTACGTTTGTTTGGTAATTTATATGCGGGCGAATTGATATTTTTACTAATAGCAACGGTTGGTTTATTTCAGTTACCGTTGCATTTTATATGGGCAGCATTCCATTTATTAATAATTCCATTGCAAGCGTTTATATTTATGATGCTAACTATTGTTTACCTTAGTTTAGCTCACGAAGATCACTAATTATAATGGAAATAACTTGAACGACAGAGGTCGGCCCGTTGGGTGAAGAACAGGACGTTCGTAATACTAATTTGCTGGGAGTAAATTATAACGAATTTATTAGGCCTTTAGGCTGTAAGACAGGATGTCAAAAATAATAATTTTTTAACTTTAACTTTAAACTTTACTTTTAATATCGGAGAAAAATATGATTGCTATTGCAGTTGCTTTACTAATTGGTTTAGGTGCTTTAGGTACCGCTATCGGTTTTGGTTTGTTAGGTGGTAAATTCTTAGAATCTGCTGCTCGTCAACCTGAACTAGCACCTCAACTACAAGTGAAAATGTTCATCGTAGCAGGTCTTATCGATGCTATCGCGATGATTGGTGTTGCTATCGGGTTATACCTATTATTCGTTGAAGGCCTACATATCCCAGCTTAGGCTTAATTTTAAAGCGAATATAAATAGGAGGTACACAAATGAATATTAATGCCACGTTAATTGGTGAATTAATCGCATTTGTCGTATTTGTAATGTTCTGCATGAAGTATGTATGGCCACCAATTATTGGTGCCATTGAAGCTCGTCAAAAAGAAATTGCTGACGGACTTGCGGCTTCAGACCGTGCTGCTAAAGATCTTGAGCTTGCTCAAGAAAATGCTGCAGCTCAATTAAAAGAAGCTAAAGCTCAAGCAGCGTCAATTGTTGAAGCAGCTAAGAAGCATGAAGCTAAAATAGTTGAAGAAGCTGCCGGCAAAGCACAAGCTGAGAAAGATAAAATCTTAGCTTCAGGACACGCTGAAATAGAAACTGAACGTAACCGAGCTAAAGAAGAATTGCGTGCACAAGTTGCCGTTCTTGCTATTGCAGGTGCCGAGAAAATTCTTGAGCGTTCAATCGATGCCGCTGCACACAGCGATATCTTAGATAAACTCGTCGCCGAGCTATAGAGGAAAGAGCTATGTCTGAATTGACAACTGTTGCTCGTCCTTACGCGAAAGCAGCGTTTGACTATGCACTTGAAAGTAATTCTGCTGATAACAACGCCATTGATAGTTGGTTAAATCAACTAACCTTTGCGGCTGAAGTATCAAAAGACAGTACCATTCATGATTTTATTTCTGGTGGTGCTTCTACAGAACAAGCAATTACATTATTTTTGAATGTATGTGGCGAACAAGTAGATAGTAAAGGCCAGAATTTTTTAAAAATAATGGCTGAAAACAAACGTTTGTTGGTGTTACCACAAGTGTTGACTCAATTTTGTACTTTAAAAGCAGAATATGAAAAAACAATTGAGGTAGATGTCACGTCTGCTGTTAAATTAAAAGTGGCACAGACAAAAACATTAAGCGCCGCGCTTGAAAAGCGCTTGGCACGTAAAATAAAGCTCAATTGTAAAGTTGATAACACGATCATTTCAGGTTTAATTATTAAAGCTGGTGACATGGTTATAGACGGTTCTACACTCGGTAAATTAAACCGTTTAGCCGTAACTTTACAATCTTAGCACTTATGAAATAAGGGAACAGAGCATGCAACTGAATTCCACTGAAATCGCTGAATTGATCAAATCTCGTATTGAGCAATTCAACGTTGTCAGCGAAGCTCGTAACGAAGGTACTATCGTATCAGTTACTGATGGTATCATTCGTATTCATGGCCTTGCCGATGTAATGCAAGGTGAAATGATCGAACTTCCTGGTAGCCGTTTTGCTATCGCCTTAAACCTAGACCGAGATTCGGTAGGTGCGGTAGTTATGGGTCCTTATGCGGATCTTGCTGAAGGGCAAAAAGTAAAAGGTACTGGTCGTATTTTAGAAGTACCAGTAGGACGTGGCTTATTAGGCCGCGTAGTTAACACATTAGGCGAACCAATTGATGGCAAAGGCCCAGTTGAGCACGATGGCTTCTCTCCAGTAGAAGTTGTTGCACCGGGTGTTATCGAACGTAAATCGGTAGATCAACCTGTACAAACAGGTATTAAATCTATTGATTCAATGATCCCAATCGGTCGTGGTCAACGTGAATTAATTATTGGTGACCGCCAAATTGGTAAATCGGCAATTGCTTTAGATGCTATTATTAACCAAAAAAATACAGGTATTAAAAGTATTTATGTAGCGATAGGCCAAAAAGCCTCTACCGTTGCTAATGTAGTACGTACTTTAGAAGAACATGGCGCATTATCAAATACTATTGTTGTTGTTGCCTCAGCTTCTGAAGCCGCTGCATTACAATACTTAGCACCATACGCTGGTTGTTCAATGGGTGAATACTTCCGTGATCGCGGTGAAGATGCATTAATCGTTTATGATGATTTGTCTAAGCAAGCAGTTGCTTATCGTCAAATTTCATTACTTTTACGTCGTCCTCCAGGTCGTGAAGCATACCCAGGTGACGTTTTCTATCTTCACAGTCGTTTATTAGAACGCGCTGCACGTGTAAATGAACAATATGTTGAACGTTTCACTAAAGGTGAAGTAAAAGGCAAAACAGGTTCTTTAACTGCATTACCAATTATTGAAACACAAGCGGGCGATGTATCTGCATTTGTACCTACTAACGTAATTTCAATTACAGATGGACAAATTTTCCTTGAGTCTGATTTATTCAACTCGGGTATTCGTCCTGCGGTAAATGCTGGTTTATCTGTATCACGTGTTGGTGGTGCTGCTCAAACGAAAATCATCAAAAAATTAGGTGGTGGTATTCGTTTAGCTTTAGCTCAATATCGTGAATTAGCTGCATTTGCTCAATTTGCCTCAGATTTAGATGATGCAACACGTGCTCAATTAGAACATGGTCAACGTGTTACAGAATTGATGAAGCAAAAACAATACAGCCCGTTATCTGTTGCTGAAACAGCAATATCTTTATTTGCTGCGGAAAAAGGCTTTTTAAACGACGTTGCTATCAACAAAATCAATGATTTTGAAGACGCGTTACAAGCCTATATGAACAGTAACCAAGCTGAGCTTATGGCTACTATTAACGAATCTGGTAACTACGATAAAGACATCGAAGCAAGCTTGACGTCAGCACTTGAAACATTCAAGTCAACGCAAACTTGGTAGTCTTTAATTAAACGTAATGAGTTTCGGAGAGAAGAGTCATGGCCGTTGGTAAAGAAATAAAAACCAAGATCGCGAGTGTTCAAAACACACAAAAGATCACAAATGCTATGGAAATGGTTGCTGCGAGTAAAATGCGTAAAGCGCAAGAAAGCATGGCAGCCTCTCGTCCATATGCAACAAATATACGAAATGTGATCGGTCATATTGCGCTAGGTAATTTAGAATATCGTCATCCTTATATGGAAGAGCGAGAAGCTAAGCGCATTGGCTATATTGTTGTATCAACAGACCGAGGTTTGTGTGGTGGTTTAAATATTAACTTATTTAAAAAAGTACTTGCTGATGCTGCTAAATGGCAACAACAAGGCGCTGAAGTTGATTTTGCGGTAGTGGGTTCTAAAGCTACTTCATTTTTTAACAACATGGGCGCTAATGTAACCGCACAGGTTTCTGGTTTAGGCGATTCTCCATCAATCACTGACTTAGTTGGTAGTGTACAAGTGATGTTAAAAACATTTGATGATGGTGAAATTGATAAGTTGTTTATTGTATATAACAAGTTCGTTAATACGATGACGCAACAACCAACAGTAGATCAATTGTTACCTTTACCTAAATCTGACGATGATGAAATTAAACATCGTTGGGACTACATATACGAACCAGATGCTAATATATTGTTAGATCAATTATTGATTCGTTATGTTGAATCGCAAGTATATCAAGGCGTGGTTGAAAACCTAGCTTGTGAACAAGCAGCCCGTATGATTGCAATGAAAGCCGCCACAGATAATGCTGGTGAACTAATTGATGATCTACAACTGATATACAACAAAGCGCGTCAAGCTGCAATTACCCAAGAATTAGGTGAAATTGTTGCTGGTGCTGCAGCGGTTGGTTAACCAAATGGTTAATCAAGTTGGTAGAGCGTTTTTCGTAAATTAAACTTAAAGTAAGTGCTGAGTAAAACCACTTACTGAAATTTAGAGGATTAAACATGAGTACAGGTAAAGTCGTCCAAATCATTGGCGCAGTTGTGGATGTTGAATTTCCACAAGATGCTGTACCTCAGGTATATGACGCATTAAATGTAACCGAAGGTCAGCTGGAAGGCTTAGTACTTGAAGTACAGCAACAGCTTGGCGGTGGTGTAGTTCGTACTATTGCTATGGGTACGTCTGATGGTTTGCGTCGTGGTCTGAATGTAGTAAATACAGGTGATAATATCCAAGTTCCTGTTGGTGTAGAGACTTTAGGTCGCATCATGAATGTATTGGGTGAGCCTATCGATGAAGCAGGTCCTATTGGTGAAAAAGACCGTTGGTCTATTCACCGTGCTGCACCTGCTTATGCAGAACAAGCCATGTCTAACGAATTGTTAGAAACAGGTATTAAAGTAATTGATTTAGTATGTCCATTCGCTAAGGGTGGTAAAGTAGGTCTTTTCGGTGGTGCTGGTGTTGGTAAAACCGTTAACATGATGGAACTTATCCGTAACATCGCAATCGAGCACAGTGGTTACTCAGTATTTGCTGGTGTTGGTGAGCGTACACGTGAAGGTAACGATTTTTATCATGAAATGAACGACTCTAACGTACTTGATAAAGTATCGTTAGTTTACGGTCAAATGAACGAGCCTCCAGGAAACCGTTTACGTGTTGCCTTTACTGGTTTGACAATGGCAGAAAAATTCCGTGACGAAGGTCGTGACGTTTTATTCTTTGTTGATAATATCTATCGTTATACCTTAGCTGGTACTGAAGTATCTGCATTGCTTGGTCGTATGCCATCAGCGGTTGGGTATCAACCAACACTTGCTGAAGAAATGGGTGTATTACAAGAACGTATTACTTCAACGACTAAAGGTTCAATCACATCAATCCAAGCGGTATATGTACCTGCGGATGATTTGACCGATCCTAGTCCTGCAACTACCTTTGCTCACTTAGATGCAACGGTTGTATTGTCTCGCTCAATTGCTGAATTGGGTATTTACCCTGCGATTGACCCATTAGACTCTACTTCTCGTCAGTTAGATCCTTTGGTGGTTGGTACTGAGCATTATGAAGTGGCTCGTGGTGTGCAATCAGTATTGCAACGTTATAAAGAATTGAAAGATATCATCGCCATATTAGGTATGGACGAGTTGTCTGAAGAAGATAAACAAACGGTGTATCGTGCACGTAAGATTCAACGTTATTTATCTCAACCATTCTTTGTTGCTGAAGTATTTACAGGTTCTCCAGGAAAATATGTATCATTAAAAGACACTATTTCAGGATTTAAAGGTATTTTGGCTGGTGAATATGACGATATGCCTGAACAAGCATTCTATATGGTTGGTTCTATGGAAGAAGCTATAGAGAAAGCCAAAAACATGTAATGCAAATTAGTAAGTATTAGCTTAATACGTATACTTACATAATTGGAGATCTAAAATGGCGTTATATACTGTAAATCTTGAAGTGGTTAGTGCAGAAGAAAGCATCTTTTCTGGTAGCATAAAATCATTACAGATCACAGGTAGTGAAGGAGAGCTAGGTATTATGCCAGGCCATGCTCCTTTACTTACCTCACTAAAACCTGGTATGGCACGTATTGTTAATGCTGATGATAAAGAAGAAATACTTTATCTTTCAGGTGGTATGTTAGAAGTTCAACCAAATCATGTAACCGTATTAGCCGATGTCGCTACACGAGCAACTGATTTAGATGAACAAGCTGCAATGGATGCTAAACAACGTGCGGAAGAACATCTGAATAAACACAGTGATGATGTTGATTTTGCTGAAGTTGCTGCTGAACTAGCGCGTGCGATTGCACAATTACGTGTTATTCAAGTGACTAAAAAGAAAGTGAATTAATTACCAAGTTTACATAAATAATAAGCGATCTTACTTTAAAAAGTATGATCGCTTTTTTTATATCTTTAATTATAAAGTAAATAACGCGGTTATTGGTGATTTTAACCAGTAGAAACGATCACTAAGTTTGTCATATATTATTTTACACTAAATACCCCCACATCAAGTTCTATTCTATTGAGTTACATTTATTATCCTCAAAACAAAATCAATAGTCTAAAAAGTGCTATAGATTTATATGATACTATTAACAGATAAATATTATTAGAAAATAAAGAATTATTATGCATTTAGACCCCTTTATGCCGCAGATGGTGAGTATTATTTTTATAGTTCTTGCACTCGGTTTCGTTCTAAAACTAATTAATCAGCCGCATGTAATTGGTTATTTAATTGTCGGTGTTGTTATTGGTCCATGGGGAATGGGACTGGTTAATGACACAGAAAATATTAGTCGCTTAGGTGCCGCGGGGGTAGTTTTTTTATTATTTTTTGTTGGGATGGAAACCGACGCAAAAAAATTAGTAGAAAATTGGAAACTGGCTATTTTTGGAACGTTATTACAAATAATGTTAAGTGTTGGTTTTGTTTGGATGCTCGGTTTATTTTTTCAATGGAGAATTGAGCGAGTCATACTTATTGGTTTTGTTATCAGCTTAAGTAGCACCGCAATAGTGATTAAGCTTCTGCAAGATAGCAATACATTAAACTCTAAAATAGGTCAAGGCGCTTTAGGAATATTGCTAGCCCAAGATTTAGCTATTATTCCAATGTTGATCATTATTGGCTTATATCAAACTGAGACAGTTGCAAGTGCTAATATTGGTAGACAACTAGTTGGTGCTATAGTGTCTGCTGCACTGTTAGGTTTTATTATTGTAAAAAAAGTAGTGCATATTCCCTTATCTAAGTGGCTGAAAAATGACCATGAATTACAAATATTTGCTGCGTTAGGAATTTGTTTTGGCTTATCAATGTTAACAGCGTGGGTTGAACTTTCAACTGCTTTAGGTGCTTTTTTGGGGGGTATGTTAATTGGTGCAGCAAAAGAAACCTCGTGGGTTCACCATAATTTAAACCCATTAAAAATATTGTTTGTAGCATTATTTTTTATATCTATTGGCATGATGCTAGACGTCGGCTTTTTAATAACTAATTGGCTACAAGTTATTTTATTAGTGTTTGCAGCGTTGATAACGAATACTTTTATTAATGCGGGAATATTAAAAATATCTGACTTTTCATGGAAAGAAAGTATTTTTACTGGCGCATTGTTATCACAAATAGGGGAATTTAGCTTTGTACTAGCAGCTGTTGGTAAGCAAGCTAATATTATCAATCAATATGGTTATCAACTTGCTATTTGCGTAATATCACTGTCATTACTTATGAGCCCTATATGGATAGAATTCTGTAAAAAAATGATTGGATATAATAATAAAATAAACGTTGGTAATTAGTTGCGATAATTAAAAGTTAAAGCCAACGTTTTTTCTTAAATAAAATAATTAAACTAGTTGCGAGAAAAGCCATAAACCCGAGTAAATAAAAATATCCATGAGTTACTTTTAATTCAGGGATATAATCAAAGTTCATCCCATAAAGGCCGGCTAAAAAACCCAAAGGGATAAAAATAGCAGTGATAACTGTCAAAACTCGCATTGTTGCGTTTAATTGATGGGATGTAACCGATAAATAACCATTAATTAAATCGCTACAAATATCATAATGCATTTGCGCTAAACTCAGTAAGCGTTCTATGCGTTCATGAACATCAATTACAGTATGAAGCTCGGCTTGATTAATTATAGGTGTTTCATCTTCGACCAAAATTTTAAGCTCAGCACCAATATTGCTATGATAACTAAAGGTTCGTTTAAGTTTAGTTAACCTAGATTGATACATCGTTAGTTCTTGCATCATTTTATCATCGCCACCTAACTGAAATTTATCTTCAAGTGCTTCTAATTTATTTTCAAATTCAAATAATTTCTGTAAATAAATTCCACAACTGTAGTGGAATATTCTTAACGCCAAAGTTATTGGACTTTTTCCTAAATATTTTTGTCCGTCAGCACTAAATAATTGCTCAATCGACATTGATTTTTTTGCATGACTGGTAATTAAAATATTAGTACCGACAAACATACTGATTTGTAAATGTTCGAAAAGCAAATCTTCTTTAGATTCATAAACACCACGATAAAGCATAAAAATATAATTTTTAAATAATTCAATTTTTGGAGGATGGCGATCTCGTTGAGCATCAGTGATCGCTAAGGAATGACACCCTAATTGTTGCATCAATAAGCGTTCAGTGTTTTGGTCGTGAGAATCAAAATCTAACCATAAATACGATTCTGGCTGTTCACGCCAAGCATTGATCAATTCTTCCCCACCGTTGAGACAAGTTTTATCTGTTTTTAAAAGCATACATTTAATCATGTTGTTCTCTTTTATAATTAACATTTGTTGTGGGAAATAAAGGTAATAATATATATAGTGAATTCTTAACTAAGCCATATTTTTGTTAAGTTATTTAAAATAATTAATTTAATTATGTGGTTTTAGGTTATAAACTTATTTTTACTATATCTTAAAATAACAAAAAATCATATTTTACTAAGTTGGTAAAAATGCAACGTACAAAGTGGTGGGGGACATTTAAAGTTCCTGAAAAAAATAGTTTTTTGTTAGAAAGCCCAACTTTTATTTTAGCGATAGAACATAAAGCAAAAGAATGGTGTATTCATGTAAAAAGAAATAAATTTTTAAATATCGAAGAAAATGAAAATACATTTGAACAGTTTATTGGTGAGTTTTGTCCTGTAAATTGTGGTGATATTAGCCGTCATATTATCAATGGTAATAATGATATTTTAGAATTAAAACCGAGTTTGCCTGACAGAACTGTGGTTTGCCGTCCAAAATTTCCTATCACACTAGTGCCTGATGCAAGTGTTATACTTTATTTAAGTACTCCTATTTGGTTAACAATTAGCACAACAGACAAAAAATATACATTACTTAAAGAAATAGCGACACAAAGATTATCAGACACATGGTTTGGTGCTTCAACACGAGAAGGTGAATTATGCTACGCTAGCCAAACCATTGGTAGGCTAGATCTTGATAAACTACCTTATAGAAGACAGCGAGCAATAACACCGTTACTTATTGAGAACAAAGCAGATAACGATTTGGTTTTTGAAAGAATAGCATTACCAGCACCGTCTCTTTCATTGTTTTTAGCCGAGTCAGGACAACTTTGGACACAAAATGTGTCTTTAATTCGAGAAGGTGATGGTGATTTTGCACAATTAAAATTAGGATCTTCACAACCAAATTCAACTCTCATTAGTGGACCTAAAGTGGATTCAGGTCATGGGCAGTTAATACGTGCCTTCAGTGCAATATTTAGCTAGAGCAATAATATGAATGAAATGTGGATTTATCTTAACGAACTATTTAACACTGAAATGCTTAGCAAGCTAATTAGAGTATGTGCATTGCTTTTTTTTGGTTTTGTTATCGCTAAATTAATCAGTCGTTTAAGTTTGCAGTTTATTAGTAAGTTTTTTACGTCAAACACAAGCCAATTAATCCAACGAGGTACCTATTACCTGATCTTCACGTTATTTGTATTTTCAGCGTTAATGGAATTAGGTTTTAATTTAAATGTGCTATTAGGGGCAGCTAGCGTATTATCTGTGGCGATAGGTTTTGCTTCACAAACATCAGCATCAAATTTTATCAGTGGTATATTTTTAATGGCTGAACGTTCATTTATTATTGGTGATGTTATAAAAGTTGGGAGTACCGTTGGAGAAGTTTTATCCATTGATCTTTTATCGGTAAAAATAAGAACGTTCGATAACCTATTTGTTAGATTACCTAATGAAGCATTAATCAAATCTGAAGTAACAACGTTGACAAAATTCCCAATTAGGCGTTTAGATATGAAAATAGGCGTCGCATATAAAGAAAATATCGGCAAAGTTAAGGGCATTCTAGAAAAAGTTGCTTTTGATAACCCTCTTTGTTTAGAAGAGCCCAAACCCCTTTATATTTTTCAAGGATTTGAAGATTCATCATTAGCATTACAATTTTCAGTTTGGACAAAAAGAGAAAATTTTTTAGAGTTAAAAAACAGTATGTATGAACAAATTAAAAATGCTTTTGACGAAGAAAATATTGAAATACCATTTCCACATATGTCGCTATATACTGGAAGTAATACCGAACCTTTTCCTATAATAATAACAACAGTAAACGATCAACAAAAAAACAATATAAATAATGAGTTAAAGTAATTTAAAAAGTTCTTCTTTTGGAGTATGACCTTTTTTGTACTTTTTTATTAGTATCCAATCTTTAAGGTTTAAGAATGTCAGCATTTACTATTCATCTAAATATAGTTAGCGCACATGAAAGTATATTTTCAGGCTGTATAAAAGCATTACAAATATCAGGAATAGAAGGTGAGTTAGGAATAGTACCAGGTCACGCTCCTTTGTTAACAGCATTAAAACCAGGGATGGTGCGTATTGTTACAGAAAAAAATAAAGAAGAAGTACTCTATCTTTCTGGTGGTATGCTAGAAGTGCAACCCAAAAGTATTATTGTACTAGCAGATGTTGTAATAAGAGCTGATCATTTAAATAAACAAGAAGCCCTAGCCGCTAAGCAACGCGCAGAAGAAAAACTTAATAAAGCTAGTGGGGATATAAAATTTGCTGAAATAGCTGCTGAACTGGCTCGTGCAGTAGCTAAATTACGTGTAATTCAAGCAAGTAATAAAATTAGGAAGTAAAATATTCCAACACATGCATAGAAAAACTAACTATCTTAAGGAAAATAAAATAGCGTAGCTAAATTATATTTGCAAACTATAGTTAATACATAAACTTATTAGAGAGTATGTAAATAAATGTCTCAGCAAAAAGTCACACTTCACCGTGAAAAAATACCCGAAGAACCCAGCTATAATTATTTTGTTTCTGCTGCCACCATTGCCGCTAAATTAGATCAAGCTACACATATAGCAAAACAACTTTCATTAACAGCAAGTAATGCTCGTGCCGTGGCATTACGCGCGGGTGAAAGAGCAGCTGGATTTCGTCCCTTAACGGATTTTATTGATCGTCTTGCTGAAATAACCATTACCTCATCAAAAAAAATTAACGCATTGGCTGCAACCCTCAGTAAAACTTCAGCCTCGAAAGTTCGAGCAGATAACACAATAAAACATTTTGATTTAGTCTTTAAAAAAGCAAGCGAGTCCCCTTTTATTGCTAGTTTAGATAATGTTTTTACACAATGTAAACTTAAACAGGAAAAATTAGATTATCAATATACCAGGCAGTTAGGGCAACTCAGTGAAGAGTTAAGTATGCTAAGCAGTGAATTGAGAAATGCCGTTATATTAGCGACCTTATCAAGAGTTGAAGCATCTCACGCTGGCTCACAATATCAAGATGCGTTAATCAATGTAGCTGATAATGTTGAGGGCGCTGCCAATAAAATAAAAACGCACATTAAATTCTCTCAACAAATGGTTTCAACACTGCAATAAAAAGTAGGACAAGGAATGAAAACACATAAATTATTCGAAAATAACAACCACACATGGCTAATGTTTGGACGAGACAACGAAAAACCAGAACAAATTATTGATAGTAATCAGTACATGGTAGTGACTAAAAATAATGCCTTTTTAATGGATCCAGGAGGAATTGAATTATTTTCAGCAATGTTAGCAGCTGTTATTAAGCAGGTACCAGCAGAAAAAATAACGCATTTATTTGCCTCACATCAAGACCCAGACATAATTTCATCACTTGGTTTGTGGGATCAAGCATTACCTTCAGCCACGTTACATTCACCTTGGATTTGGGAAAGCTTTATTCGCCACTTCGGTATGGAAAATATCAAGTATGACGCCATAGCCGATGAAGGAGGTGAAATAAAACTAGATAATACTTTATTACAGTATATTCCAGCGCATTATTTACATTCTTCAGGAAACTTCAATGTTTACGATAGTGAAGCTAAAATATTAATGAGCGGTGATATAGGGGCAGCCTTAGAATCGAACAATGCGCCATTGTTTGTTGATAATTTTGAAGAACATGTACCCAAAATGAAAATGTTTCATCAACGTTGGATGCCTTCAAATAAAGCAAAAAATGAATGGATTAATAGAATTAGAAAATTAGAAATAGAAATGTTATGCCCACAACATGGAAGAATTTTCAAAGGAGATGATGTAAAACGGTTTTTAGATTGGTTTGAAGCATTAGAAGTTGGTTTGATAGGAAAAAAATAAACCTAATTACGATAAATTTAGTAATTACTAATTAATTGATTTAAATAAAAACTAAAAAAATAATCACACCCTTATAAGTTTTGGTTATAACATATAACTGTTAATATTATGTTACATTTGTATTAATTGTGATACGTTAGGTTTGTAAACAAAACGTAAATATATAAAATTCATTCAGGGTGTAACATGCAAAATAAAAACATAACATCAAAAAAAGTAGTGGCAACTAGCGCTATTTTGGTAACGGCAAGTGCTTTATCTATGGCTGTTTCTACAGCTCTTTATGCAGCGCAACCATTAGGTGTAAAAGTAACTGATAGCGCAATTCATGCAGTTACTACATCTAAATTACCAACTCGTTATATTATTAAATATAAACACAATACCTCTGTTGTAATGGATGACAATAACGCAGCTTATGTAAATAATGTAACTGGTAGTTCAGTTAATCATGCGTTAGCAGTAAAAAACACAATTAATAAATTAGGCGCTAAGATCCGCGCAGAATACCCAAGCATAAATGTTATTTCAGCTGAATTAACAGCAAAAGATATTCAAATATTAAATAATGATGAAAATGTTGAGTATGTAGAAGAAGATTTACAACGGCATTTGATGGCACAAGAAGTACCTTACGGTATTAGTATGGTTCAAGCTGATCAAGTTGATGATAGCGTTGCTTCAGCAAACGCTGGCGGTAAAAAAATCTGTATTATTGATTCCGGTTTAAATTTACCACATGAAGATTTAGGTTCAAAATTTGGCACTATTAATGGTACTAACGATAGTGGTACAGGTAATTGGTTTGAACAAGGTGGCCCGCACGGAACACATGTTGGCGGTACTATTGCCGCACTAAATAATGGTATTGGTGTGCGTGGTGTTATTGGTACCGATCCAAGCATTCATATTGTTAAAGTATTTAATGAAGCTGGTTGGGGGTATTCATCTGATTTAGTTAGTGCAATAAATACCTGTACAACTAATGGTGCAGATGTGATTAACATGAGCTTAGGTGGTGCAGGTTCAAGTACTACCGAGCAAAATGGCATACAAGCGGCTTATGATGCTGGTGTATTATTAATAGCGGCAGCAGGTAATGATGGTGTTGCAACGAGCACTACCGATGCAGAAAGTTTTCCTGCTTCTTATGATTCAGTAATGTCTGTTGCTGCAATAGATAGCAATAAAGCATTGGCTGATTTTTCACAAAAAAATAATCCTGTAGAAATTGCTGCACCAGGTGTCGATGTTTATTCTACTTATCCTGAAGGTTTAGGTTCAGTGGTTGAAGTTAGTGTAGGTGCTACCACTTATACAGCTAATGCTATGGAAAACCAAGGGACAGTAAACGGTGTTTTATATAATTTAGGCACAGGTGAAGCAATTGATACAAGTGCTTCTGGGAAAGTGTGTTTAATTCAACGTGGTAATATTTCTTTTCACGATAAAGTAAAAGCATGTGAAGACAGCGGTGGTGTTGGCGCAATTATTTATAATAATGCTGCGGGCAGTTTTGGTGGCACTTTAGGTACCACAAATACTACAACTATACCTGGCGTAACGGTTTCTGATACAGATGGTGCAACAATGTTAGCTAACATTGGCGCTAATGCTAATATTAATATTGGCGCAGGAAATTACGGTAAAATGAGTGGTACGTCAATGGCTTCTCCGCATGTAACAGGCGTTGCAGCATTAGTGTGGAGTCATCATCCAAGCTGTACAAACGTACAGATCCGTAATGTATTAAACACAACAGCAGAAGACTTAGGTGCTGCAGGCCGAGATGTAAAATTTGGTTATGGTTTAATACAAACTAAAGCAGCAATTGACTATATTACGGCTAATGGTTGTGATGGCAACGGCAACGGTGGTGGTACAGGTGGTGGAGGAACGACTCCTCCAGCAACAAGTAACATCCTTGAAAACGGTGTTGCAACAACAGGTTTAGCAGCAGCAACAGGTAATGATGTTGTTTACACTATGGATGTGCCAGCTGGCGCAACCAATATTAGCTTTAGCATGTCAGGTGGTACAGGCGATGCTGATATGTATGTTAAATTTGGCGCTACACCAACCGACACAAGTTATGACTGTCGTCCATATAATAGTGGTAATGCAGAATCATGTACTGGTACAAGTACGGGTGGAACCTACTATATCCGCTTAAAAGCTTATAACGCTTTTAGTGGTGTTAGTTTAACTGGCTCTTATACACCAGCAAGCACAGGTGGTGGTACCACAGTACAACCAGTTAGCGAAACTGTAACTAATGTTTCGGTTAGTAGAAGAAATTGGACACGTTATACGTACGATTTAGCTGCAGGTTATGGTGACTTAACTGTTTCTATGTCTGGTGGTAGTGGTGATGCTGATATGTATGTAACCAAAGGAAAGCAATCAACTAAAACTGCTTATGATTGCCGCCCATATAAAAATGGTAATACCGAATCATGTACTTTTACCAACCCAGCACAAGCAACTTGGTATATCGATATTTATGGTTATTCAGCAGCATCTGGAATTACTTTAACGATAGAAGCAACACCAAAATAATACTTTAAACAATAAAAAGATGTTTTTACACAATGCCTATTAGTTTTACTAATAGGCATTTTTTAATAATTATTACTTTGATTATTGGTATTAACAAAAAACCTCGATAGAATGGTCTAAATAATTATTTAGGCTATTGTTCATTATGTCACTTTCTGTTGTTATTCTTGCTGCGGGTAAAGGTACGCGTATGCGTTCTGCCCTTCCTAAAGTTCTTCACCCAATTGCCAATAAAGCAATGGTTAACCATGTTATTGATAGTGCAAGAGCGTTAAATGCTACTAATATTTATGTTGTTTATGGTTTCGGTGGTGATGTATTAAAACAGCAGGTAATCGGTAACGATTTAACCTTTGTAGAGCAAAGCGAGCAATTAGGTACTGGACATGCTGTCGATCAAGCCTCTCCTTTTATAAAAGATGATGAAAATGTACTGGTTTTATACGGAGATGTACCGCTAACTAAAATATCAACATTAACCGCTTTATTGGCCGTTAAACCTGAAAATGGTATGGCACTATTAACCGTATATTTAAATGATCCTAATGGTTATGGTCGTATTATTCGGACGGATAATAATGTTGTAGGTATTGTAGAACAAAAAGACGCCAGTACTGAACAGCTAAAGATCAATGAAGTTAACACCGGAATTTTATTAGCAAACGGTGGCGATTTAAAACACTGGTTAAGTAATTTATCCAACGATAATGCACAAGGTGAATATTATTTAACAGATATTATTGCTGCATGTCATCGCGAAGGAAAAATTATTGCTACTGCTCATCCTGATTCAGCAATAGAAGTTGAGGGTGCTAATAATCGCGTACAATTAGCGGCGCTTGAACGCGCTTATCAATTACGTCAAGCTCAAGAATTAATGTTAGCGGGAGCAAGTTTATATGATCCTAATCGTATTGATATTAGAGGTAATTTATCTATAGGCCAAGAAGTCATAATAGATGTTAATTGTATTTTTGAAGGTGAGGTAAAGCTTGCTGATAATGTAAAAGTGGGTGCAAATTGTATTTTAAAAGATTGCACCATTGGCGCCAATAGTGAAATTAAAGCGAATACGATAATTGAAAGTAGCATTGTTGGCGAACACTGTTCAGTAGGCCCTTTTGCAAGAATTCGCCCAAATAGCATTATGAAAGCTGATTCTCATGTTGGTAATTTTGTTGAAATGAAAAAAACAACGTTAGGTGAAGGATCAAAAGCTGGCCATTTAAGTTATTTGGGTGATAGCCAAATTGGTAAAAAAGTCAATATTGGTGCAGGCACTATTACGTGCAATTACGATGGTCAAAATAAATTTGTAACAGAAATAGGTGACCATGCTTTTATCGGCTCAAACAGCTCGTTAGTTGCGCCAGTAAGTATTGGTAAATCGGCAACAGTAGGTGCGGGATCAGTAATTGCCAAGCAAGTTGCTGATAACGATTTAGCTGTAGCTCGTGGTAAACAACGAAATATTCAAGGCTGGCAACGTCCTGAAAAGAAATCCAAATAAATATGAAAATTAAATCGCTATTTGCTTTTACCTTACTTTGGTTCAATTCTTTGGGGCAAGCTCAAGAACAACTTCAAGTTCGTGTGGTAGCAACTGAAAATAAGTTAATGCAATATCAAGAAAATGGTATTAATAAAGGTTCGACCATTGAAATATTAAACGTTTTACTTAACGATAATAATATTCAAGCAACCTTTGATTATATGCCTTGGGCAAGAGCATATCGCATAGCAGAAACAACACCTAATACTATTATACTGAGTATAGTAAGAACACCAGAGAGAGAAGAAAAGTTTCACTGGATTGGCATTGTCAGTCAATTATCACGTGTTTTCATTTCACTAAAAAAATATCCTGAGAATTTTGTTAACGATATAGAGCAAGCCAAACATAAAATTGTCGCTGTGGAAAGAAATGCTTTAAGCCACAATGAATTAATAAAAAAAGGCTTTATTGTCGGAAAAAATCTCTATGTTGTTAGTGCAGTTGAACAAGCATTTAAGTTACTCTTAACCGGTAAAGTAGATTTAATTTACCATGATCCTGTTGTTATTGAAGATTATATTAATAATGAAATAAAAGGTGAATATGAAATAGACTATGCACCAATCAATACTCAAAATACACGAGTAAGTTATATTGCTATAAATAAAAATTCAGATGACATTATTGTTAAAAAATTAATATCTTCAATGAATAATTTCTCTAAAACAAATTTATACAAAAAACTCTTAAATCAATAATATTTGCTTTTAATTATTACATTTGTTTTAATACTTTAAGTTTCGAAACGAAACTTTATGTTTTAAAATGCAAGAAAGCAATAATTAAGTTAAAATATAATGTCAAAACGAAATACTCAACAACGTCGGCACACCATTATCACAGAACTGAATCAGTATGGTTCTGTCAGTGTTGAGGAGTTAGCCAAAAAATTTAATACGTCAGAAGTTACCATTCGTAAAGATCTTGCTGTACTTGAAACAAGCGGATTATTATTAAGGCGGTATGGCGGTGCTATTGCTCTACCACAAGAAATATTGTCTAATGATGTTTTAGAAAATACTAAAAAGCTTTCGAAACGAAAGTTAATAATTGCAAACAAAGCATCAAGCCTAATTAGAGATCATAATAGAATAATTATAGACAGCGGACGAACAACCTCCGCTTTAGTTTCTGCCTTATCTGAAAAGCAAGGCTTATTAGTGATGACAAATTCATTATTAATAGCACAAGAAGTACAGTCTTTAGAAAACGAACCAACTTTATTAATGACAGGTGGTACATGGGATCCTCATTCCGAAGCGTTTCAAGGACAAGTTGCCGAACAAGTATTGCGTAGTTATGATTTTGATCAACTATTTATCGGTGCTGATGGTATTGATATAAACCGCGGTACTACTACATTTAATGAATTAATAGGTTTAAGCCGAGTTATGGCTGAAGTATCACGTGAAGTGATTGTTATGGTTGAATCAGAAAAAATTGGTCGAAAAATACCTAATTTAGAATTATGCTGGCAACAAATAACAACCTTGGTAACGGATAATAATTTATCCAAAGTAGTAAAAAAACAATTAATAGAACAAGGGGTTAATTTGATTATTGCTAACTAATAATAGCAAAGCAGTTAACCTAACGCACTCTTAACAAATGAATAACTAGTAAGGATAAACTTATGTGTGGAATCGTCGGCGCAGTTGCACAACGAGATGTCGTTGAAATACTTGTAGAAGGTTTAAAACGTCTTGAATATAGAGGTTATGACTCAGCAGGTGTTGCAGTAATTAATAACAATAACTTACAGCGAGTTCGTCGTTTAGGTAAAGTACAAGAACTTGCTGATGCGCTAACCAAAACCCCCCTTATTGGTGGTACTGGTATTGCACATACCCGTTGGGCAACTCATGGTGTTCCAAGTGAAGAAAATGCGCATCCACACATATCTAATGATGAAATTGCCGTAGTGCATAACGGTATTATCGAAAATCATCAAGAATTACGCACTAAATTACAAGCACTAGGTTATGCGTTTATTTCACAAACTGATACAGAAGTAATGACTCACCTCATTCATCATGAATTAAAAAACAGTGATTCTTTACTTAGTGCTGTACAAAAGTCAGTGAAGCAACTTGAAGGCGCATACGGAACCGTTGTTATGGATGCACGCGATAATAGCCGCATGGTAGTAGCACGTTCGGGTAGCCCTTTAGTTATTGGTTATGGTTTAGGTGAAAATTTTATTGCTTCAGACATGATGGCCTTATTGCCCGTAACTCGACGTTTTGCTTTTCTTGAAGAAGGTGATGTTGCCGAAGTTACTCGCTTTGAAGTGAATATAATTAATAGTGAGGGTAATAGTGTAACGCGAGAAATAAAAGAAAGTGAAGCGACTACAGACGCTGGCGATAAAGGTGAATATCGTCACTACATGCTTAAAGAAACCTATGAGCAACCAACCGCAATTCGTAATACATTGGAAGGTAGATTAGTTGGTAACAGCATTAATATTAATACCTTTGGTGAAGGTGCTGATGATATTTTTAAAGAAATTGAGCACGTACAAATTATTGCCTGTGGCACCAGTTATCACTCTGGTATGGTGGCGCGTTACTGGTTAGAAGCGCATGCCGGTGTATCTTGTAATATTGAAATTGCCAGTGAATTTAGATATCGCAAATCTCACGTCCCTAAAAATGCGCTTATAGTGACTATTTCTCAATCGGGTGAAACTGCAGATACCTTAGCGGCACTGCGTTTAGCCAAAGAACTTGGCTATAGAGCAAGCTTAGTTATTTGTAATGTAGCGGGTTCTTCTTTAGTGCGCGAATCTGATTTGGCGTTTATGACTAAAGCGGGTGCCGAAATTGGTGTAGCCTCTACCAAAGCCTTCACTACGCAGTTAGTGGGATTAATGATGATGACTTTAGCCATTGGTCAACATCATGGTATGGATAAAGCCACACAAGAAAGTTTCGCCCATTCATTAGCAACTTTGCCAAGCAAATTAGATGAAGTGTTAGCACTTGCACCTTCAATAGAGGCTTTAGCTGAAGATTTTGCTGATAAACACCATGCGTTATTTTTAGGGCGTGGTGATCAGTATCCTATTGCGATGGAAGGCGCGTTAAAACTTAAAGAAATTTCATACATACATGCAGAAGCTTATGCGGCTGGCGAATTAAAACATGGCCCATTAGCCTTAATCGATGCTGAAATGCCCGTAATTGTTGTCGCCCCACAAAATGATTTGATTGAGAAATTAAAATCGAATGTTGAAGAAGTACGTGCTCGTGGTGGTTTAATGTACGTATTTGCTGATAGCAATGCGAATTTTACCAGTGATGACACCATGAAGGTAATAAATGTTCCAGTGTGTGACGATATAATCGCGCCTATTGTTTATACGTTGCCATTACAATTGCTTTCATATTATGTAGCAATTATTAAAGGAACTGACGTTGATCAGCCAAGGAATTTAGCTAAGTCAGTAACAGTTGAGTAGAAAATAAAATTACTAAAGAGGCCGTTGTGGGTTCTAAATAAAGTTAAAAACAAACGAATAAAGATAGAAACATAATATTAAATAAAGCCCCAACATTTTTATGTTGGGGCTTTTTAGTTAAAGCGCATAAAACTAAATAATTTGACCCTTGTAAGGGAATATATGAAAAACCAAAAAACAGGACGTAATGCAATATATTGGTGTGGTTCAGATAAAAATAAACCTGATGAACTAATAAAAATTAACGTAATTGGTAAGGCAGCTTTACTAAAATAATAATTCGACCGAATGTATAAGGGTCTAGTGTTAACAAAAAAAAGTCATACTATTTTTATCTACAAAAGAGTCCGTTGGTGGCAAAAAGGACTATTTAATGTGATATATTCAAGCCGAAATAAAGGCTATTGTGCGACATTAATTGACGTTTTAGTGATATTTTTTGAGTAATTAAGGCTTAAATAAAGTTGCTACACATATGCTACAAAAGAAACCCTCTTGTTGGTGAGTTTGCTTCTAACATGTTATTGTTTGTAAAGTATTTTATTGTATAAGCAATTAACAGCTTTCTTATGTCGAATTAGAATCCATGCGGGGATAGACCCATGTCAAAGAACGAAAAGTTAACAGACACCACCGTGTCAGCAACACAATTGCGAGGGGAAATCGCCCGCTCGAAACTGACGAAAGAAAGCACTGTTGTTGCTGCTCTGTTGGCTGATGCCCCATACACTGAGGCGGCTGGCGAAGAAATTTCCCGACACGGCGCTAAACTTGTTGATATTGCCCGAGGCGACACTGCCTTTGCCGTTCTGGACACTTTTCTTTCCGAATATGGCTTGTCGAACAAGGAAGGTGTGGCCCTCATGTGCCTCGCCGAGGCTTTATTGCGAATACCAGATCACCGCACAGCGGAGCTCCTTATTGCTGATAAAGTGCAACTGGGTGACTGGATTGCTCACGTGGGTATCTCAGAATCGACCTTGGTCAACGCTTCTACCTGGGGTCTTGTGCTGACGGGCAGCGTGATATCCGTAGACAGAGAGTTTACGGCGCAGCCAAAAAAGTGGCTGCAACAGTTGATCAATCGGGTCAGTGAGCCCTTTGTTTTCGCGGCGATGCGCACGGCCATGAAAATATTGGGGCGTGAATTTGTACTCGGTACAACCATCGACAATGCGTTAAAGAACAGTGAATCCGGTGGCCTGTATTCCTACGATATGCTCGGCGAGGGGGCACGGGATGCTGGCACCGCAGCCCGTTATCTTGACGCCTTCCAAGCGGCACTTGATGCCATTGGCGCGAGTGACAAGCTCAGCAGCATACCACCTTCCATCTCCATTAAATTATCTGCTCTGCATCCCCGATACGAATTTTCACAACGTGATCGTATTATCAGCGAATTGGTACCCATCCTCGAACAAATATGTCTGTCGGCAGCTGACCACAATATTGACGTGACGATTGACGCTGAAGAAGCCTATCGTCTTGACTTATCCCTTGATGTATTCGAGACACTCGCTCGAGATCCGGAGCTGGCACCACAACAACAGTTGGGCATGGTGGTACAGGCTGTTAGTAAGCGCGCTCCGCTGGTAATCGATTGGCTCGTAGCGTTGGCTAAGGAGACTGGTCGCACCATTCCTGTTCGTCTTGTGAAAGGTGCCTATTGGGATGCGGAGATCAAACACGCCCAGGTAGCTGGCTTATCTGGCTACTCTGTTTTTACACGCAAGCCAACAACAGATCTTTCTTTTTTGGTGTGCGCACGCAAGATCCTCGATCACCCTGATGAACTCTACGGGCAGTTCGCTACCCATAATGCCCATTCAGTGGCCGCAGTGATGGCGATGGCCCAAGCTTCACAGAAATTCGAGTTTCAGCGCCTGCATGGTATGAGTGAGTCATTGTTTCGAGCAGCAAGCACCTATTATGATAATTTTCCGCCACTACGGGTTTATGCGCCCGTTGGACACCACGATGATCTTTTGGCCTACCTGGTTAGACGGTTGCTCGAAAACGGCTCCAACAGTTCTTTTATTAATCGCTTTCTGGATGCAAAAACGCCGGCTGAATCATTGGTACGAGATCCGCTGGTATTAGTTCGTGAAACCACACCAATAGCACACCCAGGTATCTGTCTGCCCAGCGAAATTTATGGCGAGCAGCGGGTAAATTCTGCAGGTGTTGACCTCACCGATGCTGTCAGCGTTGATATATTGACGAGCGCTGTTGGCCGATCGACCGCTCCTGTCAAGGCTGCGTCAATCATCGGTGGTGAAATCCAACCGGGCAGTTTCACATCGATTCTCAATCCCGCCAAACATGTGGATGTTGTCGGTACAGCGGCAATCATGAAGGAACCACCGCTGGATCAGGCATTTTTACTGGCTACCAATGCTCAGCCTAGTTGGGACCTGTTGGGGGGCAATCGCCGAGCAGACATTTTGTTAGCCTTCAGCAATGCGCTGGAAGGCGAACGCAATCGATTTGTCGCCTTACTCTGTAGGGAAGCAGGTAAGACCTATGCAGATGCCGTTGCTGAAGTCCGTGAGGCTGTCGACTTCAGTCGCTACTATGCCACTCAGGCCAGGAAATTGTTCGAAAACCCGCAAGTTTTGCCTGGACCCACAGGTGAGTCGAATGAGCTTAGTCTACATGGCAGGGGGGTTTTTGTTTGTATCAGTCCGTGGAATTTTCCACTGGCCATATTTATTGGCCAGGTGACAGGAGCGCTCGCCGCAGGTAATTGTGCGATTGCCAAACCTGCGTCTGCAACGCCCCTGATCGCCTTTGAAGCAATACAGCTATTACATAAATCCGGCGTACCCGCAGCAGTGTGCCAGCTTGTGCTTGGCAATTCTGAGGTGGGTGATTCGTTAGTACGACACCCTTCCACTGCTGGGGTTGCGTTTACCGGTAGTACCCAGGCTGCGCAAATGATTAACCTTGCAATGGCGCAGACAACGCGCCCTATAGCCTCTCTGATTGCGGAAACGGGTGGCCAGAACGCGATGATTATTGATGCAACGGCGCTACTCGAACAGGTGACTGATGATGTGATTAGGTCTGCGTTTTACAGTGCTGGCCAGCGCTGCTCTGCGCTGCGGGTCCTCTATTTGCAGGAGGACATAGCCGATGCAGCAATTAACATGATCAAGGGTGCGATGAATGAACTTCGCATTGGCGATCCTGCATTGTTGGCAACGGACGTGGGCCCCGTCATTTCAGCGGCGGCAGCAAGCTCGTTGCAAGCCCACATAAAGACACTGACTGATGCCAATCAATTATTGCACAGCATACCAGTGCCGCCTACATTAACGGATGGCACATTTGTAGGCCCCGCCATGTTTGAAATCAGCCATATTGACGATCTTACTGATGAGCATTTTGGACCAATTTTGCACGTCATCCGATTTAAAGCGGAGCGGTTTGATGAGGTGTTAATGGAAATAGCAAATTGCGGCTACGGTTTGACGTTTGGTATTCATAGTCGCATTGAAAGCCGCATCAAATATGTCGCCAAACTGGCCGGTGCCGGAAATATTTATGCTAACCGAAATATCACCGGCGCTGTGGTTGGTACACAGCCTTTTGGCGGGCAACACCTGTCAGGCACTGGACCAAAAGCGGGTGGGCCACATTACTTGTATAGATTTGCCACAGAACGGGTTGTTACCATCAATACTGTTGCCACTGGCGGCAATGCCGATTTGTTAACGTTAGATGCAGAGGCGTAGCAAAAAATAATCATCAAGAAGCAGGGGTTTTCATCTATGGAGAACGTCCGCTATCAGAAAACAGCTAGCGGAATGTTGTTGTTCAGTCATGTCCGCTGTAGATCAAAACATCCCAATTATTTCAATGCAAATTCTAAAATGCTAACTTCCGCTTGGTGTAAAAAGCTGAAAGTTAACTGAGTTTTGAGTGTGATACTTTTTTAATTGCTAGCTGTTTTATATTAGAAATCCCATCCCATGCGCAGGTAATAATAACCACCGTTGAAACCTGTTGGCGAATTTAAAGGATAGATAGCGCCTAAAAACCCAGCAGTGCGACCTTGACTGTATTCATCAGGAAAAACATCAAAAATGTTTTTAGCACCTAAGGCGACAACTAAGCTATTCGTAATATTATAGGAAACTTCCACATCTGTAATAACAATAGGATCAACTTTTTCAATGAGGGATACATCATTAAATTGTGCATTATAAAAACTGCCAAAATAATTAACACGAATCATTGCATTTATATCTTTTTGCGAGTGCAACAAGGTTAATATTGCTCGAGTTTTTGGCACTCCCCTTTCGCGTTCTTTACGTACATTAATATTTGAGATTGGGCTTTTATCGTTAGTAACCTCTAGCTCTGTGTCGGTATAGTTAAATGCTAACGATAACACATTCTTTCCTCCCAAAAATTCAAATGGCAAGCTTGCAACCAAATCAATACCTTGAGTTGTTGAATTAAAATCGTTAGCGTAATATTGAATGTTTGTTACGTTTGAATTAATCCCAGAAGCGATTAATAACGGATCATCACTTGCTATTATTTCACTCGTGAATAGTGAGAGGCGATCATCTACGTTGATATAAAAATAATCTAAAGTCACATTAACGGGCTCTATTTCTGATAATACCCCGAAACTAAAACTAGTGGCTGTTTCGGGTTTTAGTTTTCCACCAGAACGCGCTGTTGCAATGGGACTCAATGCACTGACTAACTGTGAGCTTTGTTGAACAACGACATCATTGACAATAGAGTTAAAGGTGGAGATACGTTGCAGGGTTGACTGTCCTACTGTAGGGGCACGGAAACCCGTGCTCAGCGTCGAACGTAATGCAATACCATCGGTTACTTGCATACGTGCTGAAAGTTTACCGTCAAAAGTATTACCTATTTTACCTATATCTTCATATCTTATCGCCAGTGACATCGAAAGAGCCTCGGTAATATCTCCTTCTACATCCAAATACACGGCGTTTGATGTGCGATTATTGACATCAGCAGTATCTGGGGAAAAGCCAGGAAAACCATTCGCACCTACGGCTTCACCATTATTGGAAAAAGGTCCCGTTTCATACGATGCTTTATCTCCAGCGACCACTTCAAATTGTTCAAAATGATTTTGGTAGCCAAAGGCAACATTTAACTCTGACTCAAAACCAACGTTTATCGGATAAGTGAAATCAGCATTGAATACGCGCTCTGTTTGAATTTGGGAGCCTAACTCAAAATCGCTCGGTGAATTTTCACCTAATGATGCATTAACACTATTATGTAGTTCATAATCAATGTTATTTTTACCAACGACCATACTAATATCATAGCTTAATTCAGTTTCACTTTTAGCCAAGGAACCTCGCACACCACCTGCTAGGCTAGTATCGGTTACTCTACCGCCAAATCTTGGGGTAAAACCACCAGGAAAGCGCTCGTTAAAAGCAAAACAATTAGCGTTGGCTGCAACTGCGGCTAAGGTTTCAGAATCGCCTATACTGTTTGGCACAGTCGGTGTTGGACAATTTCCTGTATTATCATTAGTCATGTCAAAGAATAGACGAGTACCATCATTTGGGTTGGTAAATACGCTTGCGCGTGTATTGGGATTGCGATAGAAAAAGCTGCCATCTACATCACGCTGTGCCCAGTTACCAAAGAAATAAAGCTGTTTGTAATTAAGGGTATCGCCAATATCTACTTCCATGTTGCCAAACATCTTAATATTGTTCGTTATTTCGGGAGCGCCCCAAATAACAACAGGATCTTGTATATCCTTTTTGCTAATACCACTGTCAATCAAGCTCTGAACTGCGGGATCTTGTATACCGCGAGAGGTGGCATTACTTTCTGATAATTCGAATGAAAAGTTAGCTGTACCGCTGTCACCAATATTGGTTCCTAAAATACCAGATAGTTCATATGCAGTCCCATCTCCTTGATAGTATTGACCTGTGCGCATTTCAATACGATTGATTTCAGCACTGTTTTCTAGGCGAAAATTAATCACCCCCGCTATAGCATCAGAACCATATTGCGCGGCAGCACCATCTCTTAAAACTTCGACACTTTTAAGCGCAATACTTGGGATAGGTTCTAAATCTACCCCGTGAGCCCCTACATTTAATCCTGATATATACTCATAAATAACACCGCTACGATGGCGTCGTTTACCGTTCACTAGAATTAACATACTGTCGGTAGGCAAGCCGCGAAGGTTAGCCGGTCTTACCATAGTGCCAGCATCACTAATAGCTTCCTGCCTGGCATTATATGAGGGAATAACATTAGATAATGTCGATATAATATCGTTATTACCGCGTGCTTTTAAATTATGTCCATTAATAATATCTAATGGCGCCAATGCATCACTCGGTGATCGGTTGGGGCGGCGTGAACCGATAATTTGGATCCGTTCCGCTTTAATTTCTTTACTCGTGTTTTCTTCAGCAACAAAAGGAATATTTTCGGTCGGTAAATCGGTTACCGTAATCACTTCATTTAACTTGTTGTTCGAGTGATCAGCATTATGATTGTCATTACTTAATATGGCAGAAACAGCAATTACGTGTTTTTCGGTTGCAATAGCACTAAGAGGAGTGTTTAAAAGGATTTTCGTTAAAGCATCTTCAAGAGAATAAGTACCAAAAAGCGGATTAGTCAAGACGACAATAGAATCATCAAAGGGATATAAAAGTGAGTATCCTGATATATCTGCTAATTTATTTAAAGCAGTAGCGGCATTCATTGCCGGTAACTTAAAGTGGAAACGTTCAGCGGCTTGGCACACCCAAGTATTACCTAACAAGAGCAAGTACAACACAATATAAAATTGAATGTATTTACCTTTTTTATCTTTTAATAGGCGACTAAACACTTAATATTTATCTCGTTATTTGTTAATTTTTATCGCAAAAATGATCACTTAATTTGTAAGGTTGGTATTCTTCTTCCTGATCTTTCCATTTTGTTGATTATATAAATTGGTAACGATTATTGCCCGTTGCAATGAGACGACAACAATGTGTTAATCTTTCAAATAGTATTGTTGTCATCTTAGCATTACTAAATACGTTCGACCATTCACTATAACTTAAATTAGTCGCTAGCTGTTTGATGGCGTTTGTCGAGTAAGTGAAACAGTAAACGCTATTTCACTGAATCTATTTTTTCATAGATACCACGACATTTGATTTATTTCTAAATATAAAAAAATCAGCAAAAGCTGATTTTTTTTATATTTATGAGCAAGGTCTAATTTAATCAGTTATTAAAAGTTATAAGACGCTTTTATGTAATAAAAACCACCATTAAAACCAAAGGGTGATGTTTCATAATATTTACCCCCCCATTGATTATTCACACAACCACCACATGCTGCGGCACCTGCTTCAGTGAAGTTGATTTTTGTTGCTTGCTGGTCAAGTAGGTTTTGCGCGCCAATTGATACAGTAAACGACTCATTAATGAAATAGCTTACTTCAGCATCAAGTGTTAATGCCGCATCACCAGTATTAATGGTTGCATCGTAATCAACGTGAACACCTTGGTATTCGCCATAATAGTTACCACGAAGTAAAAAGTTTATTTGATCCCATGATTGTGACCAAGTAAGGGTAGCACGGTGATTAGGTAAATCATTTTCTAAACGAGATACTTTAAAGTCGCCGGTTACAACAGAGTAACTGTCTACATTCGTTTTATTATAATTGTATGCCAAGCTAAAGGTTGCATCGCCATTAAGCAGTTCTGTCGCATAGTTAGCAATTAAGTCAATACCTGATGTTGTTGTATCAAAATCATTGGTAAAGAAGCTTACTAGTTGTATTGAATCAACATTTGGTACACCGGCAGCTTTTAACGCAATTTTATCCGTGTCTGTTAGTTCATATTTCGTAGATTGAGAAATACGGTCTTTAACGGAAATATTATAGTAGTCAAGGGTAACAAACAGATTGTCGATGTTCCAAGCTGCACCTAAAGTATAACTTTGAGAATTCTCTGGCGTTAGCTCTTGAGCGCCAAGTTGTTTGGCTATAGGGTTACTGGCTGGCAATAATGCTGAATCAACTAAAGCACCACCTTGCAATGCTGTTTGCACGTTAGAATAATTCGCTTGGCCAACGGTTGGTGCGCGGAACCCAGTACTGATTGAACCACGTAATGAAAAATCATCGGTGATATTATATTGGCTAGTAATTTTGTAGTTAGTATCGCTACCAAACGTACTATAGTTTTCATAACGGAGTGCAGCACCTAATAAAAATTTATCTGTTACTTGTGCTTCAGTATCAACATAAAATGCGAAGTTTTGTCGAGAAAATACACCCGCAGATTGAGGTTTAAATCCTGGGAAACCATTTGAGCCAATACCAAAACCTTGATTAGTATATGGGCCTACGGTATATGAGGCTACATCACCAGAAGTCACTTCAAAAGATTCAGCATGCCATTCGTAGCCACCAGCAACCATTAATGACTCAAACATGTCAACATTAATGTCTTTATTGAAATCTAAGTTGAAAGTTTTTTCTAATTGCGTATGTTTACCTGGTTTGAAATCACGTGGAGTGTCAGGACCTAATGAAGCATTTAAGGTATTATAAATCACATATGAAGACTCGTTAAAGCCAACTGAACCACTCACGTCATACATAATACCATTATCTAACTGGCCACGAGTACCCATAGTAAGTGATGTATCAACAATGTTACCGCCAAAGTTAGGCGTGAAACCACCCGGTAACATTTCGTTGAAACTAAAACAGTTATCATTGTTAGCAACGTTGTTTATGTAATCGTCTTGAGTTAAGACATTAGCGCTAGTAATATTTACAGGACTACATGCACCTCCTGTATCTAAACCATCTAAATCTGCAATAAGCAAATTAGGTACACCATCGCCATCGGTATCACCATTACTATATACGCCACCACGGATATGTGGGTTACGGTAATAGAAACCCCCTCTAACATCACGCTCAGAGAAGTTACCAAACATATAGGCTTCTTTATCGTTACCTAAGTCTAAACCTAAGTTAGCAAAAACAGTTAGATCATCATTTATTTCAGGAGAACCCCAGACTTGAGCGGGATCACCTACACCAGGAACACCAGCAGCAATAAAAGCGGCGGCATCTGGGCGTTGCACACTTCGACTGGTGGCATCAGCATTTTTATATTGGAAGCTAAAATTAGCAAAACCGTCTTGAGTTAACGGCATACCAATATTACCTGATATTTCAGTAGTGCCGCCATCACCTGCATAGTAAGAGCCGTAACGAGCCGTTAAAGAGCCCCCGTCAGCATCATTTTTTAAAACAAAGTTCATTACACCTGCGATTGCATCGGAGCCATATTGTGCAGCAGCACCATCACGAAGTACTTCAACTTGTTTTAACGCAGAGCTAGGAATAACTGAAATATCAGGACCTTGAGCACCATCGTTAATACCACCACCTAATAAGGCAATAACCGATGCACGATGACGACGTTTTCCATTAACTAATATTAGTGTGCTATCTGATGATAAACCACGTAAGTTGGCGGGTTTAACTAAACTTGCAGCATCAGAAATTGGGTTAGATTGCACATTAAAAGAGGGAACGCTACCTTTTAACAATTCAAGCATGTCGGTGTTACCGCCACGCTTTAGCTCGTCACCGCCAATTAGATCGATAGGTACAGGCGAATCATTCACTGAACGTGGAGCACCACGAGAGCCAACAACCACAATTTTTTCAACATTTTTTTCTGCTTTAGCTTTATCACCATCATCAGCATATGCAGAGACAGTTCCTAAGGCCATGCTTACAGCAAGCGCTAAGGTTCCTGTATGGAATTTATGAGACATGTTATTTCCTTCCTAAGTTTTGAATGTATTTTATAATTATTTTGTTCAGTTGCTATTTACTTAAATAATCTGCAACTTATTCTAAAGAGCTAGGAAGTTTGTAAAACCGTAAAAAAAATTGTTTATTTTTTAAAAGTCTTTTGTAACTGTTCAGGTGATTAATTGATAGGTCGCATTAATTTAAAGTGACAATGAGTCTGTCAAAAGCAGAGGGTACTTGAGGCTGTATCATTTTCAATCTCATGATAAAGCCTCAACAGGGCAATTAAATTGACCTTTGGCAGCCTAAAATAAATTTTATTTAGGCTCAGTCGTTATACTTTTTTAGTCAGTAATACTTTATTTGAATCAAGCCGTTGAGATTTCAAATTAAAAGAAAGTTCTAGCGCTTCAATTAATGCTTCACTGTCTTTTAAGTCAAAACGACCGCTGATTCGTACTTTGTACAGTGAAGGATCTTTTAGCACAATCTCAATGTCGACATAACGGTTAATCTCTTCAATAACATTGAATAATTCTTCATTATCAAAAATCAATTTACCATCAAGCCATGAAAGTTCACGTTTTATATTCTCGGGTTTAATGTGCGTTAATTTTGGGGCTTGGTTACTACCTACTGTAACTTTTTCGCCTTTAGTAATATAAATATCATCTTCTTGAATTGCCGTATTATTTAATTCTTTAATATCAGTTAATTTGGTGTTTAATGCCACTTTTGACATTTTAACTTTACCATCAGTAACGGTGACTTGAATATTTTCGGCTTTTAAATGTACGACAAATTTTGTTCCTATCGCTTGAACTAAACGATCACCAGCATAAACAATAAATGGACGATTGGCATCATGGGCAACTTCAAATAAAGCCTCGCCTTTTACTAATTTAATTATTCGTTTGTCAGCAGAAAATTCAGTTTCAATACGACTATTGGTATTTAAGTGGATAATTGAACCGTCATCAAATGTTGCGTCTATTTGCTGCCCCACTAAGGTGGCATACGAGTTTTTTTGCACGTTGTAAGGCGTTGCTAACCAAATTAAAACAGTTAAAAAACTTATACTTGCAGCCAAAGCAAAAGGTTTTAAAATGGGTTTAAATATTGTTGATAAAGCACCATTTTTTGACGAATTTTTATCATCAATACTATTGAGTACTTGATCCATATCATCCCAGATCTCGGCCATCGCTTTTAATGCTGCAGGATGTCTTTTATCGGCTGACAACCAGGTCTTTAATTCTTTTCTTGATTGATCAGATAAATTACCATTGTCTAATCTTACTAACCAAATAGATGCTTCGTCATCAATCGTATTTGTTGTATGAAGTGGAATTACTTTATTTTCTGTATTCATTTTGTACGCTCTTCGCTTGATTGATTTAGCTGTACCGGAAGTTCAAGTTCATTAACTTCATATCCTTGAGCATAAAGTGACTGTTTGCATTGTTTTAAGCCGGTAGCAATATACTTTTCAACGGAGCTTACTGAGACATCCATTTTCTTCGCTATTTCTTTATGGCTTAAGGAATATAGTTTTCTTAATAGTATGGCGCGGCGGTTTTTTTCAGGTAATGCACTCAGTACCTTACTAAACCGTTCAAATTTAAGTTTTTGGTACAGCGCTTTTTCAACAGTATCATCAACGTCATTTTCTAATAAAGCATCATCTAATTCAGTATGTATTTCCTTTGATTGTTGCATTAATGTTTTTAATACTAAATTTCTTGAAACAACAAATAGGTAACCTTTGGGTGATTTAATTTGCTGTTTAGCATCAGAGTGTAAAACTCTAATAAATGTTTCCTGTAAAATATCATCAACATCTTGCTGAGCTACACTCATCTTCATAATAGAACGCACTAAACCATCCCGGCATGATTGAAAAGCGGTTAAAACTCGATTGTTCGTCTGCTTATTTGTTGGCATTTCATGTTTCCAATAATACAGGTTTCTATTAAAGAGTTTGTTTATGGCTTAATCCATAACTATTTTAGAAAAAATATACGATAACAATTTTTTTATTGCTTATCGTATAAATGGCAGTTTAATTTTTATACTCTCATCACACATATAATACCTAAAACCTGAAGTACTTACATCTAGGTCAAAACATCGTTGATGATTTTTTAGTCAATTTAAAGTCTAGCTTTTTACTGATTATTATGAAATGAGTTGAGAAAAAAACCCAATATTTTTGTTACATCAAAAGTGATGATTATGAGTTTTTTCATAAATATTTATGGATTAACTGGTAGACCAACTCTTTAACTGTATCGATGAATATATTTACTAACATAATATAAAAACTATAACGGTGGGAATTATTTTGGAAATTGAAACTCTTTTTTCTTTAGGTCTTTACTTCATTGCAATGCTTGGTATAGGTCTGTATGCGTATCGTAAATCAACAAGTGATGTTTCTGGTTATATGCTAGGAGGTAGAAGTTTAAGTCCAAGCGTTGCTGCACTTTCTGCGGGCGCATCTGACATGAGCGGTTGGATGTTAATGGGTTTACCTGGTGCTATGTATATTTCAGGTTTGAGTAGTTTGTGGATTGCGATTGGGTTGGTTATTGGCGCATTTTTAAATTATCTTATTGTTGCACCTCGCCTAAGGACCTATACCGAAGTGGCGAATGATTCTATCACCTTACCTGATTTTTTTGAAAATCGCTTTAATGATAATTCTCACCTATTAAGAATTGTTTCTTCGGTTGTTATTGTAGTTTTTTTTACACTTTATACCTCTAGTGGTATTGTTGCTGGCGGTAAACTATTTGAAAGCTCGTTTGGATTGAATTATGAAATAGGTTTATATGTAACGGCTGGGGTAGTTGTTGCGTATACGCTATTTGGTGGTTTTTTGGCGGTAAGTTTAACTGATTTTGTTCAAGGCTGTATTATGTTTATCGCTTTAGTGTTAGTACCAGTAGTCGCTATTGGTGAAGTGGGGGGGATATCAGCAATGCACGCAAGTATTAAGGCCATAAACCCTGCCTTGTTAGATATTTTTAGTGGTGTGAGTTTTATTGGAATTATTTCAGCGATGGCTTGGGGATTAGGCTATTTTGGTCAGCCTCATATCATTGTTCGCTTTATGGCTATTCGTAGTGTTAAAGATATGCCGACAGCTCGCCGAATTGGCATGAGTTGGATGATAGTGTCTATTATTGGCGCAATGGCAACAGGCCTTGCTGGTATAGCGTATGTTGCCAAAACGGGTCTAGTGCTAGATGATCCTGAAACTATTTTTATTCTATTATCTCAAATTTTATTTAACCCATTAATTGCTGGTTTTTTATTAGCAGCAATTTTAGCTGCTATTATGAGTACAATTTCTTCTCAGCTCTTGGTGACATCAAGTTCTTTGACGGAAGATTTTTATAAAACATTTTTGCATCGTGACGCTAGCGATAAACAGCAAGTATTGGTTGGACGAATATCGGTGTTTTTGGTGGCGCTGGTGGCAATCTACTTAGCCTACGATCGAAATTCATCTATTTTATCATTAGTGAGTAATGCTTGGGCAGGTTTTGGTGCTGCCTTTGGTCCCGTTGTTATAGGGTGTTTGTATTGGAAAAAAATGACTAGAAATGGTGCGTTAGCGGGAATGGTCACAGGAGCGGTAACGGTATTGTTATGGATTTATGCACCTATCACACTTAATGGTCACTCATTAAGTTCTGTGATGTATGAAATAGTACCAGGTTTTATTTTATGTTCCTTAGTTATTTATGTGGTCAGTAAAATGGCACCACAAGATGATGCTGAGGTTTTAGCCAAGCATGATGAAATGTTAACGTATCATGTTTAAAGAGTATAATTTCTGACTGCGTGCTTAAATATTTGGTGATGTCCGGAGATTGGCATCTAACTAAGGTTTGCATTCTAAAGTGGCAGTAGAATAAATACAATTGTAATTAATTTAGGTAGTTGCAAAATACTATTTAATAATTTTTTGAGGGTAAGTACATGCTTTTTAATGGTTCGTTTATCACTGACTGTCCAATACGGCAGAAAATTCGTGAATTTTATCGTATTGATGAAAATATCGCGGTAGATCATATTTTACCTGCAGCAGAAGTTAATGTCAGTGCCCGAAGTCGAGCGTGGGAAAGAGCACGAAAAATGGTGTTAAAAATTCGTCAAGACCAAGCGGGTAATGGTGCTATAGATGCGCTATTAAACGAATATTCACTTTCTAGTGATGAAGGTGTGGTGTTAATGTGTTTGGCGGAAGCTTTACTGCGAGTACCCGATAAGCATACCCAAGACGCGTTAATTCGCGACAAAATTTCTCAAGGCCAATGGAGCACTCATCTGGGTAGTAGTGATTCTCTTTTTGTTAACGCCTCTTCGTGGGGATTATTGATCACCGGCTCTATGGTTGACTATGCCGATAAGCGTAAACAAGATAACTTTGGTTTATTGAAAAAAACGATCGGCCGTTTAGGCGAACCTGTTATTCGCAAATCGATGAATTATGCCATGAAAATCATGGGTAAGCAGTTTGTTATGGGTGAAACCATTAAAGCGGCAACTGAGCGTGCCGCGACTAAAGAACAACAAGGTTATGTATATTCATACGATATGCTCGGTGAAGGGGCGCGCACTATGACCGATGCAAATCGGTATTTAAAATCGTATCAAGATGCGATTGAAACCATAGGTGCTGTTGCTCGCGCTTCAGGTAAAAACGATCCACGCAGAGTACCCGGTATTTCGGTGAAACTTTCTGCTATACATCCACGTTATGAATTTACGCATAAAGCGCGAGTAATGACTGAAATTGTACCAAAACTGAAAGCGCTTTGCTTGCAAGCAAAAAGCTACAATATTGGTTTAACGGTGGATGCAGAAGAATCTGAGCGCTTAGATATCTCGCTTGATATTATTGAAGCGGTATTTAGCGACAACGATTTAGCTGGTTGGAATGGCTTTGGTATTGCGCTACAAGCGTATCAAAAACGTGCTATTTTTGTCGTTGATTGGTTGCGAGAGTTAACTTTACGGGTGAACCGTAAAATGATGGTGCGCTTAGTCAAAGGAGCTTACTGGGACACTGAAATCAAAAATGCCCAAAAAGATGGTCATACTGACTTTCCTGTATTCACGCGCAAGTCTTCTACTGATGTGTCTTATCATGCTTGTGCTAATAAATTATTAGATTATAGAGATACTATCTATCCGCAATTTGCTACGCATAATGCCTACACAGCAGCAACGATTGTTGAACTTGCTGGTGATGATAAAGAAGGTTTTGAGTTTCAATGTTTACATGGCATGGGTGACTCTTTGTACGATCAAATTGTGCGTGATGAAAGCATTCAATGCCGTATTTATGCACCGGTGGGTCATCATGAAGATTTATTGGCCTACCTAGTTCGGCGCTTATTGGAAAATGGCGCTAACTCTTCTTTTGTAAATGCTATTGTTGATGAGTCAAAACCAGTAGAGTCTTTACTGGAAGATCCCGTAGAAAAAACGCAACGTTTAAAAGAGAGATACAATAACCAAATAACCAAACCTGTTGCCCTTTATTATGACAAAGTTGGTGCAGGCCGTGACAATTCTAAAGGCTTAGATCTAACTGATATTAATGAGATTACGTCGTTAAAAATGTCTCTAGATAACTGGTTGGCTGAACACTTACTTAATGAAAATGAGCTACCAAATGGTGCTAATGCGGTATTAAATCCCGCGAATCATAATGAAATCATTGGTTTTTTGCAGCATCACTCTGAAGATGAAATGTTAGCCATGATCGACACGGCCGAAACGGCCTTTACCTCTTGGTCACAAACTCCGGTATTAGAGCGGTCGGCGTTATTGTGCCGTATTAGCGATATATTAGAACGTCATATGGACGAGCTCATTGCTTTGTGTATCAAAGAAGCAGGAAAAGTTGCCCAAGATGGTATTGATGAAGTACGCGAAGCCGTTGATTTTTGTCGCTATTACGCAGATCGTGCGATAGAGCTGGCGAAAGATGACCGCTTAGAAGCCCGCGGTGTAGTGTTATGTATCAGTCCTTGGAATTTTCCACTGGCTATCTTTTTAGGACAAGTTGCAGCAGCGATTGCTACGGGTAATACAGTATTAGCAAAACCAGCAGAACAAACAGGCTTAATTGCGCTGCGCACTATTGAATTGATGAAGTCTGTCGGCTTACCTGAAGGTGTGGTACAAGCGGTTATTGCGCGTGGCAGTGAAGTCGGTAGTGTTATTGTTCCTGATAGCAGAATTCAAACGGTGATGTTTACTGGCTCTACTGAAACAGGGACGAGAATTTCTCAAACCTTAGCGGATCGTGGTGGTGACCAAGTGCCATTTATTGCTGAAACCGGTGGGCAGAACTGTATGATAGTTGATTCTACTGCTTTACCTGAACAAGTGGTCGATGATGTTATTTCTTCTGGTTTTCAATCAGCAGGTCAACGTTGTTCAGCACTACGCGTGTTATTTTTACAAGAAGACATCGCCGATAATGTTATTGTTATGCTCAAAGGTGCATTAGCAGAATTACATGTGGGTGATCCTGCAAAATTAAGTACTGATATTGGTCCTGTGATTGATCAAAAAGCACTCGATGCGCTCAATACGCATAGTGAATATATGAAAACCAACGGGATATTATTGTATCAGAGTGAGATCAGTGAGGAAGTGTCGAAAAATGAACATTTCTTCTTTGCACCGCGACTTTATGAAATTAAAGATATTAGCATCTTAAAGCGCGAAGTATTTGGTCCTTGTGTTCATATCATTCGCTTTAAAGGCAATGAAATAGAAGCCGTTGTTGATAAAATTAACAGTACCGGTTTTGGCTTAACTATGGGTATTCATACGCGTATTGAGCACCGAGCTTTTGATTTAGCCAAACTATCTCGTGCTGGTAATGTTTATATTAACCGCAATATGATTGGAGCTATTGTTGGCGTGCAACCTTTTGGTGGTCGAGGTCTTTCTGGTACCGGTCCAAAAGCAGGGGGACCTAATTATTTAACACGTTTAGTTAAAGAAAAAGCGACGCCAAATGCCGAACAATTTAATGTATTACCAGCACAAGCAGAGGCTTTAGAAGGAGATGAAAAAGCAGTAGCTGAAGCACTATTATTTATGGACAAAGCTAATACAGCTGAAAAAGGTTGGCGCTTAACTGAGCTTAATACACGTATTTCTTACGTGCGCCAATTATTAGCAAAAATTGCTCATGTTGATATTGTTGATGATTTAGCAGATGATTTAAATCTCACCCTAAAAGCGGCTCGCGCACAATTAATTAACATTGAAAAACACTTGAAAAAACCAACATTTCTGCCTGGGCCAACAGGCGAATCTAATACGCTTTATTTAGAAAACCGTGGCAATGTTATTTGTTTTGCTGATAATAAAGTGAGTTTTCACTTTTGGACACTTTCGGTTGTAACTGCTTTAGCAACGGGTAATACCGTTATCTCGGTTGTCTCTGATTTGTTTTATGATGAGGCAATAGCCTTTAGAGATAAGTTTATTGCCACTGGCGCAGGTAAAGATGTTTTTCAAGTAGCAAAGTTAAGTCATTTATCATCGATGTTGGCACACCCTGCTTTATCAGGTGTTGTAGTCGATAGTCATTGCGACCGTAAACATTATATCAGTGAGAAATTAGCCGAGCGTGAAGGTGCAATATTACCGGTGATCAGTTCCGAATATTTTGATAATTTAATTCAGCGCTTATTAACCGAGAAAACGATCAGTATTGATACCACCGCTTCTGGTGGTAACACTTCGCTTATGACCTTAGTTGAAGAAGATTAGGGGCAATTGAACGAAATATCAGTGGATGGTTTAAATGCCTTTAATTACACATTAAAATTCCACCGCTCGCTAGCACTAAGCTAGTGAGCGGTGGTTGGTTTAGGCTGTTTTTTATTAAACGACTAGAAGGTCTAATTAAGGAACCCATCTTACTGAAATCACGCAATAATAAAGCGACTAACACATAATTAATAGCTTGATGGTTCCAAATATTAAAAGTGCAATTAAAAGGCACGTTGAAATTAATAATGCTTAATACAGTTAAATCTAACATTTTAAAGAAGATTGCATATACTAAGTAAACAAACAGAACATTATTAACAAAGCGAATTGTTTATCAGCTTATTTTCCCAACACAACCCCCCACCAACGATAGCGAATGAACAAAAGTCTAAGTCGATGTTATCTATCGCTGTGCTCGGTGTTGTTTATGGTGACATTGGTACCAGCCCTATTTATGCCTTGCGCGAAACGTTTGCTGGTAAACACCCCATTCCGGTGACGCCAGATAATGTGCTCGGCATTTTGTCGTTAATTTTCTGGTCACTTATTTTGATCATCTCATTGAAATACATGGTATTTATATTGCGAGCAGACAATCGTGGCGAAGGCGGAATTTTTGCGCTGATTGCACTGCTAAAACCGAATACCGACCAACAACGGCTATCACGTCGAGTGTTAATCTTGCTAGGTATTCTCGGCGCTTCAATGCTCTACGGTGGCGCGATGATCACGCCAGCTATTTCGGTATTAAGTGCGGTAGAAGGCTTGCAGGTCGCCGCTCCATCACTTGGCCATTTTGTGGTTCCAATCACCATTGTTATCTTGCTTGGATTATTTTCTGTGCAACACTATGGCACTGCAAAAGTTGGCGCGATATTTGGCCCGTTAACCTTGATCTGGTTTATCGTCATTGCCGCACTTGGCATTGCTGGCATAATGCAACAGCCTCAGGTACTGCTGGCACTCAACCCCAGTTATGCCATAAACTATTTCCGTATTAATGGCTTCAATGGCTATTTTGCCTTATATGCGGTGTTTCTGGTTACAACTGGTGGCGAAGCCTTGTATGCAGATCTCGGTCATTTTGGCCGCCAGCCAATTCGACGTGTCTGGTTTATGCTGGTATTACCGGCTTTACTATTAAATTATTTTGGTCAGGGCGCGTTATTGCTCAGTCAGCCAAGTGGTGCCTTACATCCGTTTTTTCAGCTAGCACCGCAATGGGCACTTTATCCGTTGATTTTTTTAGCGGCAGCGGCAACTTGCATCGCGTCACAAGCGGTGATCACTGGTGTCTATTCACTCACCCGTCAGGCGATACAATTAAATTTGATGCCACGCTTTAACGTACAGCAAACCTCTGCCGAAGAGCATGGTCAAATTTATTTGCCCGGCGTTAACTGGATATTGATGTTCGCCGCTATCGCTTTAGTGCTGCTGTTTCAATCGTCAGGCAATCTGGCGGCAGCTTATGGTGTGGCCATTAACTTTACCATGGCGATTACCACGGTATTGGCTTTTAATGTCGCTCGCGAACGTGCGGGCTGGGGCTGGTGGTCGTCAATGTCATTTTTGCTGTTCTTTCTTTGCATCGATCTAGGTTATCTTGGCGCTAATTTGCTAACAACATCTGATGGCGGCTGGTTACCCTTATTAATCGGTGCGCTATTATTTAGTGTGATGAGCACTTGGCAACGAGGTTCCATGTTGGTGGCACAACAACTGAACAAAAGCTCGACCGACCTTGAAACCTTTATTGGTAAGGTTGCGGCAGAATCAGTTCACCGTAGCTCAGGGGTTGCCGTGTTTCTCACTCGGCAATTAGAGCAAACCCCCACGGCTTTATCACAATTTTTGCATCGTACTGGAGTATTACATCAAACCGTTATTCTGATCACCGTGATCATTGAAACTGTCCCGAAAGTTATGTCAGATGATCGTATCGAAATCAGCCGTCACGAACATGGTTTTGTTCACTTGCTACTGCACTACGGTTATATGCAGGGCATCAACATTCCATCAGACTTAGCGCAGTGTGCCGAGCAGGGACTTGCGATCGATGTCACTAAAGTAAATTACTTTGTCGGTCATCTTAATTATTTGGCCAATCGAAAATCACAAGGTATGGCTTCTTGGCGCGATCGTTTGTTTGCTCGTATGGCAATTAATACTGAAGATGTCACCGCCTCCTATCAGTTGCCGCAAGCGCAAACGATGATAATTGGCTTAACTATCGGTATTTAGCGTAAATGTGAAAAATATTCTGCTTTAATCCTCTTGAACAACCAAGAAATCTAGTTAAATCAGTAACGGTTGAGTAGTAAATAAAATTTTGTTAAGGAAAACTTCGTAAAAACAGAGTTTTTAGTATAAAGTTATTTTAGCTTTAACAGATAGCTTTGTATAAAAACAAGGTAAAAAGTAATTTGAGTTGTCGTTAGAAGATTTCGTGATTATTATCGTTAGATTTGTAGATTAATTTAACATCTATGATCACGCTGTAATATTCCTCAACTTAATCAAAATTTTTATAATTTAACGCCAGCATCGATACGGTATATAGGTGACATAATGCTTTCTAAATTTTTCGGTAAGTCAAACAATAACGAGTTAGAACAAGAAAACGCCAAATTAAAATTACAAGTAAACGAATTAGAAAGTGAAATTTTAACTATTACTTCAGAAAATCAACAATTAGCAGAAGATATGTCGAACAATGCTGCTCGTTATCGAAATCAGGAAGATTTAAATAAATTGTGGTTGAGCTCTTCAGAGATGATTAATAAAATCCGTGAAGAACTATCAGACTCTTCTACATCGTTAGTTTCACACCGAGATAGTTTTGAAGCATCACATTCCTTGTTTGATGAAATATTAACTATGTTAACCGAAACAATGGCATCTACCTCAACCATTAATACCGACACTAGCTTAGTGGCTGAGTCAGTAAGTAGTTTAAAAACGGTTACCTCAGGTATTAATGATTTTGTTACCATGATTAAAAGTATTTCTGATCAAACTAACTTGTTAGCATTAAATGCAGCGATCGAAGCAGCTCGAGCAGGTGAACAGGGTCGCGGTTTTGCAGTGGTAGCCGATGAAGTGAGAACCTTAGCACAACGTAGTGCCGAAGCAACCAGTGAAATTTCAGATTTAATTGATGAAGTAAATCAACAAATGGAATCTGTTGCTAAGGGTATAGATAATGTTGGTGAAAAAAGTCAAGACATCAATATCAATACCTCCTCTATTGAAGTTACGGCTAATAGTATCGTTGATTTATCCAAAAAAATGTACGATGTTATTACGCATTCAACAGCAAATGCCTTTATACAAACGGTTAAAATGGATCATGTTGTGTGGAAGCTTGAGGTATATCAAGTAATGCTCGGTGCCTCGAATAAAAATGCGAACGATTTTGCTGATCATACAACATGTCGCTTAGGTCAGTGGTATACGCATGGAGAAGGGGCAGAAAAATACAGTTCGTGTTCCTCTTTTAGAGCCCTTGAACGGCCACATGCCGCAGTACATTCTCACGGATTAAGTGCGCTAAAACATATGGCAAATGATGAAAGTGAACAAGCATTAAAAGATTTAGGTCAGATGGAAAGTGCCAGTGTTGATGTGGTCAATTTATTATCATCATTAGCAAAAGAAATTTCAGCCATGTAAATTAAAATGTATTTATTTTTAAAGCGCACATTAATATATTATTAATGTGCGCTTTTTTATGTGCAGATCAAATTAATTGAAATACTCAATATAATCACAAAAAACACTAAAATCGGTATAATTAAAACGCACATCAGTTGCGGTATACCATTGAGAAGTGGCTAAAGACGATAATTTAAACTTTTTTTTATGGCCATCAATTGCAACATAACACCCTAATACGCGCCTCGTTTCATTTTTTACTTTAACACGCGTATAAGACTGTTTGTCTATTTCATAACTTACTGTTATTTTTGGATATGCTTGTATATTAAAGGTGATAAAAAATGCCAATAAAGATAAAACTATTATTATGCATTTAGTCACAAAGTCTCCAAAAATAATTTAAATAATTAAGTATTCTTTTAAGCATATAATATTTTTTTATTATTAACCATTGAAAGCAGCATTAGCTGCCACCATTACATAGGCAAGCGTAATTATTAACATATAAATTATTACAACAATTTACATTATAAAATAAAAAGAGAATATTCATGGCTAATATCGTTCCAGTAAAAAAAGAGCAACATCAAAATTTAAAAGTATCTACTAAAAGAAATTTAGCCCATGCGGCCAATCAGCATATTGTTCCTGTTAATGCTCATGAGTTTTCTCAAGCAGCAACAAGTTATCCTGTTGTATTTATTAAAGATCCTGACACTGGCGTTTATCGCAGTGTTATTATGTTAGGCTTAGAGGCAGGTGAAAATTTATTTTATCAAAATGAAATTTGGAGCGCATTATATGTACCGCAAAGTGTAGGTATGGTGCCATTTGCATTAGGTTTAGATCCTGAAAAAGAAAAAACATTAACTACGTGTATTGATTTAGATAGCCCTTTTGTTGGTGAAGACAAAGAACAATCTTTATTTGATGAAAAAGGTGAACATACTGATTTTTTCAAAAATGTTGAAGATTCTCTAGGTCGTTTATATAACAATGAAGTAGCTTCAGAACAATTTACTAAACTCATGTTAGAACATGACCTATTACAAGAGCTTGAATTGCAAATGGCTTTTGCTAGCGGCGAAAAGAAAAAATTGGTGGGTCTTTTTACTATTAATGAAAAAAGATTAAGTGAATTAAGTGATGAACAAGTTCTTGATTTTCATAAGCGTGGTTTATTTGTTCCTATTTACTCAATGTTAAGTTCTATCGGTCAAATTAATCGTTTAATTCAATTGCGTAATGATCAGTCAGAAAACAAAATAAGCGGTATCCAAATTCAAACAGTAAATGCTGAAGCAGAAGTTACGGCATAGTTTGCGTTATTCAAAGTAATCGTATATAAAAAAGGAGCTTAATTGCTAATGCCGTTCACTTAAGGTGAACGGCCTTTTTATTTCTAGCATATCGTTGTGGCCTAGGTTTGACTTGTCGAGGAAATGTACGCTCTCGCCGCGCAGGTAAAATAAGACTTTCCGTCATACAA
>Ga0316203_1000253_pt1 | contig 82496 bp, 73 predicted proteins | sample 6monrhotite_MG_FD_204940 | JGI IMG/M metagenome (GOLD analysis project Ga0316203, IMG submission 204940) | Microbial mat bacterial communities from mineral coupon in-situ incubated in ocean water Damariscotta River, Maine, United States -... | ecosystem: Environmental > Aquatic > Marine >... | reverse complement strand
CGCTTTATAGCGCTTTATAGCGCTTTATAGCGCTTTATAGCGCTTTATAGCGCTTTATAGCGCTTTATAGCGCTTTATAGCGCTTCATATAGCGTACTTTTTCGATTTTAATGCCCTCAATTAACCACTGTAATTGCGCCCAACTCATGTGCTTTTTTATCGAATCATCTTCGTCAAAAGAGAACTGACCTTGGATTAATTGCTTGCTCCAGATGCAGAACCCACTCTGTGCGAAGTAGAGGATTTTCATATAGGTCTTACGCTTGTTAATGAAGACAAATAGATGGCCACTTAATGGGTCTTCTTGTAATTGGTTTTTGACTAAACCGATGAGTCCTTTGAATGATTTACGCATATCGGTCGCGTGTTGGTAGCGCCAGACGCGCACATGGTGATCAGCGATAATCATCAGGAGGCTTTAAGCCTGAGGACAAGATGCTCACCGATATTAAGTTCAACTAGCCAATCGTTTTTGTTTTCTGGTGGGGACGTAAACACCGGCGGGGTTAATTCAACAAACGATGACGCCTCATCCGTCTGACGGCGCTCATTTTTTAACAAAGAACGCCATTTTGAAAAGGTGGCGTAACAGATGTTTTGTTGCTTACAAAATGATTCAGCTGAAATAGCCAGCATATTGCTTTGATCGATGATCTGTTGCCACTCATCTCGGCTTCGTTTGGGTGCGCGGGGATTTTTGTGTATTGTCATGGGATTCTCCTGTCAATGTTGTGAATGACAGTATCCCCTCACGCGAGGATCGCGGGAAGTACGTACTATTTTGACCGCTTACCATTATTGTATGTCCAAAGCCACTGCGTAGCCAATAATTGGGCATGTTCTATTGTTTTAAAAAGATGTAACGATCGAATGACTCGCGTACTGGGCAATGAAAGACCCACATCAATGCCTAAACCCTCTCGATTATAATCATCGATGACGTTGAAGGTACGAATACTGCGGCCATCCATTAACGAGTCACTCATGAAATCCATTGACCAGACTTGATTGATGGTGTCAGGCACGCTTAGCGCTTCTGGCTTATCTCATTTAATACGGCGCCTAGGTTTAATGCGTAAGTTTAATTCAAGCGCTCGGTATATGCGGTAGACGCGCTTATGATTCCAGCCGTAGCCTTGCGTATTTCTAAGATAGAAAAAACATAGCCCAAAGCCCCAGCGCTTGTAGGTGGCGCTTAAGCGAAGCAACCAATCCGCGATCTCTGAATTTTCATCATTAAGTATGGCTTGATAGCGATAACAGGTTTCGCTAATAGAAAATACATAACAAACAACACGAATACTCGCGCTATATTGGGCCTTGGCACGTAGCGCCATCTCTTTTCGCCGAGATGGCTTCACCACTTTTTTTCGATGGCCTCGCGCGCTATTTCAGACTTAAGCTTTTCCTCCGCGTACATCTTTTTCAGGCGACGATTTTCATCTTCCAGGTCTTTCATACGCTTCATTAGAGAGACATCCATCCCGCCATATTTTGATCGCCCCGTATAAAAAATAGCGGTACTCATACCATGCTCTCGGCATAAATCGGGCACTGACGTGCCTGATTCGTTTTGTTTGATAATTGATAATATCTGATTATCTGTACGCCTTGATTTTTTCATAGAAAACTCCTTTACTTAGTGTATGAGAATTTTCTACTTTTAACTCCTATTATTTTTCGGGGGGATTACATGTCAATATACGTAAACTGTTTCCGAGCGATGACTCTGCAACCAAAGTTGTCTACCTGGCTATACAGGCGGCATCGAAGAAATGGACGATGCCGATTAGAAACTGGAAAAAAGCCATGAATCACTTTATGATTGTATTTGAGGAGCAGTTAACTCCTCATGTTTAAAACGGGCAGTTACACAGAATTATTTACAGCCTCAAATTAACACCCAGCTCGCTTAAGCTATTCTCTTCTGTTCAGCTTGCGCTGCGCTACACCTTCGCCGTTCCTGAGTCTTACTGCCAGTGAATGCTCGCGCTCAGTTGAACCTGGTGGTCACGAAACCCGCCAAATGCAATAGTAGAATCACGCTTGCTCTCCGTATATGTGAGACTAAGATCAGTATTTCTCAATGGTTTATACACTAAAGACAAAGAGAGATCCTGGATTTCATCTTCACGCTGCAATGCATTACCGCCTTCATAATCTAGCCATTCGATCGACATTTTCGTTTTCATCATTAATGTTTCTCGCACCGACCACTGCACGTTTAAACGTCCTCCCTTACGAGCGACATAATTACTATAAACGCTGTCCACCGTATCAATGTTACGCCAAATTTCACTCTGCCAATTCAATCTTCCATCATCATTCCATGCCAGTGCCAGATCATAAGAAATCCCACTGTAATCGTTTTGAGACAGATGAGGATTTACTACTCGCTCAACACCGATACCGCTATCAACCGTCATGTTAGCAGCCATTTTCCATTTAAGATTAAACCTCAGCCCATCTTCACGTAGTGCATCGTCCTGTAACGCACCGGGAAACCAGCGCAAGTTAACAAGGTCTACACTGCGCGATGAGGCAAAAATCATTAACTCACTGCCAGCCGAAGAACGCCCAGTTACCCCTAGCCGTAAACTAACACTGCGTCTGTCATGCTGTTGCTGGCTAATCAGACTTCGGGAATAGGAATCCCTTTTCCAGTCACCCCACACCAGCCATTGCCTACCGATCTCGCGATCTAGTCTTATTTCCCCATGATTATGTGTAAGGATACTCCGTTGGCTACCCTGAAAATTTGAAAAATCGGCCAGTATACGTTTCCGTTGCCACTTGACACTACCGCCCCAGACGCCAGCTATCTCACCGTCCCATCCCAGCATTAAATCCAGGCTATTATTATCCAGTTGATTATTATGTTCAAAGCGGCTCGCAACAACAGCAGCATGCCCCGTCAAATTTTGTAAGCTAAGAGGTAAGTCAAGATTGAGTTGTATACCATAATTATTGATCACATCATCAGTTTGATTAGTACCGATCACTGTCTGTGAATCAAGATTATCAGCCAGCCGAAATAAATTATTATCATAAGTACGATCCACCCTCAGATCCGCACTCAAAAATTCCGTTGCCTGCGCGGTATCGGTCACTATCAACAATAAAAAAAGAGCCATAACCGCCCATATCATACTAACCATAACTCATAACACGCTTTATATTGATCATGCGCCATCTCGAAAAGGACTGCATTAAATACCATTTTTTATCTTTTTCAGCCACTTAAACCTTCTCAAAAAACGTTTTAAACGCATTAATCAATCGAGGTGAGGCTGATCGATCAATCCCTTGCGCGCCCCCCAAACTGCTAGCAGCCCTGGCACTAGCCAATCCAGCTTCAATACACCTGCCAATGTCATCTTCTGACTGCGCCACAAAAATTTCAGGCCGCAATCCCAACCATTTTGCGGTTGCTATCTGATGATCGTTTCTTGTTTCCATCAAGTCGCCTCGCCGTGCAAGCAATACCAGCGGCTTGCCATATTCAAGTGCTGTCAGAATTGAGCCCATCCCCGCATGCGCAACGACCAGATCGCAAGCAGAAACCTGCGCTACAAATTGGGCGGGTGTCAATGATGAGACGTACTTAACATTTTCAGGTTTCAATATTGAATCCCCGATCTGCCCTAATACGTCTCCTTGATAATTGCCTGCGACCCACTTATCCACAGCAATAATCAATCGATCAAAAGGCATTTGAGAACCAACCGTGATAAATATCACAACACACTCCCTAAAAATTTTGGTCCCTCTGATTTAGCCAGATGCTCCCACTGTGTAAGCCATAGATCCGCAACTCGTTTAGCACGTTCGCCCGACATCGACATCTTTTCAACATTGGCTATACTGTCCAGCCAAATTGTTTTCGCTCCAAACCACTTCCCAATACTCAACGCAACCACACCTGGTGCAGCCCCCGTTGACATCACAATATCTGGACGCTCTTTAAACACAATCCAGGCAAGTTGTGATACCATTTTCAACAGATCCCAGCGACTCCAGCGTGTCGCATCGGTAATCGAATAAAAACGACTGCTATCAACCTGTTCCGCATAACTCTCCTGAACGGTCACATACGCTATGTCGTATCCCTCAAATGCTGGGCGTAAACGTAACAGTTGCACCCAATGACCACCACCAGAAGCCACTGCAAGAATTTTTGCCATTAGTAATCCTTATACATAAATAAAATTTCACACTGGCGCCGGATGCATCACATCCGCTACACAATTATTTTTGACAATTGTCGCTGGATTACCTGAGACAATAGAATAAGGCGGTATATTAACAGTTACAAAGGCACCGCCGGCAATTCTGCTACCACGCCCTATTGTTACCCCTCCCACAATGATCGCATGTGGCCCCACCCACACATCATCCTCAAGTACTGGATATGCAATGATCGTGCTCAATAGAAATTTTATCGCTACGACCAAGCGTGACGCCATGAAACAATGTAACATTATTGCCGATTTTTACACCTCGACTCACAACTAAACCCCAGCCATGAGTGAGTGCTAGCCCCGCCCCAATTTTTGTTTGCCAGGAGAAATCCATCGCGGCATGATGAGTAGCAATACGATGCAATATTTTGAAGAAAGGTAATGTGTAACGGATTAACCTAGGGGAACTCGCTACACGTTGACATAAGCGCATAGTTACCACAGGTCTAAATGTTCTGTTCATCGAGGCACCTTTGCAAAGCAATATTGAACTAAAATATCCATATTGACGATGTGTATCAGCTTTTAATGCATTCCAGGAATTCACTTTTTCTCCATACCGTTTTTTTCTGACATAGAACCTTTGTCGTCAATGACCGCACCCAGAACCACAATGCTGTCACGATACAGCGTACCTAGAGAACCCATAATGGTAGAGACAGAGTAAAAATTATTCGCGCGTAAAAATGCCTGCTTTCGAACATGCTCAGTTGTGTCTCGGTCAAGCAAGCACGTGATGATCTCACAAGCAAGTGCCTCCACATCTCCCGGGCTAACCAATGCACCACAGGTGCCATTTTCAAGCGCTTCAGGAATGCCACCAACCGCAGTAGACACTACAGGCACGCCAGCAGCCATCGCCTCGAGAATGCATATCGGCAAACCTTCAAAGTAAGATGGAAGCACTAAAACATCTGCCGCTGCCAACAGCGCATCCTTAGCCTCGCCATTCACCCACCCGGGTAGATTAACAGCGTGATTGACACCAAGTATCTGAGCCTGCTTTGCTACACCCTCCAGATCACCATCACCAGCAATAGTAAATATGGCTTCAGGTACACTCTCTAAGACACATGGAATGGCTTTAACCAGATCAAAAACCCCTTTCTTTTCACGTAGACGACCCAAAAAAAGGATATTTAAAGGTTTTTCACTTCGAATAGAAAGGGCCTCTGATATCACCACAGGATTGCCCACCACCACCACCTTCGATCCGGGTATAAGTATTTCTAATTCAGCGCGCCAACTTGAAGTCAGCGCTATGACACAACAAGCATTGCGTAAGGTATAACTAACCCACCAACGAGCCAGAAAGCCGCATTCATTGCGGACAAATACAGGGAATTCACCGCTGTGCATATGAAAAATATAAGGCACTCGAAATGCTCTGGCAACCGCACAAAAGATTGATTTACGCCAGAAACTTCCCCGCGATGCACTGTGTACATGCAGTAATGCCACCTTGCCTGTTATTAGTAATCGCAAAAATTTCACCAGTGCACTGGCTACCACTCGTAACTGTAAGACCACGCCTGGTCGCTCGTAAGAATTTAGGTAACAGACATTCCACGTTTCAAAAAAACCAGCATCACGATAAAGCTTAACCACTGATGTCATCCCGCCGGGGGATTCCAGAGAAGTGCCAACCATGACCACTTTAGCGGATAACGATCGTTTCACTATTCCTCCTGATACACAATGCATCTTCTGTTATTTATAGTATAGCGATGAATAAAAGACTTCAGCAACACAGGCAGGAGTAGAGCCCAATGACAGCGCAGCCAATTCACCACAAGGTAGATACGCAAGACATTCATGCCACTACCCTGGCACTACATCCCAGCAATTTTGCCAGTCGAGGGCTCCAGTCTGCCACCAGTGCGTCTTCATCCCTGTTGAAAGGACGAATAAATCGCATGCTAAGGGAACACACCAACAACGTCGCCATAACAGCGACCATCAGTTGCGGCTCGAATAAATCCCGTATTAACCAAAGTAGCGCAATCGATAAAATTAAAGTAAACAGCAGACGCATGAACCCCCCTTTTTGAAAGGTGTAAGAAAAACCCCGCTGTCGCAACATCAGCAATACACGAAAACAAAAAATAGCCTCGGCCGTGACTACCAATGCAACAGCTAGCAATAAACTCTCAGCCAGTAGCAGTACGCCCGCGATAATAGGCAGCATCAACACCAGCACCACCCCTGCACGCACACAAACATCAGATGCCATCACTGAGTAACTGGCAAGTTCAACCACACGACGCCAGGCCATCATTCCCGCCACGCACAAAAGCAACAAAATCACTGGCCAGGCAGCGTGAAATTTTTCACCGCCTAATGCTGTTGAACCTAATTCTCCAAAAATGCAGAAAAAGGCAAGCAGTGGCAACAAGATAATCAAAGAGCTCTTCATCCACAGTCCAAGACGCAACATCAAACCGCTAAAATCGTTAGTGGCACTGTAGTAGGCGACCAGTGCAGGCCTGATTACACCCTGTAGGAGATCAGTTGGTAGATAACGTCTAACCTGATCGGCAAAACCACGCGCAAAGCCGAAAATGGCAACTGCATCGACACCAAGTATGCGTGCAATCAGAATGGTAAGGACGTGAGGCCCGTAGGCCAGTGCTAATAAGTAACTTGTGTAGCTATGCAATGCCAGCTTCAATAACCGCCTGTTTGCAGGTGGACGCCATTCCGACTTCGCTGGTGTAAGCGGCCATAATCGCCACAAAGCGTGTATCAGTAACACAATGCCAACACCGCCAGCACTGAGCGCGGCAATCAATTCAAAACGCATTACGTCACTCGCATCGTGCGCAACCCCGGAATTTAGTGCCAGTGCCAATAACACAGCTAGGGTGCCAGAACGAATAAGTTGCGCTAGCTGCCCGGCTGTTTGATGCATCAGAATACCCAACATTTGATCACGTGATAATCGCCCGACGCCTTCAACCGCTATCAACACGCCAGCTAACAGAAAGGCATTCGCAGCATCTTGTAGCTGTAAGATTTCAGCGAGGTGCGTTGCATTAACGGCAAAGAGGGTGCCAACGGATATCAGGATGAACGACTGTATTGCACCTAACCGAAGAATCATCGCAACCGTCGCTCGTCCACCAGCATACACACGATAATCTGGTAATGTGCGTGCGGCCACCCAGTCAAGCCCCACACTCGAGAGCGCTATGCCAATCTCCATTAGTGCCAACGAAGCCGCATAAATACCGTATTCAGGCAAGTTGAGCAAACGTGCCGCCATGGCAAAGGCAGCAAACGTGAGGACGGCTGAAAAACCACGACCAGTGATAAAAATGATGATACCTAAGCGTACAGAAGCGCCACCGTAAGGATTACTCTTGTAGCTCATAAAGGTAAAGATCGTTTGAGTATCTGTCGGTAACTTTCGGCTAATTTCACCCCAAGTACATCGTAACTGCGCAAGTGACCAATGGCGGTGCGACCAACCTCTGCCATTTTCCTTGTCTTTACTGGATCTGCAAGCAGTTCAAGGATACCACTAGAAAAACCTTCTGCTGATAAGGTCACGCAAAGCCCACCCCCCGTTTCACGTAGCAGATAAGCCTGTTCCGGTTGATCATTGGCAATCACCGCTAACCCATAGGCCAGGTACTCACAGACCTTTGTTGGCGACGCAACTTCAAGGACATGGGTGCGTGGAAATGGCGAAAGACCGATCGTTGCCGCACGCAGATAACGCCATGCCTGATCAGGTAATAACCAGCCAGTGATGGTGACGTGATCTTCCATTCCCAGCCGCCGGATTTCATCTTCCAGCCAGCTACGATCATCCGCTGACTGGGAGTCACCAACCAGTACAAGCAGCGCATTCGGCACCGCGTGCGCTACCGCAACCATTGCTTCAAGCATCACCTCGGGGTGGCGAATACGTTCAAGCGCACCTAAATAAACAACCACCTGTTTGCCTTCCAGTCGGGGATCGTCGCTAGGAACAATTCGCGCCAGTTCTTTTGGCATAGCAACACCCATCGGTACCGCTGTCATACCTGCCCCTGACAAACCATGTTGCTCCAGCATCTTGCGCATTGCAGCACTCTGTACAAACACGTGATCCGTGCGCGGCAGTATGTATCGATAAAGTAACCACGCTGAGACTGAGCCCCTTACTCGCCAGCCAAGTCGTCGAAGTTTCGACCCTAACGTCTCTGCATGAGCAGCCCCCATCTCCTGCCATAACTCAGGAAATGGGAATGACATCCAGTAGAAAAAAGGAATCCCACGCCAGCGCGCCACAGCCAGGCCAATCAAGGCACCAAAAACCTGATCACGCACCTGGATAGCGTCATACGCCTTCCTGCCAGACAAGCTGAACAGATCTAAAGCAAGACGTAGCCTTGCAATCACACGTCCAAAACGGCTATTAGCCTTTCTCACGAACGCCTCTCCAGCCGGCCATTTTGCGGGTTGATTTCCCGCCTGCAGTGCAACCAGGTCAACATAGACGCTGTTCGCTGGCAAGCTGTGGCCGAAGAGTGTCACGATATCAGGTCTGAAGCTAGGATGAGATTCACGAGTAAGATACAGCAGTCGAATAGTCATTTATTTATCTTTTCCAAAATAGATCATGCCGACCCGCTCGTCAAATAATAACCTTTGCATCGTTGAATTAACGGTAATACCTGCATCTTCATAGCGTATTTTATCCTTTGCTCGGCTCTAGTACTGTCGTCGCTCGCCACGCAGCACCTATTAGTAACCAGAATAAAAATGCCCCTCGTGGGTCAGTGATGACAGCTGAGGTAGGTGTATTTGCCAGTAACAACGTCATGGCGGAAATGGCGATCAGCAGAAGGCCAAATACAGGCGTTCCTTTTGCATGCCATGCACGTCTTAGCAATGTAGCAAATATAACAATATATACAGTTAAAATCAGAAGTGCTCCGATGAACCCGGACTCTGCAATGATGCTGGGCCAATAAGTATCGACCAAAAATTTCCCTTCTCGAAACCAGTAATACTGCCCAAAACCAAGGTCCACAAACAAACTCAGGTCAAACTTCTGCGCACCAGCACCGCCGTAAGTTCCCAGGCCTGAGCCGAGAGGAAAATAGAGTGATGCCACCTCAATACCTTTTGAGGTTAAAATTGCACGCTCCGAAAGATCACTTAAATTGTTAATAAAACCCCACTGCTCAAGCGTACTTCGCATCGGAACATCATTACTATAGAGACCATAAAATACAAAAAGGCCACCGCAAAGTACAGCAGCCAATAGCAAAAACCAATAATGACGCGAACTGATAATAAAAATAAAAAACATCGCTATCAACATGGCAGCTAGCTCCTGGCGTTGACCTGAGGCAAGCACCAATGCAATATAAATCAAAGCAATCCCCCCCCACCACCGCCCTCTGCCTTGCAATAGCTGTACTAGTGCGCATATCGCCATCAAGGCGCATGCAATGGCCAGCATTCCAGCATGAGAGAAAGGGCCCCGATAACGGAAACCAAAACCAAGTATTGGATTTGAATGTAAGCCTACATTTGTCTGAAATATCTGGGTATATATGGAAGGATAAACGATTTCAATTAACACAAAAGGTATTATAACTATCCATGACCATGCCGCCAGTTTACGTAACATCTTATCGGAATTTTCATTCCAGATAATCAACGTCCCTAACGCAAACATCAACGGCCATTTTAAATTGTACTGCAACTGCCAAAAGGCGGCAAAATTGTGCGAGCGCCCAAATGCACTACTCAACAACGCAGTCACAAAATATATAACCAGTAAAGCGATTAAAAATCGCAATGTTTTATCTAAAACAGCAAGCCGCCATACATTGCGTAAAGACGCCAAAGCGAGGCCGAAAATAACAGCCTCCAGTACATAACCAACAGGTACCCCACTAATTTTTTGTATGCTATGTGCCACTAACATAACAGCCCAGCCACCCGCAAGAAGCCAGCCATGCTGGTCTTGAATACGCTGAGCACTAATCAGAAAAATCGGTAATATCACTAATAAGGCAATCAAAGCCATAATAATGACCCATTGACCAGCACCTATCAATATTCCAAATGACAGCGTGATTAATGCTGTAAAAATAAATATTACATTTGAGAATTGAAATACTGGTCTGTTGATAATATTCATTTCGTTTAAAACGAGCTACTTTGTATCACAAGGTGTTAATGCATACATATCCTTAAATCTTGATTGAGCATCACCAAGATGAATAAAGTCCATGTAAACTTCTCTTTTTGACACACCCATTAACCCAGGCATGTATATACCAGCTTTGGGATAGTTTCCTAACCAGGTCTCAAATGAATTATGATAATTTCGCTCCTTGAAGACCTGGTTTCCATTTAACCACACCTCCAATGAACCTTTATTGTAAGTATTTGACCAGTCGACACGAACCACAAGGCAATACCATTTATTCGTAGCGACAGTCGAGATCAATGTGTTATTAGTCGTTGTATTAGCTTTACTCACAGGCAGTGATAAATCAGTAGGACGATGTCTACTCAGAACAAGATTACTGCCTAATATGACAAAAACTACTGGTGGAGAAACTATTGCCGTTTTCTGACTGGTGTGTAACTGTGCCACAACTGTATCAAAGGGATGAAACTGCCAGTCATCTGGTAAATAAAAACTAAAGGCATACCATCGTATTCCCTCTTTGATATGTTCATGTGTGGGTGAAATTTCAGTTCGTTTTGCACCTGCAGAATCACCATCTGTATCGCGCACACGTGCAAATAAAACAGTTTTTCCACTACCTGCGGGGTCTTTAACCCATTGTAAATTATCTTTAGTAGCACTATTCAGCTCATATCGAGATTCAAAGTTATTAGCTGATACCGGACCACCACGCGAAGGATCGACCTGAGCCACAACAGCACTTTCAACACAGAAATAAGCCACTAATACTGCACTAAAAGACCATCGTAGTAATAACACAAAATCACCCCGCTAGTAGTGAGCTTGCACTACCTATCAAACGTTTTCTGCTATCAGCGGAAAGTGATCTTAATAAAGCTTTAATAAATTCCTCCTGTATCAGGTATCCGTTAAGCTCATCACCTAAACTGGAAACCCGAAAAATCATTCCGTCGGGGATTGTCCCAGCTAATCCATATTCCAGCTGGGCCAGTTTCCATTTAAAGCTGCTGCTAGTCACTGTATCGCCTAGTGTCATCCAGTAGATAATGGGCTCGACCCTATTGCCTTTTACTGCCAGTAAGCGCTTGACCGGAATTGTTCCAAACCCTGTATCTAACTTGCCGGCAATCAGTTTTAACATCTGAAAACCCTGAGCCGAATAACAGACTTCAGGTTTATGTGCCTGCATCGAATCACTCTGGTCACCACCATAGGCAATCGATAGCATTACGCGCTCACCCTTTGAGTTAACAAATGTTCGCGCTAGCGTCTGATTGTAGATACGATTCAGCTGCGCTAACTGTTGGGGATCCACCTGAACAGGTATGATTTTTTCGTCGAATTTCCAGTCCCCAAATTGTTTTGGAATGATACTTTCAAGGTCGATTTTAGTCCCTGTATCTGCAAGCATTAACGACGGTTTCATCGTTAATGCAGCCCCAACAGACAGCAACATGATCAGCCCGATAAAAAGTGCCCGTCGATTAAGGATGTGCATGGCGTCTTCTATGAATAATGAAACCTAATACAAAGTCCGTAGCAAATAACACCACCATCGCAATGAAAAACTCAGCGATACCAGCAAAATCATGCATAAATCCTTGTCCTGCAGCATCACCAAAATAATAAGTAATTAATACAAGCGCGATAACCCTGAAGATATTCGCAACAAAGGCAATGGGAATAATGCTAAGAAGTAACAACCCGTTATGCAGCTGCCCTCGGCCACCACGTAGGTAGATATAAAGTAATCCCAGGGCAGTAAGTGAAAACATAGAGTTAAGACCGGAACAAGCATCAGCGACAAGCAACTGGTAGTGTCCCATCGTGAGCACCACTCCGCTACGGCCAATGGGGTAGCCCACAGCATAGAGAACATATTCAACAACATATGAAACGTACTGTTTGAGAGGTGTGGTGAGTGCGTCAACTAAAAACCCAGGTAACGGCACCAGGAAAATAAGAAATATAATAGGGAACCACAGCTTTTTAACGGCTTGCCAACCACAGAGCAACCAGACACACGCTAATAACACCGGTATTTGCGAACCCACTTCTAACAAAATGATGTCCTGTGAACGACCTAGTACGTAGGTAATCAGACCCAAAAATAATAGCAGCGATGCTAACACTGTACCGCTACCTTGATTAGCGCTGATAAAAACATTCCAGCGGCGGCTGATAAGCCACAGTGCCGCAATAAAAATAAGTGGTCCGTGACCATTTTCAGACTGTTGCCACAAGGTACTGGTCAGTTGAATATAAGTCGGTATGTAGAGCATCAACAGCCCTAGCATTACAGGCCACCAACTGGCAAGCATTGCACGAGGTGTGAGACTGAGAGGATTGGCAGCCATCTGACTATCCATTGAAAACCAAAAAATCAATCATATAGCTTTACCTAATTTGATTTATCACTCAGATTTCGTTGAGTACATTGCCAACAACTTCCGCGCCTGCATCACAAATTGACTCGGTCAGCTGACGTAAGTCATTAAGTCGAGTGTGATGTTTACGCGCAACGGTCAGCGCCCCTCCTGCTCGTACAGCGATCATAGCGCTCTCACTACACACAAGTCCGGCCGGCGTATCGATAATAATAATTTCATAATTAGCTGACAATTTGTTAATCATTTCGACATAGAAAGGACGCGCCAGTAACTCACTGGGGTTAGGTGGCTGCGGCCCCGCCACCAGTACTGACAGTTTTTTAAAATGAGGTACACGCTGAATAGCATCACCCTTTGTCATACCGGCAAGGATACTGGAAAGCCCCCGACGATTATCCAGTTTAAACAATTCGTGCAGTCGTGGTGCTCGCAGATTTGCATCAATCAACAGGGTATTTCCCCCCATCTGTGAAAAAACAATGCCCAGATTAGCCGTGATATAACTGCGCCCATCACCACTATTGGGGCTAACTACAGCCAGAACACGTCGACTGGAAGTGAACCATCGTAATAGTAGTTGGCCGCGAATAGTGCGTAGCATTTCAACTTGAGGACTGGCTGGTTCGTAGGCTGCCACCAAATGTGAACTAAACTCACCAGTTCCCGGCATTAAATAGGGATAATCGAACTGGCTAAACAACGCTTGTTGCAGCTGCTCTTCTGTGAGCAAACCAAGATGCACAGCAGTACTTCCAAAAGGTAAATCAAGCTCATTTTGGGTACGTAGAATGGGTTCAATCTGTTCGGTACGCAGCAGCCCAAGTTCTAGCATGATGATGCCTAACTGACGCTCGTGTGTTATCGAATGCGGAATAGCGTTCACTTTTAATTTCCTTAATTACTCAGGCGATGCCAGGTTTGCATTAGCGATAAGATGTTTTTCTTTTCCCAACACCCCAAGTACCGGTATATTTAACCCCAGTTTAATGTCTGCAGGCGAGCGCACTACACGATCAATCATTTCAATTAACAGTGCCAGCCCGATTGACAATATCGTGCCAACAAATATGGACAGAATAATATTTAAAAATACACGAGGTTTAGAAGGTTTATACTCTGGCCTGGCAGGATTTAGCACCACGATATTAGTCTGCCCAACTTGGCTTTGCATACGGGACAGGCTAAAACGCTGCAACGCAAAGTCGTAAGCTTTTTGTGCGTTCAGCACTTCACTCGCAAGTACGGTAATACTGTCACTTTGATTTTTAAGTGCCAATATACGAGATTTTTGCTGCGCAACAGCATCACGCATGGCAACTTCATGTTGCTTAGATGCGGCAGCATTACTACGAAAGCTATCAAGTACTGTCTTCATTTCAGTGGCTAGACGTACCTTAAGCAAGCGTAACTCTTCCTTTGCCTGTATATATTCAGGATTTCTTTCACCAAGTCGGGAAGAGAGCTCACTAATCTTAGCCTCCTGCTCACCCATCTCTGATTTAATCCGTTGAACCATCGGGTTATTAATCACTTCTGGCAAATCTTCAGGGCGCTTACCATCAATGCGAGATTGGTCAGTCATCCTCTGCGACTGGGCAATTACCAGCTGTCTGATTAGATCGTTAAGACGAGAATTTTCGATATCAAGGCGTTCGTCAGAAGTAACAATGCTTTTTTCATTCTGATAACGCGCAAGGGTCTCCTGAGATTTGGTAAGATTAGATCGCGCGGCCTGCAATTGCTCATCAAACCAACGCGAGGTGTTTTTTGCCGGTTCGATAGTGAGTTCAAGTGTTGTATTGATATAGGCTTGTGAAAAGGCATTCGCCACCAGCGCGGCAAATTCTGGATCAGCCCCTGTAAAGGTAACGGTCAAAACACTACTGTCTCGTCCAGGAATTACTTCAAGGCTTTGCAGCAACAAATTCGCCAGCCAATCGCGCACATTACCTTCACCTTCCGTAGCGGCATAAAACTGCTCTACCGCACTGGTAACGGTATCCATTTTAAGTGCATCAACCACTTTAAGCGCAACCGTGTGACTCGTGATCACGTCTACCTGAGTAGCCAAATATTGACTCATCATCTGCACCGGTAGAATTGCGCCGCTAACTGGGTCAACTGATTTAGCATCAACAATCAGGTCGGTCTGTGCCGTATATTGTTTTGGCAAGACGAGACTCACCACAGTCGTCGTGACAACAGTGGCTGTCATTACGAGTAGAATGAGCCATACTCTAGCACGCAATATGCTTATAAATTGCATCAAGTCCATATATTCATACCTTATGAGTGGGTGACAGTGGAGCCTAAAACAGGCTTTCTTTGACAACCAGAACATCGTTCGCTTTCAATGTTTCCATGATGCTGATGGGTAATTCCACCGTGGCATTGTTGTTTGTGTTAAAACGCATGACCACAAGACCTTTATCAGTCCCTCTAAGCGACAGCCCACCTGCAACGGACAAAGCCTGAAGTACAGTCATACCGCGCTCCAAACGAAATACACCAGAATTATGAACTGCCCCATAAACGTAAAATTGATCAGCCTTCGGCACACTAATGATGTCACCACTTTGTATGGTAAGTACATCTCCAAGGTTTCCATCCACAATGATAGTTCGAAGATCGAGCTCAAATTTAGTCGTTTTTTCACCATCACGGCGTAACACAACCACCTGATCTTCTGCTAACGGGCTTAGCCCACCAGCATCTGCTAATGCGTCAAGGACAGTTTTGAATGGTTCTACCGGATAACGGCCGGGGCGATTAACCTGTCCAAGGACAGAGACTCTGGGCTCACGATATTGCAGGATACGCACATTGACCTGTGGGTTTTTGATGAACTGTCCACTATCCAGTAACTCTGCGATGCTACTTTCAGCCTCACTTTTTGTCAGCCCTCCCATCGTAATTTCACCAAGCAGTGGCAACGAGATAGTACCGCTAGCGGTAATCCGATCCTCTGTAGTAAGGTCTTCATTGTCATATACGATTATTTTGACGACATCACCAACTCCAAAACGGTAATCCGCAGCCTGAGACACATTTACTACAGACAAACTCAACAGAAGAAAGAACAAGCTTAATAGATAGCTTTTCATTCGCGCACTGGTTATTACTGATGGAATATTCCACACACGATATTGATTAACACGCTTATATAACATCACAAACACACCCTGGGTAAACTACTTCAGTCCAGATAAGCCACGTTCCAGACTATCTGATGATCCCTCACTATCAAGCGCTTCTAATTCATTATTAACATCACTCACAACAGGCATTTCAGCCACCATATCTGGCTGTAAACCGGCAAATTTACCCATATATTTAATCTTTGCTGTTTTACGTACTCGCTCAATCTCGTCCAGAACCCGTTTTTCATTCGCCTGGCTGGCCAGAAATCGAATGATGAGTTGTCTAGACTGCTCTAACGTAACAGGTTGATCGATGGCATTAAGCACATCATATACCGTCACCTGCATCGGCATCTGTTGCATGAATAACTGTCCCTTAGGTGCATTCATCATCTTTGGAACCACGTCTATTGGCAGGTCCTCTGCGGAACTAGTGACCATCTTTTGCTGATAGGCGATATCGTGAAGTATCAAATAGTCCTTAGCCTCACTCAACGTTTTGAATTGCCTCAATTGATCTATCTCATCAATCTTCAGGTTTTTTTTTGATATAGAAATCATCCGCATGGTATACGTTTTTCGATGCTTAAATAACTCAGGGTGCCTGTCGTAATAGTCAGCAACCTCTTTATCATCTGGAATTTTAGTAGTACCCACTAATTGTTTTGCGTATGCCTGAGCTAAAATCTGCTGCTTAGATTGCACAAAAGCCTGTACAACTTCTGGATCACGCTCCATGTTCAGTTCTTTTGCCTGAGAAACTAATAATTGTTGGTCAACCAGCTTACGTAATACGCTAATGCTAATCGCGTCTGCCAATTGAGCATCCTCGGTTGCCGGTGCGTTAAGACGCCGTAACTCTGAATTGAGTTGGTGGATCGTAATTTCTTCACCATTAACCTGTGCCACCACCTGACTAATGTTAGTCTCAGCCTCTTCGCCACAGGCTACCGTCAACAGTGCTAGCGCAGCAACGACGGCACATTTAACAAATACGAGGGATTCTTGTTTAGCAAACATTGGTATTAACTCTCAGGTGTTGTCTTAGTAGGCATTTCTGTTGTTCAAGAGAACAAGTACCGTGCGAAAAATAATGATAAAATCCATATAGATAGACCAGTTACGAATATAATCAATATCGTACTCAATGCGTGAATTCATTTTGTCTATCGTTTCCGTTTCGCCGCGCAATCCATTAACCTGGGCCCAACCAGTAATGCCTGGCCTCACTTTATGGCGAATCATATAACCTGATATCAGCTTGCGATACATTTCATTATGAGCCACTGCGTGAGGCCGAGGCCCAACAAGACTCATACTTCCTTCGATCACATTACACAGTTGCGGTAACTCATCCAGTGAGGTTCGTCGCAGAAACCTACCAAATCGTGTTATGCGCTGATCATTTTTCTGCGCCTGTTGAATATTATTACCGTCTTCACACACTGTCATGCTACGAAACTTGTAAACCAGAATCTCTTCACCATGAAGTCCATAACGTCGCTGTTTAAATAGTACAGATCCTTTTGATGTCAATTTAACGCCGGCTGCAATAAGGAGCAACAGGGGTGACAAAACGGTCAGGAAAATGAGCGAAAGCGAGATATCCATCAGTCGCTTGTTAAATTCACTAACGCCGATCATCGGTGTATCACGCACAGAAATGACAGGAATACCTTCAATCTGACCAAATCGGGCGTGTAGTAAGTCAAAGACAAAGATGTCAGGAACAAAATATATAGAGGCTGTGGTGTCTCGTAGCTCATCCAGCAATGCCATGATTCGAGGCTGAGATACCATTGGTAAAGTGACGTACAAAAATTCAATGTTATTTGCGCGAACATAGTCTGCAACGTCGCTCAGTGAGCCAAGTATCTCTGTCTTGTCCGGTGCTTCAACTAGTCGTTTCGGATTCCGATCGTCAAAAAAACCGTGTATCTTTATCCCCATATGAGGATTATTCTGTAATCGTTGTGTCAGCTTAACACCAAGCGTGGATAAACCAACAATGACGCTGGCGCGACCGATGCCACGCTTCAGATAAAAACGATGTAAAATATATCGGGTAGCTAAATGAGCACCAAAAATGACAACCGGTGTAATTGCAAACCAGGTTAAAATTATGCCTCGATGATAATAAGCGGCCAATTCGGTAATGTATGCAAAAAATAGGATTATGCCAATTATTACCAGCCAACCCACCAGGATATCGCGGATATGAAGCACTAAACTCGATCTGCGCCAACAATGGTCAATACCAGTTTCTTCGTAAACTAGCGAAGTGACCAAAAATACCAGAATTAGTAGCAGTATATAATTAGAATCTAGTGTTTTGCCAAACCCCATCACAATCACAAAGAGCGTCGCTGAAATCACTAGTGGGTTGAGAATTCGCTTCAAAACTGGAATGCCGAAAAGCTGGTTTGCAACCATAAAAATCCATTTAAACTTTGAATATTAAATCATGCGCGCCCCTCTCTTCCATCGTTGGATGAGGGGGGGGGGAGGCAGGGTAAATCTATCAAGCAGCAACTAATTCAGGATGTTCTGTTTTACGATTACGCAGCATCAGGCTAATCAAACCAGCGCCACCAAGCATCATGATCCAGACAGAGGCCTCAGGCACCGCCGTGACAATTAAGCTGTATTGTGCAGCCCCTATTCCAAAATCCCACCCTGAAATTAGTGCCGTCATGCTGCTAGTGTTAGCTAAAGTGGTAAATGGCATGCTTAAAGTAACAGGTGAGTCACCTACCCAATGGTCCATTGAATACCCAAGAACAGAATTACTCGTAGAGTCAAAAATAGAGACATTCCAAAAATGAGCGCCCACGCTGCCAGACGCCGGTGTTACCGTTAGCTCAGCGCTATAATCAGCATTGGCCAGTAGTGACAGTGACCCTAATGAACAGTTACTCGTTATCCCTGACGCACCGGGAGTACCCGAAGTCGACCCAGAACAAACCTGAATTGCAGCTGCATTCGCCACACTTACAGCGAAAAACATGACCCAACCTAGCATCAAATTTCGTAAGATAAACATAAGTAGATTTCCTTTCTATATTTAAATTCACAATGGTTATACTAACTAAGTATACGAGTACTATTGTGCTGATTAAAACAAGTTCGTTATTGAACTCCGTCACAACAATATATTTTGTTATGATGACCGTTACTAAGTATGGACTATAGTTGATATTCGATTGTGTTGCTACCCCGGTTCAGGGAAATACAATAACGTGATATTTGAAACGCCATCCTAAGTATTCATCTGATGAGAGAACTTATGAATATTTCCTTTGTACTTCTCTTCTATAAACCCACCGATAACAAAGATGGTATTCACCCCAAAGTTTTGACCGCTCCGAATAACCGTTGCCAGGTTTTCTCTGTTCTTTGGGTTTAGTAGTGCGATGTTGATTTAGAGCTCTCCTTAAGGTTGTCTCGTCTGTTGCAGTTGTAGTGTGCCAAAAGCTGCCATTGAGAATGAATTAACAGCCCTGGTTCGATTGATTACGCCGGTTGATTAGCGAAAAAGAAGCAAGTTCTTTCATACAGGTCGATAGTTGGGTGTGCGGGAATTATGATTGTAAAACCCGTGTAATACCCGAAAACCCGGGTCAGAGAGCAATTATTCCTAATATACCCGAGTAGTGATATTGTAAAAGCGTCAGCTATCCATTCACAAGGGCGTGAATCATGCCACGCAAACCGCGCTTTACCCTTCCTGGCATTCCACAACACGTGATTCAGCGTGGTAATAATCGTGAGCCATGTTTTTTATCTGAAATGGACTATCGTCGTTACCTTGATGACCTTCTGCAGTCAGCAGAAAAATATCATTCAGAAACGCACGCAATCTCTGGGATGATGCAGGCGTTAGGGCGTCGATACGTTACTTACTGATGTTACGCACCGGCTATTATGAATCAATGGGTTACAATTTTTTCAGTCCGCTACAGACCGCATTCTATCTGAGGTGTGCGTAACATCAGTTACTTATATCAACCGTACTTACAGCAGAACAGGCACGCTTTGGGAAGGTCGCTATAAGGCCAGTCTTGTCGATAGTGACGGTTACCTGTTGAGTTGCATGCGCTACATTGAACTGAACCCAGTTAGAGCCGATATGGTTCAACACCCCGCTGAATATCGCTGGTCAAGTTACGCTGCGAATGCCCAAGGTGCAGAAGACATAGTGTTAACGCCTCATGGTTTATATTTGGGATTGGCCAGTGAGGATTATGAGCGCACCACAATCTGCCGTGACCTTTTTCGTAGTCACCTTGATGGCGAGTTATTAGACGAGATAAGAGATGCACTGAATCATGAGCTGGTTTTGGGGCGTTCTTATTTCAAGGATAAAATTGAATTGATGACAACTCGTCCAGCACGTATGGGAATTCCCGGGCGGCCACGTATTGAAGAAGAGGGCGTTGAGTATTATATTGGGTAGTATATTAGGAATAATTGCTCTCTGACCCAGGTTTCTTTCGGGTTTCTAAAGCTCATGCTAATCTTTATACGCAAGTAGATGCTTATTACTACTGGCAACAACGGCATAAAAAGGATATTTATATGAATGACGAAATCAAGGCAGTAAGAATCGGGTTGTTTTTGGTTATGCTGACATTGTTGTTTGGAATAGGCATGGGTGTCGGTTTTGGTGTTGCAGAAGATTCCGTGAAGTCTTATATATCAGATGGTGTGGCATCTCATGCTGAGTTACATGACGAAAAAAGTAACAGTAAGATATGGAGGTATGCACAACGGTCACATTTTCATGCCACAGGAATATCTGCATTTTCCATTGGGTTAGTTCTTCTCATAATGTTTTCTACTCTTAAGCGTAAGTTGAAAACAATGGCATCTATTTTAATTGGCCTTGGTGGGCTATATCCATTGTCATGGTTTACTATGTTTATTCTTTCGCCATCAATTGGAAGGAACGCTGCGCATCATCACCTTATGACTGAGATGTTTACTTATATTGGTGTAGGTGGCCTTCTTCTGGGGATTGGTTTTTTATGTTCTAATTTATTCCTTGGAATGTTTTGTGATAGTCAGTCAGAAAAAACCTAAAGCGTGCTGGTCGTGTGCGATAAGGAAAAAGCCAGCATGATCAGTCAGGTACGTTATACTGTCGTGGTGACAACCAGTGTAGAGCTGGCATGATCGAATGACAGACTTATCCTTTTTCATACTTAAAAAAACACATCAGGGAATCACATATAATAACAGTTCAAACGGCTCTTCAATAAAATTAAGCCGAATCGAGAGAAACAGATCTGCTGAATATGCATCTTTGTTGGCTGGTGCCAGATAACACACATCGGTCTCATTTCCTTCGCCATCTATTTGCAAGATCGCTCGATCATATATCACCCTGTTATCAACAACAGACAAATTGGCCATATTTCTCGCCATTTTAAGCCTGGTGTTTGGCTGAAACGTCTCTTCAACCCATTCGACAACGCCATGAATTCCATCCTTGGCATACTTTTCCTTCAAAAATGAAATTATTTTATCTGTATTTTCAAGATCAATTTCATTGTCATTCATAACGACAGCTTCTCGTGTGTTGATAATCGGGTTACATTCCAAAAATGGCGAACAAGCAGTATTTAATTTCATTTAATCAACTCCTCTTTATCATCTGACCTGTTACCGACTAGGCGCAGGGGGTGCAATACCTGCCCCCTCATAATAAATCACAGTGCCACATCCACCGGTAGCCAGGCCGCTGCCTAATAATGCAGCAGACGCGCCATAAGCACCATAGGCCGCCGGATTTATCCAATCCGTCCAGGAAGAACCCATATCATAGGATGCCGTAATACTTACCTCAATGCCTATATCATTAGAGTAACGATTAAGGCTCTGATTTATCTGGCTTGTCGAGCCCGCTGTTTGTGTATCACCCTGAGTATCTTTTATACCGCTGGTATTACTCCCCGACCCTCCCGCAGTTGCAGAGCCACCAACACCACCGCCCTCTCCCGGCGTATAAGTACCGGTAGCACTTCCAGATGAACCCACAGTATTAGCATCTGAAGATTCAAGCGCATTTGAACTTTGACCGACATTACTAATAGACGTCGCGCCAGCACCACCACCCTCGATACACATGGGTGAATCGCCAAAAACAAATCTTATGGTACCGACCCAGTGATGATTAAAACCACTTGTTGTATGAGCATCAATATTTATAGGTGCAAAACTCCCCCTCAACCGTTGAGAAATTGAATTATAATAGCGTCTTCTTAACTCAGCTTCTGCTTTTGCAGCATGCCCACCCGCAGATTGCCTTGCTGCCCGCATAAAAACACTCCAGGCCTGCGCTGTATCCGGGGCAGTTGATTCAATTCTCGCTTGCCCTGGCACATCTCGCCACATCTGAATTGGCTGGGATTTTTTCTGTACCGACGATATACTGGAAGATCGTTTAAATGAAGCGCTATCGGCCTTGACCACTTCACCTCTTACCGCTTTTTGACCTTCTTTATCTGCTTTTGTCTCTAATGATTTTTCATTACTCACCACATAGCCATTTTCAACATGGGTACCCTTAACCAAGCCACTTCTTTGCTGAACCACATGTGATAACTCATGCGCCAAAACTTCCTGTCCATTCTTTGTAACAGGGTCGAACTCTCCCGTTGCAAAATGAATTTCATTTCCTTGCGTAAATGCACGTGCATTTAACTTTCCGGCTTCGTTTGAATTTGTATGGATCTTTACATCTGAAAAATCTTCATTAAATGAAGACTCCATCTTATCCTGAACGTCGATCGGTAAATCGTTATTTATTTTTTTGGGTGGCACATCAACCCTGGCTGTCTGTTCAGGCACCTTGGAATTTGTCTGCCACAGCACCTGCTCCTCCAGTTGACGATCATTCTTATCTTTCCCTGAATTTTTGTGACTAGCCTTCAGGAATAGTGGCATACCCTGAGTCTCTGTGCTTGCGTGATTATCCTGCGCATGGATATCAAAGGCAGTTCGAGAGACACTTTTAACAGTTTTATCTTCATCCTGTTTTCGCGCTATTGTCGGTTCCATAAAATGCTCCTAGTTTATCCATCCAAATCATTCAAACCTGACCGCCCTATTCGTAACGTTTAAACGCTACCGGAAACTGCCGGCCGAGTTTTCGATACTCACATAATAAGCCAACCACTACATCCTGCATGGTGATGAGCCGGTCACTATTCTTCGCCTCCACGGCCGCTGTCAGTACCGCATTGCGAATATCACCACCGGACAAATCACTGCTGACAGCAAGCTGATTGATCTGCTTGATGGTGAGTTGATGGCCGCTGCCAAGATGACTCAGCCACAAGGCGCGACGCTCCTGCGGCGATGGCAGGGGAAACTCGATGATCTTATCAAGACGGCGGGTAAAGGCGGAATCAAAACGGTCGCGGCTATTACTGGTGAGCAGCACGATGCCACGATAAAACTCGATACGCTGCAACAGATAGTTGGTTTGCGAATTAGCGAAGCGGTCATTAGAGTCCTTGATGTCAGTACGCTTGCCAAACAGCGAATCGGCCTCATCAAACAGCAGCACAATCTCGCTATGCTCAGCGCGGGAAAGTAGCGTGGCTAGATTCTTCTCGGTCTCGCCAATGTATTTACTCACTACCGAGGCCAGATCGACACGATAGAGTGGCAATCCCAAACGTGTTGCCAGCCAACCAGCGACCAGCGTTTTGCCCGTGCCAGAAGGCCCCACCAACAGGCAACGCACCCCTTGTTGGTAACGCGCTTTGAAGGTGGCACCCAGCCCTGCGTCCAGATCTTCACGCGAGCGGCAACGCGCCACCAACTGCTGCAACTCCAGACTCACTGGCTTTGACAGCACCAGCGCATCATCTGGAATTGCTGCCGTGATCGGTTGCGCCAACGTCCCTAGTAACCCTGCCTCGGCCTCCCAGGCGGCACTACGAATATCCGCCAGTTCGGGCTGTTCACGCTGTTGCAGTTGTGCCTCACGTTGCGCCAGCTGTGCCAGCTCAGCAATGCGCCCGGCGGAGTGGATATGCTCACGCGCCAGCTTCTTCGCCAGTGGTAAGTCGCTCAGATATTCATCCCACAGTTGCTGCCGCTCATGCCGCGTCGGCGGCGTCAAGGGCCACTGCAAGATAGAACCACGCTCAACCTTGATCTGTATATCCGGGCCCACCAGCGCCAGACGCGGACCGCTATAAGCCACCAGCTCTGGTAGCGGAATTCTCTCATCGGCACTGACATCAAATTCAAACACCGGCAGTTGGCCGCTGAGTAAACAGGCAACTCCCAACCCCTTGAGGTCAGTGGTCGCTGGTGTAATCAATAAGGCCTTCAGCTGCAACTTCACCGCTACTTCTGCCGCAACTGCCCGTGCCTCAAGGTGTGATCCAGAGCGGATCACCAGCACACTGTTGGCACTACGCATCAGGGCGCCAGCCTGGCGCTCTGCCATCGCCAACGTCGATAGTGGCAGACGCACCCGTTCCTCCGGTAACATTACAGATGTTCCCGGCCAGGCAAACGGCTGATCACGCAGCAGTAGGGCCAACCCCATCGGCAACTTCAACGTCTGCTCCGGCAGTGGTGCTTGCTGATTGAGCAATACCAACAGGCCACTAGCAATTGCAGCACCGCCCAGCATGGTTCCCGTCACCCAACCACCCTGCACAGAGCCCATCGGGGCAAGCGCCGCTTCGAGCATGCCGAGCGTCGGACGCGAACCTCCCACGGGTGCCTGGATGTGGGCCAGCATCCGGCCGATCATCGGCTCTTCTTCGACCATCAAAGACAGTACTAGCGCAACCACTTCCACATCACTCAAGTGTAGTAGTCTGGCCAGATGTGAAATCTTTCTATCGCCTGCCGTCGGATGAGATAAACAGTGCTTCAAGGCCTCCCTTATATCCACATGACGCAGCACATCATACTGGTTATAAAGATAGGTCTGCTCCGCCCCTAGTGGTGCGACATCCTCTTCAGCAAACAGTAGACGCCCAACACAGGCCAATGCCACATGCCGTAGTTTCAGTTCGAGGTTGACGTCGACCTCATGCCGCACATCATCATGTCGTTGTGTGGTCTCACTATGCATAATCCTACCCTTCTCTATCATAATGAAACTGTACTACCCGCCCCAGCCATGGCACCCAACCGGGGTCGCTGTCCAGCGCCACGCGGCGCAGTCGCAGGTCAGTCTGATTGATATCGAACATCACATCCCAGTGAGTGCCGCTCACTGCTATTCTTCCTGGCCGTTGAATCAGGCTGCGCAATGAGAGGCCGCAATAGCGGCGCAAAAACAACGCGCTGACCAGTTGAAAACTATCGATCAATTGATCGAGCCGTAGTGTTTTTGCCTGCAATGGAAAATAGCGTTGAGGACATTTCGATGTCCCCATCAAACGCCACCACTGCACTGGCGCATCAAACTGTTCGATGACGGCATCGGGCGTCGCGTCAAGGTCATCAAACAGGTGCCAGCAAAGATCATTCTCATCCAGACCAAAGCGCCTTGCCATCATCCATAGCAATTGCCGTTGAAAATCCAGCGCCAACAAGGCACCGTGATGTTGCAACAGGTCAGCCATACCAAGGCGTTGTAATAAAGGGATCAGAAAGACAAAACCGGCATGGTTAGAAAAATGATCCTGCCATTCAACCCGGCTTTTATTATTCCCAACATCGGATTCTGATGCTTGCGCCACATCGGTTTGCACGCAGGCCTGAACACTTTCAAAGGTTTCTTGTCGCAGTGGCAATGCCTGCGGTTCAAATGATCTCACGCTGCTATCCATCACAACAGGCATATGACTTTTCTCTGAATCAATATCATGCAATCGCATCACAGGCTCAGTACTATTATTCTGTTCAATGTTTAGATCAGACCTCGTCGCTGACCACGCTTCCAGCCAGCGTGTCAGTTCAATGCGATGCCATGTATCACTGTGCTCAAGATAAGCCGGTCGGTGACATACCAGTGCCTGTAGTGCCAGCCACCTGCAACGTATATCGTGATGGCCCCAGGATTCGACCGCCGTTTGTATCGCACTGCGCCACGCCAGGCTAAAATCCGGCGCATCGATCAAGCGCTCCAATTTAGTTTGAAAATTTATAGTTACTTGCTGCTGCGATGTTTGTACCGCAGCCCCGGACACTGAGACCAGAGACATGCCCTGCTCATGCAGCAGCCGTCGTGCCATGAGTGGCGTCAGTAACGACAACAGCTTCGACAAACGCAGCGGTGCCAGGCAACCCTGAATCAACAGTGCAGCAGCCAGCCCTTTTACCGGAGTTTGGCAGGCCTTGACCATCAACTCAGTAATGACCTGTTCATTCAGGCTTAGCATTTGATCAGGAAAAAGTGAACGCCAATACCATTCATCTGCCTCCCGGCCATCCAGCAATCGCCGCAACAGTACCTGATAAGGCTGTAGCGGATCACTAAACCACACTACGCCAGCATCATTGCCTGATTGTTGATCGATGCAAACGGCTTCCGCCGCCAGGGTACGCACTGTCGCCGAAATAGTGTCGGCCAACTGCACCGCAGAAAGGCCGGGGCGGATAGCCCCCAGGTCAAGACGACGGATCAACACCATCGCATTCGGCGGCAGCCCCGGCAATGAAGCGGTACGAAAGGCCTCTTCAAGCAGGTAACGCGCCTGTGTCAGCTGAGCATTGTCCCGACCACGAAGCTTTAGACTGCGAATTCGTCGTTCTGATTGCATCATGCCTTGCCGTTACCCCTCATCTACTTACCAGCTCCCATCATCTATCAAAAGCAGCTAAAACATCATCCCCAGTCGTTCACCAATTTGCACCCTTGTGCCTGTATCCAGCTGCACACTGGTTCCGACGACAGTGTGCACTTCGGCCGTCACCTGACCACCGGCAATGTCGGCGACACGACCGCGCACTAGCGTAGTACCAGCAGACACCATCGACACCGCCATGCCGACACGCACCCTCGTCAGATCCGCAACCACATGAATAAAACTGCCCGGCCTCACCATCACCGGCTCAGGCAGATAGCCTGCGATCAACTGATTCACCGGCGCATGGCTGGCGGCCAGAATAGCCACTCGAATCAGATCACTGATCATCTCATGGGCATCACTGTATTTACTGACGATGCGCCCGTACAACCAATCCACCAACCGCTGCATGTTATGGCGTTCGATATAATCCAGCTCGCCAAAACGCGGCAGTGAATAGAGATTTCGCAGGTTTATTGCACTATCGAACTGGCTGAAACGTTCCGCCCAGTCGAGGCGAATACTGGCCGGTATCTCAGAGAAATTGACGTAGAGACAGGTCACCACTTTCGCAATCATATCCATCTCGTAAGCAGCACGCCGACTCGCCCCCATGCGGCCATGATTGCCATCGATCAGATCGCCGAGTGAAACTACCTCGGGCACGCGTTTGATCGATTCCTGCCAGCCAAGGCGCTGAAAGCTAGCCAGATTGATCCCCATGGTCTTTTTCCGTTCAATCAGGACACGCTGTTGCGACTGAATCAGTGTTGCGCCCAGCCCCTGCAGCAATTTGTCCGTTCCCTGGAAATTCATTTTCATAAACGGATGAGCGGTAATCTTCGATGCCGCCCGTTTTTTCGCACCAGATAAAGTGACATGCAGATCAGCCAGACGACTCAGGTGCGGCATGATCAGGTTGACGGCAGTAAACCACTTCATCGGCGCATCACGCACCACATCCAGCATCGCCTCCAGTGACTCAGGTGCCTCCACTTCCGACAGATCACATAGCGGCAGCGGCTGGTCGGAAAGATCAGGATTGAGATAGTGCATCGGCACATCCAGACGCGCATCGACCGTGCGCGGACGACGAAACAACAGGAACGGCACCTGGGTGGCCAGCACCTTATCACGCCTTTCATTCAGTGCGCTGATACGAGCTTCTTCTTCCGCCTTCAAAGCACGTGCCACCGAGACATCATAACGCGACTCGGCCAGTTCATCACCAATGGTCTTGAGACGCAGGTCGGTCTTGCCCAACGCCAGTTTAATATCTGTCATGGTGCTCTTGCATTGGGTCACCGCCCGACGGTAGGCATGCACCCGCCCTTCGATCAGGCGCAGCAGGCCAACCACATTTTCCAATGCCTTGACCCCTGCATTAAAATTAGCCGCTTCATCATCGTCATCATCAATAGGATCAAATTCCCGATTGAGCACTTGTTCAAGAATGCCAGGATTAGTACGAATATCAGCAAACTTATTGTCGCCCACACCCGGCACAGCGAGGTCATCAATATTAATATCTGTTGTGAGCAGGTTACTGATTAGTTCACCCTTTACGGCCACCCCAGCCATATAGGCCACGTTAGCGCTGGACTCTTCCAGCCGTTCACCGACAGTGGCATTGTTAAAAAATTGCACATTGCCAATGAGCGGGTTTTGCCCACCTATATCCAATGCCGAGACCGTATTGAACAGCTGAGCGGTGCTGCTCTCTGATTGCATTTTGCCTGGCAGCAAGGCCATCATCACCGCATCACCTTTACTACCAAACAGATCAATATTGCTGTTATCCAGTAGAATATTACTGCCGCGTTTACGCGACGCATCTGCCGCCGCACCGCGAGCCGCCGCATCACTGCCTGCATTGATAAACTCACCGGCAAGAAAGCTGTTACCGGAGGAGATGGCACGCATGCCTGTGGTGCCGAGCATTGCCGCATCAGCGTCTCCACTCGCTGCGAGTACATTGTTGACGGGGATAGCGCCAGCATCGCCATCTTTAGAGGCAACCTTGATGCGTTGATAATAATCCGACAGCTCATTCTTGGTCGCCACCGCCGAATCACCCTTGGCTATCTCCGCCAAAACAGGTGAAGTCGCCAGCTTGGTGCCGACCTCGTTGCCAAGCATGAATTGCCTGACGCGATACATGTCGGTGCGCAGACGCAGGAAACCAAACTCGACCCGGTCATCGGCCTGACTGATCTTGCGTTGCAGGAAATCGATGTACTCCTCAATGCCGACCTCATCCAGTTTGGATACCTCCACATCGGACAGAGGTGTTTTAGTATCGAGATAATCACGCAGCTCAACCAGTACCGCGACCTCATATTGCGCCTGACCGAAGGGGCCATCGTTCCCTCCTGAAGCACCCTCCATGAACGGTTTTTCAGTGGTACCAAAACTATCTTCAGTATCCAGCAATTCAACACTGATACTAAACGCCTCGCTATCAAGGGATTCATTATGGGCCTGGATGGCGAGTACATTTTCACCTTCGATAAAACGTCCCTTGATTTCCCCCAGCTCATAACGTCGCTCTTCCAGCGTTTGTCCCTGTTGTGCTGGTGCATTATGAAATGGCCGCGTGACATTATTCGAACTTAGATAACGACCGTTGAGATAGGCATAAAAACCGCCATTGGTGGTCACGGTAAGGGTGTAACGATGCGCCGCCTCAAGCGAGTCGAGATTGAAACGATGACGCAAATAGACGGTGACATAGTTCCCCGGCATATCATCAAGCGTGGTGGCTAAACCACCACTGCCGTAACCGATATCGGTCATACCACTCGCCCAGTCACTGTCGTCGAAACTGTTCTGAAACCAGTTACCCGGAGGCGAGGTCTGGCCTTTCATAAAACGACAGACATCGCCCTCTTTAACAAAGGTCTGTTCAAACTCAAGCGCCTGTTCCTCGCTGTCGATGGCACCGGGGTCATCGGCGCGATAAAGCAAAGGCGTGCCCTTCATCGCCCGGTACAGGGCCGAAGCAATGTTACGCACAATCAGACGCCGTCCCAGCCATTGATCCCGGGCAATCACAAAGCGGGCGATGGTGAAATCGAATTCGGGATCAATGGTTTCGACCACCAGCAATTGCGGTTCATAGTGTTGCTGCGGTACCGGCACCAGCACCTCGACGCGATCCGCAGTGTTGATGTCATAGGGCAACAGACTGGCACTCTCTTCAATCGCCAGATCAAGCTGCTCGTAAGGAATCGCCAGCGCCCGCACACCATAACTAAGCGGGAAAAAGTGCTGCATTTGTTCTCTCGGGTTCATGCTCTCTTTCGGTAACACCCCCACTGGCGGCAGATGGCGAAACTGCATGCCCGCACTTATCAACGCCGGATCAAGGGTCGGGCTATCCATCAGCCAGTCGACCAGTTGCTCATTGAACTGCTCGAACTGCGCCTGCCATAAAAAACGGTTACCTGCTGGCTGGATCGGCAGATCATTTCCCTTGGCCTCACCGCCACGGCGCATCACGGCATTGCGATCGAGAAAATCAAAATTAAGCGAGGCATCCAGACCGATTAGCGCAATCGACACACCCAGCGCCTGCCATGGCAGGTAACTTCCTTCACTCAGGCGGCGCTCATAATCAAAGATGGCATGGGCAATGCGGTTACGACGCCAACTTCCGGCCACCGGCAGCGGCCCCAGCGCTGGATGCCAGGCATACAGCACCAGTCGACAGCCATCGAGCCACTGCCAGTTTTCGAAGGCCTCGTCAGTCGGGTCGTAATCACAGGGATCAGTTGAATCTTCCTGCCCAAAATGTTCTACCGCCACTGGTTGCAATACCAGCACCATCGCTTCAGGCAGCGGTCGCCCTGCCGCGCGCAATTCTGCCAGGGTATCACCCAGTCTGTAGGCCCCTTCACCGAGACTACTGTCCCAGTCCTCCTCCAGGATGGAGGCCGGTGCATAGACACGAATATCATCCAGCAAGGTCTGCTGATTACGATTGATGTGAACGGTCTCGCCACTGGCGGCAATGCCCATACCAGCCGCGATCTCAACCACCACCGCACCATCGATCTCAGCAGCGTCCGCCTCCAGCCCCATCACCACACCGGGCGACAGTGCCTGCCCCAGTGTTGCCAGATGGCCAGCCCGGCTCTGTTGTTCCAGTCGCAAGGCGGTATGAGTCAGTGCCCGACCGGTAAAATATTCCAGCCGCTGACGCCAGTCGGCATCCGGGTAACGTTCAATTGTTGGCTGAACACTGAGTACCTGTTCACCCACCACCGGGTCATCAATCGGAAAGCGTTTCATAACTACTTCACCCTCTTGTTAAACCACTGGTTATGCGCAGACCAGAGGCCAATGGTTTGCTCACCACTGGACCAATGCGTTCGCTGCTCTTGCTCACCGCCGCCTTCTCTTCGATGACTTTGCTCACCTTTGCCAGCGCCTCGGCATCGTTACTGCTGCCAACCTCAACCAGTTCAGCAGTGAGCAACTTAAACTCCTTTTCCGGCAAAGCACGGCTAAGCTTGTCCAGTTCAGGCAACATGCCAGACTTGGTCACGTTTTCCACCAGACGCGTATTACCGATAAAGGCCTCGTTGGTTTTTTCCAGTCGCGCCAACCCTTCACCAAAGTTTGGTTCGCTGAAACGCTCGGCCACTTTTATCACGGAGAGACTGTCCACCGCCTCCAGCTTTTCCAGTTCACTCACCGCCGCCCGCACTGTCGACATGGAACCGGTAAGCATCAGCGGTGACGCCAGGAACGAGGTCACTTCGGCGGAAGCAGTCGTGGTAGCGCGTCCCAGCAAGGTGTTAAAACGGGTCTTAAGATTAAGGTCGGTAATGCGCGCCAGCACACTGTTTTCCATCACACTCTCGTTGGTCATCATCTCAACCGACCATGAGGTCACCTCGGCCTTGTAGTGCAGGTTGCGACGACGCAGATACCACAGCTGTGACTGTTTGCTTAGTTCAGTTCTCCAGATGCTATCAGCTGAAAGTACCTCGGGCTGAACAGCGGCAAAAACACGGCGCGCGAGCAGATGGTTTAACGCCACAATCGGCTTACGTTTGGCAAGCATGCCAGGCTGCGCTGCCTGCAATTCACGCGTGAGGGTCGGCAGACGCTGACTCAGCGCGCGGAACTGATGGCGTGGTACCGGCATCACCACCAGCACCGAGGTGGACTCCTGCGCATCACCGCTTAATTCCATATCCAGCGGTGGCAACAACATCGAGTCTTCCAGCAAGGCCGGTAGTTCATCTTCCGGCACGATGGAGAGTTCCACATCCATCTCGGCCGGGAAAAAGTTGTGGCTGAAATCAGTACCGCTGATGCCGCTGGCTGGCATCGGCCCGGCCGGCGGCAACACGCTGAAGTGTTCGCTGGCGATAATGCGGCCACTCACACCGACGTTCTTCTGCACCTCATTTAACTGCACGCTGTATTGACGCAAGTGTGATGCGCGCAACGGCCGCGGCGAGATCCCCAACCCCCAGACATTGCGTTCGCGCTGTGCAATCTCGCGCCGTACCATAAATAGATCCAGCCACTTAATGATACCGTGATCCAGCGCCAGCATCGCCAGCGGTAACACATCCTCAGGCTGACCCTTCAGACTCTCTTCAAAAAAGATTTCGCGTGCCACCGCACTGCGGCGCTGATCCAGCTCAGTGCCTGCGCCGGTATCGGGATAAGGGATCAACGTCACCGCTGTCGCCTCGATCACCGAACCGTCGTGCACCGTGCGTGGCGCATCCACATGAGTGGGATATGAGGCGGTGGGATTGCCGGTGTATTCCACTGTACGCAGGGCAATGATGTAAAGCCCGGTGCGGTTAAAAGGCGAAGCCTTGGGGATGGCCGAGATGCCGAAACTGGCATCCAGCCGCTGGCCTTCCGCGACACTGGCCAGATCCACCGTCAGCTGTTGCGGCAGCACTACCTGGCTACCCGAGGGTGTCAGACCGTGCCCGGCATCGATGATGATGGTGCGCGCCTTTTCAGCATGCGCCTGGATAGCCAGACCGTTAATCACTCCAAAACCGGCCACTCGACCATAGTCACTCTGGCGTGCGAGAAAATAGTTCTGCTCGGCATTCAATGCCTGTGCATCAAGAAAACGACCATCAAACCACAGCGGTCGACGACGCCGGTCATCGCTAATGATGGTGCCTTTCTCACGCCATTTCAGCAACTCGGCAAGGTCAACTATTTCGCGGGCCGGTCCTGGTTTAATTATATTCATCTCGGTTCTCCCTAAACTTTTCCAACAACTCGAATGACGCTATGCACCACACGGATTACACATCAGCCGTTACCTGAATCCCCAGCCAACTCGCCAATGCATTCGCTGTCACCACAAAGGGGCGCAGCTCGTTTCTGACCGTCACCGCTTCTGTCATTCGCCGCGTCGGCCGCTGCCCTGCGGGGGCCTGATCCGCTGGAAGCAACACACGCGCCAGAAACAGTGCACTGGTATCCTGTCCTGCCACGTGCTCGGGCAATGGATCGGCACCTTGCAGCGTGCTGTAGGCACTACCCTCGCGCCAGGCCTTGTAAATCGCATCACGTAAATTGGCTGAGTCACTGCTGAAATCAGGCCACTGTGGCTGCGGCACCGGCGGGGTGGTCTCCTGCCGTAAGATCAGTTCCATTTCAAAGCCATCACGCAGGCGTGCGGCGGTAACACTATCGAAACTATCAAAGGCATCCGACGCAAAGGCCGGGGTCTTGCCACGTTCACACACCACAAAACGAACAAAAAGATCAGCGGCGACACCGGAGGCTGAACCTGTCCACAGGTTATCACTGTCATGCCAGGCCTGGCGCAACAACTGCGGTGACTGGGCCAGGTACCACGCTTCCAATTTCAGGCAACGCGGTTTAACCACTTCAATCATACGTCCAAGTCTGTCAATCGCCAGCCCGGGTGCGACCACTAAACGTTCCGACCTGGCCGGGTTAGTAGCATCGGCGAGCTGAGGTGGTTCGTGGTTTACCGCCAGTCCCGCCAGCGTGCCATGCCCCGTGGCATAGGCCAGTGCCCGCGCCAGACGACTGCGGTGATAATCCTGTTCGGCCTGAAAGTCCTCCGCCCCCAACAACACCCCGGTGGCATAGTGAACCCGGTCAGGCCCCTCTGGTAACGGCAATGAATCTTCGCCTTTAACCATCATCAATCTCCTTCAGTAGCGTGCGCGCCGCGCACCATATATTCACTCACCCCATGCGCCCTGAACCTCATATTAAGGATTCCTGAGACGAATAAATCGCCGACCAGCTGGGCCACGTCGCACCACTGGGCGAACAATGACAGGATCACTGCCCCCCGGTCTTAAGGGCCCTCTTGTCGCGACAATCTTCACCCTCACCTGCGCCGCCTGGCTACGGTTACCGTTTTGATCCACCACCTCAAGCTGAAACAGATAAGTGCCAACTGGCAACCCAGCATCCACCTTGAGCTGAGGCCCCCGGCTCTTAAATGTGCGACGCTGCTTGAAGTCGGCCATGGAACTTTATTCCACCAGCGTCCAGCTATAGCTAACGATATTGCCACCGATATCAACAGAGTTTTTACCGTTCAAAATAAACCCACGTCCAAAAGGAATCGTGTTGTCATCCAGTGGTCGACCTTCTTCATCATTGACTCTCAACACTGCCGTCGGTGCCTGGGTGTCCAACACAATCAACAATACCTGCGCGGGTGTCGAGACATTGCCGGAGTCATCCTCTACCTGTAGTCGAAAGGTATGGCTGCCCACCTTGAGTTTGTCATTAGGCATCGTAATATTCAGCGTCGCATCATTCGTTTTGATGGGATTCGCGCGGATCTCTTCAAGTGTTTTGGTTGTCATTACATCTCTCCTTCGTCAATAAAACGCCAGTGATAGCTCGCCAGCGTGCGACCCGATGCCGCTTCTGATTCACTACCGTCCAAAATAAAATCGTCACCAAACCCGGCCGTGACGTCGTCGGCACGCGCAATCGGTTTTTGCCCCGGAAGTTCAGGCACACCAGAGCCGATACCTTCGAGGCGCGGGTCAAGCGTGGCAGGCCCCATCACATAATCACCACGACCGACATAACTGCGGTTGATCCGCGCTGGGCGTGGCAAGGGTCGTGAGGTAAGGTAGGTATCGATCCCCACCAGTGAAGTGATGCCCGTCAATAGCGGCGCACTGGTGGGTAGAATTCTGAACTGAACATGGGCCGGTATCTCGCGCTCGGCAATGCGCTGAATGGTACCGAGATCCTGCGGCTCAATATTTTGATGGGCTAAAATGGTGACGCGAAAAGCGAGCCGATCGAAAAAATTATCGATGGCCGCCGCGTCTGCACCGCTCACGTTAAGATCGGCAGAAAACAGCGCCAGAAATTCGCGACGCTGTTCATCACCGATAAACAGCGTATCGCCGACAAACGAGTTGCCTGTTTCAATCCCACCTAAGGTCAATGGGTCTTCATCGTCATCCAGATCGGCACCGATGATCGTCGCAAAGGTACGACGCAGACGGTAGTCTTCCAGCACCACTATCTCTCCACCACTGACAGCGCCTTCAGTCGCGATTTCCAAGGCCAAATTTAGACTGCGAACGGTGCCGTGCCATCGGTACAGATCGGCCGCGCGTTCAAGAAAAATGCGTCGCTGCGATTCCGACCAACCAGACTCAAACTGAAAGCCGATCCAGTTGGCCAGCCATTCCAGCGCCTCCGTCGGCACGGTTTGTGGCCGCGTCACCAGATCACTGTAGGCAACACGGTCTTCGATAGTGGTCAGAAACCCTTCGATGTTATTGACATAACGTTCGAAAAAATCGGCCTGGGTGGCACTGCCCGCCTCATTGGCTTCAGGCGCAAAGGTCTTTTCCCAATAGAGTTTGGGCAGATAATGTTCGACGTAGGAAAAACGCCTGGCATAGGCGCGTAGCGCAAACAGTTCGGGCGTCGCGTTACCCGGGCCGTTCAATTCAACACGTACATAGAGATAGCGACCGCGCAGACTACGCACCTTCAGGCCGGTACGTTGAATCAATGCGGTAAACAGCCCCTTGCGATCGGCTTCGCGTTCGCACGGTAGCAGGCCAGGGTGATGCGGCAACTCGGATGCCAGCGAGGTCCAACTGCCCACCGGAATATCGCTACGCCCGCCCTGCTGATAACGCTCACCAAAGCGGTGCTCGAACCACTGCAGCGAGGTATCGTTAATATGATCAACCACTTCATTGCTCGCCGCCAGCCAGATGCGAGCACCACATCCCACCGGAATGGAGGCTTCAAGATAGAGCCGGTGCCAGACCGAATCCACCTCTGCGCTATCCAGCTGCATGTGCAGTCCCGTGTTATAGGCCTCGCCCTGTCGAGTAAAAAATGGAAACGACAAGCGGTGCAGCGCATGACTAGCGTCAAACGACGGATAGTGCGGTGGATAATCCAGCCCGTGAATAAAGGGGCCAAAATTGTAATCGCGTTTCAGTGGATAAAGATCGCCGGAGGGAAACTGCTGAGACAGTGTCGTATCCACCGCATAGACCCGCGCCTCATTCTTCACCTGTGGTGGTGTCTCATCAGTGGTTTCACCATGTACCAGCAGCGCCACCCGACCGCTCACTACCCACGCGACACTATAAGGCGATGTAGAACCCAGCAGTGTCATTGCATCACTGAGTTCAAAGGTTTCCGTCAGCTGTCTCAGTACAGCCTCACCCTCGGCCAGCCAACTCAGACAGACCAACTCACCTTTGAGACTACAGGCCAGCGCCACCGGTGTCTCTTCGGCCGGCCATGCCACCCTCTCCATGATCACCAACCGCGGCGGATTGGCGTTTTCATTGCAGGGGCGCACCACATCCGCAGTATAGGGTTTGTAGGCACGATTCGAGATGGGATAACCCGTCAGACGCGCCAACTGACGATTGTCACGATCCAGCACCCAGGCACCACCGTCCGGCGCAGGGCTCAAACGCCACGCGGAAAAGCCTGTCGCAGTCACCACCACATCACGCCAACGCTGACGCCGGTCATGCATGATCAGCGCACCATCCAGCGCCATGTAGAGCACACCGTCATCACCCATCGCCATATCGGTCAGTTGCGCATCGGCAGGCAATGAATAGATCACCTGCGGCGTATCACTCACCCCCACTGCCAAAATGCGTTGCAGATCGACGTCATACCAGGCCCGATTACCATGACTATCACGCGTCTGCGGCACAGTTTCCAGACGTGTCTCGGCAACGTCCCTCTCCTCAACCAGATTTAGCTCACGCCGCTGCCTCGCCAGGCGCAGACTGCGACGCTGGGCATCATATTCCAGCGCTGGCGGCTCGCCCGGCAGATGCCAGTGCGCGTCATCCGCCAGCAACCAGAACTTGAGTCCGTTGGCATCCATCAGCAGCTCTCCGGCACCACTGGCAAGGCCACACCGCCGCTTGTGGTACCGCTTGTTGTACCGCCACCCTCAGTCACGCCAGTGCCGCTAACATTGTCAGGTGTCACGCCGTTAGTGCTGACCACCACGGCGAGCAGCTCCGGCAATTGCCACGCGGCCAGCTTTATCTGGATCGCCTCGCACTGCTGCACCCGCGACACCTGCTGCCACACCTTGTTGTGGCGTTGAAACAGGTTGACGCTACTGACAGTGTTAACACCCTTGACCTGAGCCACCACTACTTCCAGCTCTCGATCTTTGACGCTGCGACCCAGCGGCCAACCTTCGCCCTGAGGACCGTGAGGTGACAGAGACCACAGATAACGTTGCAGTGCCTGGCGCACGTCATAGTTGACCTGGTCATGACCAAAGCCCGCCTTCACTGTGATGCCGACACTTAGCCCAATGGGGATGTATTCACAACTGATCACATACAGCTCGGTTGCCAGCGGTCGCCGTGCCGACAGGTAGTCATCCACCTTCTGGATCAGTGGCTGATCAGGCCGTGGGTTGGGTGCGTCGTAGGTCTGTTTGCGAGGCAACACCATCACCGACACGACACCGGGCACATTAAAGCGCCGTTGCCTCGGCATAAAGCGCGGCAGCACTTCAACCCGACCAATATTGGCCCCCGGTGTTTCGGCCGCCAGTGAGCGGTAATCCTCTTCCGTTACGGCACGGTTGCGGTGGCGTAGCCGCGCCGGGATGCGGCGTTCGGCAACTTCCAGCGTTTCGGCATCGGCACCGCCATCGGTAGCGATGCCCTGAATCACTTTCAGCTTGCGGGTGATGGCGCTTCCATTCAAGCCTCGCGCTTCAATCTCCTGCAAGGTACCGGCAGGCAGATTACCGCTCTGGCCGCCACCGGCGCGCATTTTCGCCACCCGGATGCGCCGTCCCGCTTCGGGAATACGACCATAGATACCGTTACCAAATTGCACTGTACCCGCCTCGCTATCGAGTCGGTAGACGCCATCATCGCGCCCACTAAGGGCGAGATCACCGATCTGTCGCCACAACACATAACCACGACCGGCCTCTTCCACCTGCAATTCAAAACTGCTCGCATCCACTGAGCTGACTGGCAGCTGCAACAGCTGATCGGCACTGCCATCACTCTGACCAATCACACGGTCGGATACCGTCTGGCGCTGGTCGATCTCGACAGCATTGATACCGGCCCAGCTCAGCGCCATCGATGCCAGCTCGTCTGCAGGACGCAGGCGTAGCCAGGCCACCAGGCGAGAGAGACGATCTGGATCATCGATGCGGGGTGGTCGATCACCGATACCGGCATTGGCCTCTTTACGCGCATCGCCTTCGAGCACGCCAAAGTCCTCCACCCCGCCCGGCATCACCAACCGTTCAATGCCACGACGCGTATAGTCCTGAGTGGTATCCGACAGGCGGCGTAGATTACTGTAGAGCGGTTGATCATCGACCAGATCAGAGGTACTGATCCACCAGCTGTGATCCAGCCGTCCGGGGCGCTGGATGTCATCAAAACTGGCAGGCAGTTCAATCGCCGGGGCGACACCCACATTCAGTATTTCACTGCTGTCACCGCCACCCGCCAGCGCCAGTTTTACCGCCGCCACATCCTCGGCACGGCTGGCGAACAGGGCAATCCACAGGCTGCGGTCAGCGGTCTCCTGCACCACATCCAGCCCGGCTTTTGATGCCAGGCCATCGACGAACACCGGCGTGGTGACATAGGCGTCCACCGTGCCTTCAATCATATGAAACTGACGCAGCCCTTCAATCACATCAGACAGATCACTGCGCTCGTCACTGTTGAGCGCACGCTTGTAATAACACTCACCGACAACCGGCAACACCGTCACTTCAGAGAGGCTTTCAAAGTTAACCGTGCCAGCTAAACGCGCCTCTTTGGCCAACGTCACGGCAGTGAGCGGATTTTTTTCATCCAACGTCAGTGAAACGATGCCATGCGCCGCACGTGCCGGCTGCATCGGCATCCCCAGTAGCTGCAAAAAAGCAAGACGCTGACGTTCGGGAATCAGGTTGGCACGGTAGAGCACCGTGTCCGAGAGCCACGCAAACAGTTCCAGTAATGTCCTGCCCGGATCACCGACCTGTGCAGGTGCCCACTCCGGCGTGTGTGCTGGCACTCTGGCCAGCAGTTCATCCACCAGATCTTGGTATTGTCTATCGTCTAAACGGGGCGGCGTGATTGGCATAGTACTACCCCTCCAGTTCCAGCGTGATGCCCAGCTGCTGCGCCTGATTGGTACGGCGCAGTCGATAGACGATTTCCACCCGGACCGTATCCAGGCGCTGCTCGGTCTCCCACACATCGACGCGATCGAGCAGGATACGCGGCTCCCAGCGAGCCAGCGACTCGCTGATCAGATCACGAATCTGGCGCCGTGTGGTCAAGGTATTGGCTTCGTGCAGAAAACGCGCCAGCCCACCGCCAAAATGTGGCCGCATTAAACGTTCCCCAGGACGCGTCTGCAAAATGATCTTAATCGACTGGCGCACACTCTCTTCCAGCGATGGATAACGCAAACGACCTTCACTGTCGGGTAAACCCAGCAGTGGCCAGTTCACTGGCGCGGGCTGTTGATTCGCTTTCATCACTCACTCCTTGCGCTGTCAAATGCGATATAAAGTGCAAACTGCACATCAAGATTTTTGTGATTCATTTTCTCTCTTCTCTCCATCAACTCGACGACTTACCCTTCAAACCTGGGATAGGCAGACATACAAACAGATAAGGAATCCAACGGAAAAATAGGTTAAACAGCTGCACCATAATAAACATCAGGATCAAGGCGCACAGGGTCACAATCGGAATCGACAACGAACAGATCATGCCGAAGCTATTACTGCCCTCTTTGCACGGGCCGGTCTTATCCAGATCAGGCAGGTCTTTGTGAAAGGGCCATGGCAGTACTGACAACACCAGATCAGCAAAGGTCATCTTGCGCATCCCTTTCATCTTGCCGCACAACATGTCAGAAATAACGAAGCCAGTATTTTTCTGATATTTGCGCAGGCCTGCAGGCGAGATATCCAGCGGCATCGGAATACGCACCGGGCGTGATGGCGCGTCCGGATCGAAAAAGGGTGCCATCTGAAATTTCTGTGTCGCAGCACTTACCAGTGGCAGAAACAGTGGCCCACAGTTAGGGCGTTGATAGACACAACGCACCACAAACCAGGCACTGCGCGAATCACCCAGCGGCACGCTGTCGATCAATTCATCTGCCGGATCGACGCTGGGCAGCAGACGCTCAATCATCTCGGCCAGCACATCCACCGCAGACTGTTTTCGTTCCAATCCACTCAAACCACTTAATTCAACTGCGGCCACTGCAGGCATCGGCGCATCAAATGCCGGATCGGCTAGTGGAAAGAGAAAGTCGGGCCAGTGGCTATTGATCGGCAGCACCGTGCCATTTTCATTAAAGCGAGTGAAGGTGGTCTCTACTGCTTCCAGTCCTTCTCCTGCCGACTCTGCTGCCACCAGTGCCTCTCCTAGCGTCCACTTCAGATGGACAAATTTGTAACGGGCATTGGCAGCAGGGATACTGTTTCCCCAGCCGATGGCATACAGCTGCAGTAACCAGGCGTCATTAATCACGCCCGGACTCTGCTGCTTCCAATAAGCGACGTACTCCAACAACTGCAACAGGTAGCGTTCGGCATCGGTCGTGATTTCGGTTTCCGGTATGCCAACAATCGTCTCCCATGCCAACGCACTGGAAAGTACAGTATTGTTGATGGTGCTCACCACAGACTGTTCGGCATCATTCAAGGTGTCAAATGCTTTACTGCCCTTAAGCACCTGCCAAATATCGGGCAGGTGCTGTTGCAGAAACTGAGTAAAGTCATGCAGCACATACCATGACACGGTCTGCAATTCGTCACGACTGCTGCGCAATAGACGCTTTCGATCCTGTGCCTGAGCGGCAGTATCACTACCGAAATTGGTAAAGGTTTTTTCGAGTGCTGTCTTTTTAAAATCGGCCTGCTGCAACAACAACTTCCACGGTGCCACCACATCGGTCTGAAACAGCAGGCTGGCCAGACTACGTCCAACATTGACCGACGTAGCACTGGCATCCGCCCCCAGTTCGGCACCCACCCACTGCTCGCGACGGCTGATCGGAATAGTGCCGTTCAACAAACGGCGACTGTCACCGCAGGTCTTGTGTTCAAAGGTAACAGGGAACATCGGTAGCTTCTCTTCATGACTCACCAGACTACGAGTAACGCTGGCGTTGTGTTTACCGAGGCGACGCCAGCTATTGTTACGCGCACCAACGACAAAGGCATACTCGTCCCATTCATTCAGTGGCGCGGTTTCATTTTCATCCGGCGGCAGCAGGCGGCGGATGACGAAGCTGACCTTTTCCTGCCGGTTCAACTCAACCTCGCAATCAGGCAGACCAGGCGCTTCACAGATCAGCGAAGCGGTCACCAGGTAGTGACGTTTCTGACCGGCCTGATAGAGTTTGAGCGGCAACTGTTCATCACTAATCGCAGCAACCTCAGCCATCGGGTTTTTCCTGAACTGGCGCTTGACCGTTTGCAGGTTAATGCCCGTCGGCAGAGCGCGTTTTTTTGCCGCCGTCAGACGGTGGGTCTTATCATAAAGAAAGGCAACGCTGGACGGTTCCAGTGCTTCAGACCGGGTCAGTTTGGGTGAGCGCATCGGCGCGCGCCAGGTCTCCGGCTGAGCAACCCACTCCCCCAGACGATCTGGTGCCTGTTGCACGGCGTCTATATATTCCTGGATAAAATCATCATGATCGAAACGCAGGATGGCAGGCTGTCCAGCACGGGCGTTGTCATGCATGCGCAGACCAACGGGACTGGGCCGCGCCCAGATCGGCAGCGGCCCCATCCACCTGACTTTGGCATTGGGGCTACGTCCGCTTTTAATTGTCTGCACGCGCGTTACCATATATTGCCTGCCCCCGGTGTGTAGGATGCACTGATGACGCTATTGCTGATGACGGTATCGGCCTGCACCACACCGTTAAAACGTGACATCGCGGCATTCACCGTGACCATGGCGGCGTTGATCTCGACCTGAGTTGCCTGCACCGTAACGTTCATGCCGGTGTTTACCGTGACACCCTGATTGTCATAAGTAACAGTGGTACCACCAATGACAAATTCGATCTTGCCGCCACCGGCGTCGGTTAGTTCGCCACTGACACCACCCGGTGTAGTAAAGCTGATGGTTTCACTGCTCGGTTGCTCTTCGACGATGGCGATGCGGGTACCGGCCTTGCCGGTGATGGTCCAGCGATCGACACTGTCGCCACTACCGCCGAGCGTTTCCGGCGCATCGGCGCTACCGCTCCACAAGCCACCGATCACAACCGGCTGACGTGGGTCACCATTAACAAAACTGACCAGCACTTCGTCATCCACATCGGGAATAAAAAATGAACCGCGATTATTTCCCGCGAACGGCACCGCGACGCGGGCCCAGATCTCCGCATCCTGATCATCGACACCATCAAAACTGAGCAGGCGAATCTTCACCCGACTGATCCCTTCTGGATCATTCACTGCCACCACCCTGGCCAGATGACTACCGCCGTGCAGCATCGGCAGAAGTTTTTTCATTAACGCCTGATCACTCATGAGGCATCTCCCAACGCTGATGACTCGGCTTTGAAGTCGGTCATATAACCCTGCATGACATCGTAACGATGGTGCGTGCTGACAACGTAATAGATGTTTACAAAACGGGGGCTGACACCGCGTAATTGCAGGTGGCTGCCAACACGAATACTGGGGTGGCCAGTGGCACTCCCTTCGGCACAGACAAAACTGCGGGCGCGTTGATCAAACACCGTGTCTGCCAGCGCCTGCGCCTCTTCATCAGTGGTCACTGGAATCTGACCGACATGCTCGACCCGTTCTCCGATGGCGTCCTGCAACAGTGACGCGCTACGCCGGCCGCGACCGGGGCCAAAATTGACGCCGCTGCTGCGGCCACTCACCGCTCGACCCGTGACTGGGTTCCAGCCGGCACTGGTGACAGCGGTGACCTGATGTGAAAGGTCGGCGACAAAGCGCACGCTGCGCAGATCGCGCAACAGTTCCATCTCGATCACCTCACGCTGGATTTCACTAATCGGCGCGACTTCAAGACGATCTTCGACGATCTGCAGATCAGCATCGAATCGTCTCAACAGGCGCCGCAAAAAAGCGAGATCACTTTCATTCAACTGCACCCAGGTACCGCTGCTTGCCGTCAAACCAGATACCGCTGCCTGTAGACTCAAACGTTGTGCAATCTGATTGGCAATGTCTGCCACCGACATATCGCGATAGGTGTGGGTGCGGCGCGTCATGCGTGCGTGTTGTAGTCGGTCTTCCGCCAACAGCAACAACTCGGGCGGATTGGATTCGGGAAATTCGGCCTCCAGCCCGGTGATAACACCGCGAAAAATTTCCTGCGGTTCGCTAGTATCACCGGCCAAAACGGTGATGGTAGAACCGAGGCGGAGATCGCGTTCATCTTCAAAGGCAAAACCGGCCCCGCCATCGGCGTCGCTGGCGATATTGCTCAATCGCAATTCCAGTGCCGACAAACCACCCTCCTGCTCCCGCATCGTCATCGCCAGCAGCAGTTCATCAACCTTGTCAAAGCGCTGCCCATCAATCTCCACCACCGGACGAGGATTGTAGATCGGCCTGCGATTAAGGGCGGTAACACTCATCTAGTCCGCCTCCAGTCGTTGTTGACGCCGCCAGAACGTCGCCTGCTGCTGATGCCATACAGTGGCCGTCTGCTGCGGTGATTGCGGCGAGTCGCTCGCTTGCTGTGACGACTCTGTCGATGGTGGCGGTGCCTCCACCTGGGTTACCACCTCATCAAATACCACGCCCATCATTCACCTCCATCAAATTCAATCTTGCCCTTCAGGGCACCGGCCTTGCCGACATCGGCCTTTAAACTCGCGGAACCCTGCAAGCGCGCCTGACCACCGAGTGAAAACCCGGCCGCATCTTCCATTCCCAGTTGTGCTGTACCAGCGGGGCGCAAAAAATTACCTAGTTTGAGTGAACCACTAACGCCTGTGCTGGCCTGCGTATGCAGCCCGGAAAAAACGCCATCCGCATTAGTCTTTGCGTTCATGGGTATCACACCTGCAGATTGCGAGCTTTCGTTGATCTGCAGCTGGGAAGTCGCAGGGAAACGCATATTCTCCAGCCCATTTTGGGTAGCAATCTGTCGCGCCGCAGCAGGATTGCCCGCCTGGGTGGCGGTGTGGGTAACGCCGCGGCCATCGCTGTTTGAGGGCGACGGGGTTTGCACGCTGTTTCCGGTTCGACTCCCCAGCGCACCTGCCGTGCCGGTGTTGGCGGCACGCGCATCCGATCCGCCCTCAAACACCTCATCCTGACTCGACAGGCTCAGGTTGATCGAAGCACGCAATGGCACGCCGTCGGATGAGAAAAAATCGATCGTCTCCTTATAGGTCTGCATCATTCCCGCAAAGGTATACAGGCCCCACTCAAACTCGACGATGGGCGGTGTCTTGTCGCTCTCATCCGGCTCCATCAACTGCGCCACCTGCACGGTATGCAGGCGCACATCCTCTCCGCTGTCGGTGGTATCGAAGATGAGATCCATCGTCAGCTTACCGGTACTCTTATCGACATATTGCTTGGCCGAGTTGCCTGAACCGGTGTTCTTCATATTGTTGGTGATGATGTACTGCAGCGATGCCGGATTAAAATGCACCGCGACCTTATCTTCATCGCTGTCGCCACGAACCTTAAAACTAGCCCTGACGATGTTGGGTGTGTTTGACATCACAACGTCCTATAACTGTTTCACTGCAGCGGTTGCACGACCCAGACTTTCATGAACCAAGTGCAACTCTTCAATCGCCACTTCATTGTTTTTTGCATTCAGATCCGGTGCCTTGAATTTGGTGGGCATCGCCTTAAGCAAGGACCAAGAGAAGACACCTTTACCGGATTGATCAAACATAGTGATGGTGACATTCAGGCGTTGTGCGTAAGCACCCTCACCCACCAAATTAAACCAAGCCCACAGATCATCGGTTTGCGTCAAGCCGCGTTTCAACACCACAGTACTGAAGTTGATCGCCCCCATGCGTTGCGCCGCGCCCCAGTTACGGCCACCTTCCTTGATGGTCTTGGGTTCCATCGTCGCTTCGAGACCGGTGCACTCGGAAAAGGCACCACTACACAGCACCACTTCACCGCCTGCGGTTTTGTTGGTGAGCATCTGCTCCATAAAATCCACTTGGAAGCGGAAACCACGCAGCGGATAGTCGTAGACATCACTCATGCCGCCTCCATACCCAGCGCAGACAGTGACACGCGACCGCCGTCACCAATGGCCAGTTGAATGCGCATGGTTTCGATGCTGGCAACGGGGCGAATCATGACGATCACAATCACCCGGCCGTTATCGATATCCTGCTGTGTCATGGTGGAACGATCACAGCGCACCTGAAAGGCATCTTGCGGACGCTGACCCGCCAGCGCGCCAGCGGCCTGCATCGCGGCCAGCACATCACCAAGGCGATTCTGAATCTGTTGCCACAGCCGTTCACCTGAGGCGTCGAAGAGATACTCTTCACCGATAGCACGCGCTGCCCGCATCACCAGCGCGATGGTGCGGTTGATGTTAGCCTGACGATAGCTGATATCGTTGCTGGTGGTGACGTCCGACAGCAGACGGAAGCCTTCGACGGTCGGGCCAATCAACGAGACACGATCAATCAGTGGTGCCTGCGGTGAGGCCTGCGACGGTGCTGCCGGGTTGAGAGCAAACTGCTGCGATTGCGCCAGCCGCGGGCTGAAATCCACCACATCGTGAATCGCCACTGCCGTGGCGCTACGGAAGGTGCCACGGGTCAGCGCGTTACGTGCCAACAGACCTGCCATAATCCCTTCCGGTGGTTCCAGGTTAGCTGGCAAGTCGCCCGCGTAATTCATCTGCAACCAGGGATAAGCGAGCTGTAAAAATGCAGTGGCAAGGCTGTTGCTGGTCTGTAACGTGCCACTAAGCCACGCCTCCCGATGCATAAAGGCCAGCAGGTCATGCGCCGCTTCGCTCTCTTTATGTGGCAACGGCAGGGCTACCAGCAGCTGCGCATCGCGACGAAAATCGGAGAGCCATTGTGCTGCACGACGCACGACTGTGCGCCAGATGGCGTACTCCGCATCGGTGCAGTGTGGCGCGGAGAGATAGATGACACGTTTATCTGCCGCTGCCGCGACAGTCGGTTGCGAGCACTCGACAAACTGTGGTTCAGGCGGTGGGACTTCAACTGGCGTAACACTATCTTCACGATAAACAGCAGCCAGTTCGGCCAGATCCGGCATCGTGACAAACGATACCTCGGGCAGACCCAACAGATGATGCAGACCATGCCATTCACGGCGACGTGAACGCTGACCACTATAGAGTGGTACCAGTTGCAACAGCATCGCATCTCGAGCGGCACGATCATCGGCAAGTGCCAGCGGCTCACCCAGACTGATCACAAAACACTTACGTCCACCCTGGGCAAAAAAGGAGCGCACCGCCGCGCCGAGATAGCTGGCACCCTGATAGCTGGCATCCTGGATCGCTTCATCACCATAAACACGCTGATCCCATTCGAACAACTGATCGAACTGCTCCCAGCTATGAAGCGGCAGCGGCACATCATAGAGTGATTTAGCGCCGCCCTGTTCACCGGCCGAGGTCACTGTCGCCCACCACCCTTCATGTTGCAGCCACTCTGTTAGCGCCACGGGTGTGTCGATGTCACGCAGTTTGGCAAAGCCGATCAAACAGGCCACATCGGTGCGGTTGGTGGCCGCATCAGCCTGAGACGAGAGCGCTTCGAAGATCAGTCCTTTCATCACCATTTAGCTCCGTTAAGCCACCTCCAAATCCAGCCCTTCAGATGACAGCACCAGCTCTTCCATCGCCACATCGCCGCCGCCTTTAGCCGCAAAGGTCGGGCCGGTATATTTCATTGGCACCACGTTACGCAGCGTCCACGATTCAACGTTGTCACCGGCCTCGTCACGCAGGGTGATAACCACCGTGCGCTTGGCCTCGGGGCCATTGCGTTGTGTCTGCTTGAGCCAGTCCCATAGGTCTTCGGAGTTGACGATGCCGCGTTTTAGCGTGACATCCGAGACCTTGTGAATCCCGGCCACCTTGCGCACATGGTTCTCCTTTTCATTGCCGTTGCGATACTCGGCCATCGTTATCTCAATGCCCAGACCACTCACATCGGAAAAACCGCCTAGCGGGGTCTCAGGGCCAAGCGGCCCATTGAGGTTAACGATGAAATTAAATGCACCGTACGGGGTAATACGATCAGCCATAATTATTCTCTCCTTTCCTGTAATTTAAGTTCATCAATCGCGTGCGTCGGCGGTTTTCTGGCCGATACGGAAGATGACAAACTCAGCGGGTTTAAGTACCGCCACACCGATCAGGCAGATCAGGCGGCCGTTATCGAGATCGTTCTGCGTCATGGTGCTGCGGTCACAGCGCACAAAGAAGGCCTCTTCCGGCGTGCTGCCGAGCAGATTGCCCGAACGCCATTCGTTGTAGAGAAAACTGGTCACCGCCTCACGAATATTGGCCCACAGTTGCGGCCCATTATTTTCGAACACTGACCACTGGGTACTGCGATCAATGGAGTGTTCGAGAAAGAGAAAATAACGCCGTGGCCCGATGTATTTCCATTCCGGATCAGAACTGGCCGTGCGCGACCCCCACAGGCGAAAACCACGACCGGGGAAGAAACGCAGACAGTTGACACCGCGTGGATTGAGCACCTCCTGTTCGGCATGGCTGATATTGCGTTCGAAACGAAGTGCACCGCGTACGATTTCATTACCCGGTGATTTGCTGACGCTACGCGAGATATCGTTGCGGGCAAAAATGCCGCAGATAAAACCGGATGCCGGCAGCGTAATCTCACGCGGGATGCTGGCGTCGTCCGGTTGTGCCAGCGGATTGGCGACCACGACCCATGGATAGTACATCGCCGCATAACTGGAATCGACCACGCCTTTATCCGTCAATGACTCGGTGGGAATGATGCCCGGGCGAGTGTCGAGCACCGCAAAGCGATAGGCCTTACGGGTCTCTGCATGAGAGATCAAAGCACTCTGTATCCCTTCTCGTGCCGGATTACCGAATGAGGCATAACCCGGCGCTGCGATGATAGAGATATCATCAACTCGCGCCAGTTCACCCAGCGGTGCAGTGTAATTACCAGCAGCGGGTTCTCCACCATCCGTACCGCCACTTAACACCTGAGCGGTACCATCAATCCCTTCTAGTATAGCGTGCAACCTGAAGGCATCGACCCCGCTACCTTGCTGCAGGGCAAAAGCCAGTTCCAGCTGATCAACCAGACGGTCCGGCGTAGGACTGAGAATATCACCGATGTAACGTGGATGGCCGGGGGCCAGACCGAGATTTTCATAAAACATTTCAGTGCCGTTGGCATCGCTGATCAACACGTTAGCGGTAATGAAGTTTTCATTGCCACTCAGTGCGCCGAAGGCAGTGTCACCACTGTCGACAAACCCTGCCTCACCGCGAATGAACGCGGTGCCACCATCGTCCATCAGGGAACCGCGCGGCGCACGATCCAGTGACATGACTGTGACCGGTGTTTCAATCAGCGTGACCGTTGCCTCACCATTACCATTACGCCCGGGTGAGCGGGCAATAAAACGGACGTTGTTGGCATCATCGGCATCCCCACCTGCAAAGGCGCTGCCGGCGATGCCACCACCACCGTTGTAGACCCGCGCCATGAACAGCCGCGCACCACCATTATTAAAATAATTGAATGCTGCATGGGCGATGTAGTTAGGTACATCGCCGCTACCGAAGTCGAGATTCCCGAATCCGCCAAAGATGCGTTCAAAATCACCAAAGCTGGTAATCAGCACCGGTTCTCCCGCTGTTGGCCCCTTACGTGTCGGGCCGACAAAGGCAGTGGTGCTGGTGCTAACACCTTCTATCGATTTGGCGCGGAAGCTTGTCTCTTCCACATAGACGCCGGGGGCTAAATATTCAGGCATGGTTGATCTCCCATTATCAGGTTAGGTTGATTGCTACTTTTTCCATTCGTCCGGTACTGAGTGTTAACTCAATACTGACTCTTCGATCTGCTACGTGGTTTTGTTCCAATACATCGGGATTCACCGGCCATGGCGTGGTGGTGCCCACAGAGAGCTCCAGTCGCACCGCCAGCGTGTTAACCAGTACAGGGGATTCCTCATCATCATGAGGAGAACCACCTCCACCGCCGCCATGGCCGTGACCATGAGCGCCATCTTCATCGTCAGCAAACCGGGTCACCGGTACACCCGGCACAATCACCAGCGCCTCACCACGTTCATCCGAAATGCCACTGGCCAGCAATCTGTTTTCAGCCGGGTCGATTATCTGGATTAACGCACCCCGGACTGGCGAGCTGCCAACCTGATCAACCGAGACACGGACAGTGCTCCAGTTATGCGATAGCGATGCCACACTGGCGGGGTACATCAGCACCTCTTGCGCAGTAAATAACGAGTTATCATTGCCAATGTTGTCAGGGTCTGGATCTCGCGGCAGACGCAAGGTCAGCAGGCGAGGCAAATAACGTTTTTGCGGATCGATAATTTCAAAGCTGTATTCATTAGCTTCAAGTGCTGGTGTGACAGGTGGCTGTAGAAATGCACCGGTATGAGCCTCCAGACCGTCAGCCTGAGTAATGACATAAAGGCCTCGTCGGTTACGCACCAGCGTAGCGGTGTCGGCACTGATATTAAGCGCACGTGTCACGGGCGTCCGCGTTACCCGATCCACTAGTTGTAGCGCACCCAGCACCCGTTGTTCCACACGTTCAATCAACATCGTCATGCTGCTCTTCGTATTGATAACGCGTCGCCACGACTGGCAGGCCGCTCTCCGAGTCTGCCGGATCGATGCGAATGACACGGGCAATATATGACAACGACAAGCGATAATTCGGTGCCAGTGCATCCCACACCCGCATCAGGTCTTCGTTTGATAGCTCGGCTGGAATGATCTGCACCACATCCTCATTACGCCAGCCACCCTCTTCAGTGAGTGAAGATACATCCATGATCGGGTGTCGATGCAGCTGCTGCATCGTCCAGGTGCAGATGGTCTGTTCGGCAGCAGCGCTATCGGCCCAGACACTGATAAGAAAATGCAGATCCACCGACAACGGTAACGCGGCAGTGCTTGAACCACGCGCCAGTGGCTGGCTACGCACATGCTCATTAATCAAGACGCGGTATAGATAAAGCGTGAGGCTGGTGCCAAAGCCAGCATTGGATTCCAGCTCACCCGATGACACCACCCTGAAGGTACATGGGTACTCATCCTGCATGGTGTTACCAGGATCGCCATCCGGTGCCGGATAAGCCTCATAGGCATTATGCAGCAACTGGATAATCGAGTTACAAACAGAGTGAATGCTTTTTACATTTGCCATGAATTTTTTAATATTTTTTATTCAGTTGATAAACAGGATCGTGCTTGTTTGTTGCCTGCCCAGGCGAAATGATGCCTGCATGATTCAGCTTTTCCAGCGCAGCACGCACCACATTCAGCTCCTGACGTATGCGTTGTTTCGATATCCACCAAGTGGCAATACCCTCTAGCGAATCAGCCGCATGCGGATGTGATTTCAGGTGCTGTTCGATTTCTCTTGCCACGTAATTAACTCGCTCTTCCCAATTAAGCATGCCCACCTCCTGTTTATCTTCCTATACAACTCACATAGCAGAATGCGTGCCAGACAAACCAGCAAGGTAAGTCATTGATTGTGGCTCTTTATGAATAACGATGGTGGTATGGGTAGGGTAAAATGCCCCATACTTTGAACAAGATCTGGGGCATTTTTGCCCTAAAGGCTATTGCTGATCGTTATAAGCTTCTGTGGAAAAGTCGTATTTATCGAGCAACCGGGAAAAGGCTCTACGCTCTTTCCCAGCCTGCCGGGCAGCCTGGGAAATATTACCATTCGCATCATCAAGTACATACTGCAAATAGCTTTGCTCAAACGCGCTCACCACTGCTGACTTTGCATCCTGAAAGCTACGGCTAAAAAGATCAGGGTCACGACGGTCCTTCGTACGCTTGCGTCGCTCACCCAGTGCCTGATCAGTAGGCCTGATAAAGATGCAGGATGAATCAGTCAACAAAAATTCACGCAAAATCAGGTTTTCCAGCTCACGTACGTTACCGGGCCAGTGATAACGACTCATCCAGCCAAGTGTTTCCGGATCAAAATACCGATCATGTTGTTCATACAAGTCACGGTATTTATCGAGAAAATATTCCGCTAACAAAGTAATGTCCTCACCTCTTTTACGCAGCGGTGGTAACTCAAGGGAAAGGATGTTAATACGATAAAAAAGATCCTTGCGCACAAGCCCCTGCTCAACCAGTTGTTCCAGTGGTTCGTTGCTAGCCGTCACCAGTCGCAGGCGTGCATGTCTGGTTTTCTGTGAGCCCAGCGGGCGATATTCATAATCCTGTAGAAAGCGCAACAGCGCCACCTGCCCCTTGTGGCTGAGAGCCTCTATCTCATCCAGAAACAAGGTGCCACCTTCAGCCTGTTCAACCAGGCCGCACTGAGACTCTCTTGCATCAGTATAGGCGCCTCGAACATGACCAAACAGTTCATTCTCGACCAGGCTATCTGGCAGCGCACCGCAGTTCACTGCCACAAATGGCTTGCCATCATCTAATCCAGCATAGTGGATGGCCCGCGCAATTTTCTCTTTACCCGTGCCGGTTTCACCCAGAACCAGAACAGGGGCATCACATTTCGAATATTTTTTTATGTCTACAACAACTTTCTGAAAGGCGTCAGACTCACCGATAAGATTTAACTTAAGAGCCAGAGTCTGATCAAGTTGATGCTCAGCATTAGCTAAACGACACAGTCGGTTCAATTTAACTTGAAGCTCACTTTTATCAGTCGGCCAGGCCACTACCTCGGTGCAAACCAGGCTCTGCTTCAATAGTGCCTCTATCTGACCAGCAAGAAAAAGACCAAGCGTTGGATGACCACTGACGGAATGCCAATCGTTATCATTAATATCATCAGCATTCATTGATACAAAATCAATGATCAAGATTTCATGCGGCAATAACACAAGTGTTTTCAGTTCAGTCGATGTAATGCGACGAATCGACCCATCTTTAAATCCCTGTAAACATAACTCAAGAGCAACAGCAAGTTTACCTGGATGATCTGATGCTACAATGAAAATCGGTGGTTCCTTGCTCATGTTCTATCCCTTCTTTTGTTAACCGACTGCGTTGAAGGAAAATATAGATTTAACAGCCCATCGGCCTTTTTCTGAAAAAAATATCCATAATTTATATGATCTATTTTCAACCCCCAAAATAATAAATTGAGACCCATAGCCTTTAACTGAATGATTATTACAGTAATCTAATTTAGACTAGGCACTAACAATACTGACTCCGTTAACTAACGCGAGATACTACACATAATGACTGTTTACCTCTAAAATATGAATGCGCTCACAGTGCATATCAAGTCTATAATTCCGAATTTAGCAAGGACGGGAAATAACTGCAATGATTATAAAACCGATAAAACAAAGTAAGCATAAACTCTAAATTAATGAATATGATGTACACTAAAAGCCTAAATCTCAAACGCCACGGGTATATAGCTCTAAGTTTGTAACTTATGTAGACTTCCCCATTGTCAACAACAAAGTACCCCAAACAAAAAACTCAACGACTATGGACTGAAAGCCTCACCACGCTGAAGCAAGGCCTTGTACATATAAAATAATTGACTCAAAACTCAAGTCAATTACTATAGAGTAAACATATAAATTAAAAGGTGTTTTCTTGCATGGCCAATATAAGCAATCTTGAAAAATCCTCGTCAACACCACAGAACTTTGTCTCGCTTGATGATTTAATCACCCCTGTCTGGATTTACGACACAACTCGATTTCATATTCATTGGGCCAATAAACGCGCGCTCGCCTTATGGGAAAGCGATAGTTTAAAAGAATTGATATCACGAAATTTCAGACCCGAAACCTCTGAAGCAATCAACCAAACCCTGCTTTCCTATCTTGATGACTTTGAACGCGCTAAATCTATCAGTCGCTGGTGGCGCTTCAGTCCCAATGGAGTAGTAAAAGATGTTTTTTGCCAATTTTCTGGTGTAACACTTAACGATGGTCGCAGGGCCATGCTATGCGAAGGACTGGAAATGGATGTCTCTCAGTCAAACGCCTTTATGAGTAGTGCCATCATCGTATCAACTTATGATGCCAAAATGCAATTGATCAGCGCCAACCCTACATTCAAAGAATTTTTCGGCCATCACATAAATAAATTATCTGACATTTTGTTTAATACTAACGAAATCGATAGCCTCGTTTCTCAAATGGATTCACAAATAGAATTCTCTCAAGACTTTCTGGTCAACACACTTGATGGCGAACGTTGGCATAATATTCACATCCGCCGCTTCAACCAGAAAAACAAGTCGGCCTGCTTTCTAATTACCCAGAATGATATTCATCAACGTAAAGAACGGGAGTTAATGCATGCTCAGCAAGCCATCACTGACACCCTGACCGGGCTCTATAATCGCTACGCCTTTGAAAACCAGGTTAATCGCATGATAGACAGGAAAACTCACTTCACTCTGTTCTACATCGATTTGGATGGCTTCAAACCGATCAATGACAGCTATGGACACAAAGTTGGTGATATCATCCTGCAAAACGTTGCCAGGCGATTAGAGAAAGATATTTTAGCGAAAGCGATCGCCTGTCGCATTGGCGGTGATGAATTTGTCATTACGGTGGCTGATCATGAGCGCACAACGCCTGTTGAAGCGATAGCAGACAACATCATTCAAACGTTATCAAAGCCTTTTGAGATCAACAAACAGTTATTTTTATCCATATCAGCCAGCATCGGCATTGCTCACTTCCCCACTCATGGCAGCAGTCATGAAAATTTACTCGCCACCTCTGATACCGCTATGTATGTTGCTAAAAAGCGCGGGCGCAGGCGCTATGTTCATTATGAACCTGGTATGAAAGAGAGTACACAGCGACAGATGCTACTCGCTCAGGCGCTTCCTTTAGCCACTCAAAATAATGAATTAAGCGTGCATTACCAACCAATTGTTAACCTGTCTAATTCTAAGATTGAAATTATTGAAGGTTTAATCCGATGGAATAACCCAGGGCTTGGCAATATCCCTGCGGAAGAGACAATCAAATGCGCTGAAGAGATCGGCCTGATTTCTGAAATTGAGACATGGGTAATTAACCAGGCATGCAAAGACCTAAATACGGTCCGTCAGGCTCTCGGAGCAGGTATACGACTCTCTGTTAATATCTCAGGATTACACTTATTAGAACCTGACTTTATTGCAACACTAGATTCAATCGTAAACCGCCATCATTTAGTCCCCAATGATTTAATCACTGAATTAACCGAAGGAACGCTGATTCCTGCAGCGAAATCAAAAGATGGACTTGCCCATCAACTTAACGCCAAAGGCTATAATATAGCCATCGACGACTTCGGCACTGGCTATTCATCACTGGCTTATTTACATCGCTTTCCCACCAGCTACGTTAAAATAGATAAAGCCTTTATAGAACGTATTGAAGAAGATGAGTCCACGGTCTCATGCATTAATCACTTAATCACGACTTTGGGAATGCACGCCATTGCTGAAGGGGTCGAAAACAAAGAGCAGATCGAAGCGCTGGTCAACCAGAATGTCATATTACAACAAGGTTTTTTCCTCTCCCACCCTCTGCCGCTAGAGAAATTGGTATCTGCTTTGCCTGCCGTGCAACAGAACCAAGCGGGGATGAGTTGATGGTTTTCCATCAACTCATCATCAGGGAAGAGATCCTGCCATGGTAACTTAGGAATGTGCACGGAATAACTTGCTGTTTTGACGCTCTGATTTAGTTTGTATTTGTTCGTTCTGATTGAGAAAAAGCGGAGGAATAGTCGTTCTATTTCGAGTTTTTGTGATTGAAGAACGGGCAAAGACGGGCTGAAGCAGAGATGCGAAAACGGTAAGTTATTCCATGCACGTTCCTTACCTGGGCTATTCAACGTATTACTTTAACACACATGTAAACAGGTACTGTTACTCAGTCGCTGCAGTACTTTCTGACAGATCAAAATAGAATGTCGAACCCTCACCTTCGACAGAGGTAAAGTCAATATTCCCATTATGACTATCAATAATCGACTTTGAGATTGCCATACCAAGCCCGGTACCGCCTTTTTTACGCCGGTCAGAACTATCCACCTGGGTAAAACGCTCAAAAATCTGCCTTCTAAATTCATCAGGAATCCCCATTCCGTCATCAGTCACATAGAATCGAATCATACCACCAGGCTGCGATCTGGCACCCAGCGTGACCACACCATTTTTTGGCGAAAACTTAGCAGCGTTTGATAACAAGTTGGACATGACTTGTGCAATCCGGTTGCTATCTGCATAGACTTCGCTATGAATATTGTCATTTGCCAACTCAAATGTCACACCATTATTAACCGCATAATGTTGATTAACAGCAATTGCATCATTCAATATTTTACCCACCGAAACAGGCCCAAATGTATACTCAAGAGAACCTGCTTCAAGCTTTTCAATATCAAGAATATCATTAATCAATTCCGACAGCCGATCGATATTTCGCATACTCACATTCAACAGTTCTATCGACCCGGGATCAAAATCAGCCCCTGTCACACCCGCAGCCAACAACCCAAGAGAGCCTTTTATAGAGGTCAACGGGGTTCTCAGCTCATGACTCACTGTAGAGACAAACTCTGCTTTCATCGTCTCCACCTCTTTCTGTTTGGAGATATCTCGCACTACCCCAGTGAACATCTGTTCACCCAGGACATTACTCACCCCGATGCTAAGTTCAAGTGGAAAAATCGAACCATCTTTCTGTATACCAGTCACTTCTCGCCGACGCGCAAGGCGCCCACGAGGTGAAATAATCTTACCGTCACCTGTTTCCATATAATTCGAAATAAACTTATCGTGTTCTTTTTTATATGAATCAGGCATCAACATTTTCACGTTTTTATTGAGTAACTCACTCTCCTGATAGCCAAAAATCAACTCGGCCGCAATATTCACTGACATGATAATTCCATGAATATCAATTGTAATCACCCCATCAGAGACCGTATCAACAACCGCCCTTACACGCTCTTTATCTAATTCCGCCTGATGGGTCGCTTCCAGCGCCTGATCCCGGGCCACCGAGAGATTTTCTGCCAACGCCAACGCCTTTCCCGCCTGCGTATCACTCATCATTCGCATTTCACGCAGTTCGCTCAACTGCCCCACCATCTCCTCATTGGCCTTTGTTAGTTCATACTCCGCCTCTTCACGCCTCACCGCGTTCTCTTTAAATACGGCAATCGCACGCGACATATGTCCAACCTCGTGATCTCCGTAATATAACGGCACATCAAGCGCAGTATCACCCTCTGCAAGCCGTTTCATCACATTCGTCATCTCGCCAATCGGCCGCCCAATATTAACCACCAGCAACCAGACACAGAACAACATTACAATCACAACAGAGGCAGTCACCAGCATAGCCATCAGCTGATCCGTGCGCATGATGTGATTCAACTCAGCATTCATATCATCAGCCATCAACTCAATTTGACGACTTATCTCCCGATCCAGAATTTTTAACCCTCGTAACGCAAGCACATCATCCACACGCACATTTTCATCAATGCGCTCAATCGCTTCTCCTGCGACAATCATCTCACCAATTGTTCGCATTCCGGCGGCATAAGTATTGATCGTCTTTTCAATGTCATCCAATGCGAGTGTTTCACTACCATTAGCCCCCATTTCACGGAATTTTCCAATTGCTGACAGTGCATCCTGTAGTGACTGTCGCGCTACATCACCATGTCTTTCTTCTTTGCGAAGAATGTAATTTTTATAGGCATGAATCATCCCGCCATAACCAAGATGTGAACGCAGCTCGCTGACATAGAGCGCCTTACCAACCTCTTCAGTCGCACCGCGACGCAGCATCAGGTTTTCTTCCCGTAACGCAGTAACGCCGCGCAGAGCGAGGCTATCATCAATACGAACCATTTGATCGATCTCATTTGCGCTCTTACCTTGAGTAATCGCTTTTGAAACAACTTCGAGCGCAAGCTTATATTTATCAAGTGTAGAACGAATATCATCGATCGCAGCACGCTCACGTTCCGAGATTGAAAGCGTGCCGTACTGAACCAAAATAATATCTGCCGCCCCCATTTCAGAGTGAAGCCTGTCGTGTTTGCTCAGGTCTCGCCGTAACACCATGTTTTTAAAGGCATGAATGATCCCACCATAACCCAGAATTGAGTTTAATTGACTGGTTAAGCGCGCTTTTTCAGAGTATTCAAGCTGATAATCATGCCAGCTTTCCTCAAGATGACTGCTCTCATTCGCCAGGTAGAGCATACCGCCCGTAATCGCAGTACCAAGCACTGTTAATATCAGTAACAAAAGCAATAATATTTTTCTTATTGAGAGGCTTCTCATTACCGTCCTTGCACTGAACTCTAACCACTACCGTGAACTTAACAGCCGCCACTGGCACGCATCATGCGCCACCTACTCGGGTTATGTCGGCAAATTGAGACTATCTATAAACAATACAGGCAATTCAGATATAACTCGTTTCAACATGCACACCATCAATAACGACAAAAACCTGCCACAGCCATAAACAACAAAGATAAGTATTTGTTATTTAATAACATTTTAAATATCAATATTTAGCAAAAGCATATGAAATCATGTAAAATTATTTTCAGCTTTGAAATTTTTAATGAACCAGTAAACGCTATTGAGTTCGATAGACACCACACAATGAATACGAACGCAATGATAGCCAGCTAGAGGTAATCAGATGAAGAACGAACCTGGGCACACCACAAACTTTCAGGAGAAAGCCAGTAACTGGGCTCTACTTGCCCAACAAGACCCCCATGCCTTCGAAATAATGCGCACCGAATTGCTCAACGAATTCATCCAGAACTCACCCGCTAGCGTACAAAAAAAACTAAAAGGCGTGCAGTGGAAAATCGAGCACATTCGTCGGCGAGCCAACAGCCCAGCCGAGGCCCTCACCGCAATTACTGGTATGATGTGGCAATCGACGCAACAATTAGGAAAAAAACAACAAGACCTCCTCGATATTTGTACCAACAAAGAGGTGAGCACCTCAGCCACTCCTCAGAGTGCTCAAATTCTAACTTTTCAATTAAGAACAAATTAAGGCAACATAACAACAGCCAATGGCTAAGGAACGTGCACGGAATAACTCTCTTTATGTGATGGTAAAAGAGCCAGGAAATTATCGGCAGGCACACCATTTAGATACAAACGGCTATCCTGGTAGCGTAACTTTGCCCGATAATGGTTCGCCTCACGACGAATAATATTCTGAATTTCAAACTGGGCAAGCATCTGTTCAACTGCGCGCGTTGTCTGTTGTGCTAAAACCTCAGCTGTCATCGCCTGCTCAGACTCCAGCAACTGCCCAACAATTTTAGCACTAACCGCTTTGCGCGCCTGCTGCTCAATAATAGAGGCAGGCAGTTTTATATCTATCTCAACCTGAGTCAACGGTAACAATGCATCGAGGTCTCTCGGCAATGCAATTGACGTGGGAACAACCGCGCCCTTTTCGATACTCAATTTGAATCGTCCACTTATCCGACCATCAACCGTCGTCACCGCTATTTTATTGATATGGATAACCGGAGACTGAGCCAATAGTGGTGGCAACAGTGATTGCGCCTGCTGTAACAAAACCTGTGGCAATCGCTCAGAATTTTTATTCGGTAACTGGGCAAGAGCGACATAACGATGCTGCATCGTTTGTAACACAATGGTATCAAGATTATTTAGTGCTAAATAAATCGCACCACGATTAAATTTCACATCATTTACCTGCAGCAATCTAAATTCCAACTGCTGTGTTACATCAAGCAACTTTTCTCGCAAAAGTACGCTATACGCGATAGTCATATCACGTAAAACAATTTCCAACGGCACTCCTATACTACTCTCGCCACGCAACTTAAAGGCATTCAGTCCGATGTCACCATCCCCAAGCGGAAAGCCCTGTGGTGACATAAACCTGTCAAAAACCCCCAACACTCCTCCTACCGTTACACCATGAACTGCATTAGACAGTTCAAACCGAGGCGCATTAAAGCGCCCCTTACCTCGCGCCGTAATCCAGTCACCTTCAAATCTAAAATATAAGCCCCCCCATTTCACATCATACCGCCCAGTATGATCACGTCCACGATAGGCAGGCATACCACCACCACTTCTGATAGAACCCGCCCATTCAAGCCACGTCGTCATTGAAAACGCTGCTTGATCACCAAAATAATAGTTCGATGTGGCTTGCTGTCTATCCTCAGGCATAAAAATCGTCTCAATTTTGCTCATTACCTGCAATGAGAATCCTTTATTAATCCACGGGCCATGACTGATTTTGTGCCTAAATGTAAGGTTAAAAGGTGCGATGACTGGAGAACTCGGTGTGGGTAAAACAGGCATCACTTGAGGGTCAAAGGTAAATCGAGTATCTACAGTTGATGCAAAATAGCCGCGTTGATAACGATAGAATTCGTACGAGACCCCAGGCTGCTGCTCCCACTGAAGTTGAAGCAGATCACTCTGCGCGCGCAGTTGTTTTTCAATTTCACCACCAACCCAGTAAGGAACTGAGGCTGCTGCAATCAGCATCAGCAGAAAAACGAGCAACGCAGTTTTTTTCATCACGAGCCCTTGTTAGCGTTTATACGGTTCCATTTCAATCTGATCCAAACGTCGCCCAAGGAACTGCATCTCACCGCGATAGCGTGTATCTCCCATCGTGGCAAACTCAAAACTGAAATAACATAAAAGTGCGATGCGACCTTCATCACTACGACGAAACCTCACTTTGGAAAGTACCACGCTATCGTCAAGAAACTGCACATCACTCTCATCACAACGCCGTCGTGCAATTTGATAGGCAACCTGCTTTAGCTCATTGGTACGCCACCAAAATGCTGCTACCAGTACAACACCGCAAAACAGTAGAAATTCAAAAAAAGATGGCATTAAAACAACTTAACGCGCAATGGCATCAGCCAGCGTGCCGACAGAGATTGCAAATTTATGTGAATGGTTCCAATCCAGAATGGCACTGTAATTAGCAGGATAAGTGATAAAGGCACGCTCACCCGGCCCATCTGGCTGCACCACCGTCGCAACCAGATCACGCTTAGGTAAGTTTTTACCAAACATTTTACGCACGCCCAGTATCTGCCATTCTGCAAGTGTTTTTTTCACCTTACCTTTAATTAAACCCTGATCAAAATTACTCGGCAACAACACCTCCCGTCCCCAGGTTTGATCACTGCGCCAACCAATATCGGAAAGATAATTGGCTGCCGATGCAAAGGCATCGGCCTTCGACTCCCAGATATTAATTTTTCCATCACCATCACCATCCATCGCGTAGGCACGAAAGGTAGAGGGCATAAATTGCGTCTGCCCCATCGCCCCAGCCCATGAGCCCTTCATTTTATCAACAGTAATGTGCCCTTCATCCAGGATGATCAAGGCGTCCATCAACTGCTTACGGAAAAATTTCGCACGACGAGGATCATAGGCCAGCGTTGTTAACGCACCAATCACATAGTGGCCGCCACTAAAACGGCCATAACTTGTCTCCATTCCCCAGAAGGCAGCAATAAAACGCCCCTGAACCCCAAAACGGGATTCAATCTGTTGAAACAATTTTCGGTGTTCACGAAACTGTTTTCGCCCCAGTTCAATACGGAAAGGGGTTACCCTTTTTTCAAAATAATCTTGAAAGGTTTGAATGGTCTCAGGCTGTGAGCGATCCAGCTTCACCACACGTGGGCTCGGTTTTACCCCTTCAAAGGCAGCCTCAAGGATCACATCGGAAACACCACTTTCACGCGCCTCTTGTTTAAAATCAGCCAGCCAGCGAGCAAAGTCAGCATCCTCATCCGCCATCAGAGACCCAGGCAGCAATATTGAGAACAGCATGGTGAACAGCAGTAAAAACGGTGGTTTTTTCGTCATTATCAATATTTAGTGATTAGTCGTGCCTCATATATTAACCCAAAGCAGCACTGAAATTACACGCATAATTGAATTAAAACAGTGACAAAAATGAAACGTCAACAGGCCCTATATCTTATGATTATCCAGCCCAGGATTCTGGCTCCGTAAACGTCAACTCAAAACCTCCTTTTGATTCAAGATGCTCTTTAACTGATCGATGGACAACTAATGCTGTGACACATTCGGCCAATCGGAATAATTTAAATTCTCGGGTCGCAGACCCGTCAAGAACAACCGAGTCAAAATCGGTATCCACTAAACCATCGTCACTATGTGATACTGCGATAGATTCTTCCATAGAGACTGCTTTAACCAGGCCAATGAAATTCACTCCAAAATAATCATCACACAGAACCCCTGTTACGGTATCTTTGATACTCGTTTCGTAGAGATCAAAATTATCAACACCACACGCCCGAAATGCCTCAATGATATCGCGATGAAACAAGGGGGGCCAGGTAGCTGGATAAGCCCACAGGCGACGTACCCCCTGTTCATTTCGCGGGCCATCACTCGGCTCACCATACATATCCCAGAATAGTCCACCGCCACTAAGCTCCGAGGCCCACTCCATTTTTAGTTTTAGAGGCAATTCAATAGAAATTTTCCGCCCATCAAGCCAGCCAATCTCATCATTTTCATCATAATCATCCAGGTCGGCATCCACTGGTTCCTGTGTAGGCTCATCATTACCAATCCCCCAGCAATCGAGCATGTAATAGTCACTCATTATAATATGCCTTTACGTACTTCATCTGCATACATTAAAGAGAATATTGAAGTAACAAACGGTCGTTTCCATAAAGATGCAGGGCGGTTTAATTTATCTTTAAGCCTCAGGGACATACCATCCAGTCGATGGGCGACATGATGAGGTGCCATCGGTTTTTTTGGGTTCTTACATCCACCTGTTTTAAGGCAAGACATCCTGTCTCTTTTGATATTAGTATATATTTTATCTAATGCTAGTTTGACACACTTATCATATTCACCATGAGCGTCATGAAACTGTCGTTTATAAATCTTCATGGTATGAAACAAGTACTCTCTAAAGCCTAATAAATCATCCTCTCTGGCATCTCTGGAAAGTGTTGTATAAATGGATTCATACTTATTAGTGCCAGGTTTTTTCTTTATGGCTATACCAGCTTGCTTAATTGAATCTAGAACCATTGACACAACCCATGTCTCTTCCCCATCTTCATTTCTTTTCAACTTTCCCTGCATGCCCTCTCCATACGAGGCTATCAGCCACAAACCATTCGTAACACCATTGACATTATAACCAACATTACAAAAGACAACCTTCTTACCCTTATCGAAGTACTTCGTAATATTGTGCTCCCTTAACGTTGCAACAGGAATAAGATGATGAGCTGCCCAACCCCATTCGTTCGGTTCACCTGGAACATTTTCGGGGGGAAATTGAGCGGTTATCGTAGCCGTGTTCTCGATAAAATTACCATCATCAGTACAACGAAACCTTATAGTTGGCTCACCCAGAGCCAGGTTCCGACCGAACTTCTTTTTCCCTGTTGGCCTTCCAAACTCATTAGATACGTCACAGGTCTTACCACAATCAAAAAGGCAGCTTGTCGAATCTTCACCTGCAATTTCAAGCGCCGCCTTTTCATATAATTCTGTCATTACACCACTCCATCTGCCTTAATACTGTTTAGAAGCTGTCCGTGCTATTTTATTTTTCATTATGATTGCAATAAAAATCATTTTAGCAGTACCAGCTCATCTTTGCGCTTTCATCCAATACAAATCGCACCACGAGGCGAAAATTCAGACGAGCTCCAAGCCATAACAGGCTCTTGATAGTAGCCTCTTTCCAAACCAACGACACCCAGTTGAACAAGGATTAAACCAAGTGCCGCGCCCGCATCGCCCAGTGAATCAGCCGGATGCACCACCCCATACTCACTGGCAATACCCTGACGATTGCGCACTACAGAAACGCCCCACTCTTTGGCATTAAAATGCTCGCCATTAAAACCAGCCAACACCGTTTTTACCTGCTTACCTGCAAGTGGCGAAAGCGCTTCAGTGACGGCTTCCGACAGACCATCTCCTTTATAGACTTCGCCCGAATATCGATGCCCCATCTCATCTGAAATACCCGGTGGATACAACCTAATCCTACTGTCATCCGTCGCTGCCTGAACAATCATAAAAGCGGCCCCCTCAGCCGGCGCAAAACCATTCATAATACCTTCCGCCAATACTCGATCCTCACTGTCTAAACTATTTAGCAGATAAAGATCAAGATAGCTGTCGACTGCCCCCACAATCACAACGTGCGAAATACCCTGCTCAATTATTTGCATGGCCGCTTCAATTGCATGAAAGCCTGCCGCCCGGCCATACGGGAAAAGGTAACTGTTTTTCAGGTCAATCGCGGCCCCGGTTTGCTGTTTAAGCTGCGCCAGGAACTGATCACTCACCACTGAGTGGCGCCCTGGTATTTTTTCCGGCCCGGCTAACATCAGAGGCACAGCGTTCTGTAGTGGCTGTGTCGCTAATAGTTGCTGTAAAGGAGGCGTAACCAATTGCAACATCCGTTTTTGCCTGGACGTCAACCCAGGTAGTTTGGCAATTTCATCATCCAGTGGCGGTAGCGCCTCATCCGGCACCAATGCCAATGTCATCGGGTTAAATTGTTTATTGTAAATATTTGAGGCCTGATAGGCATTGATACCCGCCCGTACTGCCGCAGCCGTTTGCATCACGTTGCCACCAACAGCGGTAATCATCTCCATTGCGATCACTTCCACTGCCTTTTTCGGTTTTGTAAAACCTGATGTCTGCTGCGAACTCTCGTCGAGATTTATCATGCCACCTGTAGCCCTTCCCTTGCTGTGAAAGATTCCATACCATCTCACCACTCCCCATCACTCACTAAAAAACAACACGAGTAATACCAATATATATGATCGACATAACGTATGTCGACGTTTACCGGGTGGTAAACAAATAAATCCGCCTATCAAGCTAAGAGCTCCCCTCAAAAAGAGAAAAATAGATGACATAGCACCAATCAAAAGACTAAAATCTCGGCACAATTTTCCAGCGACTATTTCCAGGTTTATTCAGGGTGTTATTATGAGCAGAGTATTAATCATTGGTGCAGGAGGCGTAGGCCGCGTCGTCACTCACAAGTGCGCACAACTACCTGGTATTTTTAGTGATATCTGGCTGGCGAGCCGCACGGTTTCAAAGTGCACGCAGATCGCAAGTGAGATCGGTGGTGACCGCATCAAAACCGCTCAGGTCGATGCCGGCAATGTACCGGAGCTGGTGGCGCTGATCCGCAAGATCAAGCCGAAGATGATCATCAACGTCGCGCTGCCCTACCAGGACCTGACCATCATGGACGCCTGTCTGGAGACCGGCATCAACTACCTTGATACCGCCAACTACGAACCACTGGATGAAGCAAAGTTCGAATATAGCTGGCAGTGGGCCTATCAGGAGCGCTTTAAGTCTGCGGGTATCACCGCACTGCTCGGCTCCGGCTTTGACCCCGGCGTGACTAACGTTTTTACCGCCTACGCACTGAAACACCACTTTGACCAGATCGACACGATTGATATTCTGGACTGTAATGCGGGCGATCACGGCTATGCCTTTGCGACCAACTTTAACCCTGAGATCAACATCCGTGAAGTGACTGCCAACGGGCGTTATTACGAAAATGGCCAGTGGATTGAGACTCAGCCGATGGAGATTTCACGCGTCTTTGATTTTCCTGAGATCGGTCCGCGTAAGATGTTTCTGCTCTATCACGAAGAGATGGAGTCACTTGCCAAACACATTCCGGGTGTTAAACGGATGCGTTTCTGGATGACCTTTGGCGATAGCTATTTGAAGCACCTTAAGATGTTCCAGAACATTGGTCTCGACAGCATCAAACCGATTGAATTTCAGGGACAACAGATTGTGCCACTGCAATTTCTTAAGGCGTTGCTGCCAGATCCTGCGACACTCGGCCCGCGCACCAAAGGAAAAACCAATATCGGTTGCATCATCAAAGGCACCAAAAATGGCAAGCCGGTATCACGCTATATCTATAACATCTGTGATCACGAAGCATGTTTCAAAGAGACCAATGCGCAGGGTGTCTCATACACCACTGGTGTACCGGCGATGATCGGTGCCAAGATGATGCTCGAAGGGAAATGGACTGGCGCAGGTGTGTGGAATATGGAGCAGTTTGATCCAGATCCCTTCATGGAAGACCTAAATAAATATGGCCTGCCGTGGAATGATGTCGCGTGTGATATCGATGTTGATGGGTTACCAACCGAATAACGGGCAACTTATTTATCATGACAAGCCCGTCACAACTGCCCTCGGCCAGCTATCTACCCTCGCCTTGTTTTCTATTAGAGGAAAAAAAGCTCAGGGATAACCTTGGACTGATCAAGCGTGTGCAAGATGAATCAGGCTGCACCATTATCCTTGCCCTTAAAGGTTTTGCGATGTGGTCAGCCTTTCCAATCGTGCGCGAGTATCTTTCCGGCTGCTCGGCCAGTTCGTACAATGAAGTCCGTCTGGCGCATGATCATTTTGGCGGCCATATCCACCTCTATGCACCAGCCTATACCGATGTGGAATTCCCGGCGTTGGTTAAGCTAGCTGATCGCATCTCATTTAATTCACTTAGCCAGTGGCAACGTTTTGCAGATCAAGCCAATGAAGTACCGTGCGGGCTACGGGTTAACCCCGCGGTCAATGAAGTCGAAACGGATCTCTATAATCCGTGCAGTGAACAGTCTCGTCTTGGCATACCTGCGGATGAACTTAGCGCTGGTTTACCAGCAGGGATTGAGGGCTTGCATGTGCATGCCCTGTGCGAATGTGGAGCCGATGCAACTGAGCGTTTGATTGATGCGGTTGAAAATAAATTCGGCCATCTGCTGCCAATGTTGAAGTGGCTTAATCTCGGTGGTGGTCATCTTATGACGCGTGAAGGCTACGATGTCGAACACTTAATCCAGCTATTAAAAGGGTTCCGTCAACGTCATCCCAACCTGGAAATGGTACTGGAACCCGGCTCTGCGATTGCCTGGGGGGCTGGCACACTCATCAGCACCGTACTGGATGTGATGGAACGTGGCGGCATGCACATCGCGCTGCTCGACACCTCCGCCACCGCCCACATGCCAGATGTACTTGAGATGCCCTACCGTGCCGAGGTACGTGATGCCGCACTGCCCAATAAAAAACCCTTCACCTATCGACTCGGCGGTATGACCTGCCTTGCGGGCGATGTGATTGGTGACTACTCGTTTGACCAGCCTCTAAAGATAGGTGATCAGCTGATCTTCGAGGATATGATCCACTACACCATGGTGAAGACCACTATGTTCAATGGCGTTAACCATCCTGCAATTGCGATCCAGCATGAGGATGGTCGTTTAGAAACAGTACGCCAGTTTGATTATCACGATTACGAAAAACGCCTTTCGTAAATATCACAATGGCTGGTGCTGTTCCGAATTACTCTGAATTACTCCCGATTACTCTGGGTTACTCATGATTAATTTTGACTAATACGGGTTAAACGGAATCGTCGGCTCATCCTCTTCAAGATAGGTGTACCCTTTTAGCCCTTCCTGATAAAAACGCAGAAAGGCATTCGCTTCACGTGCCGTTAAACGCCCTTCATTACGCGCCTCCTGCACCTGTCGTCGCATGCGGTCAACCAGCACCGTTTCATGGAACTGCACATACTCCAGCACATCGGCCACCGTTTCCCCTTTAACCACCTGCTCCAGCTCATACTTGTTGCCATCCATGCGGATATGCACGGCATGTGTATCGCCAAAGAGATTATGCAGGTCACCTAAAATTTCCTGATAGGCTCCGGTCAAAAACATACCGAGCAGATAACGTTCACCCAGCTTCTCAGGGTGCAGCGGCAAGGTCTTTGAGTGACCGCCCTCTAACGGAAAGTTGAGCAGTGTGCCATCTGAGTCACAGGTCACATCAACCAGAATCGCATCCTGTGTTGGCTGTTCATCTAATCGATGAATCGGCATCACCGGAAAAATCTGTTTAATCGCCCACGCATCAGGCAGTGATTGAAAAACTGAAAAATTACAGAAGTAACGATCCGCTGCCTGCGTCTTCAATTCAGGCATAAGCTGTTCAAGTTCACTCTCATCCAGGCGTTGCATAATGATGTGAACCAGACGCCAGTAGATATCATCCATCGAGGCGCGATCAGCCAATGAGGCATGACCAAGACTAAACAGTTTATTCATATCTTCACGCAGTGAAATCGCGATATGCATCGCTTCACGCGGCGACATCTCATCCAGCTCTGTAAACGCCTCCCATAGTTGACGAAGCTGTGCCGGACTATCAGGCTGCGGTTCTTGCGGCGGCTGATCATTGGTCCGCTTGGTGATCCCCAATACATCAACAATCAATACCGCATGGTGTGCCACCAATGCACGACCAGACTCTGAGATGACATTTGGATGACTCAAATTCTCTTCGTTACAGACTTGCTTCATCGTCCAGACAATCTCGTTGGCGTATTCCTGCAAGCTATAATTGACCGACGCAATGTTGCCGTCATAGTTCACCCCAAGACCGCCACCAACATCGATAAAATCAATCGGTGCACCGAGTCGTCTCGCCTCAACAAAGTAACGCGCCGCTTCCTGCATCGCATCTTTGATGCTACCAATATCAGGCACCTGACTTCCAATATGAAAATGCAGCAGATTCAAACAATCTAATCGATCAGCCTCTTTGAGTTTATTGATTGCGTCCAGCAACTCTGATGACGACAACCCAAACTTAGACATGTCACCACCGGAGCTATCCCACTTACCCTTGCTGGTTGCGGCAAGACGACAACGCAGGCCAATCAGTGGTTTTACCTTCAAGCGCTGTGCGGTATTCAATACCAGCTCAAGTTCATTTGGTTTTTCAATCACGATGAAGACACGCTTACCCATCTTCAGGCCCATCAACGCCAGCTCAATGAACTCCTGATCTTTATAACCGTTACAGATTATCAACCCTTCAACATCTTCCAGCATCGCCAGCGTCGCATGCAGCTCAGGTTTAGAACCGGCTTCCAGCCCCCAGTTAAAGGCCGCACCGTATTCGACAATCTCTTCCACCACTTGTCGCTGCTGATTTACCTTGATGGGGTAGACGCCGTAATATTTTCCCTGATATTCCGCCTCTTCACGTGCGATCGTGAAACGCTTATAGATCTGCTTCATCCGTTTATTAAGCAGATCAGAAAAACGTAGCAATAACGGTGGATGAAGGTTCTGCGCCGCCAGTTCATCACAGAGCTCCTTTAGGTCAACACTGCTTCCATTCGAGACCGCCTCAACATTACCGTTGTCGTTAACGTTAAAAAAACCGCCGCCCCAGCCCTGCACCTGATAGAGTTTGGCTGCATCGCTAACTGACCATTTTTTATCACTCATCGTCAGCCCCAACCTGTGAGCCCTGCGCTGGGCGCTGATCAAAACCTTTAGACTTACCCCAATAAGAGATGCACTTCTGCACTAGCTTGGCCGTCATCATCTCGGAGACCCGGCTCGGCTCAGGTGCAAGTTCAACGATATCGATATTACGCAGATCAACCCCACGATTTTCGGTGAGTGCCTGCAATAGGTCAAGCCCCTGATACCACGACAAGCCACCCGGCTGCGGCGTGCCAACGCCTGCAATCAGCGCGGGATCAAAACCATCCATATCGATACTCAACCATACAGGGCCACTCAACGAAGCCAATTGATCAAGCAACTGCTGCCACACACCAGGACGTTGTAGTGCACGATCAAACCAGACCGTGATGCCGTCATCAGATTCAATCTGCACCGCTTCATTTTCATGCAATGAGCGGATGCCGATCTGAATTAGCCGGTAGCCTCGCGCTCGAATACGATACATCGGACAGGCGTGGTTATAGATCGAACCGCGGTAAGCAGGACGAAGGTCTGCATGGGCATCAATATGCACCACCGTGCCGCCCTTTGGCATACGTGCAAACAGCATCTCGGGGGTAATTGAATGTTCACCGCCCAGCGCAATCAATAGCGCATCACCGGGCAATTGCCCGGCCGTCTCAAACAGACGGCGATGAAACACCTCCTCCGGCTCATTTGCCACCGACTCAACCGCGGGCAATACCGCCAGCTTCATATACTGCAACGGGCACCAGGCCATATCCTCTTCAAAAAACTCCAGCTGCTCACTAGCCGCTAAAATCGCCTCCGGGCCATTGGCAGTACCTCGTTTATAAGTAACCGTCTGCTCATGGGGTACAGGCAGAATCAGCACATCCGCATCAACAAGTGCTGCATTGGGCAGAGAGAGAAATTGTGTCGTTCGTTTCATGGAGGCGGATTTTGCCATTATTTTACTGTTTTGGCACTAAGTTGATACAGAAGGCTGCGCGACTAAATCACCTTGCAATTCCTAAAATTTTGCATAAGGGGTCTGCTTTTGATCGCTTAGGTCAAACTTGCTTCGTTGCCTCACTCACCGACGCGATGTACCCTCGCGTTTGCTTTTGACCAGTCGACTACATTCTTAATTGGAACTGGGATGAAGCGTTGTCGTATACGTAAAAGGGATAGGCCGGATAACATAGCTCAACTACGCCGTTGCGACAGGTTTTATCCAAAGCGAAGAGCAAAGATAGTCTAGTGTGTCTGCTACGGTCGAGAAAATAGCGCGAAATGTTCGACTGATGTTTGATTATTTGCTAATGGGCGCTTTCGATGAAAGCGGACATTGGACGAAAAATCAACGACACTGACCCCAATTTCGTAGGCATCACCAGCCATATCAATGTAGAATGACCCACATGCCACATTGGCCTTTTAAGTCGCAACCGTAGTAAACCATGAGTCTGCATCGCTATTGAACATGCCTAGGATCGAATGAAAAAGATACCGCGAATAATTGCCACCCTGTTACTCCTGTCAACCACCAGCACCCTAGCATTGGCAGCCTGCGACGACCCGCCAGGCAAGGGGGTAATCTGGATTGACTGTGATAAACAAGGCATCGACTTGCGCGGACTCGATCTGCGTGGCGCCACCCTAACACGCACCAATTTTAGCGGCGCTGATCTCAGCGACACTAAATTGAGCGGCGCCGAATTTAATTTCGCTGATCTCAGCAATGCCAAATTAGAAAACGCCCGTCTCAACAAGGCGCGCTTCGTCAGTGCAAACATGACCAATGCAACACTCAATGGCAGTTATCTTAATGGCGCCAAACTGGATCGCGCCATGCTGGATAAGGCCCAATTCAAAAATGCCAGGATGCAGGGAGCGAGCCTTTACCAAAGCAGCCTCATCTCCGCCAACTTAAGCGGCGCAGACTTACAAGATGCGGAACTGGGCCAGGCAACACTCACTGGGGCCAACCTATCTGCCGCCAATCTTTCAGGTGCCAATCTTGAGCAGGCTGTTCTGGAAGATGCTGTAATGAAAGACAGTAATTTGCAGAAGGCCAATCTAAAAAATGCCAATCTTCAGTTTGCAGATCTCAGCAATGCTGATTTAAGCACGGCGATTCTTGTCAACGCATTGTTGAGTGAAGCGAACCTTAAGGGGGCTCGTTTTGACAAGACCCAGTGGGTAGACAGACGCCGCTGTCGCGTCGGTTCAGTTGGCCAATGTGACTAACGTTGATTCCTGACTTACGACCTAGCCGGACATCCACCTTAATAAATCCAATTACAGACTAATAATCAGATAGTCACATTGAGCGCTTAAGTTGGATGTCCGGTTAGTTGCTCGTCATACCGGCGAAGGCCGGTATCCAGAGACCACTGAACTAGCAGCGATAGATGCTGGTATTTATTGACCCTATGACTTGCCGTTTTATAAGGGAGCCTTTTCTAACGGTTTATTGTTAGATCGTTAAATCAACCGACACCGGGCAATGATCCGAGCCATGAATATCATTGTGAATTTCGGCATCTTCTACATTGGGTAATAGACTGAGCGAAGTCAGAAAATAATCTATTCTCCAGCCAACATTATTTTGTCGGGCGCCAGCACGATAGCTCCACCAGCTGTATTTAATTTCGTCGGGTTTTACGTGACGATATGTATCGACAAAACCAGCAGAGATCAGGTTGTTCAGACCATCAATTTCTTCTTGCATATAGCCCGCGCTTTTATTGTAGTTTGCCTTGGGGCGTGCCAAGTCGATTGCGGTGTGGGCGACATTTAAATCACCGCAAACCAATACCGGTTTACTTTGCTCTAGCGCTTTGAGGTACTTCAGAAATTCTACATCCCATTGCTGGCGATAACCCAGGCGTTTTAATTCGCTGCCAGAGTTGGGGGTATAAACCGTCACCAGATAAAAATTCTCGTACTCAGCGGCGATGACCCTGCCTTCCTGGTCATGCTCCTCAATGCCCAAGCCATAGCGCACTGCCAGTGGTTTTTTGCGACTGAGTATGGCCGTGCCCGAATAGCCTTTCTTAACGGCAGAATGGGTGTAGAGGTAATAACCACTCACATCAGCCAGCGCTTCGGATACCTGGTCGCACTGCGCCTTGGTTTCCTGTAAACACAGCACGTCAGTGGCCAGGGTTTCCAAAGAAGTGACGAAGTCTTTCTTTAGTGCGGCTCTAATGCCATTTACGTTCCAAGAAACAATACGCATAGGAGGTCGCCTACCATTCAAAAAAGGCACATAATAGCATGATTAGCTCACTACTAATGTGCTTTGCGAGCACACCACCTGACGCCTATATATCGCATAAATAAACTCAATCAATTTATATAGATAGTAACACCAAGCTATCAAGAGACGGGGTTTTAGATAAACTCCTCGATCATCCGACCATACCGTTACTGCCCAGACCATACCGACAGATGGTTACTATATTCGCATGCCGCACACCAACTACAGCACGATCGATTTCCCCTTACCATCCGCGCCTGTTACCTGTACCAGCGAAATGGCCGTCAAAATGATATTGGAACCGAGGCTGGAATCCATCTTTCATTCATCATCGTTTGGGTATCGGCCGGGTAGAAATGCCCACCAAGCTGTTAGTCAGGATGAAAAATAGCACGCCGTCCACCACCTCTGTTCATGACATGGTAATAAGCATTCTCATATTCAATACGAATTGGTCTGGGCATAAATCAAACATAATCAAAATCGAATAAATAGTCAACATGATACTTGACCCCTTTCCTCCTTCTCAATGTTTTGCAGGATGCGGACTTGGACATAGCCTTTTTCCTTATGATTGAAAGGTATTTTGCCAGTATAGTACAAAAACGTCGTAAAAACGTTTACGAAAGCCTTTTTTGAAACGGGTCTGAAACCCCTGATATGGCTGGTGACAAGCGTTAGCGGGAATGGCTGAGGAATGATCATCTTACTTGCCATCTTGCTGCTTATTATTGACTGGCTCTTCCAGCGTGCGCGCCAGTTTCTCAATGGGTTCTAATGTCTCAGGTTTTTTATGATTGCTGATGCCCATATCAGTAAATTTTCGAGCACCACTGAGTACTTGTCGCTCAAATGAACCGACGGCTTTGTTGTAGTGCTCCAGACTACTGTTAAGCCCTTTACCAACCTTGTTCATATGGCCAGTAAAAGTACAAAGACGCTTGTAAAGGTCCTCACCGAGGTCGCGAATTTTTTCGGCGTTATCAGTGATCACCTGCTGATTCCAGCCGAAGGCAACAGCACGCAGTAGTGCCACAAGACTGGTGGGGGTAGCGAGAATCACCTTCTGTTTCAGCGCGTCCTCTAACAGCGCGCTATCTTTTTCAAGCGCAGCACTCAGAAAATGGTCGCCAGGAATAAATAGCACCACAAAATCCGGGCTTTGTTTGAACTGCCCCCAATAGGCCTTGCTGGCGAGCTCTCTAATACGCTCGCGTACTTTTTTGGCATGATGAAGCAGCTGTTGTTCACGCAGCTCATCACTATCGGCTTCGATTGCATTGAGATAGGCATCGAGTGGTGTCTTCACATCAATCACAATCTCACGCCGCCCTGGCATACGCACAATCATATCGGGGCGGATGTTACCATCGTCTGTTTCTGTATGTTCCTGTTCAAAAAAATCACAGTGTTCGACCATGCCTGCCAGTTCAACCAAACGCTTTAGCGTCATCTCTCCCCACTGTCCGCGCACTTCAGGACGACGCAGTGATTTCACCAGATTGCGAGTTTCACCATGCAACATCTGTTGTGTCTGCGCCATACTTTCTAGATGTTTGCTGATTGAACCGTAAGACTCTTTGCGCTCATTTTCGATCTCGCGAATCTGCTTTTCAGTCTTCTCTAATAGCTCTTTGATCGGTTTGACCAGATGCTCAATCGACTGCTCTTTTTTAGCAAGATCGCCCTGCGCCTGCACATTAAATTGTTTAAGATTTTCCTGTGCAAGCTTGAGAAACTGTTCGTTATTACTTTTCAACGCCTTGCTTGAGAGCACACTAAAGGTGTCACTGAGTTGCGCCTTGTTTTTCTCAAGTGCTTCGATTTTTTCATTCGCATTGCTTTGCTGCATTTCCAACGTGGCCGTCAACGTACTGTTTTGACGCTGCAGTTCAGCAATCTGTTTTTGTGCGCGTATATGTGCCAGCAGTGCGCCAATCAGCAGAGAGACGGCGGCGGTGATGGCAATAATGATATAGCTTGTGGTGGGCATTCTTTAAATTACGATCCCTGATTAAAACGTTTTTGCCATTCAATGATTTCACTCGCGTGTTCAACCGAGCCATCTGCACCCCACGTCGAAGGGTCATCAGCATCGTTGATGTAACCAAAGAGTGCCACAATGGTTTTCATTCCCGCACGTTGGCCCGCCTCTATATCGCGTCTGGCATCACCAACATAGATGCACTCAGCGGCACTAACGCCCATCACTTCACATGCGTGAAACATCGGTTGTGGGTCTGGTTTTTTATGTTCGACCGTATCACCGCTGACAATACAGGCAGCACGTTGTGCCAGCCCAAGCTCTTCCATTAAAGGGTCAGTGAGCCATGACGGCTTATTGGTAACGACACCCCACAATTGCCCCCGCCCTTCTAGGGTCACTAACAGTTCAGCCATACCGGGAAAGAGCACTGTCTTATGGGTAAGGTGGCATTGATAGATATCGAGAAATTCAGCGGCCAGCTGTTTAAGCTTTTCCGCAGGCAGATGTTCACCAAAGCCGAGCTCGATCAATGCATTGGCACCATTGGTGACAACTGGGCGCACCTGCTCAAACGGCAGCGGTTGATGACCCTCGCCTTGTAACAACTTATTGAGGGTAAAGACGAGATCCTGCGCGGTATCGGCCAACGTGCCGTCAAGGTCGAACAAAATATGCTGATACGTCACTTGCTGGTTGTTCGCACGTAGCTCAAAGCGCAGTCTGCTGCGTATGCATCATGTAGTTCACATCGATATCGTTACCGATAGAATAATGTTTGCTGAGTGGGTTGTAGCTAAGGCCGCTGATGTCATGTGTCGACAAGCCCGCTTCACGAGCCCATCTAGCAAGTTCTGACGGGCGAATAAACCTGGCAAAGTCATGCGTCCCTTTAGGCAACATCTTTAACAGGTATTCGGCTCCGACAATCGCAAACAGATAGGCTTTAGGGTTACGATTGATGGTTGAGAAAAAGAGGTGGCCGCCTGGCTTAACCAGCCTGGCACAGGCGCGGATTACTGAAACGGGATCCGGCACATGTTCCAGCAGTTCCATGCAGGTAACCACGTCAAAACGATGCGGATGCAGTTCTGCAAAGGCCTCAGCGGTGGAACGCTGGTAATCGACTTCAAGATTTGATTCATAGAGGTGTAGCTTCGCCACTTCGATCGACGGTTCCGACATATCGATGCCACTCACGCTTGCACCACGTTGCGCCATGCTCTCACTGAGGATGCCACCACCGCAACCGATATCGATCACTTTTTTACCCGTCATCCCGCCTGATTTTTCATCGATATAATTCAACCGCAGCGGGTTGATCGCATGCAGCGGTTTACATTCACCATTCACATCCCACCAGCGGCTCGCCATCACCTCAAATTTGGCAACCTCGTTGCGATCCACATTGTTATCCGGCTTGTGATCGGTATTCACACTATTTTCTGCTTGCTGCATCTTTTTTCTCTATAAATTCAAGGTAACAGGTCATTATTGCTGCTGATCGCTCTCGGCGATTTTTTGCCGCCACTGGCGTGTCTTTTCGAGGATGTGATTTTCATCCAGCGTGGTCAGCGCGCGCTCCTTTAACAGGTGGCGACCATTGACCCAGACATGGCTTACTTTATCACGATTGGTGGCGTAGACGATCTGCGAAATGGGATTGTAAAGCGGTTGCGACTCCAGCTCGCTGAGGTCAATCGCCACTATATCGGCCGCCTTACCGACGGTGAGTGAACCGATCTCTCTCTCCAGACCTAGCGCACGCGCACCGTTAAGCGTCGCCATTTGTAGTGCGGTAGCCGCAGGAATAGCACTAGCATCCTCCCCCACCGCCTTGGCAAGCAGCGCAGCGGTGCGCATTTCGCCGAACATATCAAGATCGTTATTGCTAGCCGCACCATCGGTGCCAAGCGCCACATTGACCCCTGCCTGGTGTAGCTTGTGGATCTGGCAGAAGCCACTGGCGAGCTTGAGATTTGATTCGGGGCAGTGCACCACATGAGCCCCTGCGGTGGCGACTGATTCAATCTCACCATCAGTCAGCTGCGTCATGTGAACTGCGATCAGGTGTGGCGTCAGCAGTCCAAGGGCTTCGAGCCGCTCGATCGGGCGTCTGCCGCTCTGCTGTAGGGCATCGTTTACCTCATGCGCCGTCTCGTGCAGATGGATGTGCAGCGGCACATCAAGCTCCTCTGCGTACATTTGTAGCCTTCTAAGTGGCTCATCAGAAACCGTATAGGGTGCGTGAGGGGCAAAGGTTGTCGAGATCAATGGATCATGACGATAGTCGTCATGTACTTTGAGCCCTTTGGAGAGGTACTCATCAGGGCCACTCGCCCACGCGGTGGGAAAATCGATCATGATGAGCCCAACTGCTGCACGCATGCCACTCTGGCTGACGACATGGGCAACTTCATCGGGGAAAAAATACATATCGCTAAAACAGGTGGTACCGCCGCGAACCATTTCAGCAATGGCAAGGCGGGTACCATCATGGACAAAATTACCATTGGCCCACTTCCCCTCAGCAGGCCAGATGTGATCGTTAAGCCACTCCATCAGGGGCATGTCGTCCGCGAGGCCGCGAAAAAGTGACATCGCGGCATGAGTGTGAGTGTTGATCAACCCGGGGATCAGCGCCTGACCTGCAAGTGTCAGTTCGTTTTTTCCCCGGTATTGCTGCCGCGCCTCGTCACCTGGCAAGATAGCGACGATACGGCCATCATCAATCGCCAGACTATGATCTTCAAGCACGACGTTAGCGGGCTCAACTGGAATTACCCAGCCAGCATGAATAAGTGTATCGATCTGTTTCATCTGTTGTCCATCTATATAGTTGACCGGGCTCAGTATAACCTGGATGGGTAGGTAATGGGATTGAGGTACTTGCTTGTTCAGTGCTTCAACCCATCGCCCATTGCATATTTTTTCCTGCGCACGGCGTTGCACTTCCCTCCCCTGCCGGCTCATTTCATATTGGGAAAGACTGCGGCTTTGATATCAGCAAAAAACCCTTTATCATAGCGCCATTCAAACTCAATTAATTGGTGTTAAACAATGATTAAACGACTATTAAAGCGCTCTGTTTTTGCCCTGCTAACCACTATATTCGCATATTCAACCGCCACTAACGCCAGCGATAACGTTGAAGTCACGATGACAACCAATATGGGTGACATTTCAATTGTGTTAGATGCAGCAAAGGCGCCGCTGACTGTAAAAAACTTCCTGCGTTATGTCGATGAAGGTTACTACGATGGCACCATCTTTCACCGCGTGATTCCAGACTTCATGGTTCAAGGCGGTGGCTTCGATAAAGATTACAAAAAGAAGGCAACCCACGACACCATCAAAAATGAAGCCGACAACGGCCTGAAAAATGACCGAGGCACCCTGGCGATGGCACGCACCAACGCGCCACACTCTGCCAGCACTCAGTTTTTTATTAACGTAAAAGATAACGACTTTCTCAACCACACCGCTAAAAACAGCCGTGGTTGGGGTTACACCGTATTTGGCAGAGTGATCAAAGGGATGAAAATTGTCGACCAGATCCAGCATGTTAGAACTGGCCGCGGCGGCCCCTTCCCGACCGACGTCCCTAAGAAGATGATTGTTATCGAGAAAATTACCCGCCTTATTGCAAAATAAAGGTAGGCCTTCTATCTGAAATGACAACCCTCTTTATCTCTGACTTGCACCTCTGTGCAAGTCGTCCTGCTATCACCCAGCTATTTATTGAGTTCCTGCAGAAACGTCTCCAAACGGGTGATAGCCTCTATATTCTAGGTGATCTGTTCGAGGTGTGGATTGGCGATGATGCCATCGACAAACAAAACCAGCCAGTGATTAATGGCCTGCAAGCATTGCATCAAAAACAAATTCCGGTTTTTATCATGCATGGTAATCGCGATTTTTTGCTGGGCGAGCAATTTGTCGCAGCCACTGGCGCAAAGCTGATCGGCGACCCCTATGTGATTAACCTTGACGACACAGCTGTGCTGTTAATGCATGGCGACACCCTCTGCACTGATGATGTCGACTATCAGGCCTTTCGCCTACAGATTCGTAACCCCGCTTTTTGCGCTGAATTTTTAAGTCACCCAGTCGAAAAACGGATTGCCATTGCCAGCCAGTTTCGTGAAGAGAGTCAAAACCGTTCAAAAGAGAAAAGTGCAGAAATCATGGATGTCAATCAGGCAGCAGTTGAACAGGTCATGAAAAAGCACAGTGTAAAACACCTGATTCACGGCCATACCCATCGCCCCGCACAGCACCACTTTGAGCTCGATGGCTCAACGGCAGAACGTACCGTACTGGGAGACTGGTACCATCAGGGCAGTGTGTTGCGTTATGACGGCCACTTTACCCTGGAAACAGTGCCACTATAACCAGTCGCACACTGTAAAAACCAACCTTTACGCGTTAAATTATGCGACAATACCGGTCCAACAAAGCCCGTTTAAACGTGGCCTGTAGCCAATTTAGAGATCGAACCCGCAGAATTTAGATGAGCGCAATTACCCCCTTTTCGCCACCACTACCATCCACCCGGAAACCCACCATCAAATGGGGGAAGCTCTATGGTAACAGTAGCAGTCTTGCGATCAGTCACGCTGCCCAACAACACGATGGCCCACTGCTCGTCATTACCGCCGATGTTCACGGCGAAGAGACGCTGGCTCAAACACTAGGCTTTTATCTCGGCAATGAGCCTGAAATTCCGGTATTGATATTTCCGGATAGAGAGACGCTACCGTACGATCACTTCTCCCCACACCAGGACATTATCTCTGACCGTCTCGGTGCGCTGCATCAACTACCATCGATGAACCGCGGCATCATCATCGTACCAATCAGTACCTTGATGCATCAGCTGCCACCCCATGATTATCTCGACGCCAATACATTGATGCTTGATGTAGGGCAAAAACTAAACATCGAACAGATGCGCGGCCGTCTCGATAATAGCGGTTATCGCTACGTATCACAGGTGATGGAACATGGTGAGTTCACGGTGCGTGGCGGACTATTTGATCTCTTTCCGATGGGGTGTAAAACACCGTATCGTATCGACCTTTTTGATGATGAGATCGAGACCATTCGCACCTTTGATCCTGAATCACAGCGTTCGCTTGAAAATATCGATAAGATTCGTCTGATGCCTGCACGCGAATTTCCACTGAGTGAAGGTGGTATTAATCACTTTCGTCAGCAGTACCGGCTACATTTTGAAGGTAATCCACAGGATAGTGTGATCTATCGGGATGTCAGTCAGGGACTTGCCCCTGCCGGTATCGAATATTATCTACCGCTCTTTTTTGAACAGACACAGACCTTATTCGACTACCTGCCAGAGAATACCCTGATCATCTCTGCCGCCGGGACAAGCGAAGCTGCCGAACAGTTTTGGCATGAGGGGAACGAGCGTTATGAATCAGGCCGCCATGATCTTGAGCGCCCACTACTAGCACCTGATAATCTGTTTATTGAACCGGCGAAACTATCAAAACAGCTACTGGCACACAGCAATATTCATTTAAATAGAATGGAACTGGAAGATGCCAATGGTTACAACTTTGCGACCAACTCACCACCCAAACTCAGCCTGCCACCACGCTCACCTCGCCCGCTTGAACCACTGCTCACCTTCCTTGATACATTTGAAGGGCGAGTATTGATCGCCGCCGAGACCACTGGCCGACGCGAAACACTACTTGAGATGTTGCGCGATAATGAACGTTACCCAAAGCAGCTTGAATGCTGGGCCGAATTCATTGAGGACGACGCCCCACTCGCAATCACGGTCGCACCATTTGATGAAGGAATGGTGTTCGATGGCGGCGCTAATGAAGCCTGCAAGCTAGCGGTCATCAGTGAGTCACAACTCTTTGGTGAACAGGTGATGCAACGGCGTCGCCGTAAAAAACGTGGGCGCGATGTTGAAGCGCTGGTTAAAAACCTCACCGAGCTTACCGTCGGTTCTCCTGTGGTACATGAAGAACATGGCGTTGGGCGCTACCTCGGGCTACAGACACTCAATGCCGGTGGCCAGATCAATGAGTATCTACTGCTTGAATATGCGGGTGGAGATAAACTCTATGTGCCGGTCTCATCACTGCATCTAATCAGCCGTTATGCGGGCGTATCTGAAGAGCGCTCACCACTTCATCGCCTCGGCACAGAACAGTGGTCAAAGGCAAGGCGCAAGGCTGCTGAACGTGCCCATGACGTTGCAGCTGAGTTACTTGATATCTATGCGCGGCGTGCCGCGCGCAAGGGCCACGCCTTTCCTGCAATCGATGATCAATACGCCACCTTTGCCGCTGGCTTTCCGTTTGAAGAGACCCCGGACCAGCAGGAGGCAATTGTCGAATTGATCGCCGACATGACCACCGATAAACCGATGGACCGCCTTATCTGTGGTGATGTTGGCTTTGGTAAAACTGAGGTCGCGATGCGCGCTGCATTTGTCGCGGTACAGGGTGGTGCGCAGGTGGCCGTGTTGGTTCCCACCACGCTACTGGCACAGCAACATTATCAAAGCTTCCAGGATCGTTTTGCCGACTGGCCGGTGCAGATAGAAGTGCTATCGCGCTTTAAGACTAAAAAACAGACCGATGAAGCACTGAAGAAGATCGAAAATGGCAAGGTCGATATCGTAGTCGGCACGCATAAACTAATCAGTGGCAACATCAAATTCGATAACCTCGGCCTGTTCATCATCGATGAAGAACATCGCTTCGGGGTTAAACAGAAAGAGCAGTTGAAATCACTGCGCAGCGATGTCGATACATTAAGCCTGACTGCAACCCCGATCCCGCGTTCGCTCAACATGGCACTGACCGGTATCCGCGACCTCTCGATCATCGCCACCCCGCCACTACGCCGCATCGCAATCAAGACCTTTGTACGCCAATGGAATGACACGCTGATCCGTGAAGCATGCCTACGTGAGATCCGTCGTGGCGGCCAGCTCTACTTCCTGCATAACGAAGTACGTACCATTGAAAAGATCACTGATGAGCTGAAGAAACTGATGCCGGAAGCAGAGATTAAATTCGCCCACGGCCAGATGAATGAGCGCGAGCTAGAGCAGATCATGCTCGATTTTTATCATCAGCGTTTCAATATTCTGGTTAGTACCACTATCATTGAGAGCGGTATCGATGTACCCAATGCAAACACCATCATTATAAACCGTGCCGATAAGCTCGGCATTGCACAGCTCTATCAGCTGCGTGGTCGTGTTGGACGTTCGCATCATCAAGCCTACGCTTATCTGATCACGCCGCCCAAAAAGAGCATGACCAAAGATGCCGGGAAGCGACTAGAGGCGATTGAATCGATTGAAGAGCTGGGTGCTGGTTTTACCCTGGCGACACACGATCTTGAGATCCGTGGTGCTGGTGAATTCCTTGGCGATGAACAGAGCGGCCACATACAGGAGATCGGTTTTTCAATGTACACCGACCTGCTTGATCGTGCGGTTGAGGCACTCAAGGCCGGTAAACAACCCGAGCTATTACAGCCGCTGAACAGTGGTTCAGAAATTGACCTGGGTGTTCCAGCATTACTACCAGAGGATTACCTGCCTGATGTTCATAGCCGCCTTGTGTTATATAAACGTATCTCTAATGCCAAAGACAAAGCGGAATTACGAGAACTTCAAGTTGAAATGATTGACCGCTTTGGCCTTCTACCAGAACCTGCCAAAAACCTGATAGCCATTACCGAGCTTAAATTGGTCGCGGCCCCCATTGGCATTCGCAAGATTGAAGCCGCAGATGATGGCGGCCGCATCGTTTTTGGTGAACAACCCAACGTGGATCCACTGAAGATCATCAACCTGATCCAGCGGAAACCTAGTACTTATAAACCAGACGGGCAGGAGAGGCTACGTTTTACTATACCGATGCCTGAACTTCAGGATCGTATCGATGCCATTACTGAACTGCTTGGTTTGATTACTGCTGAAGGATAATTAACAGCGACCCTAGGATTTCAGGAAACCCATTCAGGTTTGAGTTGGAGACGTGAGCACCGACTTAATATCAAACTCACTGGTCGACAGTACCGGTACACTCGTAGTACCCAGGGGAGGCGGGGTCAAGTCTTGCAATCCAACATTCCCTCTACACCACTAGTTTTACTGCCCTACTCACCGTGGCGTAATGCACCCCAAACGTAAGTGCTATCTCTTTCATCGAATAATCACCTGTCTGATAGGCGGCAGCCATGCCCTCGTTTCTATCTCCATAAGATAGATAATGCGATAATGTCTTGGCTTTGGCCAGGGCGACCGCATTAAAAACATCAAGAAAATATGACCTTAGCGCGACAGTCATCATTCCATGCCGCCTTGCGGCGTTTTTTGGCCAGACTTATTGAGGAAGCCTCGCGTTCAAACAGGTTCATACAAAGATGA
>Ga0316203_1000251_pt1 | contig 82869 bp, 56 predicted proteins | sample 6monrhotite_MG_FD_204940 | JGI IMG/M metagenome (GOLD analysis project Ga0316203, IMG submission 204940) | Microbial mat bacterial communities from mineral coupon in-situ incubated in ocean water Damariscotta River, Maine, United States -... | ecosystem: Environmental > Aquatic > Marine >... | reverse complement strand
TTAAAAATGGTTAAAGTAGAATGACTACATTGCACAATTTTTGCCTTGTTATCTTAAAAAATAGCCTATAGCAGAGACTAAAATGAAAGATCAACAGACCCTAATTATTATACTAAAAATCTTCAATTACTAAACGGGAATAGAACACATTAACCATGCCTGATAAAAAAATTCTTTTTTTACTCATACTAATTTCCATTGGCCTCGTATTAAGTAGCTTAGGCGCGTGGGATAATATTAATGAACAATGGGTTGATGCCCATATTCGCAACCAAGGTTATGCTGGCATTTTAACGTTTGTTGGCTTCTGTGCTTTATTTACGGCTTGTGGCTTTCCCCGTCAGTTAGCCGCATTTTTAGGCGGCTATGCCTTTGGCTTTATTGGCGGAGCATTACTTGCCACCATAGCAACTGCGCTAGGCTGTACCATAAGTTTTTATGTTGCTAAAATTATTGCTCGGCCTACTATTCGTAAAAAATATCCTGCAAAAATCAAAGCGATTCATGCCTTTTTAGATCATAAAACATTCAGTAAAACCATTATTATCCGTTTACTGCCTGTTGGTAGTAATTTAATTACTAACCTTGTTGCTGGTGTTGCTCGTATTAATGTTAAAGCATTTGTCGCGGGATCTTTTGTTGGCTATTTACCCCAAATGATTATTTTTGCTTTAGCGGGCAGCGGTATTGAAGTAATGTCGTTTTGGAAACTAACCATCAGCATTGTACTATTTGTTATTTCATCGATTCTGAGTGGTTATTTATACCGTGATTACAAAAGAACTCATAAAAAAGATGATGCCTTGATTTCTTAATGATTGAATAAATTAGATACTGAAACAAGTTCAGTATGACGTGATTTTTAGTTAAAAAGTACAGCCAAACACACAGTACAGTTACCTAACAAATAATAAAATAGGCACCACTTTGCATAATTCAACAAATTACTGGTTTAACAAACAATATTTTCACTCTGGCGAGCAAGATAAATTTAACTTAGTTTGGCTGGCTATTTTCGCTATTGGTATTATTTTTATTGGTATTGGTTTACGTGACCCGTGGCCTGCTGATGAACCGCGTTTTGCCCAAATAGCACGCGAAATGGTAGAAACTGGACAATGGTTTTTCCCGATGCGCGGTGGTGAACTTTATCCTGATAAACCCCCTATTTTTATGTGGTCTATTGCTATTTTTTATTATTTAACAGGATCTATGTCTGTTTCATTTTTACTGCCTAACGCCTTATGTTCATTGCTCACTACCTTTTTAATTTACGATTTAGGTAAACGTCTATGGTCGCCCCAAATCGGTTGGTATGCCGCACTATTATTATTACTTAGTTTACAGTTTGTATTACAAGCCAAATCAGCGCAAATAGATGCCATGGTTTGTTGTTGGATCACTCTAGGTATTTATGGCCTAGTGAGGCATTTACTGTTAAATGATGGTTGGCGATATTTCTTCTTTGGCTGCTTTTTTATGGGCATTGGTGTTATCACTAAAGGTGTAGGATTTTTACCCATTTTAATGTTAATACCTTATATTTTGGTACGCTTTATTCAACCCAAAACTCAAGAAATCAAAGGTTCTTGGCAATGGTTTGTTGGCATTCTAGTATTACTTGGCGCTACTTTATTATGGTTTGTACCGATGGTGTATTTAGTTGAACAATCACAAAACCCATTATTCGAACACTATCGTGATAATATTTTATTTAAACAAACAGCCAAGCGTTATGCTAATTCTTGGCACCATATAAAACCTTTTTGGTTTTATATGGTTGAAGTGGTTCCCGTATTTTGGCTGCCAATAAGTTTACTTATTCCTTGGCTTGCAAAAAAATGGACTGTGGCAATTAAAGAAGGCGATCGTCGTATTACCTTATTATTAGGTTGGATTGTTTTATTGTTAATATTTTTTAGTATCAGTCCGGGTAAACGAGGCGTTTATATTTTACCTGCATTACCCGTACTTGCCTTGATCACCGCGCCTTATATCAAAGAAATATTAGCAAAAACATGGCCAAAACGTTTAATTTTTTCATTAGTCATTTTACTTTCAAGTATCGCACTATTCGTTGGGATTGCAGGATTTATTGAAATAAAAGCCACTTTAAAGCTCACGCAAAAATATCATATAGAACCTTGGCTTTATTTTACCTTTATTGGTATTTCAGGCTTATTCGTGAGCTTTTTTACACGTAAAAATAAAATATATAGTTGGGTACTCGCCTTACCATTATTTTGGGTTTTGTATAGCACTTGGGGTTATCAATTATTAAATAATGTAAAAACACCACGCAATGTATTAAACAATATATCAAAAATTATTCCAAAAAATAGTGAATTGGCGATGCTCGGTTTTCGTGAACAATTTTTATTATTTTCTCCAGTAAGTTTTACTCATTTCGGTTATCACACAAAGCATAGTGAAGCACAACTGAAAGCTTGGCAGTGGCAAGGAAAACTTAACCTGCAACCACGCTACTTACTAACATTCAAAGGCGCTAACATGCCTTGCTATGATATGAATAAAGCCATTAAGGTTGGTAGAGCACATCGTGAAGATTGGCTTTTACTGCCAAGCAATGCCCGTTTAGCAAACTGTAAAGCACCAGATAAATCAGTTCACGCATTCACGTTTATACCTAAAACGGTTATTTAACTGTTCAGGTTATAGCTATCGACACAAGCTTTAGACATCTATACGTCTAAAGCTTGTGTTCTTTGCTGTATCAAGGTAAACTCGATAAAAATTTGGTGCTGCGACACTGTATCCAATCTTGCTAACTATTTTCTAGGCACTTTATTTAAAGCGCTGTTTAATAGTTTCTCAAAAAAGATACTGTATCAGCTTAAATTGGGAATGTGGTGTGTTTTACCATTCAATGCTGTTTTATAATTTAACATTGAAATAATCAAACAATTCCACAACTGTACCCGCAACTGTAATTCGAATAAATAATACAATTCGATAAGTCAGATACCAGCCAAAATCACATTGAGTTGAGTCAATCAATAAAAAATAGACTATATCAAATAATAAACATAATTTGTGCGGGAAAACACAATGTCATTTTTACAGCGTTGTTATTAAGCATGCAGCCTTTGCTTGAAATTAAAGATCTTAGTTGGTCTATAACCAATAAAAACATTCTCTCAGCTTTAAATTTTTCACTCAATAAAGGGGAAATTTTAGGTATTATTGGCCCTAATGGCGCGGGTAAAACCAGCTTATTACGCTGTATAATTCAACATATTACCAACTACCAAGGCACGATCAACTTTACTGATAAAAATATCAGTACCTTAAGTCGTCAATATATCGCACAACACATTGCGGTAGTTAATCAAATAAACGATCCTGTTTTTAAACTTTCTGTTATCGATGTGGTAAGCATGGGCTTGTTACCATATAAATCGTTATTCGGTTCAGTAACAAAAACCGACCAGAAAACCATTACTCAAGCGTTAGAAAAAACAAAACTTAATTTACTTAAAAATCAGCAATTTACACACTTATCAGGTGGTGAACAGCAACGAACTTTAATCGCTCGAGCATTAGTACAAAACGCAGATTTACTTATTTTAGATGAACCAACAAATCACTTAGATGTATTTTATCAGCATCAAATTTTACAATTAGTTAAATCACTCAACTTAACGGTAATCATGACCACACATGATTTTAATTTAGCCCATGATTATTGCTCGCGCTTGTTATTACTCGATAAAGGTAAGTTAATAGCAGATGGTACCGCCAGCGATGTGTTAAAGCCAAGTCTGCTGAGCCAAGTTTTTAATTTGCCTTGTCAACAACTCCATTCAATTGATGGCAAAATCAACAAAATTTATTTTCAAGCAAATAGTTTAACAATGCAGGAAAATAACAATGAATAAGCAATCGAATTTATTAATCATCACCACCATGTTATTTATCTTAAGCATACTAAGTATCACTATCGGGTTAACCTTTGGAGCGGCTAATGTTTCTATTGCACAACTTTTTTCGTGTTTAGTTGATCAGTGTGACAGTAACTTAATTGAAACGATTATTTGGCAAATTAGAATACCTCGTGTTTTAGTTGGCTTTGTCGCAGGGGCTGGGCTTGCTTGTGCTGGAGCAATATTGCAAAACACTACGCGTAATCCATTAGCCGACCCGTATTTGTTTGGCATTGTTTCCGGTGCGGGTTTAGGTGCCACCATCGCCAGTATGGTTTTTTCTGAACAATTTACTATAGCGCTTCCATTAGCGGCATTTTTAGGGGCACTACTGTCCATAACTTTAGTTTTTTTATTATCGACAATAATGAATAGAAGTGAGCAATTACTTCTAGCTGGTGTAGCTATTTCTTTTATGCTTGGCGCTGTTACTCAGTTATTACTGTATATTGGCGAGCCGCTAGCAAGTAATCGTGTCTTGTTTTGGTTAATGGGTAGTTTAGCGCAAGTTGACATGTCGCAGTTTTATTTAATTACTGTGGTATTACTGGTTTCTATTTTAATAATTTTTGCTTATCACCAACATATAGATGCTTTAGCCTTGGGTGACGAAACAGCCAGTACGTTAGGTGTTAACGTCACTAAATTACGGCTATTTATGTTAGCTATTTGTGCAGCACTTACCGCAACTATTGTTGCCTATTGTGGTGGTATTGCCTTTGTTGGTTTGATGATCCCGCACATTGTTCGATATTTTTTTGGCAGCAGCACATTAAAACTTATTGTCGGTTCAACTTTTATTGGTGGATGCTTTTTAATTTGGGTTGATATTATTGCCCGTAGCGCCGTAACTAATTTAGAACTCCCTATTGGAGTGATTACCTCGGTTGTTGGTAGCCTATTTTTTCTTATTATTATGATGCAAGGAAATCGTTCTAATGGTTAAAAAACCTGATCAAACTAAAATTTCTGAACAAACTCAGCACGAAAATAAAGTACAAAATCACAAAGTTCGGATGCAAAAACTGAAAGCAAAAGTTGATGACAAAATTGCTTCTGCACAGCAAGAAAAAGGCTTATTACTGGTAATAACAGGTAACGGTAAAGGTAAAAGTACCTCAGGTTTTGGCACGGTTTTACGTGCAGTAGGTCATGGTTTAAGCGCTGGCGTAGTGCAATTTATTAAAGGTAATTGGGATTGTGGCGAACGTAATATTTTAGAAAAACTTGGCGTAAACTTTACCGTAATGGCAACGGGATTTACTTGGGATACACAAGATAAAAGCGCAGACATAGCAGCAGCAGAAAAAGCCTGGAAAGAAAGTGAACGCTTACTTAACGATTCAACTATAGATGTTGTATTACTGGATGAATTGACCTATATGGTTGCTTATAAATATTTAGCACTAGACAAGGTTATAACTGCGCTAAAAAATCGCCCCGCTCAACAACACGTTATTATTACAGGCCGTGGTTGCCATCGAGAAATTATTGAATTAGCGGATACCGTAAGCGAAGTGCAATCAATCAAACACGCTTTTGATAACGGCATAAAAGCGCAACAAGGGATTGATTTTTAATGGCCTTTTTATTAGTTTGTCGAGCCTCGCTTCATTCGTATCGACCTATACTCACCTTTATCAGTGTATTTTTTTGCTTTATGGTTAGTGCAAATGATTTAGTGTTCTCGCCCTCCACTAAAACCGCACCACGTATTATTGCACTTTCGCCGCATATTGTGGAAATGCTTTACTCTATTGATGCGGGCGATCAAATTATTGCTACCACAGAGTTTTCTGATTACCCCCTTGCCGCTAAAAAAATTCCACGTATTGGAAATTATTTACGTTTACAAATTGAACGCATAGTGGAATTAAAACCAGATTATATTATTGCTTGGCAAGGTGGCTCACCCAATGATGATTTAGCACGATTAAAAAAGCTCGGTTTTAACATTATTTATTCAGGCCCGAAAAACTTTACTGATATAGCCCGCGATTTACAAATCTTCGGCAAAATAAGTGGTCATCAACAAACAGCAGACAAGCTAGCATTAGCTTTTTTAAAGCGCTTAGAAAACATTAAAACTAAATATCAACACAAACCATTAATTAGCGCCTTTTATGAATTATGGTCGACACCATTAACGACAATTGCTAAAGGCAGTTGGCCACAGCAGCATCTTGATATTTGTCGCGCTACAAACGTTTTTTATGATACCGCTAGCGCTTATCCTATTGTTGGCATTGAACAAGTAATCAATAAAAACATTCAAGTAATTATCGTACCGCTGTCGAGCAATCAAACTGACAAACAAGGTTACAACTGGCAAAAATGGCCTGTAATTAACGCGGTTAAAAATAAACAATTTATTTATCCCAATAGCGACAAAATGCATCGCATGACATTACGAGCGTTGGATGAATTAGAAAATCTGTGTGAAAAAATTGATGAGGTTCGTCAGTTTTATAAGCTTAATTAAAAAGATAAAAACACTGAAAAAATTTGGCCTTGCCAAAAAACTCAGTCCTAAGTGTTTACCTTTCACGGTTATAGAAATAGCCATAAAAGAAGTAAACAAATGGGAAGTTGGTGCGTTAAAAACCGTTTAAACAGTTTAAAAAACGGTGTGAACCATTCCAACACTGCCCCCGCAACGGTGATCAGCTTAGCAAGGCTGTCAGTCCGGAGACCGACTTAGCACTAATCATTTAAAACAACCTAAACAATACTAAGTACGGCGGGTGCTTAATTGAGGACAATATGAAAAAAACTCTACTCGCGTTAACTATTGCTAACGCATACACTTTAATTTTTTCAACAAATGCACATAGTGCAATTACAACAAATGTTACAGAAAACCCAACAGAAACAATGGTGGTAACAGCCAACCGAACCACACAAGATAAATTTAATGTACTTGCTGCCGTTGATGTATTTACCCGTGATGATATAGAAAAAATCCAACCATTATCGGTTGCAGATTTACTCACTCGTGTTGCGGGTATTACCGTTGCAGCGCAAGGAACGAAAGCAAACGCCTCTTCTTTGTATGTACGTGGCGGTAATAGTGATCACGTATTGATTTTAGTCAATGGCGTACGTATTGGTTCAGCAACCTTAGGTATTAAAGATATTAGCGCTATTCCAGTGCAATTAATTGAACGCATTGAAATTGTTCGTGGTGCTAGAGCAGCCCTTTGGGGATCGGATGCTATTGGTGGCGTTATTCAAATATTTACCCGTCAATTAGCAAGCGGAGAAGGCCAAGTAGGTGCAGCTTACGGTACACATAATTACAAACAAGGCTACGGTGCTATTGCTTTTGGTAATAAAAACAATCATTACACGTTTAGCGCAAATACAGAATCTTCAAACGGCTTTGATATACTCAAACCTGCTTTAGGCTCATACTCACCAAATCAAAGTGATAAAGACGGATATAACAGTCAATCGGCCGCATTAACAGGTAGCAGTGAGTTTACTAACCATTATTCAATCGAAGTAAATGCCCAATATGATCAAGGTAATACCGAGTTTGATGCCAACCATTTTAATAGCGGAGACAAAACTGATTATAAAAACTATCAGCTATTAGTGCGTAATCATCTGCAATTTAAAAACTATTATTTACAAGCGAGTTTAGCGACATCTCAAGACCGTAATGAAGATAATTACACTCAATTTGGCGCATCTGAAAATAACTTATTTCAAACCAAACGTGATCAGGTTTCCGCGTTAATACAAATACCTATTGTTGCAACCGTTTTTCAGAACACTGAAGTAGTTGCAGGATTCGATTGGTATCAAGAAAAGGTAAAAAGCAACCTACTTTTTTCTCAATTAAGTCGAACAGCTAACGCTATTTACGTTACGGGACGCCAGCAACTTGATGCTTTAAAACTCGAAGGTTCAATTCGCCGTGATAAAGTAGGAGATATTAGTGCAAAAACAACCTATCAATTAAGTGCAGGCTATCAAATTTCAGATAACACCATTATCGCCTTAACCCGCGGTACTGCCTTTAAAGCGCCAACCTTTAATGATTTATATTGGCCGGCAGATGCTTTTTTTCAAGGTAATAAGGCGTTAAAACATGAAACCGCCACCAATACTGAGTTATTAGCGCGTTATCAAGGCAAAATTTATAACGCTGAATTCTCTTTTTATAAAACTTCGTTTAACAATTTAATTGTTAATGGTGCAGTTGATGCGAGCGATCCTTGGGGATTATGGACAACCAATAATGTTGAAAGCGCAACAGTAGAAGGTGCAGAAGCAACATTATCGGCAACCTTTAACAACATTAGCCACCACTTAACCTTGAGCCATGTTGATGCACAAAACGATAACACCAAGCAACAATTGCTACGTCGTCCATATTTTAATGCAAATTATAATATTGCTTATCAATTAAATAATTGGAATATTGCCATCGATATCAATCATCAAGGTAGTCGATACGATCAATTAAACTTTATGCGCACAAAAATGGCCAGTTACACCTTAGTGAGTTTAGGCGTTAATTATCAAGTAAATAGTCAATTAGCTTTACATGCCAAAATAACTAACTTAGGAGATAAAAGTTATCAGCATGTGCCAGAGTATCAAGGTGATGAACGCAACAGTAAAGTGAGTATTGATTATAATTTTTAATTGTTATATTCAGCCTATCTAAATATCAAGGGAGCAAAAAATTTTGTTTCCTTGTTAACTTAAGCTTAAATTTATCTGCAATAAAATAAAAATTAAGGTATAAAATCATTAAAATTATAATAAATATACTAGGGTCTGTTGATCTTTCAGTTTATAGTTCTGTTGCACTTGAAAAAGATGGCAATCGAGGCGCTTAATGTAATGTTTGGTTGTTCCAAATGCACATTAAGCAACAAAGAGTGACACTTTTTCAAGGCAACCCAAGGGGCTATGACTATTTTTCAAGCTAACATCGTTAAAAATGGTTAAAGTAGAATGACTACATTGCACAATTTTCGCCTTGTTATCTTAAAAAATAGCCTATAGCAGAGACTAAAATGAAAGATCAACAGACCCTAAACAAATAACATGAAACTAGAACATGAGTTTTACAAGTTACCATTAACCTTTGATGTTAATAAATTAGCCGAAGAAGTTTTATCATTAAATGAAGAACAATGGATCCCTCATCCTGATGGTTTTGTTGGTAATTTTTCTATACCACTAATTTCATTAAACGGTGAACAAAATAATGCTTTTAATGGCCCGATGAAAGTTACTCCGGTGTTATCTCAATTAGAGTATATTTCACAAATATTAAGCTCTTTTGGCGAAGTATTTGGCCGTTCTCGCCTAATGAGGTTATCACCTGGAACAGAAGTTCCCCTGCACACTGATACAAATTATCATTGGTACAAGCGTGTACGAATTCACATTCCTATTATTACAGATGAAAAAGTAATATTTCATTGTGATGAAAAAAATGTTCACATGGCTGCGGGAGAAACTTGGATATTTGATACTTGGAAGCACCATAAAGTTATCAACAACGGTAAAACTAATCGTATTCATTTAGTAATTGACACTTCAGGCTCAAGCAAGTTTTGGAATATGGTGTCTAAATCAGCGATCCCTTGTGAAGGTATTCCCGCAAAAATTGCAGCGATACATTTACCTTTTCAGCAGGGAAAATCAGTTAAAATATTAACCGAAAGCTATAATAGCCCAGTGGTAATGAGTGCGGGTGAAATGGAGGGAATAATTTCAGATATAATAAACGAAATGCATGCAATGCCATCAAACAACAAAAATGACGTTAAAAATATTGAACTAGTCTTAAAACGATTAACGCAAGACTGGCGACAAATTTGGTCACTTTATGCCGACACAGAAGCTGGTTGGCAGCACTATAGTAAACTTAGAAATTATATGGGTAACATATCTCAACAATTTAACGAAAACATCGTTGCAACAAACGGTGTATCAATAGCAAAAGTATTACAATATTGTGTTCTAATACCAGCACTAAACAACATTAAAATAGTTAATTAATTTATTTATTTATTTAGGTATTAGGTCTATATTTTATTAAGTCTGTATTTCAAAAAGGTATTTCAAGCGAAAAATTTAATAACTAACGATAGCTTAAGACTCTGTTTCAAAAAAAATCAAGTCAATTTAAGCGCTACAAAACACCATTGATTCAAACACATTAATTCACATTATTAGTAAGGCTTTTTATGAGAAATTTAACGATAAAAATGCAAATAATGATTGCGGGTAGTATTGCAATTTTTGTATTCATTATTACAACACTTTTCATTTTTACTACATCAAGTACAACTACCCAATTAGAGCATCGTCGCGACATAAAAATCATAGAACAATTAAAAATCAAAGATGCACGCTATCATATTATACAAATTCAACAATTTTTAACCGATGCATCATTAACAGGTAATAATGAAGCGCTAGATGAAGCGCTTGCAAATAAAACTAAAGTACTCGATATATTACGTTATTTTATACAACAACATCCCGATTGGACTAGTCAAATGAATGGGATTATAAAAAGCGTGGAAATGCTTTACGCGACTGGCGAAGAAATGTCTATTGCATATCAAAAATCTGGGAGTAAAGCGGGTAATAATATAATGATTCGGCCAGACACAGGATTTGATGCGCGTTCAGGTATTATTTCCAATGACTTTGAAGCATTAGTTGAGAAGATCAATAGCCAACAAAAATCATTAAACCGCCAGTTAAAATCATCTGAGAATAAACTTCACATCGTCAATTTAACGGGGGCATTTATTCAAATAGCCCTGATTATGGCAATTTGTGCCTTAGTGTTACTACGCGTAATTCCTGCAATTAGCCGTTTAAACAAATCAATATTAGGACTATCAAAAGGCGATAAAGACTTATCTAAGCGATTAGTTATTAGAAGAGAAGATGAATTGGGTGAAATTGCTCATTCTGTTAACCATTTTACCAGCGATCTTGATGCGATGACCGCAGCAATAAGCCAAGCAAGTAAAAGATTAATAAATACCACATCAACCTTTCAAGAAAATGCATCTAATGCAACGGCAGGTATGCAAGAAGTACATAACCATACTGATTTACTGGCAACCGCTATTAACGAAATGGCCTCTACCGTGGTAGAAGTAGCACGAAACACCGAAAATGCCGCGAATATTGCCAATAGCACTCTTGAAACCACTTTAAATGGAGAGCTTATTGTCAGTGAGTCGGTTGATATTATTAATACCTTAGCAACCGATATTGATGAATCTGCGACACAAATTCAATCGTTAGTTAATCACAGTGAAAAAATTGGAAATATTATTAATGTAATCAAATCAATTTCAGACCAAACTAACTTATTGGCATTGAATGCGGCCATTGAAGCCGCCCGTGCCGGTGATGCTGGGCGAGGCTTTGCGGTAGTTGCTGATGAGGTAAGATCTTTAGCGAAAAACACCCAAGATTCAGCTGCAGAAATTGAAACCATGATTGACCAAATTCAACAAGAATCTCAACGCGTTTCAATTTCCATGAAAAATAATATAGAAAAAGCTTCAACTACTGTTGATAAAGCACAACAGGCAGGTGAGTCGTTAAAAGAAATTGCCCAATCTGTTTCTCAATTAGCGGAAGTGAATATGCAAATTGCCGCTGCGTCCGATGAACAAACCACGGTTTCAGAAGAAATTAACAAAAGTATTTTACAAGTGGCTAATATCGCCAACGACACTTTAGCTATTACAAATAAAGTCGCGTTAGCGAGTATCGAGTGCTCATTTTCTTCTTCAGAAGTTTCCGATTTAGTTAATCAATTTAAAACAACAAAATTTGAAGGGGAACATGACCCCAGTAAATTAGTTAATTGGTCAGAAGCTTACAGCGTACATGTTCCATCGATAGATAAACAACATCGTAAATTATTTGATTTAATGAATGTGGTTTATCAGTTAATAATATCAGATCAACTAACACAACTTAATGCACCACTAGATGAATTAATTGAATTTGCTAAAAAACATTTACGTGACGAAGAAGAAATACTACAACGAGTAAATTATCCTGATTTTAAAGCGCATAAAAATGTACATATTACGCTATTAGCTGATTTGGATGATTTATATAAACAAGCTCAACAAGGTGATATTCATAAATTGTTTGAGTTGATCATGTTTTTGAAAAACTGGTTAGTAGACCATATTTATAAAGTGGATATGAAATACAGTGATTTATTAGTCAGCAAAGGTATTAAGTAAAGCAGTTATCTAAAACCCATTCACTAAAAATATAAAAAAGCGCTAATCAAATAATTGATTAGCGCTTTTTTTATAAACGAGGAAAATAATATTATTTCGCATAAAAAGGTGAGTACTTTAAACTAAACCATCCATAAACCATGCTATAAAGCTATGCTTTCCATTGAGACCTGCTTTGCGATATACACTAGTTAGTTGATTACGAATTGTTTTTTCAGAGACAGATCTCAAAACGGCAATTTCTTTACTATTGAAGCCTTTAATCGTAAACAGTGCAATTTCACATTCACTTTTAGTAAATTGCCAAACAGTAAATTGTTTGTTGATTTCTTCTCCAAAGATTTTTTTAGCACTAACAAGCTCCTTTGATACTTGTTCTGAAATTTCAGTTAACTCTGCTAAGTTTTTTTGTAATTGCTTATTTTTATTTTTCTCTGATTTAGCGTTAAAAAATAAAACCACCAATAATATCAAAGCAAAAAAAGCGATGAATGCTTCTTGAACAAGATGCTTAATATTTGCGCCTTGGCCAATATCAGTAATAATATCCGCAATACTTGAAAGAACCACTAACGCAAAAAAAACAATTGATAATATTGATAATTTTTTATCTTCCATTTTGTACAACACCTTAATTCACCCTTATTTTTAGGTATGTGATAAATATCCCATAGCACTATTTAAATCGTTTTTAGGACAAAACGACCATATTCAATCTTTCAATGCGTGTATAGACTAGCCCTTAAATAAGACTAACGAGTAAACATACAAATGATAACAACAAAGCACAATATTGTCTGGGATTTATTTATCCGTATTTTCCACTGGACCTTAGTGGCGGCCTTTATTATTAGCTACCTTACTGAGGGGGAAGTTTATTTACACTTTTACTCTGGTTGGTATATCGTCATTTTATTAATTTGTAGAATTTTATGGGGATTTATCGGTAGTAAACATGCTCGTTTTATTGACTTTATCAAACCCCCAACAGAAATTATAGATTATGCAAAATCCTTAAGAAAAAATGATGGTTCGATCAAACATTATGTTGGCCACAATCCGTTGGGAGGCTTAATGGTTGTTGCTATGTTACTTTCTTTATCATTAACCTGTGTTACTGGTGTTCTTCTATATAGTGAAGACGGCAAGGCAATTTTTTCATTTACTCAATATTCTCCAACGGCATCAGTTGAAGAAGATCATCCAACAGAAAATACAACAACCCCATACTTAAACAAACACTTAAAATCATCATTAAACGATGATGATGACGATGATAAATTAATCGACGAAAAATATGAGCAACAAGCAACAACTGTCAATGCTTCACCTAATCGCGCTAATTACGATGAAGATGAAAACGAAGGTGAAGGTGAAGGTGAAGAATTTTTAAAAGAAATACACGAATTATTGGCTAACTTAACAATATTACTCATTTTGTTACATATTGCTGGCGTTATATTGTCATCTCGCCTTCATCAGGAAAATTTAATTAAAGCAATGTTTACAGGTAAAAAATCTAACCAATAAAAGGCTATTTTAAGATTTAAATCATGATGACTACACATACATAAAAACCGTATAAAACCAAACCCTTAATTACACGACTAACAAGAGAACGAGGAATACAATGAAAAAAATCATTTTATCTATAGCTATTATAATGTCACCTTACACAATGGCTCAAAATACCATTGTAAATGGATTAGATTTTGGTCCATTAGCGCCGCTTGTAGGTACTTGGAAAACATCTGAGTCAAGTATTGATGTAGCACCAGGAAGAATTGGTTCTGCTGTTAAAAAAGGTGGACCTGCTGTTTCCCCTTTTTATGAAATTAGAACGTTTGAAGTCGCGGCAGATGCCACTAATAATAGTGACCAGTATTTAGTTGCAATGTATTACAAACAAGAAGTTTTTCGTAAAAGCGATGGTAGTAAATTTCACGATCAGCGTGGTTATTTAATTTATGACAAGAAAAACCAGATGGTTTATAACTCTTTCTGCGTTCCTCGCGCCGTATGTGTTTTAGCTGAAGGAAAAGCAGGCAGTAAAATGACCTTAACAGCTCCTCAAAGAGGCATTGGTGAATCGTCTTATATGAGTACAAATGCGACAACCAAAAACTTTAATATGACGTTAGATATTAGCAATAACACTTTTACTTATTCACAGACAACCGAGTTAAACATTTACGGTAAACCGTTTGCTCATACGGATTCAGGTACGCTTAAAAAAGTACAGTAATATCTACTAAGTTTTTAGCTTAATACTATTTTGATTATTTTCACTCTACACCCCGTAGGTTTTCAAAGTAGTATTAAGCTATTTTTTTGAACGATACAAAGCGTTTACACATCATTTATTCTCAGTAAGCTTTAAACGAGCATTAACTAATATAAAATACCTGATATCAATTTTAGGTGGCGATTCATATTTCAAGGACTGTTTCCGTTTAACTGTTCATCCTTAATAATTTATCTATAACTATTTAATCTTTAATCTTTAATCTTTAATCTTTAATAACTATTTTACCTACAATTTTGTCATAGCGGACTAGTTTCAATAACTAAAAATGGTAACCTTTACATAAAAGAACAGTATATTAATCTTTAAATTGATCTCGAATATCTTGCAACGTATTGTTTTTATATAAAGTAAACATATTGTCTACTAAAATCGGATCGAACATCACCGCACGTTTACTTTCGATAAACGCCATAGTTTCTTCAATGCTCCAAGGTTCTTTATAAGGGCGCTTTGTCATTAGGGCATCAAACACATCAGCCAGTTTTACTATTTTGGCTGACATTGGAATATTGTCACCCGATAATCTTTGTGGGTAACCTGAACCATCATAATTTTCATGATGACCAAGCGATATTTCTTTTGCTTGTTGATAAAAAGGTTCTTCACCTAAAATATGCACACCAAATTCAGGATGTTTTTTCATCACTAACCATTCATCATCCGTTAACGGCCCTTTTTTCTTCAATATTTCATCAGGTACAAAAAGTTTTCCTATATCATGTAATATACTCATTTGCCCCATGTGTTCAGCATCTTTATCGCTATAACCACATAACAAGGCTAACGCTTTAGTATAAAAACGCACTCGTTGTATATGGCTTGCAGTATCTTCATCTTTACCTTCTGAGGCAACACAAAGCATGTTTATTGCGTTATGATAAGAGGATTCAATTTGTTGTTTTGCGATCACTAGATCGCGCCTTAATTGCAATGTTTCAAGCGCTTGTTCTAAAGTGATTCTTAATTCGTCAGGATCCCAAGGTTTAGCTATATATCGATACATTTGGCCGTTATTGACTGATTTAACAAGCGATTCAAAATCAGCATATCCGGTTAATAACATTCGAATACTATTGGGCTGAACTTTATAGGCATGCGCTAACACTTCATCACCAGTAACATCCGGCATGCGCTGATCACACAAGAGTAAATCAATAGATTGTTCGTTCAAAATTTGAATAGCTTGCGCACCACCAGTGGCACGAATGCAGTTGTAATCTTTTCTAAAATAGCGATACAGTGTCGCGACAATATCGGGTTCATCGTCAACAAATAATACCGTATATTTTGATTCCGAAATCATCTCGGTTGTCATCTCGGTTTTCATAAAGAGTGATCCTGTTTAAGCGGTATATCAATGGTAAATTTTGCACCATGAGGCGTGCAATTTTCGGCGATAATATGACCATGATGTTTTTCAATAATACCGTATGAAATACTTAACCCTAAGCCAGTACCAACCCCCACAGGTTTAGTAGTAAAAAATGGGTCAAATATTTTTTCTATTAACGATTGTGGTAAACCAACACCGTCATCTTGAATAATAACACGTGCCATACTTTTATTATAAATACAGGTTGAAATCCAAAGATTACCTTGTCCATCAATGGCCTGAGCAGCATTAGCCAAAATGTTTAAAATAACTTGGTTAATTTCACCTGCAAAACATTCTACCGGCTGAGTTAATTGATAATCTTTATGTATTTCAATACGATGTTTTATTTCATGACGTAAAATATTAATTGTATTATCAATACCTTGATTCAAATCTATCGCTTTGATTTCGGCTTCATCTAACCTTGAAAAGGTGCGGAGCGAAAGTACAATATCACGTATTCTTATGGCAGCATCTTCTTGGGCATTAAGTAACTCGGTTATATCTTCTTTAACAAATTCATAATCAATTTCTTCGAGTTTATTCGCTAACCGCTCGCTTACCTTTCCAATATTATTTTTTAGCTCATTTTCAAAAAAGTCTTTTTTATCACTTTCAAACTGCTGTTTAAAAAACTCAATAAAACTAATAAAGTCAGACACATACTCTTTAAGCATTGGTGTATTAACGTGCACAGAACTAATTGGGTTGTTAAGTTCATGTGCGATACCTGCGACAAGTTGACCTAAACTGCTCATTTTTTCAGATTGCACTAGTTGGCTTTGCGCACTTTTAAGACTATTTAAAGCATCACTTAATTCTTCTGTTCTTTCTTCTACTCGGTTCTCTAAGTTATCCGTTAATAATTTTAGTTCATTATTACTTTCAAGATTCTCTTCAAAAGCTAGTTTTAAGTTACTGGTCATCTTATTTAAAACGGTTGCTAATTTTCCTATTTCATCTTTATGAATGACAGGAATAACAATACTTAAATCACTAGAGTCCGCAATATTTTCAGCAGCTCTTTGTAAATCTATAATTGGTTTTAAAAAACGATTGGAACTCCAAATGCTAATCAATAAAATAGGAATCAACAGTAAAAGTGCAACAATACCAATAAGTTGAAGAGTGGCGTTAATCGGTTTAAAGGCTTCTATTTTATTAATCATGCCGTAAATAAAAATGCTATTATCTTCGAGTTCAAGTAATGTGATTTTTTTTGAATGTAATTTTTCGTTTTGTTGAATTATCCAAAAAGGTGCCAGTAAATTAAACTTACTTTGCGGTAACGTTTGTCGTAATTTATTTTGACTAAAATAAAAAACATTGTGGTTATGAACCGCCAAAAAATCTCCCATAGGAGAAGAAAGCTGCTCGAGAATATTAGTCCAAGGATGTGTTAATAGTAAATAGCCAGAATTAACTTCAGAAGGCATAATTGATAAATGAATAGGTATGCGCAAGATAAGTTGAGCATTTCCGTCTAACTGCCCTAATAAAGCGATATTCTTTGTTACAGAAGCAATGCTTTGATCAACATTATTAGTAGCCGCAATCACCTTATTATCGGAATTAACTACGATTAAATCCCCTGAAAGATGATAGTTTTTTTTCAATAATATTAAGGTGTTGATAATTCTTTTATCTACATCATCGCTCATTATATCGAGCATAACGTCTAATTGAGCCCATGCTTTTAAGTTGTTTTTCTCGTATAAAATTTCTTTATTTATTGCTTGTGCTGCTAATTCTGTATTTTCTTGTAAACGTTGACTTACTTGGCCTCTAATTTGGTCTGTCCACAAAAAATACACCGCTAATGCAATAGTCATGGTGGTATAAATTGCAACTAAAGTGATTAAAAAGGATAAGCGCCAACGTAAATTTAGGTTTTTATACCAATTAATCATAAAATGATTTCACCTAAAACGTCGATATTGAGTTTTTCAGACGGTTTTTTACTAACATAGCCAATGGCGCCATTGACTCTACTAACAAACAACATAACCGCTTGTTCAGAACTTTGAATAACCGGTGGCTTAACCCCTCTAAATGACATTCTATCCCAATATTCGCTTAATGCTTCGGGTGAACGGTTAAATATACTCAATGAAAATTTTGAACGTAATGGATGATTAAAAGGTAAATTAATAGGAATAACATTTTGCCCATCAGCATTAATTTTTAATTTTAACAAATAAAAATCAGCAATTTCTTTTTTATCTTTTTGCGTACTAAAAACCCCTTTGTGTGCAATAATATACAAGGTTTCAGCCCGAGTTAATGGGGCTAACAATAGTAAAAAAACGCTTAGCAATGCAATGATTTTATTCATAATATCACCTAAACATCGCATTGTAAGAAAGGCTAAATCCACTATCAGATATCTGTTTTGCACCATTGCCTTGTTTAAATTCTAAATTTATATTTCCCCATTTTCCTAAACGATACCGAGCACCTAAAATATAACTTTGCCCACTTTGCTGTTCTATTGCTAAATGAAAATACTCTCCTCTACCATAAAAATTCCATTGGGGTGAAAACCGATACCGCGCTTGTAAATAGCCGCCACCGTCCCAACCATTTTCTCGTAAAACCTCCTCATTAGCTAAGGTTTCGTTATCAATTGTACCGTCAAAATTGTCTTCGGCAGATGTATTTGTAATTTTGGTATAAATAACTTGCGTATCAATATCCCACGTTTGCATATACCAAATCTTTTGAAAACTCACTGTAAGTCGATTATTTTGCGTTGTTTTAACTTTAGCATATTGAAAATCTAGAGATGAACGAGTGTCTAATTGATCTGACAAGGTCCAACTTGCACCAATAACTTTAGAATATCGACGAGGATGGTCTGACAAGGGTTTGGGATTCAAGTCATTGCTTAATTGAGCATAAAAATCTATTCGGCTTCCTTCAATTAGGTTTAATGAATGCCCGTACTCTAAACCACTTATGTAGTTAGAATAACTATACGTGGAGGTTAAAGGACGGTGGACGGTCCAAACCAAGGGAGCTGCATGAATTAGATTCCAATATCCTACTGGTGCTAAAAACTTACCAACACGAATTCTATCGTGTGTGTTGAGATTAAAATCATTGTATAGGCGTTCAAAAATAAACTTTCCTTTTTTAAATCCCTCACCTTTTTGACTAGACCACAACTTGTTTCCAAAATACTCCGCTTCAACGAAAGGATTAAACCATTGGTTAATATTTCCTGAAACATAAACACTTAAATCATCTAGATAGAGTGTAGATTTAGTATTATTGGTAGGAATATCTGCAAAAATTTTCACATATCCAGAAACATCCCAATTACTCTCATAATTAGGTGGTGTAGTCGGTGTTGAATTTATGTTTTCTTCTTCAGCTAAAGTGGTTAACGACAAAAAAGAAATGCATAAAATAGAAAATTTAAGGAATGCATTCATAAGGAGTTGTTCAGCATAAATAAAATTATTTTTATACTAACAACTGTAGCCCCAACAATAGCATTTGTAAATATTATTATTTTTGTAACAATGGGAGATTTATTATTTTTTAATTATCTAAAAAAACATTAAGATACTGATTTGGCTGATATTTATCTTGGTTCTTGCAGTAACTAAAGTTAAATCAGAAGTTAAACCATAAGTCATTGCTTATTTGTTATAAGGAAAACATAAAGTAAATTTTTATTCGCTCTTTTGAAAGAGCACCTCTAAAGTATTTACGCATAGAAAAACGCTTGTTAGCTGCTACTGTTATTGGATTTGTCCTGATGCTTTTTTTTTAGAAAACAATCCAAACCAGAATAAACCTTCAAATATAAAACCTAAAATAACAAACACAAAAATGCCCGTAGCGCTTCCATAATGGTAACAACTAAGTGCAGCAAAAATTAATACTGCAAGAATTAAAAACCGATATAATTTATTCACAAGATATCCTTTTATTATACGCCTATCCAACGATAGAGGCGCTCATTTCGTTATCAACATAGCCGACTAAAACACTCTTTAAATGGGATTATTAGCTTTTTAATGAAACAATAAATAAAATGAGGATACAGAAAAAATTAACATAAACACCCCCATTACAATATAAAAAATAGATGTTGTATTGTTTACCTTTACGCTATTTGATTCGTAATAATCGTTTACACCCCCAACCAATTTAGTAAGCAACCTTTTATCATTTGATTCTTTTAATTTTAATTGTCCTGTTCCAACCCAGCTTTGAATGGCAACTTGTATTTGAGCATCTATTTCTATAAGTTTAATTATTGAAAGTTGCTCTTCAAATTTAATCTTATTCTCATTTAACGAATAATGTAGTGCATCTCTAAATGAATCATCAAAAATTCCAATAGCGATAACTCCCCTCATTTGAACCCAAAAAAAACCTAATAACGCAAGAAACATCAATGGCATGATATAAAAGACTAAACCTGCGTTTTCTGAAGAAGAAAGTCGCTCAATTGAAGTAATGAATTGAGGGGAAATTGCAACCAACATAAACACAAAGAATACTTTCGATGACATCAATAATGGCTTATTTGAAGTAATAACCTTTATTCCAACATATAGAAAGAAAAAAGCCATTAAAACAAACAGTAAAGGGAAATAAACAGACAAAATGTGAAACTCCATATATTTAAACCACTGGCGACCCGCTAGTTAGAGGGTTTAAGCGTAAAACGATGATTTTAACAGTAAATTAACAACTTGTGCAAATTGCGATTTAAAAAGATTTGTTAGAATCAATAGATAACAGTATCAACTTGATTACCTGTTTTATTAAATTTTACAAGTTCTTTCAAAGTTTCTGGTAATAATTTCATTGAGTACTTGCAGATCAACATCTGTTAATTTATTTATTGAAAAGCGTGAGAGAGATTTTTCATGCTTTCCTAATTGGGGATATAGTTAGCAATTATACCCACCTCTGAACTGCATCTACGGAATCAAAGGGACCTGTGTTAAAACATATTTTTGCTAAGGGAGCATGCTCATGCACCACATTTATTAGCGTTTCAAATAAAATAATATACTCATCAACAGTGCGAACACCTGCACCTACTAATACACAATCATATGTTTCCCTAGACAGCCATTCTTTGACAATATTTGGGGCGTTTTCCGCACTTTCAATTAATCCTAATTCAGCGTCATACCCAAGTGAATTTAATTTATCTCGATCACCTTCTAGCCCGGCACGGAGTTTCTCGGGGGTTAACCCCGGCCATTTACTATAGTCCACAACATTTGGGTTCCAACCCACTAGTAGTATTTTCTTTTTCAAAGTTAAAATCTCCAATTATTCTCTATTCTTGCAACTAAAGGTACAGCCCCTCATTAAGAAGTAAAAAAATGGTTGGTTAAAATGTTGAGGGACAAAACTAGCTAACTATTTTTTCCTTCTTAATTAGCTTAGTGGAATTTTCCTATACAGCTAAAATTTTATTGAGACTTTCAAATCTACTTAATCTCGATTTACTTGCAAAGTACTCTTTTCCAAAAAAAGTTTCCAACAAAAGGTTTCAACCATTGATTAACATGGTTCTGTAGATTATTCAGGTGCTGATATAAAATTCGTTCTCCTGAATTCATTTGGGTTCTATTTAGTTAACAGACAAAAAACATTAATCGACTGATTTGATTGACATTCAACTGAGCTTTTGTGGTAACAATATTTGAACCTTAGCTCCTTGTTTATTAACATTATTTGTCAAGGTTAATCTTCCGCCATGTTGTTCAATAATATTTTTGCTCAAACCAAGCCCTATCCCTTGTCCTTGTTTTTTAGTGGTATAAAAAGGAACAAATATATTATCAAGATTAGCGATCCCTTGACCATTATCAATAACTTCAATAACAACGTATTTTTCACCACGCTTTTGTTGTGAGAAAAACATCAAGTAAATTTGTGATTCGCGCTCTTCAAAACTTGCCTCTATCGCATTTTTGATTAAATTTATTAAAACTTGCTCGAGTAAAACAACATCGCCCCATATACGCGCAACTTTATTGTTAACCAAAAGAGTACTTTGGGGAAATAGAGCCGTAATTTTTTCGATAAATTCTGAAGTAGTAAACCATGATTTATGTATCTCTATATTTTTACTAATTTCTCCATAACGATTAACAAATTTTTGCAAAGAAATACTTCTATCAACAATTACTTGTAAAGCTTTTTTTGATTTTGACTCTGCTGTTTCTAAACTCACTAATGTTTGCGCTAACGATTTTATCGGGGTAAGTGAATTCCGAATTTCATGACTTAATACGCGAATAATTTGTTGCCAAGATTTTTGTTGATTTACTCTTAATAACTCTTCGACATTAGTTAATATTACTAAATGATAAGTTTGTTCATGCTCAACAAATTGACTGTATTTTATTTGCCAGCGTTTACTTTCACTTTGCTGCTTAAAATGCCAACCCTTTTGAAAAATCAAGCCCAATTTTTCGCTAGCAGTTAACCGTTTTGCTTGCCAAGGTTGTTCAATATATTGTGAAAAAGCCGCATTAGCATGACTAAGTTGTAATTGATTATTAAAAATAGCGATGGGTGTTTCGAGCTGTTCGATAAGATGATAAATAAGTAAGGTGTGTTGATCATAAACCTGTTTACGCTGCTGTAAATCATCGGCTAGCGCAGTAACTTCTTGTGATAAGGTATGTAAAATACCAGACTGATAGTGATCTTTTATACGTAAACTGTAATCTTCTAAGCGCACTGCTTCAACTAAATTAGTTAAACTATAAAATGGTGTGATTATTTTTTGATAAAAATGCAAAAAAACAAAAAACAGCGGAATAAAAACAATCGTTATAACAGTACACCGCATTAATACTGTTAACGACAAAAGTGACATTATCCACAAAACTAAAACAAAAAAAAGCCCGAAAAACACAGCCATTGTTAGTTTTAATTGGTATTCAAGCGATTGCGATTTTGTCACTTGTGCATTAGCTGTTTTTGATTGAGTTGTCGATGATTCAGTTTTTAATGTCATATTTTTCCATGCGCCGATATATAGCACTTTTACTAATACCTAATAAATCAGCTGCTTCAACGGTTAAACCATTCGTTTTCTGTAAGGCTTGTATTAACAACTGTTGCTCTGCTTGCTCTATGGTCATCAAGGGGATTGTTTCAACATTGCTTTGGCTAACCGATTTTTTAAGGGTAATTGCGTGTGCTGAAATAATTTGATCATCGCTAAATAAAACGGCTCTTTCCATTACATGACTAAGTTCGCGAATATTGCCCGGCCAATCATAGTCTATCAACTTTGCCGCTACATCATCGGCTAAAGTCACATTAGCTTGTCCATATCGCAAGGCATGCTTTTTAACAAAATGTTGTGCTAAAGGTAATATATCCTCAGTGCGTTCACGTAATGCAGGAATATGAATTTCGATAGTATTGAGTCGATAAAACAGGTCGGCTCTAAATTTTTCACTTTCAATAAGGTGTTCAAAATTAGCATTTGAAGCACTTATTAAACGAACGTTAGCACGTTCAGTAATACTAGAACCGACCATTTCATACTCATTAGATTCTAATACTCTAAGAAGTTTTACTTGTTGTGCTAGAGGAATATTAGCAATTTCATCCAAAAAAAGTGTTCCGCCATTGGCCATTTCAAAACGACCAATGCGGGTTTCTTTGGCATCAGTAAAAGCCCCTTTTTTATGACCAAATAATTCACTTTCAAACAGTGATTCCGGAATTGCCCCCATATTAACCGTTACTAAACTTTGCTGATGACGCGCCGAAAGTTTGTGAATATAAGCAGCAACACTTGATTTGCCCGTACCATTTTCCCCCGTTAATAATATAGTGGCATCCGTTTTAGCAATACGTTTTATTTCAGCCATCAATTTAGACATCGCCTTAGATTGCCATACCAATGTTTCTGTTTGCTCTGTTTGTTGATGTTGGCGTAGGCGACGATTTTGTTTCTTTAAATCGGTTACCTGAATTTGCTGTTTAATAATTTGTAATAATCGTTGGTTATCCCAAGGCTTTTCAATAAAATCACTCGCGCCTTGTTGCATCGCCTTTACGGCTAAATCGACGCTTGACCACCCTGTCATTGCAACAACCGGAATGGAAATATCCAGCTTTTCAAGTTTAGCTAAAAAATCTAAACCTTCTTTACCTGAGGTAGTGTCTGATGAATAATTCATATCCAATAAAATGAGATCAACGTTATTTTGCTTTATTATCTCAAGCGCCTCTATGACTGACTCAGCCTCTAGTACATGATAATTCTGATTGCTCAAGAGAAACGTTGCACTTAAACGCACATCAGCCATATCATCAATAATTAGTATCGTTAAACTCATTTGTTTTCCTTAAATAATGGTAACCACTCGTTGCTTGCTATTCGTTACCAGTTATTCGTTGCGTAGCGCTTTAATTGGATCTTCACTTACCGCCGCTTTTATCGGAATATAACAAGCAATATAGGCAACCGCTAACATTATTATTAATACACTTAAGATACTGGAAATGTTGATGCTTATGGCAAAGCTAACTTGTTGTCTAGCAACAATAAATATAACTAGTGAAAATATTACGCTTGCTAACATACCAAAAAGTACAGGCTGTAAGTTTTCTTTCATCACCATATTTTTAATACGGTGTGTTTTGGCACCCATTGCTAAATGAATACCTAATTCATATCGACGCATTTGCGTACTGTAATTTATTACACCATATATACCTGCTGCAGCGAGTAATAGAGATAACAAGCCAAGCACAATGGTTAATCCTGCAGTTAATTTATGTTTATAAATAAGTTCAGCATGTTGTTTTTTATGACTAATGACCGTTCTTATTCTCAATTTAGGGTTAAGTTTCAATAATAACGGAAGCACTACCTCTCTGCTTAACTCCGCGCCTTTAGTAACCTTTATATCAAAACCAAAGTCTTCAAAAGCGGCATAAGGCAGGTAATAACGTTGATATCCATCTTCTCCTTTCATGCCGGGGCGATAATAATCTTTGGCAATACCTACAACTTTTAATGGTTGATCTGGCTGTATTTGAAAGATTTTACCAATCGCATCACCGTTAGGTACAAGCTGATGCGCTAATGATTCACTAAGGATAATTTCGTTAATATTATAGCGAGGATCTTTTTGTTCACTAAAGGTTCGGCCTTTAATTATCGGTAACTCAAGAATATCGAAATAATTATGGTCAACCATATTGAAGGAAAATCCTCCTACCCGCTTGCCATTTCTATCGGTTAATACCATAGAATTTGAACCTTTAAATATAACGGGTTTAATACTTCTTGAGACATCTTTCACCTGCGGTAATTTTTCAAGTTCACTTTTAATACTTAAGGTTAATAAATTCATTTCAACTAAACTTTCTGGAGAATAACTTGCTCCTTTAGGCCGATCCACTCGTAAATAGTAAGCATCTTGTTCATTAAAACCAAGCGGATGTAAAACCGTTTCAAGTGCTTTTTCAATAACAATAGATGCGCCCGTTAATAATAATGTGGCTAAGGTAACTTGTATGCCAATAAGAAAATTGCGCGTGCGCTTAGACACTTGTAGGCCACTACCTTTACCGCTACTTTGTAATTGTGTTTGCAGCTTATCGTAATTCAACACTCTACTTGATAACTTAGCGAAAACTGCCGCCAAAAGTACCACTATAATCCCAGTAAAAAGCAAAGTAACCGTATCGATTCCCAGTTCTGAAATTCGCGGAAGTTGCTTTGCAGCTAATTCAGCTAGTAACACAAATCCCCAACCAGCAACAAGTAAACCTAAAACGCCTGCGATAACAGATAAAATTAGACTTTCAGCAAACATAGCAATAAATAGTTGATTCGGCTTAGCCCCTAATGCAGCTTGAATAGCCATAGTTTTTTGTTTTTGCGCCGCTCTTGAAAGAAATAAATTAGTCACGTTGGTTGCAGCAATCAGTAATAAACCAATAACTCCACTTAGTAGTAACAATGCAACTTTTGAACTGTCACCGACAATAACCGCTTTTAATGACAGTATTTTTGCTCCCGCACTATCACCATTTTTAGCAGCACCACTCACAATATATTTTTCATTTAACATTGCCCCTAATTGCGTGGCAGCTTGTAACCTTGAAACACCCGTTTTTAATTTACCAATACTGTTTAATGCTCGCGTCATTACTCCCCAACGCGATATATCTAAGCCTTGGTAATCCCAAGGGATCCAAAACTCAGGGGCTTCATTATAGCGATTGGCTGGTGCGATAAAGTGTTCACTAGTAACACCAATTACCTTGTAACTCACATGACCGATCATGGTTTTGCGGCCGATAATATTGTCATCGCTTTGATACCAAGTTTGCCAAGCATGATAACTTAATACGACAACCGCTTGATGGGAATCTACCCCTTCACTTTCATTAATAACTCGCCCTAAATACATTTTGGGGCTCAACAAAGAAAAATATTCAGGAGTAACAAAGTTAATCAATGCATTAGGTTGTTCTGGATTATCTGCAACCAATTGTTTGTTATCGAAAACCAAAGCAAATTTGTCAAAAACCTGTTGATTTTTATACCATAGCAGCATTCCTGGTGCTGATTGCGCACCGCTATAGCTTTCTCCATCTTCAGTATATGATTGCTGAACCACTACCAATTGCTCGGCATTGGGATAAGGTAGGGATTTAACCAGTAGCACATTGTTTAAGCTAAAAATACAAATCAGCGCTCCTAGCGTCACCGAAAGTGTCGCAATAACCGTGATTGAAAAACCGGGTACATTTAATAAAGCAGACTTTGCCAAAGCCAATTCAAACTTTAAGCTACGCAGAAAGTATTTCATTTAACCTCCTCCGCACTAAATTCACCCGCCGCATATTCATCAGCAATCAGGCCATCTAAAAGGTGTAATTTACGTTTCGCCATATCCGCATAGCGCGGATCGTGGGTCACCATACAAATAGTTATGCCTTCGGCGTTGAGTTTCGCTAACATCGCCATTACAGCATCGCCATTTTTAGAATCTAAGTTACCGGTTGGTTCATCCACTAATAATATCGTGGGATTACCAACAAGCGCACGGGCAATAGCAATGCGTTGTTGTTGTCCACCAGAAAGTTGATTGGGTTTATGATCACAACGATGAGACATATCTACTTTTTCTAAACTACTTAACACTTCTTTTTTAATTTCAGCATCAGACATTATAGGCTCGCGATATCGTAAAGGTAAGGCAACATTATCAAAGACACTTAATTCATCAATTAAGTTAAAGGCTTGAAACACAAAACCAATATGTTGATTACGAATTTCAGCTCGATGGTTAATGGTTAAGTTGCTAACATCTTGACCATCAATAAAATACTGCCCAGATGTTGAACTATCAAGTAAGCCCAACAAAGACAATAAGGTTGATTTCCCACAACCTGATGGACCTGAAATTGAGATATAATCTTGATTATAAATAGTTAAATTGACACCGCGTAATGCATGAGTTTCTATGCTTTGTGTTGAAAAAACTTTAGTTAAGTTTTTCATTTCAATAATTACTTTTTGTGAAACGTTAGCGTTTGCAGATGTCATAGGTGTTACATTTTCAAGTGTCATAAGAATTCTCTAAATTATATGCTATTTTAAATTTTTAATTAAAAAAGGGATTAACATTAACTTCATCAATCTTTTATTGGTTATTGCGTGATAGTGATATTATTGGTTTTACTCCAACGTGACATATCAGACAAAATTAGGGTGTCGTGCTCTGAAACTCCGTTGAGTAGTTGAATATATTCGCCACTTTCTTGGCCGTAACTCACTGCAATTTTCTCAGCTTGGTTATCCGCTTTATTCAGTTTAAATAATTCTGTTTTCATGCCTGTACTGGCATTAACGGGTTTTTTTATATACATCACTTGAGTTAATGTACCGGTTGAAATAACACCATCAATATTTAAATCTGGGCGTGCATTTTTAGGCAGCTCACCGCTAAGTGAAACTTCAATTGTAATCATCCCCTGTTTGACTAAGGGGTTAATGCGTTGTACTTTTCCGCTAATTTTTCCTCCACGAGTATCTATTTCAACCTCTTGCTCTAAGGCGACAAGTTCAATATCTGCTTGTGAAACACTAAGCATGGCAAACAAGCTATTAACACTACCAACCAAAGCAATTTTTTCACCTAAATCAAGATTTTGCCCTAGTTCGACAGATAAATTTTGCACAACGCCATTAATACCAGCCCTTACGGTTAATCGCTTAAATTGTTCGCTAATAACCGCAACTTTCTCTTTTTGCTGTGCAATGTTATCTTGCTCAATGGCAAGTTCTTGTTGATGTACTTCGCCTAACTGCTTAAGCCTTGTTTTTTCAATAGTAATACGACGAGATAACTGACGAAAATCTAGCTGTGAGCGTTTAAAAGTTAATTCAGAAACAATGCCTTGTTTCACTAATTTTTCTTCCGCTAACATTTTAAGTTCAGCAATTTCTAACTCAGACAGTAATTGCTCTTGTAATGCTTGATAGGAAAGCAATTCTCTTTTTTGTTTTAACCTTGTCTGTAAAAACCTTGCTTTAGCATTATTATAATTGCGCTCAGCTTCTTTAACTTGTTGTGCTATTTTAGGATTAGACAAACGCGCAATAACGCTATCTTTAGTGACCAATGAACCTGGTTTTAATAATATTTCTTCCACAGTTGCATTTGCTGGTGCTGTTAATAACCGTTGTTGTTTAGATTTGAGTTTGCCATAACCTTGAACCTCTAAAGCAAGATCTCCACGTTTAACGGTATCTGTCCAAATTTGACTACTTGCCACTTTTTCAGCTCCCGACGGCTGACTAAATCCCCAAAAACTCACAATTAATACTATTAATACCGCACCAATCATCCATTTTGCTTTTTGATTAGTTGACTTATTTTCGGTTACTTTTTTAATATCCATAAATGCCTCTCAATATAATTAACACTGAGAGAGCAACATGGATGCCAAAACATAACCAAATGAATTTTATAGAGTTTAATTTTTAGTTTGTTTTTTGATTTTCGCTTTTGAATCTGGATTTTTGTGATATTGGGAATAGAAAGATCTAGGGTATTTAATAAAAATAAACAAAAGAAGGGAATTATAAAAACGTTAGGTAAAACATCTTTATAAGCTATATTTACATATTTCGGGTAATTAATTGGCGTCCCTACCAGGACTCGAACCTGGAGCAGCCGCTTAGGAGGCGGCAGTTTTATCCTGTTAAACTATAGGGACATGCTAAGCGGCTGAAATAATAGCAAATAGATGGCGATAATTGAATTATTATCTTGCTACTTTATGGATAATATCTGCTTTAACTTCGGCAAAAGTTTATCTTTACGTGCCGCTAAATTTTCAGCCGTATACGGAAGCGATGGTTGTTGACCCCAAATAGGTTTTGGCCAGCAAACATCTGTTTTAAAACGTACTATAAAAATAAAAGACACCCACTCAAATGGAAATTAATCAAGGCATCGGTTATGGTTAGTAAACCAACTGATTTTATTTGGGATTAATAATGGAAAAGAACGCATTATAATGCTCTTTTATCACGCATACTGCACTTGTTTACAGTAAAGATTAATAATAAAAAATTAATTTTTATGTACTCTCCATAATACCCGTTCGGGGGTAAAAGAAAATGATAAATCATTTGGTGTATTAGTAAAGTCTGCGAAGTCCAGTGCTAACAGCCAGATCAATGTGTGTTTAATTGAACTTAGCTGACTTGATTTGGTTAATTTATTGTAAAGTTATTTTGTATGGTATATCCTCCCCGAAAAAATAACAAACTATTAACTAAATTAGGATTTACTCAATGAAATGGAAGTCATTAGATTTTCTCACGCGCTTTTTTCTCACCCTAACCGCTCTGATTTTTATCCAAAGCTTTACTGTCCCTTTAGCCTTTGCGGACGATGATGATCCAGCGTTAAATTTAACTACGACTTATCCAAATGATGGATTGAGTTATCAATGGAGCGACGCTCAATACATCCCCTTTTATGGTGATTTTAACGGCGATACTATTGTTGATGTGGTTCTACAGCCCAAAACCTCTGGGGATAATTACATATACATCCAAGGTGTTTTAATTAACGAGAAAACGGTATACACCAATGGGTTAGTTACAACTTTTAATTCTGAACTTGAGGGTATAGATTGGTCTGAGGTTGGTTTGCGATTACTCGTTGGTGATTATAATGCAGATGGTTTTTCTGACATTTTAGCGTTTGTACGATCTTATCATGATAATACCGTTGCTTATTTATCGTTTGGTACTCAATTAGGCCTTAATTTAAACAGTAGTGTTACAATAACCAATCAAGCGCAGTTCCCATTCATAAAAAACTTGTCTTATTATACGTTGCAAATTGGCGATTTGAATGGTGATGGAGCGTCCGATGTATATGCTTTCACAGAGAAAAAGAAAAATGCGGCGAATGAAAAATTATCGCATTTTCTCACTGTAGCTCAAACAACGAACAGCAATTATTTTAATACCGCGGTTGATATTGATAACAAACATGCGTTTCGTAGTAAAAATATTGGTCAGGTGTATATTCAAGATTTTAATGGTGATCAACGTGCCGATATTTTCATTCAAGGCAAAGAGAAAAATGATAAGCATTATTACTTAGTAGCAACCGAAGATGGCAGTTATGATTTTGAACATGCAATAAAGTTTAAAGCTAAAACTGATGGAAAGTATTGGGATTTTAATCACTATCAATTAATTACAGTTGATATTAATTCAGATGGCTTTGTGGACTTATTACGTTTACCTAAAAACTCACAAAACGAGCCAGCTAATAATGAATACTTTTATCTCACCCCTGAAACTGGTGAGGTAGGCGTAGCTCATGACGTGGCTAATGTAGCTCGAAATAAGCTAAATATTAACAATGTCAAAACAACACAGCAATCAGAAAATAATATCAATGCACCACAAAATATTTCATATGGTGATCAAGATAATTTCGGTGATATTACGGTAACGTGGGATGAAGTCGATGCAGACGTATATTTGCTAGAGCAGCAATTCAATGGCAAAGAATGGCAATCTATTTACCAAGGCAGTATCAATACCTATTTCAATAATAACAATGCAATAGGAGAGTATCGTTTTCGAGTAACCGCATGTAAAATCACTCCTTATTTACAGCAAAGGTGCAGTGTCTATAGCGAAGGTAAAAATACCTTGAGCGTTGCTGAGTATGTGCAAAATGCTAAGTCGGCTCAAAAATTATCTGTAGCAAATTTGGATACCAATACATCTAATGCCGTATCAATTCCCTCGATGCCAACAGGGCTTACCGTAAATGGTTCTACAAGTATTAAACCGTATACAAACTATACTTTAACATGGAATTCACCATCAGGAACTGGGTCAGGTATATACTTCACCTTAATTGGTGAGCAAAGTGGCGTGCTTGAAAATTACATCACAAGCACAACTTCTTTAGCAAGAAATAAGCCACCAGGCACCTATTATTATCGCGTGCGTGCATGCAACAGTGCAGGATGTAGTGCCTACAGCGCCTTGTCACCCGCAATAACCGTGTATGGAGCACCTGGTGTGCCGACTTGTACCGCTACACCAAGTTCAGCAACGGCTGGAGCAAGCTATACTGTATCTTGGGGGAGAGCGTCAGGGGTCGTGCACTATTATGAATTAGTTGGAGAGATGAGCGGGACCATTTTTACAGGTAACGTAAATAACACCTACAGGAGTAATTCAGAAGGTACTTATTTTTATAAAACAAGAGCCTGTAATGATTACAAATGCAACTGGCAATATAGTTCAAAATCTGCAGGTATTACGGTTATCACATCTAATATAGCACCTGTAGCAGTAGCCGATGCTGTTTCAGTCAACGAAGATACCTCAATTAATATCAATGTGATTGCAAATGACAGCGACGCCAATGGGGATACAATAAGCCCTGTGCTCGCATCTACCCCTGCCCATGGTAGTGCAGTGGTTAATGCTAGTTATGTTCTTTATACGCCAAGTGTTAACTATAATGGTAATGACAGTTTTTCCTATTACGTTCGCGACACCGGCGGCTTAACGTCGTCACCTGTAACAGTATCAATAACGGTAAACCCTGTTGTTGAAGGCACCCTTGCTGCACCGAGCATTTCCCCGAATGGAGGAGTATTTCAGGATAGCGCGTCAGTGTCTATAACAGCCCCTGGAGCCAATATTTATTACAGCCTTGGAGGTAATTACGCATTATACACAGGCGCAGTTACTATCACTAACAATGTAACAATTCGTGCTTATGCCACAAAACCAGACTGGAACAATAGTTCGCTAAGTACCGTTAATATTGGTATAAACCATGCCCCCATAATTTCAGGCACACCAGCAAGTACAGTTATCGTTGGTCAAAGTTATAGTTTCACCCCTACAGCCAGCGACACCGATGGTGATACTTTAAACTTTAGCATTACACATAAGCCAAGCTGGGCAACGTTTAGTCCCTCTACGGGTTCGTTAACGGGGACTCCGAATGTTGTAGCAACAGACAGTAATATTGTTATCTCTGTTACTGATGGCAGTGTCTCAACACCATTACCTGCATTTTCAATAACAGCAAGTACACCTACACCACAACGACAAATTTTGTTTATACATACTGATTTATTAGGATCTCCCGTAGCAGAAACTGATCAAAGTGGAAATGTACTTTAAAGCTTAAATTTTTTAATTAAATGGAAGACAGAGAACTATAAAATGAATTTTAATCAAGTAAATTTACGACTAATACGATGGGCTTTAATACCCACGTTAATGTTATCTTGGAGTGCTTTGGCTATAAATGCGCCAAGGGCTGAAGTAAGTGGTACCACTGTATCTTTGTACTGGTCTCCTCCTGCAACATGGACACCTTATTATTACCAATTACAATATCGAAATGGTAACGATGCTTGGAGCACATCTAGTGCTAAATATTGGGGCACTAGTATGAACTGGTATAATGTAACAACGTTAAATCAGCGTTCGTATAGAATGAAAGCATGCAGTGCTACAAGTTGCGAACTAAATTGGTCTCCTTCATCGAATGTGATAACAATAGAACCAATACCATCGGCTCCCGCCTCTGCTTCAGTTAATGTTATAGGAAACGACGTTACATTAACTTGGGGAGTAGCTAATTACGCTGCCTATTATAAATTACAATACAAGGATGGTAGCGGTGCTTGGAATTCTTCTCAAGGAACTTATTATGGCACAAGTAATAGTTGGTACGATGTCCCCCCGCTACAACAACGCAGTTATCGAATGAGTGGCTGTAATAATTCTGGATGCTCTGGTTGGTCTCCCTCATCGAATGCGATAACAATAGAACCAATACCATCGGCCCCCGCCTCTGCTTCAGTTAATATTACAGGAAACGATGTTACATTAACTTGGGGAGTCGCTAATTACGCCGCCTACTATAAATTACAATACAGAGATGGTAGCGGTGCTTGGAATTCTTCTCAAGGAACTTATTATGGCACAAGTAAGAATTGGTACAATGTTTCCCCGTTAAAACAACGTAGTTACCGAATGAGCGGCTGTAATAATTCTGGATGCTCTGGTTGGTCTCCCTCATCGAATGCGATAACCACTAATAGCCTTCCAACAGGTACTATTTCTATTACAGGCACAACAACCGTAGGGCAAACCCTAACGGCTGTTGCCAATAGCTTGGCGGATATAGACGGTTTAGGGGCGTTTACTTACCAATGGCTTAGCAATGGAGTAAACCTAGCAGGCGCCATTTCAAACAATTATATTCTATCGACAAATGAACAAGGGAAAACAATTAAAGTGATCATTTCGTATACCGATGGCGGTGGCACGTCTGAAAGTGTAACAAGTGCTGAAACTGCACCAGTTACTGCCCCACAACCAGTCCCTTTTGCACCTAGGATAACGCTAGCTAGTGAAAATTACGATGGCAATTACTCTGTTGAATGGAGTGCGGTTTCAGAAGCAACATCATATAAACTTTTCATAGTAGGCAGTGCATCTCCAATATATGAGGGTTCTGGTACTTCATTTCCACAAAACGCTATGGTTAATGGCCAATACTCATATCAAGTGAGTGCCTGTAATGCCGCAGGATGTAGTGAAAATTCACCTACTAAGACAATATTCGTTTATTTAGATGATAATTCTATCGGTAGTATCGATAGTGATGGTAATGGTATTCGCGATGATATTGAATTAAAAATAGCACAAATTTCACCCATTAATTCACTTAAAAATGGCTATTTACAGCATACTGCCTTTTATACACGCGCTTTTTTACTTGCAACAAGTGATGTTAATAAAAAACGTTTTCGTACCGAAATGCTTAAAGGGTATGCTTGTTTGTTAACCTCAAGTGATGACGAAGAGGCATATGCTCAAATTGTTGCTGGTCATCTAGACTCTAAAGAACGTTTTGAGCGTTATAATCACAATAATAGTTTTATGAATCAAGAATCCATCACCGTTAATAATATGGATTGTGTTTTAAAAGGAACAGGGGTCGAGCCTGTTTCTGGTTGTTTTAAACAATACTCATGGAATTCAATGGTAAGCTATATGTCATATATACCTGAACTGTTGATGGGAGAGAATGTAAAACTAACTATAAAAGTTAAAAACCTTCCTCAATGGGGAGGGACTTTTGATTTTTCATATTTTTTAAATGGAGTTTTACAAGATAAAAAAGAAATGGCTAATGAAAGTGAAGCAGTTTGGGTTATTGATAACTATAATTTTGACAATGATGGATACTTAAAATTACAAGCTGATAACCCAAGCACAGCAACTATGTTTGAATGGTCTGTTACCTGTGAATCTAACCAATGATCACAAAATCAAAGACAAAAAAGTAATAGAACTTAGATAATTATAAAAATATTTTAAAAAGGAATTATAGTGCCAATTCTAAATATCAGTACCAAAACCAAGTTAATTGTGATGAAAGTCGCATCCATTTTGTCTGGTAAAACAATAATACAATCACATAGCATCGGATTGATATGTATCACACTGTTTATAAATTTTTTTCCCTTTGACAGTCAAGCGAAAGCTGTTTTTGATGTTATGTTTAAAGAACATAATTCAAAGAAAAAAGCTAATTTAGGCATTGTTGTTATGGATGATAATACTGAAACATTTATTTATGAGAACTCGGTAAGTAAAACAACTACACAAGTGAGCTCTACCTCAACTACAGATAATAGACGCCTCGTTTATATAAATGGTATGCGTACTGACCTTAGTAAAGCTATTAGTAATTTACTGGTAGTAACAAACACAATGGCAACTGTAGTTGCTAGCAGCAATGTTCAATTAGCTTATAATGCTAATGAAAGAACAATGACGCAGATCGCAGAAGTAGCTGCTCAACATTTCAAACAAAAAAATAACTTAACTGAAAAACAAGCATGGTTTAAGTTTGCTTATCAATTTCTGTTACCTCTACGATATAATGTTTTTGAGAATGCTGAAGAGTATATGGCTAATTTAGGTGAAGCTGATTATGTAGATGACTTTGACTTAAATAAGCATATTAATAGTATATATTTACCTTTATTAAAGGACAAAAAAGAGGTTGTTCTATTAGCTCATTCACAAGGTAATTTTTATGCAAACCGAGCATGGGATATTATTTCACAAATGCCTAATGGTGATGAATTAACGGGTGCTTTAGGTATTGTTGGTATTGCTAATCCAGCTAATCATGTCTCTGGCTCACTATCTGGCACTGAATTATATACAACGAGTCATAACGATAAAGTTATATCAAAGATTAGATTTTGGTTACCAATAGCACCTCTCCCATCGAATATTGAAATTCCAGAAACTCCTCTTGATGATCTTGGTCACGCCCTTGAAGATGTTTATTTAAAAAACAATGCTTCTCGTATAAAGATAGTGACTGATGTAAATGAGATGTTTGATAGATTAATTCCTAAAGCGACATGTACGGGCTTTTCTAAGAAAAGTACTCATGGGGGGGGAGGTTTAATTACTTTCTATACGCCAGGAGAAAATTTTATTGGTACTATGAATTTCTACTTTAATGCATATGATAGCAATGCAAGAAATCAATTAATCATAAAAGGAGTGAATTCATCATTGCCTCTATTAGATACTTCAATTGTTACAGGTCAAAGATCTGGCTCTTTTTATTATGATTGGTCTAGAGATGGAGAGCTACTTATATCTATAATTAATAGTGATAGTAAAGTTTTTGATGAGTGGGACATAGATATTACTTGTCCTAATTAGCCATTATCGTAATAAATGTAGTTCGAATAACTTTACATTAAAATAAAAAGAGATAAGAATAACATGGGTAAAAAAACTTATAAAAATACAATAAATCTTATTTTTATTGCATTTTTTTCTTTAGTAAATTTGGCTCAATATGTAGTACCTAATCATTTCATATTAGATTATTGGTTTCCGATTTTCAGCGTATTATTTTTTATTGCCTCTTTCCCCTACCTTAATTCCGTGAAAATTTTTACCACTTTAGTTATCACCTCATGGATATCATCATTTATCACTGAAAAATTATTTTTAGAGCACTTTTATGGCTACGATATCATCTTTATGTTGGCCTCTTTTAAAATTTTCTCTGTATCGAGTATTACTGGTTTTCTAGCCGCTAAATTTTGTTTGTATTATTTTGAGAAAAATTTACTTAACCGAAATAAAATTATTCTAGGGGGGGGGACGGCAGTTGTACTACTGGTGACTGGCATTACTGTTGTATTATTTAATATTTCATCTGACAATAAAATTAAAGAAGAGGTTAAGAAAAGACTCCAATTAGCCAAAAACATCAGTGTATATTATAACCAAAGTCAAAATAGGCATATTAATAATCAGGTGGTTATTCAACAAAAACTGATTAAAAATCTTTATTCAATCAAAGGAGGCTCAATTAGCCACGGTTATAACGGTCATATTACTATTTCAAGCAATAAGTTAGGTATCTCTCTTATTTATAAAGGTATCCCCGAAGGTGAAGCCTGTTATATGTTTTATTTTTCAGACTCTCCTAAAATTTATGGATTTAATGATATTTTTGTTAATGGCGAGTTAGTTCAATCACGAGCTAATTATAAAAACATCAAAAATGGTAAAGAGATCTGCTATGAGAGTAATAATAAAGTTACCATACGTTACACTGGTTCATATATAGAACTAGAACGAGCTTCAGGGTATTTTAAATAGAAAAATCAAAGACACTCACTTAAATGGAAATTACATTAAACTTAGTCTTAGGTAAAAATAATCAAGAAAAAAAATAAAAAAATAAAAGACACCCACTCAAATGATGGTGTACTCTTATCTCATGGCTATAATGCGATCAATCTGCGCACGTCTACCACGATACCTAATGAGGATGATTTAAGTTTCAGCTACGATGAGTTGGGCCGACTCGCATCAACTGCTCGAGGTTCAAGCACGTTAACTCGCGGTAATGGTAAGGTAACCTCATATCGCTATAATAAAAGGGGTCGGTGACACTTGAGAATAGATCTCATTTGATTGTTGCTTACTCTCTTATTAAAAAATAAATAAAAAATAAAAGACATCCACTCAAATGGAAATTAATCAAAACCTCGGCTATGGTTAATAAATCAATAATATTGAGAGGGATTTCTAATGGCAATGGCACGGAAAAAACAGATTAGTTTAGTTGATACGCCATACTATCATTGTGTTTCACGTTGTGTTCGCCGCGCCTTTTTGTGTGGTGAAGATAAAGCAACTGGCGTTAGCTATGAACACCGCCGAGCTTGGGTTGAAGATAAACTACTCGCGCTAAGTCAAATATTTGCCATTGATATCTGTGCTTTTGCGGTAATGAGTAACCACACGCATACCGTGTTGTTTGTTAATCAAGCTTTGGCAAAATCATGGACAACGTATGAAGTAATATCACGTTGGCATCAATTATTTAAAGGCACAATAATTACTCAACAGTATTTGCGTGGTGATAAACTCAATAAACCTATGCAACAAATGGTTGAAGAAACTGCGACTGTTTATCGCCAACGTTTGCAAGATATTAGCTGGTTTATGCGTATTTTAAATGAAACCATTGCCCGAAAAGCTAATGCCGAAGACAACTGTACAGGGCGCTTTTGGGAAGGCCGTTTTAAGTCGCAAGCTTTGCTTGATGAAGCAGCCCTTGCCGCGTGTATGGCCTATGTCGATTTAAACCCAGTTAGAGCAAAAATGGCAGCAACACCTGAGCAATCTAATCATACTAGCATTCAGCTGCGTATTAACGCTGCGGTTAAAGGCACGCAACCTTCAACATTACACCCGTTTGTCGGTAACCCAAGAAAAAGTATACCTATGGGTTTACCGTTTAACTTGCAAGATTACCTGCAACTAGTGGAATTAACAGGGCGTTGTATACGTGAAGATAAACGTGGCTATATTGAAAACCAGCTCCCAGATATATTAACAAGATTAAATATTAGCCCTAAAAATTGGTTAATACTTACCACGCAATTTAGAAAAGTGTTTCATGGGGCGGTTGGTCATGCTGAAAAGCTCGCGGATTTTTGTCGGCATCAACAATTAAAAAAACGTGCAACCGTTACGAATTGCTCTACCTTACTTGCTTGAAAAAAATAAAATAAGGCGATAATTTAATTATTATCGACTACTTTATTGATAATATCTGCTTTAACTTCGGCAAAAGTTTATCTTTAAGTGCCGCTAAATTTTCAGCCGTATACGGAAGCGATGGTTGTTGACCCCAAATAGGGGTTGGCCAGCAAACATCTGTTTTAAAACGTACTATATGATGAACATGAAGTTGTGACACTACATTTCCTAAAGCGGCAATGTTCATTTTATCGCCATTAAAGGTTTGCATTAATATTTCACTTAACATGCTCGATTCATTCAAAAACTGCTGTTGTTCTTGCCAACTTAATTGATACAACTCCTGAACATCAGCAACTTTAGGTACCAAAATAAACCAAGGATAATTACTGTCATTACACAATAATAATTTACACAATGGAAAATCAGTTAATTCTATAGTGTCTTGTTGAAGCTGTGAATGTAATGAAAATAGTGTTGTCATTAAAAATACCTTATTCCATATTTTGTTATCTTTTATTTTTACGACCACGACCGCGTTTTAATTTACGGGCTTCGCGCTCTGCAATTTTATCTTTTTCTAATTGATCAAAATATGCTTGCTCTTGTTCAATCATCTCAGGTGTTTCAAAGGTAATACCACCTAAGGTTTTATCGCGTATTTCATTAATTAAAATAGTTGAGGCTTTGTGAATATCGACAACGCCACCACTACGTACGCAGCCCCGTAATCGCCCAATCGCTTCAATAACTTCTATTTCAGTTTCAGTTTCAGTTTCAGTTTCAGGCAAAGGATCAAGTTTATAGCGTTCAATCAAGCGATTTGGGTAGGCCGTAATTAAATATTGCGCAGCAAAAAAAGCAATATCGTCATGTTCAAAGGCGGTATCTTTCACCGCACTGGTTATTGCCAATCGATAGCCACTATTTTCGTTGATGATTTTGGGCCATAACATCCCTGGAGTATCATAAAGATATAAGCCATCTTCTAAACGAATACGTTGTTGTCCCTTAGTTACAGCGGGCTCGTTCCCTACTTTTGCCTTGGCTTTACCAACTAAGGTATTAATCAACGTAGATTTGCCAACATTAGGTATGCCCATGATCATCGCGTTAATTTGTTTGCCTTGTTGATCTTTATTGGGGATCATTTTGCGGATCAACGCTGGAATACTTTTGGCAATAGCTGGATTTTCGGTGGTTAACGCGATTGCGTCGACATTTTGTTGCGACTTTAAATAAGTAAGCCATTGATTGGTTTTATCTTCGTCAGCCAAATCACTCTTATTCAGAATTTTAATTAATGGCTTATCACCTCGAATAGCGGTGATCATTGGATTTTCACTACTAAAAGGCAAACGTGCATCACACACTTCTATTACCACATCTATTTGTGGAAGGATCTCTTTTATTTCTTTTTGGGCTTTATGCATGTGCCCAGGGAACCAATTTATTGCCATGTGTATGAATGTTTGTTTATAAAAAAAGTTAAATAGATTTTAGCAACTATGCCATTAAGTTACATTAGATAAATAAAAGATTTACGATGAAAACCCAACTTCACAACTATCATCGAACAAAAAACTAATCAACTTCATCAATCCACGCCAGTTGGATCGCTTCAAGTACGCGCTCGCCACAATGTGCTGGATCATCATCAAAACGATCTAACGCTAAAACCCAAGCGCTAAGTTCAGTAAAATGAAGCTTCAAAGGATCAACATCAGGGTGTAGTTCTATTAAGTCTAAGGCTATTTCTAACGAATCTGTCCAACGTAAACTCATGTAATTTTCCCTTGTCGTTTTTTTCAGTTATTTAATGATCAAGTGAAACCACAGCGCGTCGGTTACAAACATGATGAGTAACCAAAATGCGATTAAACGTGTTTTTTGGCATAACTTACAATCGGTATGCCACCATTGTTTAAACGATGATTTTTGCTTTGTCTTAACTTTATTCACTTTGTATTCAAATGTTCATTGGATATAAACTTATTTGCAAGTTTAGCTTAATAGTCTTTGTAATAATGATTTTTTTGCTTTGGTCTGCTCTAAAGGAGCGCGGCATGTACTAAATAGCGGCGAAAAATCGTTAATATTTGGAAATTCCACCTCAAAATTTATATGCTCAAAATCGCCTGTTGCTGGATTAAAACGATATTCTTTACGCCATTGTTCAATATTTTCAGTGATTTGATTAATACTATCAACGACAAATTTCACTTCATCATCAGTGGTTGTTGGATGAAAAGAGGCTCTAATCCAACCGGGTTTTTCGGCATAATCACCTTGATTAATTTTTTCAGTAATTTTATTTGAGGTGTTATGATCAACATTCAATAGAATATGACCATAAGTACCGGCACAAGAACAACCGCCACGGGTTTGAATACCAAATTTATCATTTAATAAACGCACCACTAAATTGTAATGCACGTTAGGAATATAGAACGACACTATCGCTAAACGATCCGTTATATTGGGCTCTAACATCTTTACTTGTGGGTTTGTTGCTAATTCACTCATCACATATTGCGTTATTTCTTGTTCGCGATTAGCGATATTTTCGACACCCATCGCCTCTTTTACTTTAATCGCCAAAGCCGTACGAATGCATTGTAAAAATCCCGGTGTACCACCGTCTTCACGTATTTCAATGTTATGAAAAAAACTGTGTTCACCCCACGGATTTGTCCAAGTAACCGTGCCACCTCCAGGATGATCTGGCACTTTGTTTTTATAAAGTGCTTTGTTAAAAATAAGTACACCAGAACTCCCAGGGCCACCTAAAAATTTATGGGGTGAAAAGAAAATTGCGTCTAACGCTTCTTGAGGATCAGAGGGATGCATATCAATATCAACATAAGGCGCTGAGCAAGCAAAATCAACAAAACATACTCCGCCGTGTTGATGCATTATTTTTGCTAATTGATAATACGGCGTTTTAATACCCGTTACATTGGAACACCCCGTAAACGAGCCGATTTTAATTTTTCGATCAGCGTATTGTTCAAGTAATTGTTCAAGGTGTGATAACGACGGTAGACCATTTTCATCCGGCTCAACAATTTCTAAGGTAACATCACATTCATACCACGTGGTTTGATTAGAATGATGTTCCATGTGCGTAATAAAAACGACAGGTTTATCGTCATCATCAAAGTGTACTTGATTTTGCATTCGCTCTGGTATGCGTAACCCTAAGATACGTTGAAATTTATTTACAACCGCGGTCATACCTGCACCAGCGGTAATCAATATGTCGTTATCACACGCGTTAACATGATGTTTGATAATTTTTTGTGCATCATGATAGGCGTGCGTCATTGCGCTACCGGTTAAATTGGTTTCGGTATGAGTATTCGCGACATAAGGCCCTAATTGCTTGGTAATATAATCTTCTATTGGCTGATATAAACGACCACTGGCTGTCCAGTCGGCGTAAATAATATTTAACGTTTTTTGGTTAATACTATGCGTTAAACTTTCACCAATAATGTGCTGACGAAATTGTGAAAAGTGTTGTTGTAAAGACATAATATTAACCTTCATTTAAAAATTTATTCAAGTAACGCCAAGAGGTAATTCAGTGGAACATTTGATTTCTTCCATCGCAAAGCTAGAGGTAACATCGGTTAAATTGGTCGCTTCAATAAAACGTTTATAAAACGCATCATAAGCAGCAATATCTTTAACGATAACCCTTAAAAGATAGTCGTATTCACCACTCATCCGATAAAAATCAACGACTTCAGGAAAAGCAGCAACGGTTATTGAAAATTGCTCCAACCAATCGCGGTTATGATGAGAGGTTTTTACTTGCACAAAAACTGATACATTTAAATCAAGTAATTCACCATTAAGTAAAGCAACACGTTTACGAATAACGCCACTTTTTTCTAGCTTTTGAAGACGTCGCCAGCATGGGGTTTTAGTTAACCCAACACGCTTGGCAAGCTCTTCAACAGCGATACTAACATCGTTTTGTAAAATAGCAATAAGTTGCAAATCAACCCTATCTAAGTGCATTTTGTTCTCAAATTTAGCGTAATTATAGTAAATTAATACTAATTCATTATTTATTTTTTAGCTATTAAGAAAAATTGTTTCATCAGTTAATACATTAACGAAATACTATTTCAGTAAAATAATAAAATTATTGTAGAAAAAGTTGAAAAAATTTGATTTCACGCAAACAACACCTAGATTGTCGTGCAAGCCGTTTACAAAATCGTCATACTAGCGCCTTACTTACCTTATTTGCTTTGAGTACGCTATTATGCAAATTTCTGATCTTCAACAAGAACAACAAATAACCCCGTTATTTCGTTTAGGTTTCCGTCCTTTTTTCTTTAGCGGTGCATTATTTAGTGTTATCGCGTTAGTGCTATGGATACTAATTTTAAAAGGCGTAGCACCACTCCAACCTTTTGGGAGTGGTTATTGGTGGCACATTCATGAAATGGTATTCGGCTTTGCTTGCGCTATTGTGGCGGGATTTTTATTAACGGCAGTAAAAAACTGGACAGGGTCACGCGGCATTTATGGCATAAAATTGATAATGCTATTCACTGTTTGGTTAACAGGACGACTTGTTATGTTATTTCCTGAACTCCTCGGCAATAACCTGAGCTCGCTTATCGATTTAAGTTTTATACCGTTAACAACCTTCTTTGTAGCGCAGCCTATTATCAAGGTAAAACAATACCGCAATTTATTCTTTATTCCTTTATTAACATTATTTACCTTAGCTAACTTAGAAATGCACTTAGCTATTTATTACCCTAACAGTGTTAGCGTTACAATTTCGGGTTACAGTAGCGTAATGTTAATCATCTTTTTGATGTCAGTAATGGCGGGGCGTGTTTTACCTATGTTTACCGCTAATGGTACAGGCACCCAAAAAGTAATGCCGATTAAATCATTAGAAATTGTTACTAATGGAAGTTTAGCATTAGCGATGTTTTCTTTAGTATTACAGCCGTTAATTGGTTTTAATAAAACCGTTTTTGCCATTATTTTAATTATTGCCGCTATTGCTCAAGCAATGCGCTGGTTTAGATTACGCCCATGGATAACACTTGGCGTACCTTTATTATGGTCATTTCATTTTGCTATTTTATTTGTTTGGTTTGGTTTGCTTATATTAGGATTGAGTTACTTACAAGTTGAGGTTGCGGTTAATCATGTTTGGCATTTATTAACCATTGGCGGTATTGGTGGTATTATTTTAGCAATGATTTCACGCGTTTCTTTAGGTCATACGGGGCGTTCTTTAGAACCACCTAAAGTGATGAGCCTTGCTTTTTTTATGATCTCATTAGCCGCACTAATTCGCGTTTTCGGGCCATTGTTAGCACCAGAAAAAACATTGATATTTTATGATATTAGTGCTTTTTGTTGGATAATAGCTTTCGGTGCTTTTGTGATAAAATATGGCCCAATGTTATGGTCTGCACGTGCTGATAATCATCCCGGTTAATTACGAATAGACAACAAATACTGAACAAGACTAGGATCAACACATAATGAAAGCCGTTTTTTTAGACAGTAAAACCTTTAGTGCAACAATATCCTTTGAAAAAATTGCCGAACAGTGTGTTGAATTGGTTTGTTATGACTTTACCCTAAACGAAGAAGTTGTAGAGCGCGCTCTAAACGCTGAAATTATTATCACTAATAAAGTTGTGTTAGATAATAAGACATTAACGCAATTAAAAAACTTAAAACTTATTTGCGTTACGGCAACAGGGACTAACAATATTGACTTAGATACAGCTAAACAGCTTGGTATCACAGTAAAAAACGTCAGTAATTATGCAGGTACGGCAATAGCGCAATATGTATTTTCTCAATTATTTGAATATTATCAGCGCATTGTTAGTCACAATAACGATGTAAAACAAGGCTTATGGGTACAAAACTCAAGTAAACAACAAAGCTTTTGTTTTCATGGTAATACCATTACTGAACTTGCTGGCAAAACCTTAGGGGTTATTGGTTACGGTACTTTAGGTAAATCGGTTGCCAAAGTTGCTCAAGCGTTTGAGATGAATGTGCTAATCAGTGAGCATAAAGGGGCAACCGAAATTCGAACCAACAGAATAAGTTTTGAAGAAGTTTTAAAGCAAAGCGATATTATCACTTTACATTGCCCACAAACACCTGAAACTATTCACTTAATTGACACGCACGCATTATCATTAATGAAAAAAAATTGCGTGTTAATCAATACCGCAAGAGGCGCTTTAATTGATAATAACGCCTTAATTAATGCACTTGAACATAAACTCATTGACCACGCAATTTTAGATGTGTTAGAGCAAGAGCCGCCTACCGCCAACCATCCGTTACTGGCTTTTCAAGCCGCCACTGTGCCCAATTCACCCTTAACAATTACTGCGCATATTGCTTGGGCAAGCGAGCAAGCTCAACAACGACTAATTGATTGGGTAGGAAAAAATATTTGTAGCTTTAAAAGCTAAATAATCCCCATTAACATAAAAATACTCTTTCTGAACCAAATTAGTATTCATTGAGCATTATAAGATCGTTGTCACTCACAATTATTTCGTATTGTCCAGAACATATAAAATATTGCTAAAAAACCTTTCAAATAACCTTTTTTTAGCCGTTACAATTTTGGCATTTCCTATTAGATTCGGAGAAAAAGGAATATTTTTCCCATAAGAAGTTGTTAACTTTTGAGGTAGAGATACATCCATCATATAACCTTTTTTTCCTGGAACAAGAGACATACTTTTCACTATCCCTTCAAGTTGACCATATTCAACACTAGGATAACTTTCTAGTTCAATATCGACACGTTGACCAAGTTTTATTTTACCTATACCAATTTGATTAAGCAGCATTTTTCCAATTATAGTCTTGTTATTATTTACAATGGTTACAGTTACATCTCCTCGATTTACGTACTGGTTAATACTCCAAAAGTGTGAAAAAGAAACAATTCCATTAGTTGGAGAAATAACAAAATACTTTTGTTTCCAATAAGAGATTTTGCTTGTTAATTCTTTATAATTGTTCATTACAGAGTACTTTAAACTTTGTATTTCCTCTTCTTTTTCAAGTTTAAATACTGCTAATGACTGAGTGATATCTCGCAACTTAATCTCATATAAATCCATTTGGATATATATATCTTTCAATGCAAGTTGTTTATCGAGAAAACTGTTCTCTATGGGCATTATTTCGGAAGCTGATATGAGACCATTTTTAGAAAGTTCTTTTTTTTTCCTAAGAAATGTCGACTCTAACGCCAACTTCTTTTCCCAAGTCAGTTTTTTGCTCAATAGCTGATCCTGTAATTTACGATATTGCTTAGATAATATTTCTGTATTACTAATTCGAGTAGATAATTGTTGAGAGCGAATAAGCATTAATAGTTCATTTAACTTTACAACTAACTGGTTTACAGAGAGTTGCAGTTCTCCCAAATTCACAATATTTAAGTCAAGCTCTTCTAACTTAAGAAATTGCGATGTATCTAAATATTTTCTAAAATTAAATAAGTTCTTTTCTAATCTTTTTAAACTTTTATAGTCCACAGAGCTTTCAATTAACAATAATGGTTGCCCACGACTGACACTTTCATTATTTTTAACATAAAGCTCAATGATTTTACCATCCACTTGGGATACTAACTCTGCTGGCGGCTGGGAAGTGGTTAGCGTTATCTGGCTATAAATCGTATCTGGGTATTGTATGAACCAAGTTAAAAGTAATAAAGCGGTAAAAATAATGAAAATTAGAGAAATCCCACTTTTAATAATCCAAGACGGTTCTCTGCCAACAATCGCATCAACGGGTTGCTCATCAAATAAAGCTAATTCAGGCATACTAATTCCCTAATTCCAGCTGATTTTTCACTAAGTCGTAGTAATAGCCTTTTTTGTTGGTTAGCTGCTTGTGACTTCCTTGTTCAACGATTTTACCTTTGTCTAATACTATGATTTGATCAGCATTTTTAACGGTACTTAATCGATGAGCGATAATAACTACTGTTTTTCCTTTGAAAAAATATTGTAAGTTTTCTTGAATTTTACGTTCATTATTAGCATCAAGTGCAGAAGTGGCTTCATCAAAAAAGAGGAAGTTCGGATTTTTATAAACAGCTCTAGCTATAAGAATTCGTTGAGTTTGCCCTCCGCTTAAACCTACGCCTTCCTGACCAATTTTAGTGTAATACCCTTGATGCATTTGCTCTATTTCATCGTGAATGTTGGCTGTTTTTGCTGCATGAATTGCACGTTCAAAATCTATTTTTTCATTGCCCATTGCTATATTTTTAACAATACTATCATTAAAAATGAAACCATCTTGCATAACAACACCACACTTTGTGCGCCACGCGTCAGGGCAAATAAAGCGAAGATCATGCCCCCCTACGGAAATTTTACCACCTGTCAGCGGATAAAATTTAAGAAGTAATTTCATCAACGTTGTTTTACCACTGCCGCTAGTACCTACAATCGCCGTAGTTTTCTTATAAGGAATAGTAAGATTTAGTTCATCAAGAATATTTTCATCGTCGTGGCGTGAGTATTTGAAACTAGTATTGCTTAATTCAATATCGCCTTGAGGAATAGATTCACTTAAAGCTTCCCCTAATTCTTCCTTTTCTTCCTTCATGTCTTGAACTTCGCCTAATCTTTCCATGCTGATTTTAGCGTCTTGAGCTTGGCGAATGAATTGTAGTAACTGTTCAATCGGAGCGTTCATTTGCCCCAAAATGTAAGTGATTGCCATCATCATACCCAATGTCAATTCACCAGCGATAACCTGTTGAGCAGCAATAAAAGTAATGAATATATTTTTACCTTCGTTAAGAAATAAAGTACCTGCTTGTTGGTATTGTTCTACCGCAAGTGATTTCAATCTTACATTAAACAGTTTTCCTTGAATTGATTCCCACGCCCAACGCTGACTAGCTTCGGCTTGATTCATTTTAATTTCAGGCATCCCAAAAACCAGCTGAACTATAGAGTTTTGATTCGCTGTCATATGTGAAAATTGCTGGTAATCTAATACTTTTCTGCGATTTAAAAAGAAAGTTACCCATACAACTGAAGCTAAACTACCACATAAAAAAATGGCAAAAATTAATCCGCTATAAACTGCCATAATTATGCTGAACACTAATAAATTCAACATAGAAAAAATAATGCTAATAGAGTGCGAAGTAAGGAACTCTTCAATTTTATTATGATCAGCTACTCGCTGTAATATGTCACCTAGATTTCGGCTGTTAAAGTAAGACAAGGGAAGTCGCATGAGTTTCATTAAGAACTCAGAGATCACCGCGATATTGATTCGAGCGCCCATGTGCACCAGAATCCAGCCACGGATAAATTCGGTAGAAATACGACTAATAAACAAGACTACTTGTGCAATTAATATGGCATAGACAAAATTGATATCTCGATTGCCGATACCATGGTCAACCAAAGCTTGGGTCAAAAAGGGGAAAATTAAATTTAATAAGGAACCAATTAGCGCGCCTAAACCTAATTGACCAAGGAGTTTTTTAAAACGAAATAAATGTTTGAGTAGGCGTTTGATGCCATTTTTTGATGCTTTTTGTTCGTTATCTTGTTGAAAAAATTTCTCTGTTGGCTCCAAAAAAAGTGCAATGCCATCGTCGCCACCTAATGCCCAAAATTCTTGGAATTGCTGAACACTGAATACAACCTTTCCAGCACCAGGATCTGCTATATATATTTTATTTTTGCGAATTTTATAGACAACAACATAATGATCGCCTTTCCAATGCACAAGGCAGGGTAATTGCGCTTCCTTAACAAATAACTCAGTTGTTAATCTTACCGGAAATGTTTTGAAGCCTAGCTCTTCGGCTGCACGATTAATTCCAAGTAAGGTAACTCCTTGTTGGCCTTTATCACAGAGTTGGCGAAGATTATTAATGCTAAATTTTTTACCATAGTGCTGACTTATCATTTTTAGACAGGTAGCCCCACAATCCATAACATCAAGTTGGCGAATTAGTTTCATTATATTATTTTTTTCTAAGTCTGTTCAGCTAAATCTTTTGAATAAGCTCTTTCAGGGGAGTCTCCATATTCCAATGCCATTTCATTTTGAAAATTGTCATCTTCCTGTAATTTTTTTGCGAAGTATTTTTCATCTCCATCCCATTGAAATTCTGGGTCTCTTGACTCAATAAAATCGCAAAATATATGTAGCATTGGGAACCTATCTCCGCTAAGCTCTTTCCAAAGAAACTGTCCTGCGTTGTTGATTTCTAAAAAAATATAATTTGAATTCTTATCAACAATAAAATCAATACAACCATAGACAAGATTAAGATTCTTAGTTAAGTCTAAACATTGCTTTTTGACAACGTCAGGGATTTTAATCCTTTCAATATGCAAATTATCTGTTGTATTTATGACCCGCCAGTCAACTGATTGGCTAGACTCCTTAGTGAGCTTTGCTGCAATAACAGTAGCGCCCATAATGGTTACCCGAACTTCATAATCTCGTTCAACACATTCTTGATAAATAAGAGGGCATAGCTTTACTGAGTCAAAATTATTCTTTATATCGTCAACGGAAATTAAGGTTGTTGGAAAATAATGATGATTCCCCTCTTCTTGCCAAGTCATGTTTGAAAAGGGTTTGGTAATAACTTTTCCTCTACATTTTTCAATAAATTGAATTATGTCATTGGGATTATTACTGATTATCGTTTCAGGTAAAGTTAAACCAACTTTTTTTGCGGTTTTAAGTTGCACTGGCTTTAGACCTGATTTTGCATAGGATTCTAAAGGGTTGACCCAAAATGTCTTGCCAGTATAGAAATAATTACATGAACGGATGAATGTGTCAGATTCTCGTGTTACATATTCATGATCTAATTCAGAAAGATCTTCCGCTAGTGATGTTACACTTTCGCTAAGAAAAATAACAACATCATGCGAATTTACAAACCCATTATTTTGTTCATTTTCTTTGCTGTGTTTTACGCTTCCATCATTAACAAAAATCGTACTTAATTTTTTTGCCGGAAACGAAGACTGACTGTCAATAACAACAAGATGCCCTCTTGCGATTAACGCTTTCTTCATCAGGAATGCGTGTAAATTCATGTCACTGGCTTTTATCAAAATATTCATTTGGCTGTTAACTCAATAGTTTTTCTAAAGTAATGCCATACAAATAAATATTGCATGGCATCATACCGCCTAACCTAGGCTAGGTGTTCGGCTTTTCTTTCCACAGGATCAAGTTCAGGACCCGAAAGCTTAAAAGTATCACCCCCATTAATTCGCTGCATTTCTTGATCAGTTAACGCTACTTTGGTTGCTACTTTACGAGCAAATACACGTTTCTTATTTTCAGTTTTATTCATTGTAATATTTCCTATTTTATTAATATTGTTTAGTTTATATCGAAAAACTTTCTAATCTAATTCATCGATAGGCGATGAAGTTGACAAAACAATCAATGTCGTTCGATGTTACTATCATTTCAACATTGCGGAAACGCTGTTCTTATTTTATCGCCAATATTTCTCACTTCTCCGCCAAAACTTCTAACCACATGAAATTTAATGGAAATTTCATTGACACAACACCGTTTTACGCTGAATAATAAATATTTTCAAACAACGCTTGGCAGTATTATGTCTGTTGTTGTCAGGGGAGTGATAATAGTAAACTCTACAGTTGATATACTACTTTCGTAATTTACAGAGTGAAGTTGTTATCTTCGCTTGTATACCCTGTTAGGCGGAAATACAGGAAGTTAATTTATATCAGATTCAGCTTACCCTTAATAAGCAGTAACTGTTATTTACCTGGTATTTCCGCCACTTTCATTTTTCTAGAACAATTTATTTGTCTAATTAAAAAAATCATTAGTATGGTATAGCAGCCACAATAATATCGTTTTGGCAGTATAGTGAGATATTTTGGCAGTATAGTGAGATATTTTGGCAGTATTTTTGTAAAAAAAATGTTAATTATGGTTATTGTACTCTAGAATATATTGCTGCTCAATTTTTAAGGGGAATTGATATGCTACTCAAAATACGGTCAACAGTATTACATTATTGTTGTGCCCTAAATTGTGTCAAATGCCTATCATATTTTTCATTAAAATTTTGTTCTTACTATATAACATAGCGAGTTTTTGCTTAATGCAAAACTTCAATTTAGTATTTTATAAAATAGTCATTTATGCCTATTACAATAAAAATAAGGAAATATAATGAAATCGTTAAAATTTATAACTCTTGGGCTTAGTATGGCTATCGTACTTGGCTATTCAGCCCCTAGTAATGCCGCAAAAATAATTTTGTATTCATGGAGTGAAGTTAGTGCTTTTTGTGGTGATGGAAAATATAAGTGCAAATCCATTGTCGAAACCCGAGATAATGGGGAAGAGTTTTGGGTTATTTATGATGAAGTTAATCCTAACTGTGAATCAAGTGCAATAAATGTAAGAAGTTTAACAAGCACAACAAACAGTCAATGTCCTCCTCCAGGAAGGGGTGATTAACCCTACTTGATTGTTTAATGGGATGATTTAAATCCTAATTTTCATGATTTATGATGTAGTTGGAAAGGAAAATACAATTACACCATAATCGTTTTATCTGTTACAATTAACCATGTTAATTATTTGTAAACTTGGTGTTTGACTTGATCAAAATAATGATTGTTTGGCTTCTTTTTTCAACACAATGCTTCGCATACGCTCTTCCTGTAAATCTTTTAGAAGTATCAAAGCTTAATCTACGATTTAACAAACCATCACTTAATGACAAGCTGTCCCATGTAGTTATTAAAGATATTACTCAAGATAAAAAAGGTTATATTTGGATCGCAACCAATGATGGTTTGAATCGCTATGATGGGTTTGAAAATACCATCTACCGACCATCAAAGTCGCTCAGTCAATCGTTAAGCCATTTTTCAATCAATTGTTTATTTGTAGACAACAAGGGAGTTCTTTGGGTTGGCACCAAAGGAGGGCTAAATCGATATAATGCTAAATTTGACAAATTTGAAGCTTATGATTTTGCCGCTAAAAACGATATTGAATTATCTAGTTCCAATATCACAAAAATTTTCGAAGACTCTTATCAACGTTTATGGGTGGGCACACAAAAAGGAAAGGTTTACCGCATAGCTAAAAACAGAGTTAATTATGAGTTAATTAATATAAATAATTCCTCACAGGTTTCTCCTTTTAAAATCAATGATATTTTTGAGAGCAATAGAATCAATATTTATATTGCCACTGAAATAGGGCTTTTATCCTATGATAATGAATCAAATTCATTGGTTATTGTTGATGTTAAAGTTAGCAATAAAAAAATAAACATTCATAACAATACAACAAAAATATATAAGTCTTCAAACGGTAGTATTTTACTTGGTACAACAATGGGACTTTATATTTCGAACAATGTTCTAGGATATTATTCTCCTCTACTACCTAAATTATTCAGTAAGAAAATTATTACTGCAATACATCAGTATGACAAAGATTATATATTAGTTGGTACAAGAGCCTCGGGATTGTTTTTGCTCAACCTTAATACATTGAAAGTCAAACAATTCGAAAACTCTAATTCAGAAAAATTTGGCTTAATTGATAATCAAATTTATACAATTTTTCGCTCACGAGATGGACTTTTTTGGATTGGTACTAATTTAGGTATTAATACTGTTAACACTAAACAGCAGCTTTTCGGGCATCTAAATTCTACCAATATTGGTTCAACTTGCTTATTGGGAGATACTGTTTATGCGATGTTAGTCGATTCTAATAAAAATCTTTGGCTTGGTGCATTTGGTCAGGGCTTAAGTAAAATTAACCTTATTACAGGGAAATGTGAAACCTTTACTAAATTAAAAGCAAGCTCAAAGATAAATGAGTTTAAGAACGTCGTCTCAATATTTGAAGACGAAACTGGTGATATTTGGATCGGGACTTTTGATGATGGGATTTTAAAGTACGTACCAGGTACTGATAAATTTCAATACTTTTCCGCTAATAAACAATCACAAAACACTATAAGCTCCAACACCATAAGCTCCAACGCGATAAGTTCAATCAAAGGTGATATGAATGGAAATGTTTGGATTGCTACTTATGGTGGAGGGCTGAACAAATACAATAGTTTAACTCATAAGTTCACTAATTATATACCAAGGCTGAAATCAACAAATAGCGAAGTAAAAATTGTAAATGATGTATTGATGCTACAAAATGGCAAGTTATTACTTGCAACACAAAACTATGGGCTTTTACGTTTTGATAGTGAGAAAAATGAATTAACCAAATACCTAATGGAAAAAATTCAAGTAGGAAAAATACCTCCCACTTTACTTTCTCTAGATAACGATCCTGATGGGAGCATTTGGGTAGGTACTAGAGGATATGGAGCTTTTCAGATTGATCTTAAAACAGAAAGTGTCCAACGAATATCGACAGAAGATGGCCTTTTAAGCAATGTAGTTATGCGAGTGCAGGTAGATTTAGAAGGTAATAAATGGTTATATACAGATCATGGATTAACAAAAATTTCTGCAAAATCACAAGATCTTTATACCTACATTGAAGCCGATGGTTTGCAATCAAACCAATTTACAACAACCGGTTTTTTCGAATCTAGTGACAATATACTTTGGACTGGCGGGATTAATGGAATAAATAGAATAGAACTTGATAAACTATCGATGCGAAAGCTTGATAATTCACCTGTTATAACTACTTTTGAACTTCATTATAAGCCTGTTGAAATTAGCTCTATTGAGGTTAACTCACCATTAACGCAGAATATAAATCAAACAAATGAAATTAAACTCGGCTTTGAGCAAAATGTATTTGCTTTTGGTTTTTCAAGCTTAGAATTTAAAAACGCTCAACGGGTTAAATATGCTTTTAAATTGGAAGGATATGATAATTGGAATTACGTTGGCGCGAGTAAACATTTCGCTAATTATACAAATATAGCTCCAGGAGAATACGTTTTCAGGGTAAAATCTACCTTGGGATATAACTGGGATGGTAAAGAAACATCAATAAAAATCACCATAACACCTCCTTGGTGGCAAACAAAGATTATGTATGCTCTCTATCTAATATTATTTTTATTAGTAATATATTCAACAATATATTACCGAACTAGAGTGTTAACTAAACGCTCATTGTTACTTGAACAATCAGTACAGAAACGAACTGAAGAGCTGGCTTCAGAAAAACAAAAAGTTGAACAACTACTTTCTCGTAAAAATGAGGAATTTGCAAATGTATCTCATGAATTTAGAACGCCGTTAACACTCATTTTAGGTCCCCTAGCGCAGGTATTAAAAACCAATCAGAACCAACAAGAACTCAATCGACTTAATATTGTGCAAAGAAATGGCTATCGATTACTACGTATGGTGGATCAATTACTTAATATAGAAACTTTTCGTATAAAGTCTATTACCCAAAAATCCCCTCAGGCTGCTGGAAGAATTATCACTTTCCTAACTGAAGCATTTTCTGATCTGGCGAGAGAGAAAAATATTAATCTTAAAGCTCAGCATATCGTTAATATAAATTTTGAATTTACTCCCGATGCGCTAGAGAAAATAATACTAAATTTACTGTCAAATGCCATTAAATACACAAAGTCTGGCGGTACGATCACTGTGAATTCATACCGCAGCCCAGAAAATGAATTAAAAATAGAAGTTATTGACACTGGTATTGGTATACCTGTCGATAAACTTGACTCTATTTTCGAGCGTTATCATCGAGTACTTAATGAAAGCAGTGAACAAGTAACTGGTGCTGGGATAGGTTTATCGTTGGTAAAAAGTTTAGTGGAGGCTCATCAGGGAAGGATTGAGGTAGAAAGTAAGTTGGGAGAAGGGAGCTCTATCACGCTATTTTTACCTATTATCAATGAAGTTTGTGATGATAAGGTTAATACTTATAACAATGATGAGATCATTGCTATGGAAATAATGAGCCTTACAAGTCAATCGTTAGACAGCCCTCAAGAGACTATCAATGCAAGTTCTAAAAATGAAACTAACAAGCCTATAATTCTTGTTATCGAAGATAACGAAGATATGTGCAATTATATTGTCACAAGTATTAGTGATGAATATAAAACTATCACGGCAAAAAATGGTAAAGAAGGAGTTAAAATTGCTATTACAGAAGTTCCTGATTTAATCATAAGTGATGTAATGATGCCGATAATGGATGGCTACCAGAGTACTAAAGAATTAAGACAGAACAATATTACTAGTCACATTCCTATTATCCTACTCACCGCACGTAATGACCGAGAAAGTCGATTGAAAGGATGGTTTGAGAAGGCTGATGAGTATATTACAAAACCTTTTGATGTTGATGAATTAAAAGTTCGTTTGAAAAACCTGTTAGACATTAGAAATATTCTCAAGAAACGTTTTGGTGAAACGGCTTTTCAAACTAGAGATATTCTATTTAAAGGGCAGTCAACAAAAGATAATTCATCAGGCGTTGCAGAAAACAAAAATAGAATGCAGCAAGAATTTGTTACTCAGTTAAATGAAGTACTTGAAACTTTACACGCAGAGTCATCAAGCTCCCCAGCAATTATTGCTTCAGCCGTTGCCATGAGTGAAAGACAATTTTATCGCAAGTTAAAAAGCATTCTCGATATGACACCAGCAGAATACTTAAAGCGATTTCGTTTGGAAAAAGCCAAACGGTTACTTGCAGAAGGGAAAAGCGTTAATTACACAGCTTTTGAAGTTGGTTTTTCTTCTCAGAGCTATTTTGGACAATGCTTTAAAGCTCAATTTGGCTGCACGCCCTCGGAGTATAGGTAAAACTACAGGAGTCATCTCGATGGTTTGGTGATAATTAACCTTCTCGACATCATTCAATGTCATATAATGAGTTACAGGATCCAAAAAATCTAATAGCACAAAATTAGGTTAACCAACATTCGCTAATTTTAGTGGTTCTTTTTTAAATATCCACTGATCAATCAATTCAAGCATTTGTTCTGTATGATCACTTATCTCTCCAATAGCATTTACTTGCTCAAGTGTTCTAACAAGCTCATCGGCTTTATTTGAAGAAATTTGCTCTAAATACTGTAATTCTTCTCTAAAAAATTTATTGTTCACCCGATGGGGTTTAGACAGTTGTATTCGTAAAATACTAGGCTCACCTAACAAACGAATTTTATTAACAACTTCTTCTAATTTTCCATTTTTTTGTAACTGATTAATATCATTAAACCAAAATGCTTGTTTGTTTTTATTTTTAGGGTTGCGAGGTAATATCAGTAAATAAAAACTGTCTATTGGTTTATGTTTATCCGATTGATTTATTACCGATAAACAATAATTTTTAAATTTTTCTTGTTGCACTAAATTAACTAATGTTTCCTCCGAATTAATATCATTAAACACTAAACTTTTAATTGTACTATTTTTCGATATTGCCAAAGAATTAATAAAATACTTTTGTTTATCTTGATGAATAAAAAAGGGAATTGATGAATGATTTTTTGCATAAATATTTCGTAATGCTTTTTCAAAACCGTAGGTCTGATTTTCTTCAAAGCCAGAAGGTGTCAAAGTATCCATATTTTGGTAAATATAAGCACGAAGCATCCAACTTGCCGCATGAATAGACTCATTTGAACTAATAATAGTTAAATGTAAGCTTTGAGGATCTCTACCAGCGATTACTTGATATTTTTGCTTTGACAAGGTTACGGTTCTGCCTTTATAAGGCATCGCTATGGTCAGTTCAACTTCTTCACCAGCATGGTATGAAAGCGACTTGCCTAACTTGATAGATAATCCTCGCGTAGAAATATTTTCAGTAAAACCATTAACACTACAAGGTTGATGACCACAACGAGTTATTGTGACGGGTATTTCAACATCAAATCTATCTTCACCCCGTAAATCATCTGTTTTTACCGTTACAACTTCCATTGGCGATTTACGTTCTAATTCCGGTAATATATAACTCATCGGGCATTTAAGGGGGGTATCTGTAGAGTGTAATTTATCTTTAATATTTAAAAGCTTAGGCAACCCTAAAACATTATTGATTGCTGTCACATCTGACAGCAATGCTAAGTAGTTACTCACTTTTAACTTAGCTGAAACTTTTTGCCCTAAAGCACGATTAAACATTGCAATCTCAGGGCTAACATAACTAGGCACAGCAGAAGGATTCAAAGCATCAGATATGGCATCTATTTGTTTAAAACTAAAACGAATGTAACGATAATCACCATTTAATATATGCTTTTTTAAATAGCTTTGCGCTGCAATATCGTCTACTAATTGTTGTTGCCATAAAATGATAAATTGGGTTTTATCGACACCATTTTCTTGATAACGATGGCGTAAAACATAAGCATACTGGTCAAAGTTATGATTATTATCTAAAGCACTTTGCAAGGAGGCATTGCAAAATAATCTCGCTAAAGGATCATTATTTTCTGCTGTTGTGAAAAAATCCCATAAGGCTTGATTATTTTGTGTTTGTAATCCTGCGGTTGGTCGCCACCCTGTTTTATAAGGTGCGCATAGCATGGCAATATCTTGAGTATTATTTAATACAAACTGTTCATGGCTTTTGGCAAAAACCGAATCAACTAATGGCTGTATTTGATTCGCTAATAAGCTACTAGCCGTTTGATTAATACTATTTAGCAAGGAAGTTAAATAACCAACCATTTTAACGTTAGATTTTGTATTTAACTTTAAACGATAATGCATAAAAGCGTTTTTTTGCACAGCTTTGAAATCTTCAATATTGTATTTCAACACGATATCTTGATGAAAATTTAATTGCTGATCGTGATCATAAAACCATAAATAAATCACTTTAGACTGATTATCAATCGTTTCTAAGGGGGCTTTAATAACACAGTTCTGCGGATTTAAATCAAGTAAAGTAACACTATGGCCTATTTTTTCTTTACTTTCAGTAGACATACCGATGGGATCATAAGTAAACACTTTACAGCTTGAGGAAGTTCTAAGTTGCTTATCATTACAAATATTTTCGTTGATCAAACTAAATCGCTTGATTGAACTATTGATTATTTGATTATTTGGTTGATGAACTCTTTGCTCATTAACTAGTTTAAGATGCCTTTGCTTAGCATGTTTGTTTATTTCATTAAAAATATTCATTGTAAACAAACCGTTATTTTTTTCGACACTTTCTAAAAATAAAGTTTTTGATATTTCATCTAAATAATGACAAAGGTTTTGATACTGTAGAGGTTCACATTGCGTAAAATAATTACGTAAATCTATCACGTAAGGACATGGTTTTGATAAACGTTTTATTTCTACTTTAATCAAGAAGCGAGTTGAAGGTTTTGCCGCTGGTGTTAATTTTTCAATTAAGGTACCTAACTTGGGGTGCATTGCGTACGAAGCCAAACTTAAAATAATTGTTTTAAATGGCATTAATTCTTTACTGAGTTGTTCAGGCATTACTACTATCTACTACTTTTAAACGTTTAATTAATACAACTAAAACTAAACTTTTATACGACTACCAATAATTCCTCATCCTTAAAGTATAAATTACAATTTAACTGAAAAATAAATATTTTCTATAAAATCATTAAGTTAATTAAACATAACATTAAATAGGAAAAAATCATTCAAACACGGCGCTATTTGTAACATAAATTAAACAATTTACCAAGTATATTGTTACAATTTTTGAACAAATATTAGACAAAAAATAGACAAGTATAAGAATAATTCTTCATAAAACCGTCTAGCTTATGCATAGTAAAACCTCCTAAAATTAAAAATAAGTATCTTTAATTTTGCCGTAATGAAAATATCCCCACTGGCCAACGCGTCGAAGAGGTGCGAGCGGAAACTTGGGTAATGCTTTTTGGTAAAGCGGCAAGCTAGGCGAGGTGGTACCAGCAACTTTTTCAGCTAAGCGTTTACCTGCTTGCACTGAAAATGACACACCACTACCACAATAGCCCATGCTATAAAACACATTGCTTTTATTAGAGTTTTCATCTGACTGATAAATATGGGGTAAATCATCTAGCGCCATGCAAATCCAACCTGACCAAGCATGATCATATTTGATATTAGCCAGAGGTGGAAAACTTGTTTTTAAAACCGCTAATAAACGCTGCGCATAATAAGGATCATCAGCTGCTTTCCCCGTAATTGCCCCGCGACCGCCAAATAAAATGCGATTATCAGGCAACTTACGATAATAATATTTAAGTGCACGAGTATCCATTACCACATTTGAAGTTAAAAAATTACAGGCGGCTATTTGTTCATCTGTTAATGGCTGAGTTACAATAATTTGAGATAACACGGGTAATGTTCGGTTTATTACCAACGAATGAAAACCTTTAGGTGTATATCCATTGGTAGCAATCACCACTTTTTTCGCTTTAACAAGTCCGTTTGGCGTATGTAATACTTGAATTGCCGATGCTGAGCCGCTGTTTTCTTCATACCAGTTATTTACCGGTGAAGCGGTATGAATTTTGGCACCCGCATTACGGGCTAATTGCTGGTAGCCCCAAGCCAACTTTAACGGATTAATGCCAAAGCCATCTTGATAACGAATAGCACCATATGCATTGTGATCGTCCATATACTGCTCACGAACTTCCTGTTGCGATAATATTTCGACATCATAACCAAACATTTTTTGTTGTAACTTGGCAAGATCAATTAATTCTTTGAGCATTTTAGGCTTATGCGCCACTTTAATATAACCCGCAGCTTGAGCTTGGCAATCAATGCCCTGCTCTGCGGCTTGGCTAATTAATGATTTCACGGTATCGACGCCTGCACACATTTCACCATAAATGCCACGCATGACTTCTTCGCCCCATTGTTTTTGCATAGCAGAATATGATTTACGTCCTGAAGACTTTAAAATAAAACCCGCATTACGCCCACTACAACCCCATGCCGTTTTATTGGCTTCAAGCACATGTGCTTTAATACCGTGTTCAGTGGCTAAATGTAAGGCACACGATAGTCCCGTATAACCAGCGCCAATAATGGCAACATCAACATCGATATCTTTCGTTATTGCGCCATCATCAACGGGTGCATCACCAGAAACGTTAGCCCAATAACTGTTCGGATAAGGCTCAGCACAGCCTGGGGTTTTATCGTGTAAGGGATCGTACATTGTTAATAGCCTTTTCTTTTAACTTAACGTTAAAACTTGCTCTCAAGTTTTAACGTTAAGTTTTTTATGCTTTTGTTATTGATTTAGTAGTGGCAAACTATGCCTGTAAAGTCCTCATAAAGTAAATAGTAATTTAACGTGTGTGATAACAAAAATGATTAAAGCGAATACCGCCATAAAACTCAGCAAAAATGACATAACCTATCATCCATTAACTCCCCAAGATTTTGTATCATTAATTCGCTTAGCAAATGCAGTGCATGGTGACGGTTATCTCGATCTGCCATCATTAACTACGTGGTATCAAAAAGGTTTATCGCATCATCAAAATGCCAGTTTTGTTGCTTATCATCAACATAAATTAGTCGGTTTCCGAATAACTTTTACACCTGATAATTGGCAAATAGATCAATGGGTAACCCCAAAATTATGGCGCGTCGCTAGCGATAAGGTCTGCTATTTTAAATGCAATACTATTGATGAAAATTATCGCGGTTTAGGTCTTGGCAGAAAGCTATTAGAATTATCTATTGATATTGCGAAACAACAAGGCGCTGTTGCAGGCGTAAGTCATTTATGGAAACAAAGCCCAAATAATAGTGCCGTGAGTTATTTTACGAAATGTGGTGGTGAATTAGTAAAGTCGCATCCTGACAAATGGAATGAAGAAAGTAAAAAAGGCTACGATTGTATTTTATGTGGTTTAGATTGCCACTGTGAAGCCGCTGAAATGATTATTTATTTCACGTAATAAAGCCGATAGTTTATACGCTCTATTAAGTTAAACCAAGGCTAATCAATTGGTTAATGAGCTATTTTTATTATTTACCTAACAAAAAAGACCTTTAACTTATCGACAGAGTGTTAAATTGTACGGGAGTGTATAAAAACAATTGCCCGCCTTTATTCTTCGGCAAACTATGTACGCTTCGACTATATAATCACAAAACCAGGCTATCTCTATATAAGTCGCTGTAATATAGGAAATCATCACTTATTGTGAATATTTAGTTGACTGAATGCCTCAGGACGTGGATCTGCCCGTGATTTCAATTTCGGGACGTTAACTATTGCCACACAGCTGACCTTAGGCCTCGACACCATTTAGCTTATTTGGATTTGTTTTTGTATCTGTAACGTCTTACTGAGCGGCGCATTAAATGTGTCCGCTTGAGCTGCTTGTTGTGTGGTGATTTTCAATTTCCATCCGGAACTTAAGTCGATTCGATGCTATCAATTTCAGGGCATAAATGGTCTGCTACTCCATGCAGCAACACTATAAGTCTAGGTTGGTCGACACGTGCCATTGCCATTTCTATATCACCATGACCATACCCAGAGCGGTATTTGTCTGCTTCTTTATGTAGATCAGTGGCGGTTCTTGATCGAATATCAAAACTAGGAGCATCTTCCTTAGAAAGATATGTATCGATATCAGTAAATAGCTTCTCATCTGACAACTCAAGAATGAGATTTAAGCATGCTAAGCCACAACAAGCTATTTCTAAGGTTGCCCAACCAGTCTGATATTTACCTACCTTACATGTCCAGCTAAGAAGCAGGTCTCGAATTTCTAACGCCTCCGTATTACAACCACGTTTATGTGCATCTACTGTGGACTCGAATATGTTATCTGCGATACGGTACATTTCGATATATTTGACCGTTTCTTCATTATCAGGAATCCATGAAAGCACATTAATCAACCAACATGCAGATCTTCTTAGTTTGTCTCTATGATGATCATCACAAGCATCTGCACAAGAAACTGCGAGGAGTAATTTCGTGATATTTACTATCCAGTGGATCAAATCGAACGTGAGTTTAGATTTTTTATCAATCACGAGCAATAATAATTCTTTTTCAGTTTGATATAGCTCATCCGCCCACTCCGTTATATTACCAATAACTCGTTGTGCTGTTTCATCATTGGATTCCGCTTTTGATATAGCATTTGTTAATTTCGCCAACCATGACATTAATGTATCGTTGCTGGTTCCGGAATAGTAAGGCGCTAAGATCGTACTATGGATGCTCGTTAGTGGTGAATCAGACACCTTGAGGTACATTTGTGCAATCAGCTTTACACCTTCTCGCACATCTTTAATTACATAACGCACTTCCCTTGATTTGTTTTTCAATAATTCGAAAGTGAGACTTGCCAGTTGTTTTACTGCGACTTGACTTACCGACTGGTAGTTTTTATTAGCAATACCAGTACAAGCTATCATTGCTATTTTCTTAGATATTGTAGTTGCGTTTTCAGGCTTGTCGTGCAGAACTATTAGCTGAGCTGCATTTCCGAGCAGTGTTACGCCCTCAATTAATACATCAGCCATATCATGCGGTACAATACTTTCTACAGCACTCGTCAGATAGTTAGATACCAAATGCGCGTGAGAGCGATTTTCATGCTCATCGCCGTATTCTATTGATAGGTATAATTGTGTGAGCTGAAGTAAACTATTTAAATTTTGCTCAATGAATTGTTCATCGTTTCTTGAAATTCCGACTTGCACATTTTGCCGCAAATGCTCAAGCGTATTCATTAGAAAACTGTCAGATGCCAGCGGATTATCGATGACATAATTGTTTGAGAAAAATGTTTTACCTTTTGTTTTAATATATAACGCATTGATCGCAACTATTCCATTAAGTGCAACTCGCGATACCTCGTGGTCCCCTTGTTCTGCATAGCGTCTTGAAAATGTAATGCAATAGGAAATTGCCTGCTCGGCTGGTGCTGTCCAGTATGGATTCAACTGGAAATAGGTAAAACGATCCATGTCGTATTTTCTTCTAATTTCCTCATCGTCTTCTTCGGTTTTAGCGTTTTTCCGAAATATGGGTGTTGTACGTTTAACCGCTTTATCCCATGTTTTGAAATTCTTTTTAGTATCAGCGACCAGCAATCCCAACTGCATAGTAGGGCTAATCAAAGTAAGCGCTCTACGATACGCAAGCACAAATAACAATACAATTAATATCGAACACCAGACTGTTGTAATAGTAGCACCGACCACCCAAGATTTGTCTGGTATTAGTGATAACCCTATGATGATCGCCGCTAAAGAGAATGTCGCCGCAAATGCACCAAGCAGTTTCAAATCTGAGCTGAATTTTCTGAATAAACCATACGGCATACGTTCAACATTAACTTGCATTGCAAACATGATGAGCGAAAATGCAATTGCGGAGGCACCAATCAAAGCGCCACCCAGAGTGAGAAACAGCGCTCTAATCAAGTCGAGCCGACCCAGTTCGGTAAAATATGGTTCGAAATAACTTTGAAGTGCCGGAATAAATACAGCGCTTGTCACTATAAGCACAATTAGAAACAGCAACCCTAACCTTCCGCCATAGTTCAACTTAACATTAAAAAACCAGTTCTTTAGAAAATAGACACGCTGCCAACCCTTAGCATACAAAAGAAGAAGCGACTCCTTTACATTTATCGTAATAGCAATGGATTTGTGCTTTATCTTTTCCCAATGTACTATAGCTTTGACGAACACAATTTGCCGACTCCTCAGTTTGATGGTCTCTTTTGAATCACTTCACGCGGTAGATATCTTCCCAAAGCACTTATATTAGTGCTCATTAAGACACTCAAGAGTTTATTAGACGGACAAATGATTTTTTCTACTGGTCATTAATCGTTTGAATTTTTTATAATTAAAATAAAAACTACCTTTTTATTACCCGTGTATCAAGCAATTATTAATTTCCTTTAATGATATTTGAAGAATGCATGTTTTTATCACGTTTTCTCTGGTGAAAGCGTGCAAAAAAGCATTAGAAAATATATGGAAAAAAACTTGAAGTTAACGTCAGCAATGCGCACTAAGGAGTCTTTACCATGCGTATTGTGGAATAATAAACTAAAAATATCATCAGAAATTACAGTAACTTCTCCGCCATATTCTTTGTTTTTTTGTAGATCAATAAAATCAAGGGATCATAACATTTGATCACTGAATTATTTTCCTGAGATATTTTGTGGAGATTCGTCATAAACAGCCACCTTGAATACGTCTGAAATATGTTAAAACATTCTGTTAGAATAGTAAGCTATTGATTAATGAACCCCGAGCCAGCATGTCAGAATTTAAAGCATTTTCACTTTTAGAGTCAATTATTGACCGCGTTAGTCTTAAAGGCTATAAACAGCCGACACCGATTCAAAAAGAATGTATCCCCGCGCTTATCAATGGCAATGATCTTCTGGGTATAGCGCAAACGGGAACCGGAAAAACAGCGGCCTTTTCATTGCCTATTATTAATAAATTTGGCCGAGATAAAATTGACCGAGCTAAAATTGATAGTAAAGCTAAGAGCACGCGCTCGCTCATACTAACGCCCACACGAGAGCTTGCCTCGCAAATAATGCAAAACATTGATGACTACGCTGAAGGTTTAGGGCTTAAAACTAAGGTTGTTTATGGTGGTGTAGGAAGGCAAGCGCAAGTTGACGCGATTGCACTCGGACTTGATATTTTAGTGGCTACTCCTGGCCGGTTATTAGATTTAATTGAAACGGGCGATATAAATTTTGAGGCGTTAGAAGTATTTGTATTAGATGAAGCCGATACCATGCTTGATATGGGGTTTTTTAACGATGTTCAAAGCATCATATCTAAACTACCAAAGAAGCGACAAACACTATTGTTTTCAGCAACTATGCCCGCTGAAATAGAGATACTTGCACAAGCGATATTAACGAATCCAACAAAAGTTCAAATTGCGGCTGAAACGGTTACTATCGACTTGGTTAATCAAAGCGTATACCACCTTGATAAATCGAATAAAGTACCTTTGCTATTTAATATCTTAGAAAAACCTAAATACGAAAAAGTGCTTATCTTTTGTAAAACAAAGTATGGCGCAGACATCATTGTTAAGGCACTAGAAAAAGCATCAATCACTGCGGCTAGCCTTCACAGCGGTAAAACACAAGCCGTTAGGGAAGAAGCATTACAAGCCTTTAAAGAGTCCACTTTAAGAGTATTAGTGGCAACCGATGTTGCTGCGCGTGGCATTGATGTTGATAACATTACGTTAGTTATTAACTATAATCTTCCTGAAGATCCACGAAACTACATACACCGTATAGGACGCACTGCTCGTGCGGGGAAAAGTGGCATGGCCATTTCTTTTGCTGTAGAAAATGATATCAGGCAATTAACGATTATTGAAAATAGTATAGGGCAAGCCATTCCTGTTGTTACGCAGCAGCCTTTCCATAAAGAGTTTTCAAAAGCGCCTATACAAACTAAGAAAAAGAAACAAGTAAGTAAAACAAGTAAAAAAACAAATAGAACAGCTAGAACAAGAACGAAGAGAAAATAAATTAAACTGTACTTTATCGATTCTATTCAACAACAGTAACAGCAACAAAAATGCCTATTCATTTTTATGAATAGGCATTTTAATAAGTAGACACTTTAATGAATAGCCATAGTTTGACTTAATAGCTCGGCGTTTACGTTGACTTTATGCTTTATCAAAAAATCAAAAACTAATTAATTAGTCGCTAATAAATATTCACGAAGTTGAGCAAAGTCAGCGGCCATATTCAGCGACAAAATAGTTTCAGACGCACAATCGGCTAACTCTTTTGGTAAGCCAATAGGTTGGCCTAAAATACTTTCAACCACATCTTTAAATTTCGCTGGATGCGCGGTACCTAAAAACACGCCAAATTCTCCTGCGTTTAAACTGTGTTTTAAGGCGCTATAAGCAACCGCCGCGTGTGGTTCGCTGATATACCCTAATTTAGCGATTTGACGTACCATCATTTGGGTTTCTTCTTCATCTACTGAACTTGAGCTAACGCTGTCTTTACCGACAATACCAGAAGTAATCATATGTTCTACACGAGGCCAGTTATTAGGTTTACTTACATCCATCGCGTTTGAAATAGTCGCAATAGTGTCGTTTGGTAACCATTCACCTGTTGCTAAATAACGAGGCACAGTGTCATTAACATTGGTTGCCGCTATAAAGCGTTTGATCGGTAAACCCATTGCTTTCGCAATTAAACCTGCGGTTAAATTGCCAAAATTACCACTGGGTATTGAAAAGACAATTTCAGGTAACGGATTATCACCATTTTGACGGTTAAGTTGCGCAACCGCTTCAAAGTAATAACAAACCTGAGCAAGTAAGCGACTGATATTAATAGAATTTGCCGAGTTCAAGCCTATAGTTTTCGCCAATGCTTTATCGTCAAATGCATCTTTAACTAACGTCTGACAATCATCAAAGCTCCCCTCTATGGCAATGGTAGAAATATTGCCGCCAAGCGTAGTAAACATTTTTTCTTGCAGTAAACTTATTTTTCCTTTCGGGTATAAAATTACGACACGAATATTATCTAAGCCATGAAAAGCATGAGCAACAGCTGCACCGGTATCACCTGATGTAGCGGTTAATATTGTGATTTTTTCGTTTTGATCAGACGATTTTTTAATAAAATATTGTAAACATTGCGCCATAAAACGCGCACCAAAATCTTTAAACGCTAATGTAGGCCCATGAAAAAGCTCTAAAATAGCACTGTTTTCACTAATTGGTTGAATTTGAGCGGGAAAATTAAACGCGTTAGTGATGATCTGCGTTAATTCATCTTCTGATAAACACTCCTGCACGAATGGATAAAGCACTTTAACACTGCGCTCGACCATAGGTAGCGATAACAAAGCGGATAAATTCTCTAGTTGCGGTAAATTCTCAGGAAAAAACAAACCCTGATTTTTTCCTAACCCTTGTCGAACGGCTTGTTCAAAGCTAACTTGTTCGTCATTTTCTTTTAAATTATAAAATTTCACGTAAACTTTCCTTTAATACTTTAGCCTGAGACTATGCTCAGAAGTGGAGTGCCGTACAAAAAACGACCTCTTTTTATTCGATTATAAAACCATTGAGCCCTGTTGATCTATTTGACAAACATGGACAAAACCATTGTTAACACCCTCAACAGTTTGTAAATAATGTGTTTTCAGCCATTCGGCAAATTGCTCTGCTTGTACCTGTTCTTGACACACACAAAACAGTGTTGGTCCAGAGCCTGAAATACCTACCGCTAACGCACCTTTCGCACTCAAATAATCATGCGCTTGCTGATATTTAGGTAACAATGCTTTGCGATACGGTTCGGCCACAACATCGGTTAATACCGCAAAGGCTTGTTGTTTATCACCATTATGGCAAGCATCAACAAAAGTTGCTAAATTCTGGCCATAAGCGATTAAATCTGCTCGGCTATAATGTTTTGGTAAGACATCGCGTGCTGCTTTGGTTGAGACATTAATCCCCGGATACGCCATAACATAATAGCAATCGTTAAACGATGGCAAGGTTTTACTGATAATTTCACTATCCGTCACCATTAACTGTAAGCCCCCTAAAAAGCACGGCGCGACATTATCATAATGTAAACTGCCGCTAATTTGGGCTTCCATTTGTCCCATCATTTTTAATAAGCTTTTATCAGTAAAGGGAACGGCATTATCACGCTGCGTATAATATTCATTTAACGCATGTAAGGCTGCAACAACCGAACAAGCACTTGAGCCTAAACCACTACCAACCGGCATTTTTTTGTCTAGCGTCAGTTTAACTTTATCAATAACCTTGTTTTGCTTTGCTAATGCTTGATTAAATAACAATAAACACTGCCAGACAATATTTTCTTCTTTGTTACTCGGTAATTTATCCGCAAAACGGCCAACTACCGCCAATTCATCAACGGCTGATGTTCCTAGACTCTTTTCAATAGAGACGACATCACCTAATAACGTTCCATCAACGGGTTTGACCGCCTGCCCTAACACATCAAAACCAACGCTAACATTGCCAATAGAGGCTGGCGCAAAAACAGAAATTTTATTTCGATTCTGATTTTGATTTTCTTTAACAAAAGGTGTCATTAGAGTTGATGCTCCCACGCTAATGTTCTTAAAACATCACCAAAAACGCCAGCGGCGGTAACCGCTGCACCAGCACCATAACCGCGAAGCACAAACGGTAACGGTTGATAATAACGACTATGAATTGCTAGCGCATTTTCGCCCTCTTTAATACTGTAAAGCGGATGAGCGCGATCAACAGCTTCAATGCTAACTTGGCACTTACCATCAACAATAGTACCAATATAACGTAATACTTTACCTTCTGCTGTTGCCGAAGCAACGTGATCACTTACCGTTTTATCAAGCCCTGCTAAATTTTTCATAAAGGTGTCAACATCGCCACTGGCATCAAAGCTATCAGGCAGTACCGATTGTATTTTTATGTCTGATAATTCTAGCCGCATACCAGCTTCACGCGCCATGATCAGTAATTTACGCGCGACATCCATACCCGATAAATCATCACGCGGATCCGGCTCGGTAAAACCATTTTCTTTGGCAATCGCCGTTGCTTCCGATAAGCTCATACCTTCTTCTAATTTACCGAAAATGTACGAAAGCGAACCTGACAAAACGCCTTCAAAACGCATTAATTCATCGCCTGCTTTTATTAAACTTTGCAACGTATCAATAACCGGTAAACCTGCACCTACGGTAGTTTCATATAAAAAACGACGATTAGTACTTTGTGCTGCACTGCGTAATGCTTGATAATATTCCCAAGAGTCAGTATTCGCTTTTTTATTTGGCGTTACAACGTGAAAGCCTTCCTGTAAATAATCGACATAACTCATCGCGAGTTGTTCATTGGATGTGCAATCAACGAGTACAGGATTGATTAAGTGATTATCGCGCACAAACGCTTTTATATTGTCAACATTAACCGCCACAGCATCTTTGCCAAGTGCTGCCTGATAATTTTGTAAATTCAAACCTTCTTGATTAAAAACCATGCCTTGAGAATTAGCGACGCCATACACTTTTAAATCAATATTTTGTTTTTTCAGGCTTACTTGTTGACGGGCAATTTGTGCAATTAATTCGCTACCGACAACACCGCAACCTACTAAAAACACATCAATGGTCGGGCGGTGAGAAAAGAAGTTTTGATGTGATACTTTTAACGCATCAGTACATTTACGTTGTTCAATTACTACCGAGATACTACGCTCGGACGAATCTTGAGCAATAGCAACAATGTTTACTCGAGCTTGCGCTAATGAACTAAAAAATTTAGCCGCAACACCACGTTGATGATGCATACCATCGCCAACTAATGAAATAATTGAAAGATCACTTTTCAGTACTATTGGCTCAAGTAAGCCATTAAGCAATTCTAACTCAAATTCTTCTTCTAAACTTGCTTTGGCTTGCGCTTCATCAGCTGAATAAACACAAAAGCTAATACAGTATTCGCTTGAAGATTGGCTGATCATTACCAGTGAAATATTTTCGCGACTCATCGTTGCAAAAACACGACTGGCCATACCAACCATACCTTTCATGCCCGGGCCAGAAACGTTAACCATCGTTAAATCATCAAGGTTTGAAATCGCTTTTACTTGCTTTTTTTGATCATTTTCAGTGGCAATTAAGGTACCCGCCGCTTGTGGGTTACCGGTATTTTTGATCAAGCAAGGAATATGATATTGCGCTATTGGCCCAATAGTTTTTGGATGTAAAACACTTGCTCCGAAATAAGATAACTCCATTGCCTCTTGATAAGATAAATAATCAAGTAAAGTCGCTTCTGGAATAACGCGCGGATCAGCATTATAAATGCCATCTACATCAGTCCAAATTTCACAACATTCAGCCTGCGCACAAACAGCTAACACGGCTGCTGAATAGTCAGAACCATTACGACCAAGTGTGGTAACTTCACCTCGAGAGTTGACACCGATAAACCCTGGCATAATGGAAATATGCGCTAAATTTTCAGCACAATTATGTTGAAATTTTTCTTTACAAAGCACAATATCTGCAACCGCATTTAGAGAGCTATCGTTAGTATTCAAAAAATCTTCTGGGGAAATATTAGAAACCGCGTGCCCCTTTACTTTAAGCACTGAGGTTAATAGCGCAACACTTAAACGTTCTCCAATACTAATAATAAGTGCACGAATATGTTCAGGACAAAATGAAAGTAGACTAGCCCCTTGTAAATAGCGGTTGAGTTGTTGCTCCCAATGAACCAATGCTTGCTCACAATGATGGCGATCAAAATTATCAATTTCACTAGATAAATCATCAATAATTGTGGTGATTACTTGCTTAAATTGGCTTAATCCTTTCAGGTTAGCCGCTTCATCGCTGTGGTTTTGTGCTAAAGCAACCAAATGATTAGTTACTCCTTGTGGTGCTGAAACCACAATGGCAACAGCCGTTTTTTTGCTAGCTTCTTCAATAATTGCGGCAACCTGAACAAACCGCTCAGCATTTGCTAATGAAGAACCACCAAATTTAAGCACTCGCATTTTTACATCCTCTTGAATTGACTCTATATAATAGGTCTAAAAATAAATCTTTAAAAATAAAAAAGCCCGTGACTTTTTTAGGTCACGGGCTTATAAAAAAATTTTTACACGTTAGCCAGCGACCACCATCCCAATACGGGTGGTAGTGGTGGTAATAATGGTGAGTTGGCTATTAATTTTGTGCATGCCAGTACAATGCCTGAACAACACGATCCTGTCAATGAATAATTATTGAATATAAAGTTACAAAAAAAGAATAAAAAATCATAACTTGTAAGCAGTTTTTATCATTGTAATTTGTTGATTCTAAAATGATAAAAATAATTAGTAAGTTATATTGTTACAATTAGCTGGATAGCTACGATTGAAAGTACTGCCGAAACCGCATATATCAATGTCATTTTAACCCCATAAAGCACTGATTTCATTTTTATATTTTCCATATTTATTTTAATTATAATTTTTATTAACTACAAAAAATTGACGATTATAACGTACCTAAAACATAAACAAGATCTATGCCTAAAATCATTATTATCAATAATAAAATCAAATAAAAGTAAGGAGTTAAATATAAATTGCCTTTAAATATGCAAAAAGATGCGATTTAAAGGCAATCGATGTTTTCAGATGATAAATGTCTAACTAAGAATCTTCGCTTATAACAACAGACTCACTTATTTCAACACGATCGACACGTTGTAAGCCGCGAGGAAGTTTATTACCACGACGACCACGTTCACCACGGTAATGTTCAATATCGCTGGTTTTAAGGGTTAACTTTCGTTTACCTGCATGTAAAGTAATTGCCCCGCCTTCCGGCACAATTTTTAACAAGCTAACATATTCTTCACGTGTTTTAGCACGCGAACTGGATATATTGATAATTTTATTACCTTTGCCTTTACTTAATACAGGTAAATTTTTTACTGGAAAAACGAGCATTCTTCCTTCAGTTGTTATTGTTAAACATAAGTCGCTATCAATATTTTCTAACGGCTGAGGTTTCATCACTTTGGCGGCGCTTGGTAAGCTTATCAATGCTTTACCATTTTTATTTCGACTCACCATGTCTGAAAAACTACCAACAAAACCATAACCAGCATCACTTACTAGGAGAAATTTGCTGTCATCATCGGCCATTAAAACATGTTCGAATGTTTCACCGCTGGATAAATGAAAACGTCCAGTTAAAGGCTCTCCTTGGCTTCGCGCTGTTGGTAAAGTATGAGCATCAGTTGCAAACGAACGACCAGTGGATGAAATAATGACTACCGGACAATTACTGCGCCCTTTTGCAGAATCAAGATATTCATCACCTGCTTTATAACTTAAAGTGTGTGGATCAATATCATGTCCTTTAGCGCAACGCGCCCAACCTTTTTCAGAAACAACAACGGTTACCGCTTCATTTGGCATAAGATCTTTTTCAGTTAATGCTTTAGCCTCTTTTCTTTCCACTAAAATAGAGCGTCGATTATCACCATAGAGTTCTGCCGCTTCTAAAATTTCTTTCTTCATTAACGTATTCATGCGCGTTTTTGAAGCAAGAATTTTTTCTAATTTTTCGCGCTCGCTATTTAACTCATCTTGTTCAGCCTTGATTTTAATTTCTTCAAGTTTAGCTAGCTGACGTAGTTTAATTTCTAAAATTGCATTCGCTTGAATATCCGTTAAAGCAAAACGAGATATTAGTTCAGCTTTTGGATCATCAAACGTTCTGATAATCTCGATGACTTCATCAATATTTAAATATGCGATTAATAAAGCGTCTAAAATATGCAAACGTGCAAGTACTTTATCTAAACGATATTGTAATCTGCGACGAACTGTTTCACGGCGGTACTCAAGCCACTCTGACAATATATCTTTTAAATTTTTAACGGCCGGACGGTTATCTAAACCAATCATATTTAAGTTAACACGAAAACTTTTTTCAAGATCGGTACTCGCAAACAAATGCTGCATTAATTGTTCTATATCAACACGATTGGAACGAGGTACTATCACCATACGAATAGGATTTTCATGATCAGACTCATCACGTAAATCAACAACCATAGGTAATTTTTTCGCCTGCATTTGACCGGCAATTTGTTCTAAAATTTTGCCGCCCGAAGTTTGATGAGGTAAGGCAGTAATAACAACATCGCCATGTTCTATATCATACACAGCACGCATTTTTATCGATCCACGCCCTGTTTGATAAATTTTTTCAATATCAGCTTTGGGCGTAATTATTTCAGCATCAGTTGGGTAATCAGGTCCTTGTACATGCTCAAGTAATTCTGCCATATCAGCTTTAGGTTGCTCAATTAAATGCACACAAGCATTGGCTATTTCTCGAACATTATGGGGTGGAATATCCGTTGCCATACCAACCGCAATACCAGTAATTCCATTCAGTAAAATATGCGGTAAACGAGCAGGCAAGGTACATGGTTCTTGCATTGTTCCGTCAAAGTTAGGGTTCCAATCAACCGTGCCTTGTCCGAGTTCAGCTAATAAAATTTCACTAAAACGAGATAACCGAGCTTCTGTATAACGCATTGCAGCAAAAGACTTAGGATCATCAGGTGCCCCCCAGTTACCTTGCCCATCAACTAAAGGATAACGATATGAAAATGGCTGAGCCATAAGTACCATCGCCTCATAACAAGCGGAGTCACCATGAGGATGAAACTTACCAAGTACATCACCAACGGTACGCGCTGATTTTTTATATTTAGCTGTCGCAGATAAACCTAACTCAGACATCGCATAAACAATACGACGTTGCACTGGTTTTAAGCCATCACCAATATGAGGTAAGGCACGATCCATAATTACGTACATTGAATAGTTTAGGTAGGCTTCTTCAGTAAAACGTCTTAACGGCTGTTGTTCAACACCGTCCATACTGTATTCTAGCGCATCAGACATGGAGTAAATTCCTGATAAAAGTAAGTTAACAACCTACACAAGTGGCTGTCAAAATTTTAGTTAATTTTATTATAATAGAACAAGCATATATGAAATTGACAACGGACAAAACACTTGGATGTAAATGTTTAGCCTTTTTATGCTAGGTCGATAAGTGGCTAGGTTGATAAATGAGAACTTCTAATCGAAAGTTTTTTATCGGTATAAAAATTTGTATCGAAACAAACTACTTTATTTCTTCCTTGTTCCTTTGCTTTAAACATTGCAATATCGGCAGCATTAAGCAATTGATCAAAATCATCATTCATTTGTTCATTACTCGCGATCCCAAAGCTTGCTGTTAAGTTTTCTTTAATTCCTAATAAGGAAAAATTGTATTGCGCTATTTTTTCCCTTAAATGTTCCGCTACTGCTTTCACTTTAGTTAAATTTTCGTCAGGTAATATCATGACAAACTCTTCCCCGCCAATACGAGCAAAAATATCGCGACTGCGCATCACATCATTACCCATTTTCGCTAAGACTTTCAATACTTCATCACCAACTTGATGGCCATAATTATCGTTAATTTTTTTAAAATAATCGCAATCAAAATAAATAACACTGAGCAGGCTTTTTTGCTCTTTTGATTTTTGATATAACCGTTCTCCTAAATAAAAAAGCGTTTTTCGATTCATCAACTGGGTAAGCATATCGGTTCTCGCCAAACGAATTAATTGACGTCTTACGCCATATTGACGAAATATAATCACAATAAAGGCAATAGCGACACAAACTAAAAAAATAGTGTTGCGTTCACGCTGATTTTGTAAATGCTCTATTTGTTTTATTTTTTTTTGCTCTTGTGCATTTTGATCAACTAATAATGCATTTTCTTTATTTCGTTGCGCTGTTTGATATTTTTTGTTTAATAGTAAAACTAACTTCTCTTTTTGAAGTTCATCATTTTTAGCATATTTACGAAGATAGATTTTTTTATGTTCGTAAGCTTGATCAAAATTACCAATAGAGGCATAACCTTCAGCCAGCAGCCAATGCAATTGATAAAACATAGGTTGGTTAAGTTGTTTTATTGAAATTTTAGTATTTAAAAGTTCAGCATTTCTTAATAACTTCACGACTAATTTATGATTTTTTTTATGTTTAGCTTGATAAGCTTGAGCAATAAATAATAAATATTGCTCTGCAATATTTAACGATTTTTCTGTTGATACCGCTAATTGAGAAGGTGACGATAAGTTTAATAACGATAACTGCAACATTTTTGCTTTAGCAAGGTTACTACCATTTTTACTTAAGTTAAGTGCTGAAATAACCTGCCTTCGAATTGGTAAAACAGCGATACTATCCTGGTTATCTTGTTTATTTTTTAATCTTTTATTTTGGAGGTTTTGCTGACCAGATTTTTTTTGAGTGTCTTTATTTTTTGGCGTGCCTATTTGATTACTAGTCAATGGTGAATTTTGTTGTTTTTTCTCTTCAGAAGCTTGTGTAAGCACACTAAAAAAGCCCCCCAACAAGAACAATAAGACAACCCATTTAGTCATTTTAATTATGCGCATATTCTATTCCGCCCTTGCGCTTTAGCCTTATATAATTGGTCATCAGCATTTTTTATTAGTTGCGTTAAGGTTATTTCTTCTCCTTTATTTTTTTTATGATGAGTTACACCAACGCTTATGGTTACTTTTTCTATTTTCCCCCCTTCTTTTTGCCAATCGTATTCAGCAACGAGTAATCGAAATCTTTCTGCAACTGAAATAGCTCGGTTCTTATTTGTATTTGGTAACAATATTACAAATTCTTCACCCCCATATCGCGCAAATACATCCTGCTTTCTGAGCATATCTAACCCTAATTTAGAAATGCGTTGCAAAACAAAATCACCTTGTTTATGACCATATTGATCATTAATTTTTTTAAAAAAATCAATATCAATCATCAACAAACTCAATTCGTTTTTCTGTTTTTTGGCCGAGGTCAATAGGCTATTACCACATTGTAATAATCTGCGCCTATTCGTTAACCCTGTTAATGAATCTGTTCTGCTATTCAATAACAATCGACGCTGCCCTTTAGCTAACTTATATAAAAGCCAAGCAAAAACTAAAACAATAATGGTGATTAACAAAAAATAAAGTTGTTGGTTTTGATTGTTTGTTTCTGCCTCTAACAAAAACAATTCTTGATTTGTTGATTGTTTTTCTAGTAATTTTTTTTGTAATTTAGATTGTTCGCTTTCATATTTCAAACGAACTTCTTGCACTGCAGCCACTTTTTCATTTTTTAATAACTTAATATAAGCATCTACATACTCAGATCCTATTTTATAGGCAGTTTCATAATGACCTAACGAGCGATATATTTTGGCTTTTAAGCCAATAATGGCTAAATAGTTAAAATCAATATTTTGTTTTTTTTGCCCTATAAATAATTTTTCTGCTTGAATTAAACTATCAAGCGCATCATCGTAGCGTTGCATCGCTTCTAGCACATAGCTTTTATCAATTAAAAAATTAAGTACTGCACTATGCTGCTCTACACCAGCTAAATATTGCTCAGCTATTAATAAATATTGGTAAGCTGTTTCCGGTGATGGTTTTTCTTTACGTAAATAACTCGAACTTAGCCCCATATAGACATTATAGAATAGTTGTTTATCTTCTTGACCCTTTGATTTATCAATGATCTCTTTATAAACTTTAATTGCTTCTTCATATCGGTCACCGTCTTGATAATTTACCGCGATATTAATGAGTGCATTAATTGCATAAGCAGTTTTACCAATATTGCTATAGTGCTCATATGATCGACGATAAAATTTTAACGATTGTTCCCGTTCTCCTATATAACCGTATAAGATTCCGAGTTCAGTATTAATAAACCCTTTTAAATCTTCATCATCTATTTTCGAAGCAATAGTGAGTGCTTCATTAAGTACAGTTAACGACATTTTATAACGGTTGGTTTGATAATATATTGCTCCCATATTTATCAATCCTTGCGCGATAAATTTTTGATCATTCAGCGATTGAGCAACACTCAATCCATTTAAATAATCTTCGCTGGCAAGCTTTAAATCCCCCAAACTTTCTATTGAAAAACCACGTGTATAAGATAATTCTGTTATTAATATTGTTGGAGTTTTTAGCTGTTTAGCCAGTTTCAAACCAAAAGTAGCGACATCTTTAGATAATTGAAAGCGCGATTGTTCTGAATACAATTCAGCCTGAAATTTATAAAAAGTAAGTTGTTCTGTTAAATTGAGTTTATCAATATAAGGATTTACTGTGATTAATTTTTGTAGCGCGGCATTTACATCATGGTCTTTTAATTTTTTAACTTGAGCGATTGTTTGAATAAATTTTTTACTAAAGTGTGAAGATACAGTATCTTGAGCAGCATTTGTTTTACAAACAATTAACATAACCAAACAAATAAACACATAATAACGAATATATGTATTTTTTTGTCGACTACCAAACAACATTTGCTCTCATATCTATCTTTATTTTTAATATTTCCCTAGTCTAAAACGAATTGAAACAAAGATATATTGATAATTTTCATTGTCTAAAAATATTGTTGCTAAATTATCGTTACATTAAAAAAACAAACGTTTACTACTAAACTCTTCGTCATTAGCTAACGTATTAAAAATAAAGGTTTTACAATTTTATATTATTTTTGTCCGTGGAAATTTTAATTTAAAGCTAGTAATATTTTTATTTTCTTTCTTAGCTTTTTATTATCTAAATGGCTGAAGTACATAACCATATCGACTTTACCGTCTTGATTTAAATCGTCAAATAAAACATTGTCTCCTTCTGTTGGCAATAATGTCTTATATTTGACTGGCCGCTTATTAAATAAGCGTTTATTTTGTGTTTTTTGTGCTTGAGCAAAATAAATTTTTAGTAATTTACTCTCTTGAGAAAGCACTAAATCAAGTAAACCATCACCATTAACATCAACTAATTTAACAATAGAGCTACCAGTTTGTCCTGAACTTAAACTAAAGTTTAACTCGACACTTTTATGAGTTTGTGGTTTTTCAGGAAAGATACTCTTTTCATTCATCATAAAAATATAAACATTTTGATCAATACTTCCTGATAACAGTGCCCCAATAATTTCTGATAAACCAATATCAAAACCTGACAGCAACACCTCTAATTGTTTATCATTATTTATATCAACAAATTCAAGCCCCGTTAACGTTCCTTCGGTATGAATAACATTACTGGATTTATTTTCAAAAATAGTGTTATTTTGCTCTTGTTTACCTAAGTAAATTTCATAATCATTTACTTTATCTAACACACCAGAACTTTGCGTAAAACGCACAATTATATCGGCAATATGATCATTATTTATATCGCGTATTTCAGTTAATTGGCGATACTTCAAATCACTTTGATCAAGGGTATTCCCTGATTTGTCTTTTTTGTCCCACCATTGAACGCCACTAATATCCTGAGCTAATTTAATGTTATTGGGTATTACCGAAAAAATATTTTTTTCATTTTGATAATAAACAACAAGCTTGCCCTCGCCGGCCACAACGATGTCCGTTTGGTTATCAAAGTTCATGTCGCTTAAATATACTTTAGTGCGGTTATAACTAGCCCCCTTATCAAATAAAGTAACTTGTGGTTCTATTGGTAATGATTGACTAACCATACTGCCATCAGCTTGCCCTATTAATAAGTGGGTTTGTGAAAAGTCAGCGATAATAGCGTCAGTAAAGTTATCGTTATTCAAGTCAACAATAAAATCCCCGCGCTCCATTCTCGTCGATTTCTCCTTAATAAATAAACTTGGAGCCTTTGCGACACTAGTAAACGTATTTGTTGCTTGGTAAATAAATAATCGTTGTTTTCCTAAAAAATAGAGTTTTTGTAATTGCCCTTTTTTATAATCCGTAAAATCAAAACTATAAAATGAATCAGGTAAAGCAACTTTATCAAGTATTTTAAAATGTTGAGAAGTTTTGACAATACCGTAAATAGTTAGCCAACGTTGATTATTTTCATCTATGGTTAAACTAATAATTTCTTTACCTTGCTGTGGTAAAACATCAGCAATAACGAGTGGCGTAATAAAATCAAAGAGTGAATCTATACTAATTTCCGAAAAATCAATGTCGTTATTGGCAAATATCGATTTTGAAAAAATCAAGAACCAACAAGATAAAAGCAAGCCAATAGAAACTATTGAATGTTTTTTCATTTTTACATGACGTGTCATTAATTACTGTCTATTTTATTTAAAAGGTGCATAGTTCTAACATAATGATTTGTATAATTGGTTATTAAATTGTAAAAAACGATGAACAACTGCCTGAAAGCAGTCAGCAGCATAGACAAACACTGGGATTATTTGCTTTAATTTAACGAAGTCTGATTCTCCAGAATAAAAATTAACTATAACGATAAACAACAAATACCACTAACAAATACAAAAAAGTGATCTCTAATGAAAAAATCAATTCTCTATAGCGCGATACTTTCAGCCTTATGCTTAACTGCTTGTAATGATAATTCAAAAGCAACTGATCAAGTAGCAAACAAACCCGTAGCAATGGCTAAAACAGCAGTAACCGACCAAAAAAACACTCAAAGCTTAAACGCGCTTTATCAACAAGCGACTAAAACATTATTTAGCCAACGTGAATTATCGGCGAGTGTTTACGGCTTAACAGATGCTGACGTGGGTATGCATTATGCTAATAAAATGGAAGATTACAGCCCAGCTAACGAAGCAAAATTACGCCAAGCGATGTTAAGTTTAAATCAAACTATTACCAATACGCCAATAACCACGAATTCTAGCAATGCGAAAACCACCAAAGAAGTAATGGCAAGCATTACCCGTTATTTTGCTGGCAATGCCAATTTTTCAATTGGCTATATTGATCCGTGGATGGGGCTTTCCCCTTTTATTATTAACCAAATTAACGGGCCGTTAATTGGCATAGTGCGCAACATGCAAACCGATCAAAAAATAGTGAACATGCAAGATGCGCAAGATTACTTAGCGCGGTTAGGCCAATTTGATCAACTGATAGACGGCATTGCCGCCAAAGTTGCTGCCGACAGTGCACAAAACTGGTTACCACCTAAAGTGATTGTAGAAGGTGCATTACGTTACTTAAAAGGTTTTAGTAAGGTTGCTCCAAACGAGCATGCGTTAGTGACTAGCTTTGCCGATCGTGTCAATAAAATCACTGATTTATCAAGCGAGCAAAAACAACAACTTATTGCTAAAGCAACCGATAAAGTGACTAACGTGGTTTACCCTGCGTATCAAAAAATCACCACAGTGGTTGAAAACTTATTACCGAAAGCACGCAGCGAATCAGGTATTTGGGCACAACCCAATGGTGATAAATATTATCAAGATGCGATCCATGAACTGGGTGATAGCGATTTAACCGCTGAGCAAATACACCAGTTAGGTTTAAGTGAAGTGGCGCGCATTAATAAACAAATGGACACTATTTTAAGCGCAAATGGTTACACCAAAGGTACCGTTGGCGAACGTATGGTTGCTTTAAATGAAGAACCACGCTTTTTATATCCAGATTCTGACGAAGGACGTGCCCAGTTATTAAAAGACGTTAACGGTTACATTGCCGAAATTACCGCTAAAATGCCAACAGCTTATAAAGCAACACCTAAATACAAAGTAGAAGTTCGCCCGTATCCAGTGGAAATTCAAGACGGAGCCCCCGGTGGTGAATATAACTCACCATCAATTGATGGCAGCAAACCTGGTATTTATTGGATCAACCTGCGTGACATGAAAGCCAATCCTAAATTTGGTTTAAAAACGTTGACCTATCATGAAGCCATTCCTGGGCATCATTGGCAAATTGCGCTTAATTTAGAACAAGCTGATATGCCATTTTTACGCCGCATTGCGCCATATAATGCTTATGCTGAAGGTTGGGCATTATATTCAGAGCGAGTTGCCTCAGAAATGGGCATGTACAAAGATGATCCTTTTGGCGATTTAGGTCGCTTACAAGGCGAAATGTTTCGCGCTGTACGCTTAGTGGTAGATACTGGTTTACATTACAAACGTTGGACCCGTGAACAAGCCATTGATTATATGTCGCAAGAAACTGGCTCAGCCAAATCTGATGTTGTCGCTGAAATTGAACGCTACATGGCTTGGCCAGGCCAAGCACTAGGCTATAAATTGGGTATGTTAAAAATATTGTCATTAAGAAAGCACGCTAAAGAAGTGTTAGGTGATAAATTTGATATCGGTGAATTTCACGATGTTGTACTGCTGGGTGGCGCTGTACCAATGACAGTGTTAGAAGAAAATGTTAACCAATGGATCGCTAGCATCAAACACTAACAGAGGTAACGCTATAGTTAGAGATATAAATAGCGTTTTATCAACTCATCTCGACAACATTAAAAACCTAAAGTAGAAACTTAAAGTAAGAAATAAATAGCTGAATTTGATAAGAATTCAGCTATTTTTATCTGTGATCTACCTTTATAAACAAGTAAAAAACAAAGCACTGTATAGACAAACAGTGTTTTTCTGCTATATTTAACCAATATCCCTCGTTAGAGCATAATCGAGTGAAACTCTACATTGCCGAAAAACCTAGTTTAGGTAAAGCTATAGCCGCAGGCTTACCCAAACCGCACAAAAATCAAAAAGGCTATATTGAAGCAGCCAATGGTGACGTGGTGACATGGTGTATTGGCCATGTGCTTGAACAGGCAGACCCTGAAATTTACAATAGCGACTTTAAAAAATGGCAACTTGTCCATTTACCCATAATTCCTCAGCAATGGCAATTAACCCCCAAAACCACCACGCGTGCACAACTTAACGTTATTAAAAAATTAGTAAAACAAGCAGACAGCCTCGTTAATGCGGGTGATCCCGATCGTGAAGGCCAGTTATTAGTTGACGAAGTCATTGATTATTTAAAAGTACCTAAAGCAAAAAAACAAACTGCTCAAAGGCTGTTAATAAATGATTTAAACCTCGCCGCGGTGAAACGTGCGTTGTCGGCAATGCAAGCCAATACCGATTTTATGCCGCTTTCTATTTCTGCCTTAGCACGCTCACGCGCGGATTGGCTTTACGGTATAAATTTAACCCGTGCTTATACTATTCAAGGGCAAAAATCAGGGTTTAATAGTGTGCTTTCAGTTGGGCGAGTACAAACACCGTTACTCGGCTTAGTCGTGGCACGCGATGCTGAAATTGAAAAATTTGTTAGTAAACCATTTTATGAAGTGATTGCGCATATTAGCGAAAACAAAACAGAAAATAGCGATAATATAGCAACGGCATCGTTTAGTGCCAAATGGCAGCCAAGTGCTGCTTGTCGTCCTTACATGGATGATGAAAAACGCGTGTTAGTAAAAGCATTAGCCGAAAATGTCGTCAAGCGAATTAACAATCAAGCCGCGGTAGTTAGCGCAGTTAAAAAACAGCAAAAACAACAGCCTCCACCATTACCATATAATTTATCGAGCTTGCAAATTGATGCCGCGAAACGTTTTTCAATGAACGCAAAATTAGTGTTAGATGTGTGTCAGGCGTTATACGAAAAGCATAAATTAATTACTTACCCACGCTCCGATTGTCGTTATTTGCCCACTGAACACTTAAAACAAGCCAGTAGCATTATTACTTTATTGGAAAAGTCACCTTTAGAATATGGTCGGTTTGCGAAAAATGCAGATATTAATATAAAAAGTAGAGCATGGAACAACAGTAAAGTCAGTGCTCATCACGCAATTATTCCAACAGAAAAATCAGCACTAAATATTAATTTAAATTCTTTTGAAAAAAACATTTATCAATTAATTGTTCGTCAATATTTAGTTCAGTTTTATCCCGCTTATATTTATGATGAAACTCAACTCGAACTCACTATTGCTGGTGGATTATTTACCACCAGTGCAAAAACTGAAATTCAACTAGGCTGGAAAGCTCTTTTTCCGAAAAAAACGCAAACCAGTAGCGTCAAAGGATCAGCTCAACACAGCGACGCTTTAAATAACAAAGTCTTAAACAATGACATTGAACAACAAACACTGCCCTTATTAAGGAAAGGAGATATTTTATATTGTTTACAAGGTGAGTTACTCAGTAAAAATACTACACCACCTGCCGCTTTTACCGATGCAAGCTTACTTGCAGCAATGACTAATATAGCCCGTTTTGTTAGTGATAATGAAATTAAAAAAATATTGAAAGACACCGACGGTTTAGGTACTGAAGCAACGCGTGCTGGTATTATCGAATTATTATTTAAACGTCAGTATTTGCAACGCATGAGTAAAAACATTCACGCTACAGATATTGGTAAAGCATTAATTAACGCCCTACCCGACAGCGCCACTAAACCGGATATGACTGCCCAATGGGAAGCTGAGCTCAATGCCATTAGTGAGAAAAAATCGAATTACCAACACTTTATGTCGCCACTTGAAAATACCTTAACGCAAATGATTGTTCAAGCCAGTCAGCAACCATTAACGGGATTACCCAAAGTAGCTTTTAACCCTAAACGGAAACAACGCAATTATAGCGCAGCGACAAAAAATAAGGCTAATGGTGCAAAGAAATCTGTAAATCAACACCATAAAGGTAAAGCGGCTTAATACCAACATAACTATCTATTTAGGTTTTAGATTTTAGATTTTAGATTTTAGATTTTAGATTTTAGATTTTAGATTTTAGATTTTAGATTTTAGATTTTAGATTTTAGATTTTAGATTTTAGATTTTAGATTTTAGATTTTAGATTTTAGATTTTAGAT
>Ga0316203_1000250_pt1 | contig 82965 bp, 80 predicted proteins | sample 6monrhotite_MG_FD_204940 | JGI IMG/M metagenome (GOLD analysis project Ga0316203, IMG submission 204940) | Microbial mat bacterial communities from mineral coupon in-situ incubated in ocean water Damariscotta River, Maine, United States -... | ecosystem: Environmental > Aquatic > Marine >... | reverse complement strand
ATACGGTGATCCTCAATTTCTTTGATATGGTCGAGAAAATTTGATGTCATAGCCAGAATACTCCATTTTCCCGCTATAAGAATCTATCTTCCTTAACCTTTCATTAGCAATCTATGATTCTGCCCTGTGCATTAGTCGTCTGTCTTCCTTTCCAACTTCGGTTGCGCGGGCGATGCCCGCGCGTGTTTCAAACAGCCTGAGACCCAGGCTCCTCATAATACGTTCCATGCGCCATCATCGCCCATGCGGTGCGGGCAATCTTGTTGGCCAGCGCGACTGCGGCAACTTTGGTTGATCGACGCTCCATGATCTTGGCCAACCAGGGCCTACGCGTATAGCCCAGTTTCTTGGCCCGGCAGATCACCGACATTGCGCCAACCACCAGCAATGAGCGCAGGTATCGATTGCCAGCTTTCGAGATATGCCCGAGACGTTCCTTGCCACCGGTTGAGTTCTGCCGTGGCACCAACCCGATCCAGGCTGATAAGTCCCGACCCGTTTTAAAGGCGTGAGGATCAGGCACTGAAGCAACCAGCGCGGATGCTATCAACGGCCCCACCCCCGGGATATCTTCAAGGCGCAAACTGACCTCGCTCGCACGGTGGCAGTCAAGAACACGGCGGTCGCCTTCCAGTATATATTGTTTGACCAATGCCAGTTGTGCCCGCAACGCGAGCAGGCAGTCTTGCGCCGCTGGCGGCACGCGATCATCGTCTCTATCCGCGATGACATCGAGCAAAGTCTCCAATCCATTACGGCCAACACCGGCAACAATCCGTACTCAGCAAGATGAGCCCGCAGCGCATTGATCAGCATGGTCCGCTGACGAACAAACAATTGCCGCGTTTTATGCACCATCAGAACCGATTGCTGTTCCTCCGTTTTGATCGTAACGAAGCGCATGGTTGGTCGGGTCACGGCCTCGCAGATCGCTTCTGCGTCCGCCATGTCATTCTTGTTGCGCTTCACATAAGGTTTTACGTAGCGCGGCGGCATCAACTTCACTTGATGACCAAGCAGCGCCAGTTGCCGAGCCCAATGGTGCGACGTGGCGCAGGCTTCAATGCCGACAAGGCATGGTGGTTGCCTCGTAAAGAATGGTAGCATCTGTCTTCGCCGCAATTGACGCCGGATCACTACCGACCCCGCCGCATCAACGCCGTGGATTTGAAAAACACTTTTCGCAAGATCGATACCTATTGTGATAACCTCTTTCATGGTCGGCTCCTATATCCCGGTGATTCTTCAATCACCATTTTGGCACATTGCGATGCCTCGGGTGGGAGCCGTCCACTACATCACAAGCGGACCTTAAAAAATTGTGTGTTCGATCCCTATCGACAGTTATATTGACGTGTTTCGCGCGAGGGCTGAAATCCAAGGAGGCGTCATGGAAGTCGTTGAGCCAGAACTGTTATTTGGTTTAGATAGGGGCTATGTTTTCCTCATTTTCGAAGTTGTTGTGTTTGGTGCTGCCGTATTAACGATCATTTTGTTTGCGGTTAGGCCACTAATAGTTGCAGGCTATCAAAACCTTCACAAGTCGACACAAATAGCAAAGGCTCAGCCAGCAACTTGCATATCGCTCTGGGGGTTCGTTGTTCTACTGACATTAGGTTCACCAATTTTGGCAGCTGTGGTATATTTCTTTGTAAGCCTTATAATCCTAGTCAGGCTACCCAGTATTGACACCCCTACGAATTCATTAGCAGGATCTGTCGGCGGAACAGCATCAGCATCAGAAAAAGTAGTGTGGGGTTTAAACAAATATGAGGCTCTATCGCTCTCAGAGATATTAGTTTCCTTAACCGTAGGAATTCTGGTTCTGATATTTGTCATTCACCCAATGATTGTGCAAACTGCCGCCATCACAGGCCGTATCTTATCTCCTAAGCAATCTTGGACTTTTACGTTTGCTACCATTGTGATGTTGTCCATTGGAGTTGTGCTTACAAACTATGAAGCCTTGTCCGTGAATCTTGGAAAGATTGGATTGCCTTAGTTCACGATGTCTGTTTAGGGTCAAAATCCCCATCTGAGCCGGCCGAATTTTGTGTCTCCTTAACCCTTGGTAACGGAAGTCACGAAATTTTCAGCTGGTTGGCTTGTCGAGCGCTCGATCTTCACGATTTATGCGTGATCACAACAGCCCGAGTTTAGTGCGCTTTATAACCTGACCGTTTCCCCAGTTTTCGCCGAGGTAACGACAGCCTCAAGCACGGCGGTGGCGTGGATGATGTCGGACCAGGGGATCGGGTAGGGCTCTCCACCGTTGCACGCGGTGGCGAAGGCGTTGAGTTCGGCGCGTTCGATATCGGTGACGTCATAGGTGGTGACCTCTTCTGATCCGCCGCGCATCGACGTCGTCAGTTTTTCGAGGCCGCGCATTTCGGCCCAGCCCTTGTCGCCCAACACCTGAATACGCCAATCCCGGGGTGTGGCAAAACACGTTGAAAAATAGCCGGTGACGCCGCTTTCGAAGCGGATGGTGAAAAATGTTGTGTCATCAATGGGCACCGCCAGGACACGGCGTTCGCTTAAGGCGGTGACGCTCTTGATCGGCCCCAGGCACGAAATCAGCGCGTCGATGGAATGGATGCCGAGGCCGGTCATGCCGCCCGCCGGGCTTTCCGTTTCGGACGCGCGCCAGTGCTCATCAGTATAGTTGAGACCGCCATCGGCGTGAAACTGGGCTTCAACGTGTAAGACCTGGCCGAGGTCGCCTGACCGGGTCATTTCCCGAAGACGGGTCATGCACGGCAGAAAACGGCGATTGTGGCCGATGGCACAAATGACGCCCGCTTTCTTGCAGGCATCCAGTGCGGCAACCGCATCAGCTTTATTGAGCGTAAACGGTTTTTCGATGAAAACCTGTTTTCCGGCTTTGGCAGCGGCGATCACCTGTTCGCGGTGTTGTCCGTGCGGGGTCGCCAGAATAATCGCATCAAGACTGTCATCACTTAACAGGTCCTCAAGCGAGCCGCGAAGGTCGATATCTTTTTCCGCACAGTAATCTTCTGCCAAATGGCGTCGCCCGGTGCAACCGGCGGTGACCTTGATCAAATCGCTTTTGCCGTGAACGGAATCGACCAAAACCCGTCCCCAGCGCCCCAACCCTGCAATGCCTGCGTTAATCATTTTGATCTTGCTCCTGAATTGGTTCTTCGTTCGACACCTCGTCGCCCAGCATAAACGGGGTGTTACAGACTGAAAACGGAATTATTCAGCGAGCAACTCGATCTGTTCGGGATGGGTGATATCAATCGCCGGTCCGTTGTATTTTTTCAGCCAACCGCGAATGCGGACGGTTTTCCCGTTATAGGTAAGGGGGGCAATGCCGCTTTTTTTGAACAGGCGGCGGGCTTTTTTATCTAGCGTTGCGGTAACATCGTGACGCCAATTTTGACCGAAATTCAGATAAACACGGCTCTTGACCCGTGCCGCATTGATGACCTTCCCTTCGATCACCTGGAAGGTGCCGATCAGGTATTTTAGGGCGTCTGGTGTTGCCGGTCGAACGGCGTAAAACGGATGCGCCCAGATGCCGCGCTTGGCATTCCGGGCTTTGTCTTCATACGCATACATCTCGGCGATCACAGCCCGGTTATCAGAGAACGTGTAAACGCGGGCCATGCCGCTTTGCAACATCTCACCTTGAACCCATCGGCCATCGTCCAGAAACAAATGGGCGAGCAGGCGACCGTGGCGATCCATGGCGTTGCCGCCGTAGGCCAGGGTTACCGGTTTGCCGAGTGTCAGGGCTTCCAGGGCGGTTTTTGATGTTGGTGCCAGCGGCCACATCTTGAACCCTTTTCGGCCAAGGGGCAGTTTTGGTGCTTGCAGGCCAACCAGACGAACCTGCCTCGCCCCCGCAATGGCCCGGTCGAGGACAACCGTGTCTCCATCGACAACGTCAATAACCACGGCATGCTCACCACGCCTTAATTGGTCGATGACCGCAGCATCCACCGGCGTGCCCAGAACAAGCAGTAAGGCGACAATTACCCTCTTCATTGCTTGTCGCCCCACCCGATCATTCCAAACACATCTCCTGGCGATTTTCCACTGTCTCTCAAATGACGCAACGTCAGGGCCTTATCCCGTTTGGCGTACCGCTTGCCGTCGGCATCGGTCAATAGGTGATGGTGATGGTAGGCCGGGGTGTTCAGGTCAAGCAATGACTGCAGCATTCGATGGATATGGGTTGCCTGAAACAGGTCTTCACCACGGGTTACCAGGGTGACATTTTGCCTGTGATCATCGGCGGTAACGGCAAGGTGGTAGCTTGTCGGTACGTCTTTTCTGGCCAAGACCACGTCACCAAAAATTTCCGGAGTGGCGATGACGACGCCTTTTCCCGAATCAACCCACGTGAGTCGTCCCGTTTGGAGCACAGCTTCGGCCATGTTCAAGCGCAACGCAAATTCCTGACCCTGCTCGATCCGCTCAGTCTGCTCTGCGCCAGAGCGATTGCGACAGGTGCCGGGGTAGTGGGGCCCATCTGGACCGTGCGGCGCATGACCCGCCGCCTCGATCTCCGCCTTGATGTCGCGGCGGGTGCAAAAACAGGGATATAGCAGGCCCCGTTGCTGGAGCTGATCGAGGGCGACGGCATAGTCGTCCATATGTGCCGACTGATGGCGAACGGGACGCTCCCAAGCGAGGCCCAGCCAACTCAGGTCATCAATGATGGCGTCTGTGAATTCGGCCCGACAGCGCGTCCGGTCAATATCCTCAATGCGTAGGAAAAACCGCCCGCCTGATCTTCTTGCAGCTTCTGCGGCGAACAGCGCCGAATAGGCATGACCAAGGTGTAGGGGGCCTGTTGGACTGGGGGCAAAGCGGGTGGTTTCACTCATACTCTTAGATAACGGCTGATTTTTGTTAATGGCAAGAGCGCTTTAGCTGCTTAAGTTGTTTTGCGGGTTTAGCAGCACTGAAAAGCCGAGCTGGAGGATCGTCTGCGCCGCTGGTTTCACAACCCTGAACACGTTGCCCTCAGGCTGAATTCCGGCGGATTGAATTTAGCGGTTGGCATCGGGCAAGACCCATAGGTATGTTAGAAAATCCCCTTTGCAGAGAGTTCTTTCCCATGAATGATGACGTCCAGCTTAACGGCCCGAGTTTAGACCCCGCTTCCGGGAACACGCCGCAGCAGCTTGTTATTTTGTGCCATGGCTACGGTTCGGATGGGCAAGATCTGATTTCGTTGGCCCCTTATTTTGCCAAGGTTTTACCTGACGCGTTTTTCATTGCACCAAATGCACCTGAACCGTGCGGCCTGGCACCGACGGGGTATCAGTGGTTTCCCTTGGATGAAGCGACAGAAGAAATGCGCTTGTCAGGAACCCAGAAGGCTTCGCCAATTCTGAATGCATTTATTGATCAACAACTTCAAAAACTGGGCCTTGATGACTCTCAACTGGCTCTGGTCGGTTTTTCGCAAGGCACGATGGTGGCCTTGCATACGTCATTGAGACGGGAAAAACAGATGGCGGGCGTCATCGGTTATTCTGGTGCGTTGATTGGTGAGAAACTGCTGATGAGTGAGGTTGTCAGTCGCCCTCCCATGTTGCTGATCCATGGATCTATGGACAATGTCGTGCCGCCCGACGCATTGGACCATGCGGTCAAAGCTTTAGCCATGGCCGGGGTAACCGTGACCAGCGAAATGCGACCCGGCCTCGAACATAGCCTTGATGATCGCGGGGTTATGATTGGTATGGATTTTCTGGCGCACGTCTTTGGCGTGCCCTTGCCAAAACCGCGCCCATCTCAGCAGGATAACAGCCCGCCCAATTTCACGTAACCTTCATACTGGGGGTTTGGCAAGCAACTACAATATGTAGTAGTCTTCGTGTCAGATGAAGGAAAGATTACTGTGTCTGTTGGAACAGGAACCTATCCGGCTTTGGTGTTGAACGCCGATTTTCGGCCGCTCAGTTACTTCCCTTTGTCGTTATGGTCCTGGCAAGACACGATCAAGGCGGTGTTTCTCGACCGGGTTAATGTGGTGTCTGAATATGATCAGGAAATCCACTCGCCTAATTTAGCCATGCGCTTGCCAAGTGTTATTTCCTTGCGCGACTATGTGCATACCTCGCGCCGCCCAGCGTTCACCCGCTTTAACGTTTTTTTGCGTGATGGGTTCAGTTGCCAGTATTGTGGTGGTGGGTACCGGGCGGAAGACTTGACGTTTGATCACGTGATGCCGCGCTCAAAAGGTGGACGGACGACTTGGGAAAATGTCGTTGCCGCCTGTACACCCTGCAACTTAAAAAAGGCAGATATGTTACCCAGGGACATTGGCTTTCACCCTCTGCGGGAACCTCATGTGCCGTCAAATAAGGTGCTGCAGGCCAATGGTCAGGCCTTTCCGCCCAATTATCTGCACGAAAGTTGGCGCGATTACCTGTATTGGGATACCGAACTCGACGTTGGATGATCTCTTTCCGTCTGGGGTGATCACGCATGAGCAGATATATCCCCGGTAACGTTTGACAAACGGCTAAATCCTCTTATATTCCGCGCCTTGTTCCCGGAAATGTGGGCCGATGGCTAAGTTTCATCTCGCCCCGCCCCTGTCGATCTAACATGTTGGTCAAATAAGTTGATTAAACGATCTGCAGGATCAGGCTAGCCCGGATTTAATAACACCCGATCAAACGAGGGGTATAAAATGAGTAAACGTAAAACTTCAAAATATAAGATTGACCGGCGCCTAGGGGTAAACCTTTGGGGCCGTCCAAAAAGCCCGATTAATTCCCGCGATTATCCTCCGGGTCAGCACGGTCAGCGCCGCCGCAAGCCTTCTGATTATGGCACGCAGCTGATGGCCAAGCAAAAGCTCAAAGGTTATTACGGCAACATCACCGAAAAACAGTTCCGTCGTTATTATACGGAAGCGACCAGCCGCAAGGGGGATACGTCGGAAAATCTGATTAGTATTCTTGAACGCCGTCTGGACGCCGTTGTTTATCGCATGAAATTCGTGCCGACGGTTTTTGCCTCTCGCCAGTTCTGCAACCACGGCCACGTTCTGGTTAACGGCAAACGCGTCAACATCCCATCTTACATGGTCAAGGATGGCGATGTGGTTTCTGTTCGCGAAAAATCGCGCCAAATGCCGATGGTTTTGTTGGCGATGGAAAGTAACGAACGTGAGGTTCCTGACTACATGGAAGTCAACTACATGAAGCTGGAAGGAACCTACATTCGCGCTCCCAAACTGGCTGATGTTCCTTATCCGGCTCAGATGGAACCAAACCTGGTTATCGAATTCTATTCACGATAAAAACCAGCACGATAACGCACGACCGGTGCGTTCATAGTATTTGACGAAAAAGGACGCTGCCTATAGCGTCCTTTTTTGTTTTTAGAGCAAAACCGGAGCGAATAGGGTCATTCGCGAACGTGGGTTTGCGGGAATATTAGCTAGTTAGAACACTTTCGGTGATCCAAAAATCGCCGGAAGTGTTCTAAAGCTTTTGAAAATGCCATCTCAGACCCGCCTTACTGAAAGATCTGTAAGGGACTGAAGGGGGGGGCGGGGCCAGCCGGGTCCCTCGGGGGGGGGCGTTTTACGATATCATGGCGGGGCCTCAACCTGATACGTCGATGATTGAGCCGCGCGGCAAGTCGCGTCTAGGATTAATTGTCTGGACATTCGCGTCGGCCGCCCTGAGATCGCGGCGTTGCTGGAGTTGGTAGTTTTGGTCTTCGCGCTGGCGAAAGGCTACGCGTTGGTCGCGGGCGGCGGCATCTTGGGCGAGTTGTTGTGCGTCCCGTTGTTGGCGTTGTGCCCGTTCAGAATCATCACGATTGCGGCGGTCGGCAACTGCTTGTGCGGCTTGTTTGGAGATTTCGTCGGTAACTTGTGAACGTTGCGTGCGGGCTGCTGTTCGAACGTCGGTTGCACTTATGTCGGCTTGTCGAGTTTCACTGCGCGCACGCCTGCTGTCTGCGGCTACTCGAGCACGGTTCGCCGATGCCAGAATTGAATTTGGGCCGATTTCCGCCACGTTTTGACGCCAGTTATCTCAATAAGTGTATCAAACCAATATCCAACTTTAGCGTAAATATGGTGAATTTTCAATCGGGTTGCCGTGTGTACGTTGGGAGCAAAAAAAAAGGGATCGCCAGACGGCAATCCCTTTTAGGTAAGGCAAGGTTTAGAGAGGATATTTAGGCGGCGTGCTCGATACCTTTTTCGGTGAAGGTCTGTTGTAACTCGCCAGATTCAAACATTTCGCGAACGATGTCGCAGCCGCCGACAAATTCACCTTTAACATAAAGTTGCGGAATGGTCGGCCAGTTTGAGAATTCCTTGATGCCCTGACGTATGTCCGCATCTTCTAAAACATCGACGCCTTTGAACTTGACCTCGAGAGTGGTCAAGGCCTGGGCGACGGCGGCGGAAAAACCGCATTGCGGAAACATCGGCGATCCCTTCATAAACAGGACGACATCGTTTTCGTTGATTTCCGACTGGATACGGTCGGTGGATAAATTTTCACTCATTTTAAATTCCTTCTTGGTCAGTGCATTAGAGAGGGTGTGACTTTATTCAGGTGCGCTGGTCTGAAGGGCGAGCGCGTGTAGCTCTCCACCCATGCGGCCCTGTAGAGCCTGATAAACCATTTGATGCTGTTGAACGCGGCTTTTGCCTGCAAAAGCCTCAGATACGACGTATGCAGCATAATGATCGCCATCGCCGCGCAAGTCCTCGATCGTAACAACGGCATCGGGGATACCTTCCTTGATCAGGAGCTCAATTTCTGCCGCTTCCATTGCCATCGTTGGCCTTCCTTTCGGTTCCACAAGGGGCAACCCCCTTCTCGTGAATAGGATATGGCCCTAACCGTCGCTGGGGTCAACCCTTCGAAAGTTAGGGTTTTAGCTGATTTCCCAGGCGCCTTAAGCCAAACCATACCATAGCGATAAAGGGCTACCCAACCAGAGCTATAACAGGTCCCCCATTACGCGCATCAGGAACGGCATGGTTGATCGTAATTCGGGGCCTTTTTTGCCCGCAAGAAGGTGCTTTAGCATCTTCTTTTCACCCAGCAAATACGTGTCTGGATCTTTGAAACTGACGGCGATCAGAGCCAGTTGTAAATCCCGACCTTTTTCAAAAGACTCAAAAACACGGCCTGCGGACTCTTCCTGCGCGACGATTTGTCGAATGTCAGAGATTTCTTTGCGCAGATCGCCTGGAATGATGGCAAAAATGTTCATCAGCACTGTCATGTCGTCGTCCGAGGGTGGCTGATAAACAGTGGATGGGGACGTTAGTTTCTTTATAATTTCTCGAGTTTCGGCATTTTGCTCATCAATGACCTGGACATCATGTTGCCAGTCTTCAACAGAATACGCTTCCTCGTCGGCAATCGTATCCTTTACAGCACGCTTGATCGATCCAAAAAGGCCACCTTTTTCTTCTTCCGGTTTTTCGGGGTAGGTCGCCTCTTGAAGAAAATGATGCCAGGCTTGTTCCCAGATATTCCAAAGCTCTTTCGCGGTTTTCGGATCGTTTAGACGCTTTTCAAGGTAACGGCGGCGCAGAGAGGGTTCTTTGCGCGCTGCGTCGTTAATAATGTAACGGGACTTGGCAACAATCCACGGCATGAACGTGTCCCGAACCACAGATTCGAAAATTCGGGAAAAATCGGCAGAAACCGTGAAGGGTAGCTTTACGTCATCGACCGGTCGTTGCTTGACGCCAGCCCACATCACCTGCAGTTTTCGATCAAAGGCGTCGCAGAAGACATCAGAAAAAATGAACTCTATATCATTTTCATTTTCTTGTCGCCGGGCGGAGATTTCGCGGGCGCGTTTTTCATTTGCGGCTTGCGCCTTATGGTCGGCCCATGCCGTCGCACGTTTGATGCGGTCTTCTTTTATATCGTGCAATATGGCGGTCGTCTTGGCGGCGATTGCCGATGAATCGTTTTGATCAGAAAGGGCAATTTTTGCCAAGGTTTGTGTGTATTGGGCACGAACGTCTTCGTCTCCGGCACGGGCAAAGAGTTTCTGGATAATCATCGCTGTGCAGTCGATCAGGGTTTCTGATTTTTGAGCGCCTTCAATCAACCCAATTAAGCCCGTATCCGGGTCTTCGAATGCTGATTTCCAATCGACCGTGCCGTCGTCAAATCGTGGCCAGTTTGTTCTGTGTTCTTCTATGTTCAACGTAACACCACATCTTTTCGTCAATCCATAGGCCAAACGCTATAGGAATTGGTCAACTCGGACAAGCCGAGCCGATTTTTGTTGGCCATTGTTTGTTTCTAGGGGGCCATATATCCGGGAAGCCAGCTTTCATGTCGATCAGACAGAGTTGTTACGCTGACACTGCCGTGAGATTTAAGCGAAACGTCTTGACCAGTAACAATGCCTAACGCTGCGATGGCAATCCCTTCAGCCTGCGCCTCAGAGATCAGACGGTCCGCGTTTTTTGAAGTGATTATGTAGCGGGCTTGATCTTCGCCAAATGCCCAGGCGTGGGGCGCTGGAGTGTCCGTCGGCTGAGCGATTTGACATCCTTTTTTTCCGGCTAGTGCCATTTCCGCGACGCACGTGAGTAAGCCGCCGTCAGAAACGTCATGGCAGGCGTTGATCGTCTGGTTTTGAATACAACGACGAATAAAATCTCCGTATTTGCGTTCGGTTGCAAGATTGACCGGTGGCGGCGTGCCGTCTTCCCGGCCCTCAATTTCACGCAGATAGACCGATTGGCCGATGTGACCGAGGGTTTCACCAACAACGATGATGTGATCCCCTTCGTCAATAAACCCCATTCCGATCGCTTTCGACGCATCTTGCAGCAATCCCACGCCTCCAATCGTCGGGGTCGGAAGAATGCCCTGACCGTTGGTTTCGTTATAAAGCGAGACATTGCCCGAGACGACGGGGAAATCAAGCGCCAGACAAGCCTCTTTAATGCCTTCGATACAGCCGACGAATTGGCCCATGATTTCGGGTTTTTCCGGGTTGCCGAAATTCATGTTGTCGGTGATGGCGAGCGGTGTCGCACCGGTTGCCGTCAAATTGCGCCACGCTTCGGCAACCGCTTGGCGGCCACCTTCTACAGGATCAGCCAGACAATAGCGCGGCGAACAGTCACTGGTCATGGCCAGCGCCTTATTGGTGCCGTGAACGCGCACCATGCCTGCATCACCACCCGGACGGCCAATGCCCAGCGTGTCACCCATGACCATGTGGTCATATTGTTCCCAGATCCAGCGCTTGGAGGCCAGATCGGGGCAGCTGAGAAGTCTTTCCAGCGTCGCCATTATGTCGGCCGGCGGCATGATGCTATCGGCGGAAATTTCTTCGGCTTTGACTGTAGGAACCCATGGTCGGTCGTATTCGGGTGAGGCTGCGGCTAAGGGATCGATGGGGAGGTCGGCAACGATTTTCCCTTTGTGGGACAGCACCATGTGTCCGCTATCGGTAAGTTGCCCGACAATCGCGAAATCCAGCTCCCACTTCTCGAAAATCGCTCGTGCTTGATCTTCTGTTCCCGGCTTCAGAACCATCAACATGCGTTCCTGGCTCTCTGACAACATCATTTCATAGGGCGTCATATTGTCTTCACGCTGGGGCACATGGTCCAGATTTAGGTCAACGCCGACACCACCCTTTGACGCCATTTCAAAGCCAGACGACGTTAAACCGGCGGCTCCCATGTCCTGGATGCCAATGATGCAGTCGGTTCCCATCAACTCAAGACAGGCTTCGATCAGCAGTTTTTCAGTAAACGGGTCACCCACTTGTACGGTTGGACGCTTGGCCTCTGAATCTTCAGTGAACTCGGTCGAGGCCATAGTTGCACCGTGAATGCCGTCGCGCCCGGTCTTGGAGCCGACATAGACAATCGGATTGCCTGCCCCGGTCGCTGCCGAATAGAAAATCCGGTCCGTATCGGCAATGCCGACGGTCATCGCATTGACAAGAATATTGCCGTTGTAACTGTCATGAAATTCGCATTCACCGCCGACCGTAGGCACACCAACACAATTTCCGTAACCGCCAATTCCGGCGACCACACCAGCGACAAGGTGGCGGGTTTTTGGGTGGTCTGGGCTACCAAAGCGCAGTGCATTTAGGTTGGCGGCTGGTCTCGCACCCATGGTGAAAACGTCACGCAAGATGCCACCAACTCCGGTTGCGGCCCCCTGATAGGGCTCGATGTAACTGGGGTGATTGTGGCTTTCCATCTTGAAAATCACTGCTTGCCCATCACCAATATCGACGACGCCAGCATTTTCGCCGGGCCCGCAAATAACCCAAGGGGCTTCTGTCGGTAAAGTTTTCAGCCATTTTTTTGACGATTTATAGGAGCAGTGTTCCGACCACATCACGGAAAAGATGCCAAGTTCGGTAATGTTTGGTTCGCGTCCCATGATGCCAAGAACTTTCTGATATTCGTCCTCAGACAGTCCATGACTCTTAATGATATCAGGGGTGATTTCGGCGGGTGTCTCGCTCATAACCAGGGCTCGCTCGTTACTAATACGGTGAATTTACGGGTCCGGTTGGGTTCAGGACAAAGCCTCAACAAGACCGGTGAACATGGCTTTCCCATCGGATCCACCCAAGGATGGGTCCGCTAGGCGTTCAGGGTGGGGCATCATGCCGAGAACATTACGGGCTTTGTTGACGATGCCAGCGATGTCATGCCTGGACCCATTGGGATTGGCTTGAGGGCTCCGCTCGCCACGGACGTCGGTGTAGCGAAAGGCGATGCGATTACTGTCTTCCAATTCGTTTAAGACGTCATCGTTGGCGAAATAATTGCCATCGTGATGGGCAATCGGAATGCGTAATACACTCTCATTTTCATACCCTTGAGTGAACGGAGTGTCCGTTGCCTCCACCTTGAGATGGACGTCCTTGCACACGTATTTTAGGTCTGCATTACGCATCAGCGCCCCCGGTAAAAGGCCGCTTTCAGTCAGAATTTGAAACCCGTTGCACACGCCCAGTACCGGCACACCTTTTTCTGCCCGCCGAGTAATTTCGCGCATCACCGGAGACTTGGCCGCCATAGCCCCGGCCCGCAGATAATCGCCGTAGGAAAAGCCGCCGGGAACGGCGATCAGATCAACATCACCAAAGGTTGAATCACCGTGCCAGACCATATCTGGCTCAGATCCCATGGCGTCGCGAAGCGCGATCTGTAGATCACGATCACAATTAGACCCGGGGAAAACAATGACGCAGGCTTTCATGGGGGTTCCTCGGGTTTTAGGCGATTTCTATGGAATAGTTTTCGATAACCGTGTTGGCGAGAAGTTGTTTGCACATCTCTTCCAGGTCGGCACGGGCTTTGTTTTCATCGGTTTCTGAAAGTTCGAGTTCGATGAATTTTCCCTGGCGTACGTTTTCGACGCCAGAAAACCCTAAAGACCCCAAGGCATGCTGGACAGCTTTGCCCTGAGGGTCGAGAACGCCCGGTTTGAGCGTTACGTGAATTTTAGCTTTCACTTCGTTCCCTTGTGTGATGTTTCCGATAATCATTTGATATTGTTGGCGAAAGGGTGAACGGTTGTCAGAGTGTTAGATGCCTTTACTGCATGACCTCCGGCCCCTTCATATCACGCGGCCCACCTTCCGGTAGAATACCAAGGCGCCGTGCGACTTCCTGATACGCTTCTTCGACACGGCCCATATCCCGATTGAACCGGTCTTTGTCCATACATTCATTGGTCTCAATATCCCAAAGACGGCAGTTGTCCGGGCTGATCTCGTCGGCCAGAACTATACGCATTTGCTCATTCTCCCAAAGCCGCCCGTATTCCAGCCTGAAATCGATTAATTTCAGTCCAACGCCGAGAAAAAGTCCGCTCAGAAAATCATTAATTCTAAGACTAAGGGCGACGACTTCGTCCATGTCCTGTGGATGGGCCCAACCGAACGCGGTAATATGCTCTTCGGTAACCAGCGGGTTTTCCAGTTCTTCGGATTTGTAATAATATTCGACGATGGAGCGTGGCAACGCCGTTCCCTCCGGCATGTGAAACCGTTCCGCCAAAGTCCCAGCAACGGCGTTTCGGACACAAACCGTAATCGGAATGATCTCAACCTCACGAACGAGTTGTTCGCGCATATTGAGCCGACGCATGAAGTGTGTCGGAACGCCGATATCGCTCAAGCGCTGCATCAAATATTCTGAAATTCGATTGTTAAGAACGCCCTTGCCGGTAATGACGCCACGTTTCGAACTGCTGATAGAAAAGGCGTCATCTTTGAAATGTTGAACCAATGTCCCTGGTTCCGGCCCTTCAAAAAGAACCTTAGCCCGACCCTCATATATTTGTCTGCGTCTGACCATGAACCCGATCCAAAATCAAGTGCATCAGAATTTGCACCGGTTGCGTTTGTAGACTGGCACCCTATAGCAGGTGTCAGGGACGAAAACAAACAGACTCATGAGTGTTCGATTGTGGGCGTCGTTTGCAAATTAATCGGCTCATAGGGTGCCTCGTCTGGTGGCCCTGCGGCGAACAACCACACAGGTTTGACGCCCGTTCGGTTAGGGTCAGGCAACCCGATCAACGACGAGCTTCCTGTTCCGAAATTATCGTGCAGTTTTACGTTCATCGCCGCACCTGCTGGGTCACTTTGGTCAATGTGTCGCCCGGCCATAAGCCCTTGCCATGCAAACCAATCGCCTTGGTCCGGGTCGGGAACAGGAGCGGTTTGAAACCGGGGAAGGTGTCGTTTTATGCGCGGCGATGCGGTGTCATTCAAATCATAAGCGGTGATCATGGAAAGGCCCCAGGGCAGCGGAAAGCATGATATTTGACTTCCTTGTTCGCCAGAGGATTTCAGCCAGTAGGCGTCCTTGGTATCGGCGATAATCATATTAAAACTACGGTAACTGGCAGGGTCGATCATCGATAAGGCGTTTGCGGCAACAGACGCTTCGGCATGATCGACGGCCTCCAGAGGCAATTCGCCGCGGCTGCGCTTATCTTTGGCGGGGCCCAAGGAATTGCGGCGGTTGAGGATTGCGGCGACGACCCGGTCGTCGTTAAGGGCGAGCCAGGTTCCGTCGGCAAGATCATCGCGCCCAGCGACAACGTGGCCGCGGTCCGGCCAATGGCGCGCCGGCGGTGACCAAGGGCGAGAGAGGCTTTCATCCCGGTTGGCCGCCAATAACACTGGCCAAGGGTTCCCTTTCCGGCGAAGAATGACGAGAGTGCACATTCTCAAGACTTAACCGCTGACGAGAGAAACATCCAGCACATCGGGCTTTGATTTGCGTGGATTAACGCGCTGAAAGATTTGGTATTGCCGATGCCGAGGGTGTCAATTTTGAGAATACATCATCAAAGAAGCTTTTTAGCGGTTTTTTGGAATCCCGGCGTTCAAATTTGTACAGGTTTACGCCATGGTTAATGGATATCCCATCGTCAGAGAACGGCAGGCGAAGAACCATTGCCCGGCCAAACACCCCATTTCCGCGCAAAAATTCTTTCACTTCATAATTGGGTGCCCGGTCGTTGACCAGCCTGGCGCAGCCGCCGTTTGTGCTAATGCCAAGGGACGCAGGCGGGACCTCGGCGGGCGTTTTACCCGTAAAGTCGCCACCAAATACGTCTGTTAAGCCGGCCCCCCAAAACGTGTAGACAGAGCTCAGTGGCGTATTGGAAAGGTCCGTCAGGCTGGCACAGGGAATTTCCCGGCTTGGAAAATCTAGGATCGAGTATTCACCCCACGCTGGCGCCAAGCGGTCCCCCCGTCTTGCATTCCACTCATTAAAAATCGACAAGTGCACGTCTAGGGGGATATCTTCCAGCGCAATATAAACGGAACGAACATCGACGTGTTGGTCTATACGCGGGCACTCGTGCAATTGGGCATTCATTTTTCTAACACACCTCTCCCGGAATGATATCTACGCGTAACAACGCCGTGCCAAACCAGCGTGATCATAACCAGAAATTCAAGGCGACGATGGTTTCAGAATGTTTCATTATGTTACACGTGGTTCGAAACAGAGCCCATAGGGTTGATCAAGGTTAAAGTTCTCAGCTTTTTAGAGGCCGCAATGAAAATTCGCTCTTATCAACACTCAGATGCTGTGTCGTTATGCACCCTATTTTTCGAAACGGTGCATTGTGTTAACGCCAACGATTATTCTCAAGCCCAACTTAACGCCTGGACATCCCAAATCCCTGACGCGAATTTATGGCATCAGCGCATGACGAAAAATACAACGTTGGTCGCCGTTGATGATGAACAAATTATCGGGTTTGGCGAACTGGCCGACAAAAATCATATTCATATGCTGTTCTGCCGATATGACCGTGTTCGAACGGGCGTCGGGGCAAGGCTGCTTGTGGCCTTGGAAAAAGCAGATCTACAACCGCCGCAGACCAGTTTTACCACCTTTGCCAGCACCACAGCGCGTGCTTTTTTTGAAGCGCAAGGGTATCGGGTTATCAAACAACGCACGTTTGTTCGCAATTCGGTGGAGCTTTGCAACTTCGCAATGGAAAAGCACGTTTGAATTTGTTTTTGCAATGGTTGCGAAGCAGGGTAAAGGGCTTTACATAATTCCTGAGAATTGTCCTCTTTTGGGCCATTACCACAACGCTATTACAGGAGCTATTTGATGTCTGATGCCTTCAATGATCGTGAAAAGGGCTATGAAGCCAAGTACAAGCTTGATGCGGAAGCCGAGTTCAAGATCGAGGTGCGGCGTAACAAACTTCTTGGCCTGTGGTTGGCGCAGGAATTTGGAATTGCCGATGCCGAAGCCTATGCCAAGGAAGTGGTGATCGCCGACATGGATGAGCCGGGCATCGAAGATGTCATGCGCAAGGTTCTTGCCGACATCGAAAAACACGACGCAACGATTTCTGAAGAGAGCGTTAGAGCGAAGATCGAAGAACTCGATGCCATTGCGGCGCAACAGTATCGGGACGAATTGGATGCTTGAGCGGGCTTAAGCCCCGTCAAATACGCGTTTGAAGATCGTGTCGACGCGGGCCATGTGATAGCCAAGTGAATCGACCTCAAACAGTCCCGCGAGATCATCGGGGCCAAGCACCTTCATCATCTCTTGATCCTTCGAGAGGAAGAACATCAAACGGTTGTCGTGTGCCATCGCTTGTTGATCCTCGGCGTCCAGTTCCGGCGGGCTGTCGGGATTGTCGGGGTCAATGCCGAAGCTTTTCCATACCCGCATGGCCGCACGCTGGACAATTTTATAAGCGTCTTCACGGCTGACGTTATTTTGAGTCAGATAGAGCAGGACACGCTGGGCGTCGTGAATGCCGCCGAATTTGTCAATGTGTTCTTTCATATTGGCGGGATAGACGACCAGTTTTTCAACCACACCAGCCAATCGATTAAGGGCAAAATCGAGCGTTATCGTCGCATCCGGGCCGATCATACGTTCGACCGAGGAGTGTGAAATGTCGCGCTCGTGCCAGAGGGCGACGTTTTCCATGGCCGGGACCACAGCCATGCGAACAATGCGCGCCAGACCGGTCAGGTTTTCGGTCAGGATGGGATTGCGTTTGTGTGGCATTGCCGATGAGCCCTTTTGCCCCGGTGCAAAGTATTCCTGGGCTTCACGCAGTTCTGTGCGCTGTAAATGGCGAATTTCGACGGATAGGTTTTCAATTGAGCTGGCGATGATGCCAAGGATGGCAAAAAAATGGGCGTGACGGTCACGCGGTATGACCTGTGAGGATACGGGTTCAGGCGTCAGGCCCATCTTGGCCGCGACATGTTCTTCGACGCGAGGGTCAATATTGGCAAACGTTCCAACCGCACCGGAAATTGCGCAGGTCGCGATATCCTCCCGCGCCGCGTCCAGGCGTTTTTTGTTGCGGCAAAATTCAGCATAAAACCGGGCCAGTTTGACGCCGAATGTCGTCGGTTCGGCATGAATGCCATGACTGCGGCCCATGCACGGCGTCATCTTGAACTCATAAGCCCGGGTCTTCAGCGCCGTCAGCAGCCGCTCCATATCACCCAGCAAAATGTCAGCGGCCTGCGTCATTTGAATGCTCAAGCACGTATCAAGCACGTCAGATGAGGTCATCCCTTGATGAACGAAGCGCGAGTTGTCGCCGACGTGTTCGGCTAATTCGGTCAGGAACGCGATGACATCATGTTTGGTTTCACGCTCAATCTCGTCGATGCGGGCAATCCGTGCATTGGTGTAGGGTTTGTCGCCGTTTTGCCACACAGCAACGGCCGCTTCTTTCGGGATCACGGCAAGGTCTGCCTGGGCATCGCAAGCATGGGCTTCAATTTCATACCAGATGCGGAATTTGTTCGAAGCCTCCCAAATGGCGGTCATTTCGGGGCGAGAATAGCGTGGGATCATGGGTTTTCTCATAAATTAACGGTGCGGGGTTAGGGCCGTTTATATATTCGCCCTAGGCCCGGAAGTAAACCACGGGCGTGGCTTTACCCTCCACCCCTGTCCAGATAAGGTTTCAGGGTTGGCCGATAAAACTCGGCTGGGTTCACGCCATCCGTCAGGTATTCATAGGGACGTATGGTGGATAACGTTGGGTGAGTATTAATATCAAGAGGGTAATCAACGTGACTTTGGTTAAAGAAATAGTCAGCGCCGATCAGATCGCCAGCCGGGTTGAGGCTTTGGCCGCTCAAATTGCCGAGGATATATCAGGCAATCTAACCGTGATCGGTGTTCTGAAAGGAAGTTTTGTTTTCCTTGCCGATTTGGTTCGGGCCCTCGATCGGGCGGGGGTGCCCAGCCATGTCGAATTTCTCCGCCTCAGCAGTTATGGCAACAAACAAAAAGCCTCAGGCGATGTGGTCTTGATCGGTGATTACCCTGATGTTGATGATGAGCGCACGGTCCTGCTGGTCGATGATATCGTTGATACGGGCAATTCCCTGACCTATGCGGTCAAACTACTGAAAGCCACTGGACGAGAGAAAGTTGTGACGTGCACGCTGCTCGACAAACCCTCGCGCCGGGAAGTTGATATCGATGTCGATTTTGTCGGCTTTACGATCCCCGACGAATTTGTCGTTGGTTATGGTATCGATTTTGCTGAAAACTACAGGTCGTTGCCCTATCTCGGTGTGGTTGAGAAAGAAACAGCTTAACTCCGCACGAAGACTGAGTTCATTGCGATATTGAAATCGATGCGCCGCCGTAGCGGTCACTCTCTGCGCAATGACTTTATATTGTCCGCCAGTTCCTTCGGCTCGGTCACCGGCAAAGAACAGAATGTTCCTTTGCAAACATAGGCGGTTACTTTGTCGTCGATCTTGGTCTTACCGGCTGCTGGATGGGACTCGGGCAGGGTGTCAGAGGACTTTAGGATCATCAAGGTCCGACCAGGTGACGAGGCTTTGCCAACTTCGGCTTTCATCGCCGCAAATCCAAGATCTTCTGGGGCACCGATGAGAACGATCTGAAGCCCGCGCAGGTAGGTTTCAGCGGTATTTAATAACCCGGAAACATCAAGCACTGGGCGGGTGGAAATCCCGCCAAATGCTGTCAGTGTGTGCTCGATTGCCCGCCGCCACCGGGGGCCACCGCGAAGGTGATAAAGGCGCGCCATGGCGTTAATTAGGGCCGCATTACCGGAAGGATTGGGAGAATCTATCGTTGCCTTAGTCCGGATCACGACGGAATGTTGATTGACATGAGTTTCAAAAAAACCACCGTCGGCGCGGTCTTCAAAATCCGTGAGGGCGGTTTCCAGATAGACTTCAGCGTGGTCGAGGTAACGCGCCTGAGCGGTTGTTTCATATAGAGTTATGGCGGCGTCAGCCAATTGTCCCAACCCGGGTAATTGAGCCAGGCCAGACACCCGACCGGCGGCAAACGAATGCGCCGCGTCGCCGTTTTTTGTTTTAAGAAGCTGTTCGGTGGTTTCAAAAGCGGCGCGCGCGGCTTTGATCCATTCCGAACGGCCTAGGGCAAAACCAGCTTCGGCCAGGGCGCGAACGGCAAAGGCATTCCATTCGCCAATGATTTTATCGTCGCGGCGCGGGCGCGGTCGAAGGGTGCGGGCTTGATGCAAAAGCATGAGAGAATTGCCGACACTGGTATTTTCGTGCTCGTCATGGCGATAAGGTGTGCCCCAATCGCTACCGGTCTGGTTTTCAGGGGGCTGCAGACCAAATGTCGACAGAAAGCCGCCGGCCTGATTGCCAAGGATAGCTTCAATTTCTTGTCGGTGCCAAACGTAATAAGCCCCCTCGTTTTCGATGCCTTGCGCATTTTCGCTATCGGCGTCGATGCTGGCAACAAAAGCACCGTTTTCCAGCCGCATGTCACGCAGTAGGAATGTCGCTGTTTCGTTTATCCTACGTTTGAGTAGCGGGTCGCCGGTTTCACGCCAGACCTCAACCATTAGAGATAGCAATTGGGCGTTGCTATCGAGCATTTTTTCATAATGAGGGACGCGCCAGATATTATCGGTGGCGTAGCGAAAAAAGCCGCCGCCAATATGATCGTAAAGGCCACCTGAAACCATTTTTCGTAAACTGAAGGCGACGTGCTGACCCGTTTCCACGTCGCCGGTTCTGAGGTGGTGACGCCACAGAAATTCCAAGGCGACCAGATAGGGGAATTTGGGAGCCGTGCCAAATCCGCCTTCAAACACATCGGCTTCGCGCATAAATTGACCGGCGGCGGCATCTAAACTGGCGATCGTGATTGTTCCTGAGGGAACACGGGTCGCCATGGCGATTGCGTCAAACACCTGATCACCTGTGCGTTTGATGGCGTCTTTATCTTCGTTGTAAGCCTTGGCAACGGTGGTGAGTAACTCAGGGAAGGCCGGAAGACCTGCCATCCGTTCCGGTGGAAAATAGGTGCCTCCCCAGAACGGATTTCCGTCGGGCGTGAGAAACATGGTCAGCGGCCAACCGGTCGGTAGGTCCATAAACACGGCGGCGCGCTGATAGCTGTCATCGACATCAGGGCGTTGTTCACGGTCAATCAGAATGGGTATGAAATTGCGATTGATGATTTCGGCAATTACTGGGTCGGTAAAGCTTTCACGGCGCATGACGTGACACCAGTGACAGGCGAGGTAGCCAATTGAAAGAAAGATTGGCCGATCAAGCGCTGCTGCTTCCGCTTTCGCACCGTCCCCCCATGTCCGCCAATCAACCAGATCGGCGCTATGCAGGCGAAGGTAGGGGCTGGCCGCGTCCTTTAGGCGCCCCGCCGCGTTGACGGAGACCGGTAGCGATAAGACCAACAAGATCAAAGCTGTCAATCGATAGTGCATCATGCCTCCGTTAGCGGGTGCCCAGACTTAGGGTGTTCGACCAGGCTCAAGATAAAAGGGCGTTGCCAGGTTCCGCAAGAGGGCGAACGTTCACGAAACCTTGAAGATGATCACAATAACCCTAAATCACGAAACGATGTGTGACCATGTTTGGAGATGATGATGTGATCATGGACAGCAATGTCGAGTTTTTCCGCCGCATCGGCGAGTTCTTTGGTCATGGTAATGTCGGCAGAAGAGGGCTTCGGATCACCGCTAGGATGGTTGTGAACCATGATGATGGCGGTAGCACCAAGGTCCAGAGAGCGTTTGATCACTTGGCGCGGATAGACGGGCGTATGATTGACGGTGCCCGATTGCTGAATTTCATCGGCGATCAATTCGTTTTTAGCGTTCAGGAATAACACCTGAAACTGTTCTGTTTGAGCATGGGCGAGACTGGAATTCAGGTAGGCAATCAATTTGTCCCAGGACGACAATACCGGTCCTTTGACGATTTGTTCGCGGGCCACCCGTGCCTGCATCTCTTGTATAGCTTTCAGGTGGATCACGCCGGCGTAACTTAGCTTGTCAAACTCCGCCAGCCGCTCCGGCTCGGCGGCAATAACGCCACCGAGGCTGCCAAACCGGTCAATCAGGTCTTTTGCCAACGGTTTAACGTCTATCCGTTCGATGCATTGAAATAACACCAGCTCAAGCAATTCGTAATCTGGTAGCGCTTTGGACGTCCCGGCCATAAATCTGTCGCGCAGGCGGCCACGATGTCCCCAATAATGGGGTTTGTTCTCACTGGCATCTGACAGCCCTTGAGGTTGGGGTGGCTGGTTTCGTAAATGGTTGGCGATGGACGGGGTTGGGTCAGCTCCAGGAAATACCCAGACCCGTTTCATCTTATCCCACCCGCCGCCGAGGTGGCGAAAGGCGTGGCGATGGGGGTGCGTGTCGCCAGAAACCTGATGGCTGGCGAGGCCGTCGGCAGAGGTGGTCTCACAAAGAGTGAGGCCGGCGTCTAGCAAAAGGTCAGCGTCACTTTTGCTGCTCATTGCCAAACTCAGGTATGATAAGGCGGTTTGTCGAGCCCCAAGGGGGACTGAGTGAAGACTTCAAATCCGTCTGCCGTTACGGCCAGGGAATGCTCGAACTGGGCCGTCAGGGATTTGTCCTTAGTAACTGCCGTCCATCCGTCTGCCAAGATTTTCACGTCATACCGCCCGACATTTATCATCGGCTCAATGGTGAAAAACATGCCTTCGCGCAAAACTTCGCCTTCGCCTCGCTCCCCATAATGCATGACATTTGGCGCATCATGAAAAACGCGCCCTAATCCATGGCCGCAAAAATCGCGGACCACAGAAAACCGCTCGCTTTCGGCGTAAGACTGAATAGCATGACCAATGTCGCCGAGCGTCGCCCCAGGTTTGACTTCGCGAATTCCGCGCCACATGGCTTCAAACGTCACATCAATCAGGCGCTCAGCCTTGCGATTGACCTTGCCGACGGGGAACATGCGACTGGAATCACCGAACCAGCCGTCAAGGATAACGGTGACGTCAATGTTGACGATATCGCCATCATTCAATTTTTTTTCACTGGGAATGCCGTGGCAGACAACGTGGTTGATCGACGTGCAAATTGATTTTGGGAAGCCACGATAATTCAGCGGTGCATTGATCGCCCCGTGGTCCTCGGTGAAATCATGACAGAGCGTATTTAACGCATCCGTGGTCACACCGGGCACGACATAAGGCGTGATGAAATCAAGGCACTCTGCCGCCAGACGCCCAGCCTTGCGCATGCTTTCGAAATCATCGGGTTGATGAATTTTGATGTAGCGCCCATCCTGGGCAACGGATCGGATTGCTTGTTCTTGCATGGGATTATTATGCCAAAGTTAAACCGGTAAAACCAATAATTTGGATGAGCGCACTCTATCCTAGCGCTTCAACACGTTTGGTAACTAAAATTTCTTCTGGTGTTATTTGGCAAGTGTAACCGAGAATTTCAACACCTGCCTTGATCGCCGCGTCATAGGCGATGCCGTATTCAGGGTCAATATCGCGTGCCAGGTTGAATGAAAGACTATCATCGCGCTGAACCAGGTACATCATAACAGCTCGGTGCCCTTGACCAACCATATCAGACAGCTCGACCAAATGCTTGGCCCCCCGTGCCGTCACGCCATCTGGGAACTCAGCTGGTTTATCGGGCCCGAGTTCACGTTTCAGGGTTACGTTTTTGACCTCAACATAACATTTTGCACCGTCTTCGTTTTCCAGCAGGATATCAATTCTGGAATTTTTACCATATTTGACTTCTCGACGCATGCTGGTGTAACCCTGCAACTCTGTGATGGTCCCGTTTTCAATGGCTTCAAACACAAGTGCGTTGGGGTGGCTGGTATTGACACCAATCATTGTCTCGCCGATTTTTATCATCTCCCATGTAAATTTCAGCTTGCGATCAGGATTGCGTGCCGGGCTGATCCAAACGTCAGATCCCGGGTCCTGAACACTGATCATCGAGCCGGAATTTGCACAATGGGCGGTGACAACCTCGCCAGAAGCAAGTTCTACATCGGCCATGAAACGCTTGTAGCGCTTGACCAGTTTACCTTTGATGAGTGGATCGATAAATTTCATGACGGCAAAATAAGGGCAGACGGACGAATTGGCAAATCATGATTGCCTGAAGAAAATGATCACCCTCTATCGGACAACGCGGTAGCCCAAATTTTCTGCTCCGTGCTCGATGTCTAAAATCCGTTGATAATCAGTATCGACGAGAAATTCGGCCCCGGAAATGAACAAAGCGTTGCGAATTTCGGACAGGCCGGGGTCATTTAGGGCCTGCATAATCCCTGCGCGCAATTGCGCGACAAGACGGTCAGACGCTCGCTTTGTGGTCACGTAGGGCAGGGCCGGGGCTTCCGGCGACATCGCGATAATCCTTAAGGGGGCGATCAGGTCGGGGACATAGCGTCTTGCCAGCGCATAACAAACAGCATCGACAGCGCAGATATCGGCTTCATCCTGACCGACCAGTGCCATGGATCGACGGTGTCCGCCGCTTTTAATGACTTCAGAGAAAAAGGCATTTCCATATGCGTGGGGGGCAATAACCGCCCGTAGGGCTGAATAGCCAGATTGCGACATGGTGTCGTTTATCACAGCCCTTGACCCTCGAAAATCACGGATATGGGTTTGCGGTGCGTCGCGGCGACAAAGCAAAAAACTCTGGTAATTGGGGCCGTTGCAGCCGTCAATCCCGTAACAGGGCGTGGCGACCAGGCGAAGGTGGGTTGCGCCGCCGTGGGTATAGGGATAACCGCAGGTTTGGCTGAGCAAAAGTCCTGGGTCGATCCAAGCTTCAGTATCCTGATTGCCACGAAACAGGGTCTCAGGCGAGTCGGTGATGCCTTCATCCCGGAACGCTGAGGCGAGTGCCTGCCACCACGCGTCCGTCACGTTGCGGACTTCAGGCCAGTCGTACATGGGCAACGACGCAATCATGTGTCTGGAATGCCAAAAGCGTCGGCCATACGGGTTTGCGCACTGCCTGGTTTCAAAGGTTTCGGTTGGCTTTGGTCAGGTGCCCATGCGGTCAGGTATAAGACCTCGAAGGTTGCAGGAATACGTCCATTGTCATCGGCGAAGGTCTCATTGTAAATCTCTGCTGCCCGCATCAAAGTTGCCCGGCGTGAAAATTCAGTGCGTCTCAGGAGCGTTGCATTGGTCTCACCCATCCCGCGCAGGTCTGACATCAATTTGAAGGCGCTCGGGTAGGATACCGTAATTGTCTCTCTGTCGGCGACGGGCAAGGTGAAACCGGCGCGAGTCAACAGATTGCCGACATCCTTCACTTCGGCAAACGGTGATAGGCGTGGACTCAAGCCGCTCTCAATTTCAATTTCCGCCGTTGTCATTGCATGACCAAGTTCATGCAGGGTCTCGCCGCCAAGCAGGGTGGCGACAAACAAGCCATCCGGGTTAAGCGAACGCCGTATTTGTGACAGCGCGCCGGGTAAATCATTGACCCAATGGAGGCTAAGGTTTGACATGACCACATCAAAAACGTGGTCGCCAAAAGGCAGGGCTTCTTCATCGGCGCACAGGGTGAGTTGGGCCGTCGAATGTCTCGCCCGCCGCGCCATGTTTTCCGACAGATCACATTGGATCAAGGTTCCGATCCCGCCAATGCCGTGCAGCGATTCTGCAATCTCCCCGCCGTGGCAGCCAAGATCAAGGGCACGGGGGAATTTACGGGTCACATCGTTCAAGCGGTCAACCAACCGCGACGCTGTTTCACGAAACAGAAAGTCGTGATCAAGCAATGTTGCCGCCGCACGGTCTCGGTGACAGCGCACACTCTGGCGGTTGAAGATTGTCATTTGATCAGTCATGCTGGATTTATGACACAGACAGACGGCTCCTTAAATCCTCCATTCAAGCAAATAGCAGGCCGTCTCCTGGATATTGTGTTGCCACCCGTTTGTGTCGCTTGCGGCACTCTTGTTTCCAGTCCGCATGCCCTATGTGCGACGTGCTGGGAGAGCGTTGATTTTATTGACGACCCGAAATGCCAGATTTGCGGAAAACCGTTTGAGTTTGATCCGGGGGTGGAGGTTCATTGTGGTGTCTGTTTGCGCAAGCCACCGATCTATGAACGGGCCCGTTCGGCCGTTGTTTACGGCGAAACGTCGCGCCGCTTTGTCCTTTCCTATAAACACGGAGACCGGCTTGATCTGGTCCCGGCGATGGTCAGTTGGTTAGAACGGGCGGGGCAAGAGCTGATCAATGATGCGGATATCATAGCCCCGGTTCCGCTTCATTGGAGCCGGTTTCTCGCCCGCCGGTTCAATCAATCGGCCGAATTAGCCAGGGTTTTAGGGCAGCGTTCGGGGCGTCAGTTTTCCCCTGATCTGTTGTTGCGTAAAAAACGGACGGCATCGCAAGCTGGGTTAAATGCCAAGGAACGGGCAAGAAATGTGCGCGGCGCCTTTAGGGTTCGACCCGGAAGGTTGGCAGATCTATCAGCCAAACGGGTGCTGCTGATCGATGATGTGCTGACCACGGGCGCAACACTGAATGCCTGTGCAGGCATATTGTTGTGGGCTGGTGCCGCAGGCGTCGATGTATTGACTTTGGCTCGTGTTGTCAGGGCGGAACGAGAATAACGTATACGGTCGACGTGCTAATGCTTCGGCTTAAATCGGCTGTGCTAATAATCGTTTTGCCGGGGGCAAAACGGCCTTTCGCACGGGGAAACGAATCAAAACAGTGGTGCCGACGCCGAATTTACTGGAAAGATCCAGGGTGCCACCCAGATTTTCGATGATTGACCTAGAGATTGATAACCCCAATCCGGTCCCGCCGACGACATCGGTCATGACATTGCGCGATTGCCCAAAAGGCATCATCACCACTTCAAGGTCCCGTGATGGAATGCCGATGCCCGTATCGGTAATCGTGATGAGATGTCCCTCTTGTTCGTTATAGGTGATGTTGGTCTCGATCGATCCGCCCGGGCGGGTGAATTTTACCGCATTTGACAGTATATTGAGGAAAATTTGGTGAATAGCCGTTCGATCCGCCGTCAACAAAGGCATTGACGGATCTGCTTTGGATACGATTTCTATATTCTTTTCCTGAGCCTGGGCTTCGATAAATTTCACGGCTTCCTTTAGGAAGTCGGCAAGATGAATTTCGACAAATTCGAACTCCATCTTGCCCGATTCAATCTTGGAAAGGTCAAGAATTGTGTTGATGAGCTTAAGGAGATGCTTGCCGCTTTTTTCAATATCCGAAGCATAATCTTCATACTGTTGGGACCCTAATTTGCCAAACATTTGCCGTCGCATCACTTCTGAAAAACCGATGATTGCATTTAAGGGGGTGCGCAGTTCGTGGCTCATATTGGCCATGAAGGTGGTTTTCATCTGGTTGGCCGACTCAGCCTTTTCCTTGGCCGCGCGGGCCTCCTCTTGAGCCGCCTCTAACGCGCTAATGGTATTGCCGAGATCGTCGACCATAATATTAACGGCTGCGGATACACGTTCGAATTCATCGGAGGTGCCGCTGCTGAGCCTGAATTCGCGATTGCCATGGGCTATTTTTTCAGTTCCTTCGACCAATGTTCCAATCCGGCGGTCCATAATCCGACGTAAGGCAAACGCTGTGGTAAAGGCGATCAGCACGGCGATGACGGCAAAAATCAAAAACAGTCTTTGGCGTCGATCACCGGCGTCAATTTCCTCTCTCTGAATGACCCGAACGTTGTCTTCGACAACGGCCTTTAAGGTTTCTAAGCTCTTTAGGGCGGAAGCACGGGCGATGTTGGCGGTTTCAAATATTTCCTGAAGACTTGCGCCAGAAACGACAAGTTTGGTTTCATCATCGAATAAAATCATCGCCGCCTTGAAACGCGCTAAGGCACCTCTGAATTGCACGACCTCTTTAGAAAATTGCAGGGTGTGGGCCTCGTTGCGCTCGGATTCGATCATATCGATTACTTTGGCCGCCTGATTGAGGGGGGAAATAACACGGTCGATTGAGGCAACCGGTTGATCGGCGAATTCCAAAAACATGTTTTCGACATGTCCAAGCATGGCGGACGCGACATTGGTGTCGGTTTTGGTGTTGGTTTTATCAGCGAGGTGAGTGATGTCAGCCCGAATGGAAACCAGACGTTTTTCGAGCTGTGAGCGTGCGGCACGCCACTTCAAGGGCCGGGATTGTCGATCGTTTTTGGACTTCAACGCCTCGGTTAATGTGATTGGCAGGGCCGCGATGGTGCGGCGTAAATTTTGATTGGATGAGGCGGGATGTACGGCCCGGTTGACAAAGCTGGCTAAACGCTGGTCCAGCATCTGAAACGCTTGTATTAACTCTGCCTCATGGACAAATTCCGAATTTGCAACCAATTGAAATTGCATGTTGGCACCGAGAAACAAGGTGGACAGACTTTCCAGACGGTGTCGCGTTGGTTCGAACGTAGCGGATAGCCGTTTTAAAGTGGTAATCGTTTTTTCCGAGCTGGTATAGGCGACGGCGGCGATGGCGATGGCGACCGCCAACAGCGCAGAGAGTCCCAGCGAAATTAGAACGGAAAAACGCATTTTCCGGGCCCACCCCCTAGAATTAACCTATTTCCATTTGAGCGTGAAAAGCTCACTGATGTCACCGCTTTCGTACAGCGCTTGCTCAAGGCCCTTATTGGCCGGTTTGCCAGCAATTTCGTAGCGCGATACACCAAATGAGTAGCTTCGGTCCGGGTCGAATTGAACATCATCAGGATGCCCGGTTTGCAGTGGGCGAGAAAATTCGATTGTCCAGTAGCCGTTATCCCACGTCCCCTTCGCCCTGACGTCGGCGCGACTTCCCGTCGGCTGTCGGTTTTTGTAGCGAGGGACCTCTGGTCCTGAAAATTTCTCGTAGGTTTGTGATGAATAGGCGGATTTCCCACTGTCACTAAGGCGGGTCAGGTAGAATTGTTTCCCCGTGTGGCTGACGACAATCCGAGATTTTTTTAGTTTTGATTGTCCATAAATGTGGTGCTTATCATCGGCAAACCCAATAGGGTCCGTTCTGTTTGCTTTCCAGTACCATATGTCGGCCTTGTAAGGGTCGTCCCCATATAAAGCCAGATCAACGGGACGTGGTTCCATGTTCCATTTAAAGACGAAACTGTCCTCTCTCTTTTTGCCTGTTCGATAGACCTTTAGAGTATCATCCCATACGAGATATTTATGCTGACGGGTCTCGCTGCTATCAGGGAACCGAACCAGGAAAAAAATGGTTTGATCATTGTGGGCTGATTGTATGTCGATATCGATATTGGCGACGGTATCGTGAGTGGTCGTCACAGGCGCCGTCTTCCAGATATCGTCGTTGGCGTTTCCGTCAATTCCCGGCGGATGATTCGTCGGCTGGGAAACAACATCCTGACCCGCCATGGAAACACTCGAGAATAAAGAGAACAAAGTTGCAAAGCAGATTAATTGTTTCATCGTTTAACCTTCAGATCAGTGAAACGGATATTGATACGTCTAAAATTTTTTCTACGTGAGGAGTATACACAGATAGGCTTTCGCTTTCGTGGTGACCTCAGCGCGTCAAAATGTATCAATTTTTTCTGTACAATACTTCTCTTAGATTGTTTCAAGATGTTACAACTTATAAACCAGTGCCTTGCACTGGGGGTCAACCCATACAGAAGATCGCCAATCGGTCTGCGACAACGCCTTGATTGTGGGGGTGGGGCTTGGCGTTGCGTGCATATGGGCTTTCAATTTTCTGAATTCGTCTTATATCTTGAGGCCAATTCCGTTTCTGTCAGGTCAAGAAGGTTTATCGGTGATGTCGAAAATTGAAATTTATACATCCCCCTTTTGTGGGTTTTGTATGCGCGCGAAGCAGCTTCTTGGCACCAAAGGCGTCGAATACTCGGAAATCGATGTGGCCATGTCCCCAGGCGCGCGCCAGGAAATGATTGAAAAAACCGGGCAAACCTCTGTGCCACAGATTTTTGTTGATGGGGTGCACATCGGGGATTGCGATGCCATTCATAGGCTTGATTCGCGTGGTGAGCTTGATATGAAACTCGGGCTGGCGGGATAGGAGCGTCTCATGGGTAACGTTTTTAAAGTCGCCTGCGTGCAAACCACCACCGGGCCGGAGGTGGCGGAAAATATTGAACAAGCGACGGGATTAGTCCGCGATGCCGCAAACGCGGGCGCACAACTGATAATCTTGCCCGAAGTGGTCAACGTAATGGACTTGAACCGCAAGGCTATTGCTGGAAAGACCGAATTCGAAGGTGATGACCCGACCTTGAAAGCGGTATGTGCCCTGGCATCAGAACTTGAAGTCTGGATTTTGATCGGGTCGTTGGTCATCAAACACACGGTGTTCGATGAGAAAGGCAACCCCAAATTCGCCAACCGCTCGTTCTTGATTAACAGTAACGGCGATGTGACAGCGCGGTACGACAAAATTCATATGTTTGACGTTGATCTCGACGATGGCGAATCTTATCGCGAGTCTAACGCCTACGAACCGGGCCAACAGGCGGTCTTGGCGGACACACCCTGGGGGCAATTGGGCATGACAATATGCTATGACCTGCGGTTTCCCGATCTCTATCGCCATCTCGCCCAAAAAGGGGCGAAGTTCCTCGCCATCCCGGCCGCGTTCACCCGACCAACCGGAAAAGCCCATTGGCATGTCTTGATGCGTGCCCGTGCCATCGAAAATGGCTGTTTTGTTTTTGCTGCCGCTCAATGCGGTGACCACGGTGGCGGGCGGTTAACTTATGGGCATTCGATTATTGTCGATCCCTGGGGCGAAGTGTTGGCCGATGGCGGGCAACAAACCGGATTTGCGATCGCCGAAATTGATGTCGAAGAGGTTGATCGGGTCAGGGCAAAAGTGCCGTCACTTCGGCATGACCGAGATTTTGCCTAACCAAGATCAATCCTTAGGGGCGATGGTTGATGATCTTGGCGCACGCTGAGGCCAAGATTGTTAACCGCAACGAGACGTTGTTTAACGCCAGGTATTTCGGCGGACTGGGTGATGCCGTGTTCATAGGCGATGACTTGCAATTTTCCGGCGACCAGATCGAGTAACTCTCCTGATTTTAGAAGATGGTCGGGGTTGCGGGGCCGGGCGAAGTCTTCGTTGCCAAGCGCAAAGGTCTCGTAAATTAATATGCCGCCGGGGTCGAGGGCGTCGAGAAGTTCGTCAAATAACGGCCGGAAAAGATAGTTAACAACGACAATTCCCTTAAATGTTTTTCCAGTCAGAGGACCGTTGCCAGAAAACGTCGGCCCACCGTTTTCCAGGTCGGCCTCAATGACGGTTGCCTTCGGCGCATTTGTTAGCGCTTGCAGTGGCACTCCATCGCGATCAACCGCAGTGACGCAATGCCCACGGTCGAGAAACCATCGCGCATGACGGCCACCGCCGGACGCCAGGTCAAGAACAGCGCCACCTTTTGGAACAAGGGGGGCGAAGCGTTTAACCCAGGGTGAAGGCGTGCTTATTCGAAGATGGCGGGTCCTGAGTTCGTCTAAAGAGTCATTTGTCATTTAGTAACCGGTTTCGTTTAGGGATTGAGGTCTCAGCACTCTAGTATACAATCTCGCCAATTGGGAATGAATGGCATTAAAGATGATTCTGTATCAATTAAAATGTGCGACAGGTCACGAATTCGAAGCGTGGTTCAAAGATGGCGCTGCTTACGATAAGCAGATCTCTGACAAAGATATCAGTTGCCCATATTGCTCCAGTGCCAAAATTTCAAAAGCCATCATGGCACCAAATATATCGCCGTCACGTACTAAATCAGTGGTGCCGCGCGCCGATCAGGAAACGAAAGTACGCGTTGACGATATCGCAGAGAAAATTCTCGACGCGGTCGAGGCGCTCCGTCAAGACGTTGAAACCAATTGCGATAATGTCGGCGACCAGTTTGCCGAAGAAGCACGCCGTATTTATTATGGTGAAGCCGAGGAGCGCGGAATCTATGGTGAGGCCGATGCCCAAGACGCATCGGACTTGGAGGAAGAAGGGATTACGTTTTTTCGCCTCCCGCCCCGTCCTCGGCGCAACAGTTAGGTGCGTTGATTGCCTTTTCGGATGATTGCGCCGCACGGTCTTCCTAATCATTGCTTGAATTGAATCCGAAATTTTTCACGTTGATGTCGGCCATACCGAGGTGGAATGCAATAGTATTCTTCGGGAAATTTTTCGTAAAATAAACTTGCGCGTGTGGCAATATCGTGAGGTAATCGCCAACCTAAAAGTAGATTAAGCCCAGATTTTTATCGATTATACAGGTGTTTGTGGTCGAGAAGGTCAGGGGCATTTGATACGCTGGGGGGGCGATGAGTATTCCTATGCCCATGATTGCGTCGGGCGCGGTAATCTTGACGCTGATCATATTTTTCATCGACCTGATGCTGCCGCTTGGGGTGGCTGCAGGTGTCCCTTACGTCGCCGTCGCATTGATGGGGGTTTGGCTTCCAAGTCGGCGGCACATGGTCCTTATCGCTGTTTTCACATCCGTCGCGACAATCGCTGGACACTTTTTGTCTCCGGCCTCTGGCGGGGAATGGATGGATGTGCCAAATCGCGCATTTGCGTTGTTTGCCATATGGATCTGTACGTTGATCATGACGTTGCGAAAAGAAGCCCAGTACGAGTTGGTTATGGAAAACCATCGGGCAGAAGATTATCTTGAGATTTCCGAGTCAATTATTGTCCATTTAGATCGGCAAGGCCTCATCCGTTTAATCAACCAGCACGGGTGCGAGGCCTTGGGATATGGCCCTGAGGAGTTGATCGGGCAAAGCTGGGCGGATGTTTTTGTTTCGCAAGAGCACCGTGAGACGATTAACAAAGTTCACCAACAGATGTTATCGGGCGAAAACCATGAATTTGAATATTTCGAAAGCGAGGTGACAACCAAATCTGGAGACAAACGGCATTTCGCCTGGCACAGCAAAGTGGAGTACAACAAACGGCGCGAGCCCCTTGGCACCCTCAGTGCAGGTCATGATATTACCTCGCTTAAACGTGTCGAGCGCCAGTTGCGCCACGCCCATGGTGAACTGGAACAGCGCGTCGTGGCGCGCACGCGTGAGCTCAATATTGAAAAAGAACGCGCCCAACTTGCGAACCGATCCAAGACCGAGTTCCTCAATATCACCAGTCATGAATTGCGCACGCCGTTGAACGCCATTATCGGTTTTTCTGGTATGATGACCAGTCAGGTGTTTGGTAAAATGGCCAACGTGAAATATGAAGGGTACGCGAAGGATATTCTCAATTCAGGGCGCTATCTTCTTGAAATCATCAACGATATTCTCGATGTGTCAAAAATTGAAGCTAATGAAATCGCCTTAGAAGAGGACACCATTGACCTTTCAAAGGACCTAAAGACCTGCGTCAAGATGATCGAAGAGAAAGCGGTCGACGCCGATATCAGCTTGGTTATGACAATCGCTGAAGACCTGCCGCTGCTAAAAGGTGACATGCGTCGGGTTAAGCAAATCGTAGTCAATTTGTTGAGCAATTCAGTGAAATTTACACCAAAAGGCGGAAAGGTTGAGCTTCGCTGCCTTGTGGTCGATGGTCGAATTCAGATTCAGGTTAAGGATTCTGGCATCGGTATCTCTGAGCAAAATCAGAAAACAGTATTTGACCCCTTTTTCAAAGTCGAGAACAGCTATATCAGTACTCACAATGGAACCGGGCTAGGTCTGCCTCTTGTAAAAGCGCTGACGGAATTGCATGGCGGGGTGATTGATCTCGAAAGCAAGGACGCGCAGGGAACCAAAGTTACCATAACGTTCCCGCATGCGCGTTCGATGGCCCTGAACGGATCATCGCCAGCTGTTTTGTTGTCATGAGTATTTGCTTGCGAACGCCAGATAGTTGACGTTCATGTCTTCAGCCAGCACCCATCGGTCTTGTCCGGGTTTGTAGGCGATGCCCATCAGGTCGGTGATGTCCAGGCCATGTGGTCTCAGTCCGTCCGCCAATTCCGAAGGACGGACAAATTTTCGCCAGTCATGAGTACCGGGGGGCACCCATCGCAAGATATATTCAGCCCCAATTTTAGCCAGAGCCAATGATTTGAGCGTACGGTTAAGCGTTGACAGGACCATCGCGCCACCAGGTTTCAGCACGCCCGCCGCACTTTGCAGGAACAGGCCCAGATCACTTACATGCTCAATCACTTCCATGCTTAAAACAGCATCGTAGTGGGCGCGCTGATCAGCCAAATCTTCGGGAAGCACATGACGATAGGTGATGTTCAGTCCGACAGCGTCGGCGTGAGTTTGAGCGACGGCAATGTTTTCTTCTCCGGCATCAATGCCGGTAACGCTTGCCCCCAATCGCGCCATTGGTTCTGAAAGCAGCCCGCCACCACAGCCCACATCAATGATTCTCAGGCCCTGAAGCGGGGCGTTGGCATTAGGGTCGCGATCAAAATGCTGGCAAAGATGATCGCGGATAAATTCCAGTCGGGGTGGGTTGAGTTTGTGCAGCGGAGCAAAGTCGCCGGTCGTATCCCACCAGCGCTCGGCGATGGCTGTAAAACGGGCTATTTCGTCGTGAGACGCAGTTGAGGTGGCGGACATATTTTTATCGTTCCTTGGCAGGTAAACTTGCCCCGAATGTAGGGATAGAGTATGTATGCGCCGCCCTGTCGGCAACCCGCAAAGTGAAAATTCTATTTCCTGACCAGTATTTACGGTGCGTGGAGAATTGTACTTTTCCGGTTTGGTTTATGTAAATCAGTGAACGTGAAATAAAATGGCACGAATCGTACAGAAATTTGGTGGAACTTCCGTTGGTGATATCGAACGTATCAAAAACGTCGCCAAGAAGGTCAAAACCGAAGTTGACCGGGGCAATGAAGTTGCCGTCGTCGTCTCTGCCATGTCCGGTGAGACCAACAAATTGGTCAACTATGTGGGCGAGATGGGTGTGATCTATGATGCCCGTGAGTACGACGCCGTCGTCGCCACTGGTGAGCAGGTTACCAGTGGGTTGCTGGCATTAGCATTACAGGAGTTGGGGGTTTCCGCCCGTTCCTGGCATGGGTGGCAAATCCCGATCCTTACCGACGGTGTGCATGGGAAGGCCCGGATTGACCGTATCGAAGCGACCGAAATTGATCGACGAATGAAAACCGGTGAAGTCGCCGTTGTTGCCGGGTTTCAGGGATTATCTCCGGAAAACCGGATTACGACATTGGGTCGTGGCGGCTCAGATACCAGTGCCGTTGCCTTGGCGATTGCCGTGGCGGCCGACCGTTGTGATATTTTTACGGACGTTGACGGCGTCTATACATCTGATCCGAGGATCGTGACCAAAGCCCGTAAGCTTGATAAAATCACCTATGAAGAAATGCTGGAAATGGCATCTTTAGGGGCCAAGGTTCTGCAAACCCGGGCCGTGGAAATGGCCATGAAACATGGTCAGCGCTTGCAGGTATTGTCGTCATTTGAGGACTTGCCAGGAACACTCGTTGTTGATGAGGATGAAATCGTGGAACAGGAACTGGTTAGCGGAATTGCTTACAGCCGGGATGAAGCTAAAATTACTTTGTTGCGGGTTAAGGATCGACCGGGCATTGCGGCGTCTATCTTCGGACCGTTGTCGGATGCTAGCGTCAATGTCGACATGATCGTTCAGAACGTATCAATAGGCGGCGACGCCACGGACCTCACGTTTACTGTTCCAAAGGCCGAGCTGTCACGGGCGGTACAAACGCTGGAAGGGGCCAGAGATATCATTGACTATCAGGAATTGCGATCTGATGCGGATGTCGTCAAGGTGTCGGTGATTGGAGTCGGCATGCGCTCACATGCCGGTGTCGCCCAACGCATGTTTTCAGCACTGGCTGATAAAGGCATCAATATTCAAGTGATTTCGACCTCTGAAATAAAGGTCAGCGTGTTGATCGCCGAAGAATATACGGAATTGGCGGTACGTTCACTTCATACGGCTTATGGGCTGGACCAAGACTAATTTCAGACCATCTTATATCTATGGGGCGAATATTTATAGGGTATATCCACTGAAAGTGCCTCTCGCGTTCCAATAGGCGTCCAACCCGGAGTTCGATGATGTCCGATAGCTACCTGAGCAGCGCAAGAGGACTTTCGCTGTCGGCTCCCCGGCGGTTGTTGGCCCGCGTGCGTGATGTCATGGCCGGACCTGGTAACGCCCAGCAACGCCTGGATAATATCGTCAAGATCATCGCGGCTGATATGGTTGCGGAAGTTTGCTCGATCTATGTCCGCCGGCCCGGAGATGTTTTAGAGCTTTTTGCGACGCAAGGTTTGAAGCCTTCCGCCGTACACAACACGCGTTTGCAAGTCGGTGAAGGGATCATTGGCGATATTGCCGATAAGGCTCGCCCATTTTCCTTGCCAGAAGCGCAAGATCATCCAAATTTCGCCTACCGCCCTGAAACCGGCGAAGAAATCTATCATTCGCTTATGGGGGTGCCGGTTTTGCACGGTGGTCGGGTGAGTGGCGTTGTCGCCGTACAAAACCGCACACAGCGGAATTATTCCGACGAAGAAGTCGAGACCCTGCAAACAGTCGCAATGGTTCTTGCAGAACTGATTGCCAGCGGCAAGGTCGCCCGCAAACCCAGTGATGGTGTCAGCGATAGCCCTACCGGAAAACCGATCCGTCTCGACGGGGTCAGTCTCAGTCCAGGCTTGGGCATGGGGGCAGCCGTTTTGCACGCGTCAAATTTTGCCGTCGATAATCTGGTTGCCGAAAATCCTCGATTAGAGCGGATCCGACTGGATCGTGCGATCACCGAAATGCACGGTGCGCTTGACGACCTGCTGGATGTCGATTCATTGGCTGAAGATGGTGAACACACGGATGTATTGGAAACCTATCGCCTAATTGCTGAAGACGCAGGCTGGTTGAAGCGGATCGAAGACGCGATTAAAACGGGCTTATCCGCCGAAGCGGCCGTGCAAAAAGTACAGAATGACATCCGCGCCCGTATGAGTCAGATGAAAGACCCTTATTTGCGGGAACGGGTTCACGATCTGGATGATTTGGCGATGCGGTTGATGACCCACCTGATGGGAAATCACAGAGCCGATGGTGCAAGAGACATCCCTGAAGACACTATTCTTGTTGCCCGATCCATGGGCCCCGCACAATTGCTTGATTATAACCCTGATCGTTTAAGGGGGCTTGTGCTTGAGGAAGGGTCTTCAACCAGCCACGTTGCAATCATCGCCAGGGCGCTTAATATTCCGGTTTTGGCAGGGGCGTATAATATAGTCTCACGGGTCGATGAAGGCGACCTGGTGATCGTTGATGCGGATCAGGGACAAATGCTTGCGCGCCCGTCGGCTGACGTCGTGCAGGCGTTTCGCGACAGCGTCAAGGTGCGTCGGGAACAGGCCGCGACCTACGCTGCACTCAGTGATAAAAAGGCGATCACCAAAGACGGCATCAGCATCGGCTTGCACATCAACGCTGGTTTGATGATCGATATATCGAACCTTCGCGACGTTGGCGCCGATGGGGTGGGTTTGTTCCGCACTGAAATTGCCTTCATGGTCCAATCGAAGTTGCCGGGTGTCGATGAGCAAACCCGCTTATACTCAGATGTCCTGGATGGTGCTGGCGGGAAACCCGTCGTCTTCCGCACCCTCGACATTGGCAGTGATAAGGTGCTGCCCTACCTTCAAAGCATTAACGAAAATAATCCGTCTATGGGATGGCGGGCAATCCGGCTTTCTTTGGACCGCCCGGCGCTGCTCCGGCAACAATTACGCGCCATGATTCGCGCGGCTGCCGGACGTGACCTGAAAGTCATGTTTCCGATGGTTGCCGAATACTCGGAATTTGCAGAAGCCCATGAGCTTTTACAGAGAGAGCTAACACGAGAACGTGGGCGCGATGGCGTGATGCCGTGTTCAGTAAAAATCGGTGTTATGCTTGAAGTGCCGAGCCTTGCCTATCAATTGCCGGTTCTATGCAAGCTAGCCGATTTCATTTCGGTCGGTAGTAACGATCTTGGGCAATTTCTATTTGCCAGCGACCGTGGAAACCCGAGACTTTCTGGTCGTTATGACATGTTGTCGCCTATTGGTATTAAGTTTCTCAAGGGTGTTGTTGAAGAATGTGATCACGCCGGTGTTCCGCTTAGTTTGTGTGGGGAAATGGCGGGCAATTCCTTGGATGCTATGGCGCTGATCGGCATCGGTTTTCGAATACTCTCAATGACGCCGTCGAATATCGGTCCGGTCAAGGCCATGGTCTGTAGTCTTCCGGTAGGCGAATTGAGGCAGTGCATGGCGGGTTTGCTGGACCTAAATGAACGCTCCCTTCGCAACCACTTGACGGCCTTTGCCAAAGAACACCATGTTTTAATCTGAATTGGCGGACATTATCGATGCTGTTTGGTCAATGGGGGGTATTGGGCTTGTAATTTAGCGAAAAACCGTAAAATATCTGGAATTAGAAATAGGGCTTCTCCCTCCGTTGCGCTGGTTGGAAACTGATCTGAAAATAAGGGTCTCGGTGCGCTGTATTAACGACGCCTGAGCCGGGTTTCCAAGACTAGGTTCAGGGCATAGACATGGGGAAAGCTTGGTAGCAGAATTATGGTGGATGCAAATATGAACCCTCCGTCAGAAGACGGTGTGCCAGAAGTGACCGTGAACAATGATGCTGATGCTGGGCATTCTGGTGTTGGCGCGCTGTTGCGTGCATCGCGCGAGCGCCTTGGCGAAGATTTATCAGATGTCGCCCGCATGTTGCGGATCAGGTTGCCTTATATGGAGGCCATTGAGACCGGGAAGCATGATGTGCTTCCCGGATCGACCTATGCCGTTGGTTTCGTTCGTGCCTATTCCAATTACCTGGGACTGGATAGCGAAGAAGTGGTCCGGCGTTTCAAGGCAGAAAATGCCGACGGCGGTACTAAGCAGGACTTGAGTTTTCCGACACCTGAACCAGAAACAGGCATGCCGGGCGGGGCAATTGTATTTGTCGGCCTCGTCTTGGTTGGCATCGCCTATGGTGCTTGGTTTTTATCAACCCAGGCGAACGATTACATTGCCGATTTGGTCTCGCCAATTCCAGAACGGTTTTCAAGGTTTTTTGACGGCGATGATAAGAAAAATGGTGCGCCTAAGGTAACGCTGGACGCCATAGAAAAATCGATTGAAGAACCGAAGACCACTATTCCCGACGCCGACCCTGCAACGGTGCAAGAGGCGCCATCGGCGACGACGTCGACACCGGCGACGGAACTGGCCCCAAAGGTTGCTGAACCCGCTCGTATTGCCCCAGCATCTGGACCAAAAGCGCCACAGCCGGAACCTGTCCAACCCGAACTGGCCCAACCTGGTTCGACCCAATCTGAACCCGTCCAACCCGACCTTATCCCGCCGCAGTCTCAATCGTCGACGGATCAAATAGGCGCGCGCGCGCCGTCGAGCCAACCTTCGGCGCTTGCTGCAGGCGCTCTTCGTCGGTCGGTTGATCAACCCCTCGAGACCCCCGCTCTAGAGGCAAAAATCGAGAAAGTCGTGACGCCTGCTGCCATTGAAACTGATAAGGTGGTTGCCGACGTCAACAATGAAGTGAGCCCGCCCCCAGTATTAAGCGTTTCGCCAGAGACCACGGTGGCGGCACCTAAGAAACTGGCTCTGTCACCGCCATCGTCACTGTTATCGGCACCATCTCCCGAACCAATCGCGTCTGGGGCGGCTGATGTCGGCCCTGCGGCGAAGATCGAAAAAATATTAAAGCCAATAGTGGAGCCGACACCGCAACCGACACCGCAACCGTCTAGGCAACCAAAACCGATTGCTGTGTCCAAGCCAGAAATATTAACAGCACCGACGGTGCCGCCTGAACCACAAGCGCCCTCGGTTGCGCAGGCGCTGAGCGAACCTGACGTGGCGGCAGTATCAAAACTGAAATCTAAACCGATTGCGGTATTGCCAACTGACTCTGAAATCAAGGCTGTTGGGGAAAATGCGCCGCCAACGCCTGAGGTGACCCCGTCGATTGCTTCACGAATTGTTATCGGCGCGGTCGGCGATAGCTGGATACAAATTCGCGATAAGGTGAGTAAAGAAATGCTGATGACCCGATTATTGCAGGCGGGTGACAGTTATGACGTGCCTGATCGTCCGGGGTTGGTGTTGTTGACTGGAAATGCGGGCGCATTGCGGATTGTCGTTGATGGCAAAGAAGCCCCTTCAATTGGCGGGTCCGGTGTTGTCCTTCGGAATGTGGCGTTGGATCCAGATCGCTTGAGTTCCGGAACTGCAATTGACCGTTAGGGATTGACCACACTTGGCGGATAAGCCAAACACTGTCCATTAGACAACTGAAGGTACTGGATTTATTTCGGGCCGGAAAAGGATCAAACGGATGCCGACTAAGGGCAGTACCGTCCAAAGGCGAAAGACTGTTGGCGTAAACGTGGGCTCCGTGCGGGTCGGTGGTCATGCCCCAATTGTTATTCAGTCGATGACCAACACGGATACGGCAGACGTTGAGGCAACCGTCCAGCAAGTTGCAGATCTGGCCGCCGCCGGATCAGAATTGGTGCGGATTACGGTTGACCGTAAGGAGTCCGCTGCTGCGGTCCCTCATATTCGTGATCGACTGGCTAAACGGGGCTGTTTTGTGCCAATTGTAGGGGATTTTCACTATATTGGGCATACACTTCTGCACGACTATCCGGCGTGTGCTGAGGCCTTGGCCAAATACCGGATCAATCCCGGTAACGTTGGCTTTCGTGAGAAACGCGATGCTCAGTTTTCGTCGATGATCGAGACGGCTCTGGAGTATGATAAGCCGGTGCGTATTGGGGTGAATTGGGGCAGCCTTGACCAGGAACTGGTTGTCGCCATGATGGATGATAACGCCAAATCTGCCGCCCCCAAGGGGGTTGAAGAGATCACCCGTCAGGCACTTATCACGTCGGCCATCTCAAGTGCTGAACTGGCCGAAGACATTGGTATGAAGCGCAATAAAATCATCCTGTCGTGCAAAGTCAGTGAGGTCCAAAGCTTAATTTCGGTTTATCGCGGGTTGGCGGAACGTGGTGATTACGCGCTCCACCTTGGGTTAACGGAAGCGGGCATGGGGTCGAAGGGGATCGTCGCGTCGACGGCAGCCCTTTCCGTGCTCCTGCAAGACGGCATCGGTGACACGATACGTATTTCACTGACACCGAAACCGGGTGGTGATCGTACGCGTGAGGTCATCGTCGCCCAGGAAATTCTTCAGACAATGGGTCTGCGTGCGTTTGTGCCGCTGGTGACCGCGTGTCCAGGGTGTGGGCGGACGACATCGACTGTGTTCCAGGAACTGGCAGAACGTATTCAGACCTATATTCGTCAACAAATGCCGATTTGGGCGAAGACCTACGAAGGCGTTGAAGACATGAAAGTCGCTGTTATGGGCTGTATCGTTAACGGCCCCGGCGAGAGCAAGCAGGCTGATATCGGGATTAGTTTGCCGGGAACAGGCGAACAACCGGCGGCCCCGGTTTTTATTGATGGGGAAAAGAAACTGACTCTCCGGGGAGACAATATCGCCTCAGAATTTCAAACCATCGTCGATGACTATGTCCAGGCAAAATACGTCAAACGAGACGACAGCCAACAAACAGTTGCCCAGTAACGGAGTCCGTAGAAAAAATGTCCTCCCTTCAACCCATTCGCGGTACTCATGATCTGCTCGCTGACGAGTATCAATTGCACCGTATGGTCTGTGAAACCGCCTATGAGGTCGCGCTTCGATATGGTTATCGGGAAATCTCAACACCGATTTTTGAAGCGACGGAGGTTTTTGCCCGAACGCTGGGTGAGACGTCGGATATCGTAACCAAAGAAATGTACACGTTTGAAGATCGCAATGGTGACAGCATCACCTTGCGTCCGGAATATACGGCTGGGATCGCACGTATGCTGATGTCAAACGGTCTGTATCAAAGCTTGCCGTTAAAAACCTTTGCCCGGGGGCCGATGTTTCGTCGGGAACGCCCGCAAAAAGGTCGTCAACGTCAGTTCCATCAGATTGATGCCGAAATTCTAGGTGTCCCTGGTCCTCAGGCGGATATCGAAGTTATTGCCCTTGGCGCGCATATATTGGAAGCCCTGGGCTTAAGTGCCGACATTAAGCTAGAGTTGAATTCTTTGGGCGACGCAGAGAGCCGCCAAACCTACCGGGGCCAATTGGTCGAGTATTTCGCCGACCATCGGGCAGACCTATCAGCAGAAAGCCAAGTCAGACTGGAAAAAAATCCACTCCGTATTCTTGATTCGAAAGACAGGAAGGATAAAGAGATCGTCAAGGGAGCCCCGCTTCTTGGCGGCAGCCTGAACGCCTTGTCGGAAGATTTTTTTGCCACAGTCAAAAGCGGTCTGGAGGCGATTGGAATCGCCTTTGAGCTTAATCCTTATTTGGTTCGCGGCATGGATTATTACTGCCACACAGCATTTGAGTTCACGACAACGACCTTGGGGGCGCAAGGGGCGGTGCTCGCCGGGGGGCGTTATGACGGTCTTGTCGAAACCATGGGGGGGACGCCGACTCCGGGGATTGGCTGGGCGGCCGGCGTCGAACGACTGGCGATGATGGTCGGCAAGGCACCAGAAATTCCTGGTCCAATTGTTGTTATCCCTATTGGGGGAGAGGCAGAAAAAATGGCCTTGAAGATCACCCATCAATTGCGCCATGCGGGTTTCACCGTTGATCTGGGGTTTTCCGGTAACGTGAAAAAACGCCTCAATCGAGCAAACAAGGCCAACGCTGTCGCCGCCGTGCTAATGGGTGAAGATGAGTTGGCGAAGGGGACCGCGACAATACGAGATATGGAGACGGGCGAGCAGGCGGAAGTTCCGTTGGCCTCGGTTGAGGAACACCTCTCGCGCTATCATTAGTCGGCGTTAATGGGTGTTATCGGAATCCTATGCCAGAAACTTTGTCCCCAATTTTCCGACCTTTTGTGATCGGTGCCAACCATCGGTCCTGCGGCCTGTCTGTCAGGGACCGCTTGTTTATGGAAGATGGCGACATTCCAGGGTTTCTCACGCGCTTGAAGGACGTGGGGGTTGGTCAGGCGATTGTCTTATCAACCTGCGACCGTACGGAAATTCAAGGCTACCATGTCGCGCCGGAACAGATTGACCCTGCCATCCGCACCTTGCTGGCGGAACATTCGAGTATAGATGTTAGTGATCTACGCGATCAGATTTATTGGAAAACCGATGATGAGGCCGTTCGCCATATTTTCGCCGTCGCCGCATCGCTGGACAGTCAGGTGATCGGCGAACCGCAAGTTCTTGGCCAAGTGAAGGCTGCCCATCGGTTGGCCCAACAATCGGGCATGATGTTAGGCGCGTTTGAGGGGCTTTTGCAGGCGGCATACGGATCGGCCAAGCGGATACGCACAGAAACGGCTATTGGTGAGCGCCCGGTTTCAATTGCGGCAGCGGCGGCCGATTTAGCGCGTGGCCTTCACGGGGATCTCGGTCGTGTGTCGGTTCTTCTGATCGGTGTTGGTGAATTGGGAGAGCTGATTGCCCGCCATTTTCAGGAATGCGGTATCAAACATCTCGCCGTCTTACATCCGATAGAGTCCAGGGCAACGACATTGGCGCAACTATTGGATTGTCATGTGATTGATGCTGAGCGCATGGTCGAGGGCGTTAGTGAGGCTGACGTTATCATTTGTGCCTTGGGGCGCCGCCGTCATGTCTTGAGTACGGACATGGTTCGTGCCGCGCTGAAATCGCGCCGCAACAAACCGCAATTCATAATTGATACAGGTATCCCGGGCGACGTAGAACCTGCGGTGAACCGTATTGATGAAGCGTTTGTTTATGATACCGGTGATTTGGAATACGCGGCGCTGGATGGCAAAGCCAACCGTGAACAGGAAGCAGAAAACGCAACGAGGATGGTTGACGAAGACGTTGCGGCCTATTTGCGGTCACGGGCGGAGCGCGACGCCGTGCCGGTGCTGACGGCGCTACGAAATCATTTTAATGATGTGCGTGATGACGTTCTGGGCGAAGTTGGCGATGATGCGGAAAGGGTTAGCGCACTGATCATTAATCGATTGCTTGATCACCCCTCACGTATGTTGCGTGATAGTGCAGCGAAAGCAGACGCGGCGAGTATGGAACGCATTGTGCGGACATTATTCGATCTTGAAAATACCGACGACAAGGAGAAACCATCGTGAGCCTGGACGAAAATCTGAACCGGATTCTTGCCCGCCATGAAGAGCTGGCTGCCCTGATGGCCTCTTCAACGCCTCCAAGTGCGGAGGAATTCACGAAATTGTCACGTGAATATGCTGATTTGTCACCGATTGTCGGAAAAATCACCAAATTACTGGCTGCGGAGTCAGAAGCACAGGATCTGGCGGAGATGATTGCCGACCCTGACGCCGACGATGAAATGCGCGAACTGGCGAACTTGGAATTTCAGGAATTCAAGGAAACCCTGCCGGCGTTAAGGCATCAGGTTGAGCTTCTCCTGATTCCGAAAGATGACGCAGATACAAAAAATGCAATTTTGGAAGTCCGGGCCGGGACGGGTGGTGATGAAGCCGCCCTGTTTGCTGCCGACCTGTATCGCATGTATCAACGCTACGCTGAAAAACGTGGTTGGAAATTTGAAAACATGAGCGTTAGTGAAATCGGGATCGGTGGTTTTAAGGAAGCAATTGCCTCGATATCCGGCCGGGATGTGTTTGCCAAGTTGAAATTCGAATCTGGCGTTCATCGCGTCCAGCGCGTGCCAACGACCGAGTCTAGTGGACGCATTCATACGTCTGCCGCGACGGTCGCGGTGATGCCGGAAGCTGAAGACGTCGATATTCAGATTGAAGACAAAGACTTACGAATTGACGTGTTTCGCGCCAGTGGCCCTGGTGGGCAGTCGGTTAATACGACAGACTCGGCCGTGCGGATCACGCATATCCCGACTGGTGTTGTCGTCTCGCAACAAGACGAAAAATCGCAACATAAGAATAAGGCCAAGGCGATGCGGGTTTTGCGCGCCCGCCTTTACGAGCGCGAACGAGAACAGCTGCATTCGGAACGCGCTGCGACGCGTAAGAATCAAGTTGGCTCCGGGGATCGTTCTGAACGAATTCGTACCTATAACTTCCCAGACCGGCGGATTACGGACCATCGTATCGGCCTAACGCTTCACCAGTTAGATAGTATTCTCAGCGGCGAATTGGACGTCGTAATTGACGCATTGACGACCGAAGATCAGGCGCGAAAGCTGGCTGAGGTGAGCTAATGGACGTCGGTCATGCGGTTAAGGATTTGACCCGGCGGTTTCAAGCGGCTGGGATTGAGACCGCCCGGCTGGACGCGCGCGTTTTGCTTGCCCATGTGATGGAAATCAGTGCTGAGCGGGTGTTCGGCTACCCGGAAACGGTACTTACCGACGCGCAAATCTCATGTTTGTCATCTCTGTCTGAGCGGCGGTCCAATCGGGAGCCGCTGGCCAGGGTCGTTGGCGAAAAGGAGTTTTGGAGCCTGCCGTTTCAATTGTCGAACGATACGTTGGTTCCGCGCCCGGAAACAGAGACGGTTGTTGAGGCTGTGCTTGATCAGCTCGTCAACCGGCACGCCGCCGTACGCGTCCTTGATATGGGAACAGGGTCCGGCTGTTTGTTGATTAGCCTGCTTTCTGAACTTTCGTACGGCGTTGGCGTTGGCGTTGATATTTCCGATGGCGCGTTGCGGATAGCCAAGGAAAATGCGTCGCGGAATGGTGTTGGTGAGCGCGCCCAGTTTATTCAAAACGATTGGTGCCAAGGGTTGGCTGATGTCGTCGATGATAATTTCGATATTATCATTTCCAACCCGCCGTATATTCCTTTTTCGGAAATTGAAACGCTGGAACCTGAAGTGTCAAAACATGAACCGCGACGGGCGTTGGACGGCGGCGAAGATGGTCTCGATTTCTACCGCTCACTTTTGCACGATACGCAAAACCTGTTAGGGCCGACGGGTGTTCTGGCATTGGAAATTGGTTGGGATCAGGCGGCCTCGGTCGAAGATTTAGGACGTCGAGAGGGATTGCGCTTATTGGACAAGCGTCGCGATCTTGCCGGGATTGCCAGGTGCGTTGTGTTTTCGAACTGATAAATCCAAGAATCTTAAAAAAACAGTTGGAATGATCGGATTTCCCAAGTAAATTAACGATGAAAGCAGCCTTCGGGCTGACAGGGTCCACTCCGTAACGTGTTATAGAGATGTAGACCCGAATAATTCCCCGGTGGAATTTGAATTTCAGGGATAGCGTGAAATTCTTCTGCGGCCATAAATGGCCATACCATGCGATGGCGCATGGATGGGGACAACCATACAGCCTGGAACCAAAGATATTATGAGACAGGGTTCAAATAGAAGACCACGCCCGCGTAATACACCGAATAAGCCGCGTCAGGGTGGACGTAATTCCTATGACAGTAACGGCCCCGCCGGTAAAGTTCGTGGTACCGCGCAGCAGGTATTGGAAAAGTACCAAGCACTTGGGCGTGACGCGATGACCGCTGGGGATCGTATCGGAGCCGAGTCCTATTATCAGTTCGCCGAGCACTATCACCGTATTGTTAGTGCCGACGATAGTCATTCAGCGGCGAACACAGACAAGGACGGTCAAAGTTCCAATCAGAATTCGGGCCAAAACCCCAATCAAAATGCAAAGCAGAACGGAAATCACAAACCGCCTCAAGAAGCGCGTGCCGAGCGAAATTCCGAACAGCCTGACGCACCTTCATCGGTTGTTGAAATACCGGTCGTTGAAGGGACTGGCAACAGCACACCCGCGCCGGAAGTTGTTCCCGCCGCAAACAGTGATACGGAAAAGAGCGCGCCAAAACTGAAAACTGAAGGTGAAGCGAGCGAAGCACCCGCTGATACAGAAGCAAAACCTAAGGCACCACGGCGTCGTAGGGCGCGGGCGAAAGTCGAAAAAGTGGATGCCGTTGAGACGAGCGCCGTTGACGCGTGAGCGGGCGGTCGATCTTAAACAATAACCTCACTGCCACGACGTATTGTACCACCTGAAATAACAGTGCCGAAAACGCCGCAGTCGGTGTGCGCGAAGCCTTGTTGTAGGGCTTTTAACAGATTGATATCGCGTTTCGCCGTGGCCGGGTTGATATGAGTGGCCGCGCATCGCCCGGTACGTTTCCCAATGCTAAGGGTTACATCATCGATGGAGATATTTCGGTCTGTCCAGTTGAACTCCTGCCAAGGTTCTCCTGTATCGATATAAAGATTGCCGCGAAACCTCAAAGGCTCGATCGCTGATCCTGTGACGCGCTCAAGGTCGCGCAGCGTCGCCAGATTGATTATCGAAACAAGACGGGTCGGTTGATCTTCCAGCGAGTGGCCATCGGCGGCTTTGGCGACCTTAATTTGCCCTCGCGATTTTTCGCCCATAAAGGCAGTGAAAAATTCTTCAATTACTGTTCGCCCGACTGGGTCTTCAAGATTGCCGCGCGATACCTGTTTGCCACGCCGGTTGACGGTCAGGATGTTGCTCTGTTCATCGTAGGTGGTTTCCAACTCCGCCAGTTTTTCGTGCCTTACCAACACCAGAAAGTGGGTTTTTGATATCCATTCTGTTGTTGTCCCCGACAATTGAGTAGACCCAGGGGCCAAGGCATACCGCCGATCATGTGCTAGCCCCTCACCGGGGTAAAGATCGGCAGTGTCCAGGTGTTGGGGGCTTAGGCTTTTAACCGGAAAACGATAGATGTCGTTGAGTGTAATCATGATGGCCTAGACGATGGCTAAGCGAACAACGCCTGTCAATGCGTTTTCAGAATGTTAAGGTATAGGTGGTTGCATCGATTGAGCTGAGATCCATATCATTGAAAGGAAGCCTCGTTATTGAAGAGGCCTTGCATTGCTGCCTAGCGGGATGCGGGCGTCGGTCTGGAAGAGGAAGCTAAGACCATGGAATTTGAAAACTACACCGAGCGTGCCCGAGCGGTCATACAAGCCGCCCAAACACTGGCACTGACATCAAACCATCAGCAGTTGACGTCACTGCATATTCTTAAGGTCTTGCTTGAAGATCACGAAGGGTTGGCGACGGGACTAATCGAGGCGGCCGGCGGACAGGCGGCGCGCATATTTGAAGCAACCAATGCCGCGTTCTATAAACAGCCAAAAGTTGAAGGCGGTGGTGCCGGACAGGTCTATCTGGCACCAGAAACCGCGCGTCTTTTGGAACAGGCGGAAAAGGCTGCAACCAAAAACGAAGACCGTTTTGTCTCAGCAGAAATACTGCTGCTGGCGCTTGTGATGTCGCCAGCAGCACCGGTGTCGCAGATCTTCAAAGATGGCGGACTTACTCCGCAAAACCTGAATGCGGCGATCCAGGATCATCGCAAGGGGCGTAAAGCTGATTCCGCTCAGGCGGAAAACTCCTATGATGCCTTGAAAAAGTATGCGCGAGATTTAACCGCAGCGGCGGCAGAAGGCAAAATTGATCCGGTGATCGGACGGGATGAAGAAATTCGCCGAACCATTCAAGTCCTGTCGCGGCGGACCAAGAACAATCCTGTGCTGATTGGTGAACCGGGTGTTGGTAAAACGGCGATTGTCGAAGGCTTGGCGCAACGCATCATTTCTGGCGATGTCCCGGAAAACCTGAAACAGAAAAAACTGATGGTTCTTGATCTTGGCGCACTCATCGCCGGAGCCAAGTTTCGCGGCGAATTTGAAGAACGACTAAAGGCCGTATTGGCAGAAGTTTCCGGATCAGATGGGCAGATTATTCTGTTTGTCGATGAAATGCATACTTTGATCGGGGCCGGTGCGTCAGAAGGCAGTATGGATGCGTCCAATTTACTGAAACCGGCGTTGGCGCGTGGCGAACTTCACTGCGTTGGTGCGACGACGCTTGATGAATATCGTAAACACGTTGAAAAGGATGCCGCCCTTGCCAGACGTTTCCAGCCCGTATTGGTGTGTGAACCAACCGTTGAAGACAGCATCTCGATCCTGCGCGGAATCAAGGAAAAGTATGAACTTCACCACGGCGTACGAATTCAGGATAACGCCCTGGTCTCGGCGGCAACGCTATCTAATCGTTATATTTCAGACCGCTTTTTGCCGGACAAAGCAATCGATCTTGTTGATGAGGCGGCAAGCCGGGTTCGCATGCAGGTCGATTCCAAGCCGGAAGAAATTGACGAACTGGACCGTAAGATCATGCAGCTCAAGATCGAGCGTGAAGCCATCAAGAAAGAGGATGACACGGCATCTAGAACACGCTTGGTAAAGCTTGAATCTGAACTCGGTAAGTTGGAGGAAACATCGGCAACTCTGACCAAACAATGGGAAGCCGAAAAAACCTCTCTCGCCGATACCACCAAGGCGAAGGAAGAATTGGAACAGGCCAGGATCGCGGTTGAACGGGCCATGCGTGAAGGGCGTCTGGAAGAAGCATCGGAACTGCAATATGACCTGATCCCTCGTCTGGAAGGGATTGTCGAGAAGGAAGAAGCCGCTGTCGCTGCACGTATGGTGGAAGAGTCAGTGACACCGGAACACATTGCTTCCGTGGTCTCGCGATGGACAGGAATTCCTGTCGATAAAATGCTTCAGGGTGAACGGGAAAAGCTACTCGAAATGGAAGACGCCCTACGCAACCGGGTGATCGGCCAGGACGAAGCGCTGGTGGCTGTTTCCAACGCGGTTCGCCGCGCGCGCGCGGGCCTGCAAGACCAGGACCGTCCGATTGGTTCGTTTCTATTTCTAGGGCCAACCGGCGTCGGCAAAACCGAACTGACGAAGGCATTGGCGACGTTTATGTTTGATGATGATCACGCCATGGTTCGCATTGATATGTCTGAATATATGGAAAAACATGCGGTTGCGCGGCTGATCGGTGCCCCGCCCGGGTACGTTGGTTATGATGAAGGAGGCGCATTGACAGAAGCCGTGCGCCGCCGACCCTATCAAGTGATTCTGTTCGATGAGGTTGAAAAAGCCCATCCGGATGTTTTCAATGTTCTGCTTCAGGTGCTTGATGATGGGCGATTGACCGATGGTCAGGGGCGAACGGTCGATTTCAGGAATACTTTGATCATTTTAACATCCAACCTTGGCGGAGAAATTCTCGCCGGCCAGGAGGAGGGGCATGATTCAGCAGAAGTTCGTCGTGAGGTTATGGAGGTCGTTCGCTCGGCCTTTCGCCCGGAATTTCTCAATCGATTGGACGAAGTGATCCTCTTTCACCGGCTGTTCCGCCAACATATGGATGCCATCGTCAGCATTCAATTGGAAAGACTTGAAAAAATCCTGAAAGATCGTGATATTTCGATCACGCTGGATAAGGCAGCGAGAACGCGGTTGGCTGAGGAGGGCTATGATCCAGTTTATGGGGCTCGGCCGTTGAAACGGGCAATCCAGACGCTTCTCCAGAATCCCCTGGCCGGACTGGTGCTTGAGGGACGGATTAGTGATGGTGACAGCGTCGATGTGTCAGCGACAGAAGAGGGGCTGCTGATCAACGGCGAACAGGCCAAGGCGGCGTGATCTTGATCACAGTCACTTGGCGGATAAGACCTTATTATGATACTGATCTGATTTTCTACGGACCAACTCATGTCTGACATTTCACTAATTGCCTCTACCCGCCGGAACCTGCTGGGATTACAGCGAACGGATCAGTTGCGTTTGCAAACGACAAACCGGTTGTCGACCGGGAAGAAGGTTAACCGGATCACAGATGATCCGGTAAAATTCAGTCAATCGTTTGCCTTGTCAAACCGGGTTAGTGATCTGTTGTCGCTTAAAAAGGGCACCGGTCAGGCGTTAAGCGCTGTCGAGACGGCAATAAATGGTGTCGGTGCTATCGAAAAGTTGGGTCAACAGCTACGTGGGCTGGCCTTGTCGGCGCGCACTGCATCGGGGGCGCAGCGTCAGGAGCTTGCGCAACAATTTAATGTTATCCGCAGCCAAATCGACAATCTCGCCCGCGACGTCTCCTACGGCGGTGTTTCGCTTCTCGGGACACCCGCGGCGTCCCTCACCCAAAAAGTTGGCGATATCAGTGGTGGTCAGGTTACGGTTGACGGACAGTCCAGTTCTTCATCAGCGCTTGGTATTGGCTCGGCGACGACGTCCTATAACAGTTTTTCGACCAGCGCTGATATTGAGGCAGCCCTTACCGGGGTTCAGGGCGCGGTGACCACATTGCGCGCCTCAGCGTCGCAGTTTGGGTCGAGTGTTGCCGCGCTGAATATTGCGGAAGATTTCAATCAGTCTCTTTCACAAACCCTGCAAGCGGGACAAGACAAGCTGGTTAACGCAAATTTGAACAAGGAAGCCGCCAATCTTCTGTCGGTTGATATCCGCAACCAACTGGGCCAACAGGGACTGCGTATCACCCAGCGTAGCGGTGCGGCTGTTTTACAACTGCTGAACGGGATCAAGGGATGATGGCGACACATCTGTACAATGCGTACGCAAAAACAAAATCCCTTGGGTTAAGTGGGGCCGCACTAGAGGCCGAGGCTTTTTTTAGGGCGGCACGCCTACTTGAAACCGATAAAATGAGCACGGTCTTTAGGGGGCTTCGGTTTACCCATTCGCTGTGGACCATCGTACAGGCCGAAATGCTTGATCCGTCCAATCAATTGCCACATCATTTAAAAACGGATCTCTTGAGTCTCAGCCTATTCGTTGACCGGGAAATTCGCACAGCCCTGACCAATCCGGCCTCGCAACGCCTGAAGGTATTAAGCGACATCAACAGAAACCTCGCGGTCGGGCTTACGGTGCCGCATTAGCCGTCACGAACCGTTAATCGTCCTGGGTCGATATCTGTACGCTGAGGAAGGATGCCAGGCGCTCAACAAATAAGGTCGGCTGATCGGCGTGAACCCAATGTCCGGCCCCGTCGATGACATCCATTTCAGCGTTCGGAAACAAGCGTTCGATTTCAGCCTGATGACTGAGGGAGATATAGTCGGAGTCGCTGCCAGCCAGAAACAGCGTCTGACCATCGTAAGCATCATCGCTATCAATTTCCGGGAACCCCATGATGTCGTCCATATGGCGTTCAATGGCATCTAGATTGATTCGCCAGTTAAAGCATCCTTCGGCATCTTTAACCAAGTTTTGCATTAAAAACGCGCGAATGCTGCGATCTGGAAACTGTGCTTCCAATGACTTGTCGATCGCTGAACGTTGAGATGTCGTTGATACGTCAAGACTGCGTAAGGCCGCAATATAACGATCATAATCGCGCTCATAAGGCAGCGGCGCGATATCGAGAACAAGCAGGCGCTCGACCATTGCAGGTTGGCTGAGGGCCAGCGTCATCGCCGCTTTTCCCCCCATGGAATGCCCAACCAGTGGAACTGGGCCGAGGTTCTGGCGAACAATAAACGCCGCGACATCTTCGGCCATGGCTTCATAAGACATATCAGGTGCATGCGGTGAATCGCCGTGGTTCCTGAGGTCCAGCGTCAAAACGCGAAAATCATCAGATAAGGCTTTGGCGATACCTGCCCAATTACGTTTCCAGCCAAACAGGCCATGCAGAATAATCAGCGCAGGGCCATCGCCAGTTTCAGAATAGGAAAGATCGACGGACATGACGGCGTCTATTTGGTCGAGGCGAGGAGCGTTGACCCGGTTTCAATTGCCGCAAATTGGCGATCAATTCGGGTTCGTTCTTTAACAAACCGCTTGAGATCGTTGCCTTTTAGTTTTTCCCCTGACGGCATTTTTACCCGCAAGGGGTTGGTTTTACGCCCATTTCGAATAATTTCATAATGGAGATGCGGTCCGGTTGATCGCCCTGTGGTCCCCACGTAACCGATAACCTGCCCCTGATTAACCCGCTTTCCTGCGCGCATGCCTCGGGCAAATCCCTTCATATGGGCATAAGCCGTGGCATAGGTTGCATTATGACGAATACGGATGTAGCGACCATAACCACCCTTGTTACCAGCGTAGGAAATGGTGCCGTTACCGGCCGCGTAGATCGGTGTTCCGCGTGGTGCAGCGAAGTCTACGCCGGAGTGTTTTTTGGTGTAGCCAAGAATGGGGTGTTTGCGGCGCCCAAAGCCTGAAGACAAACGCGCGCCGTCGATCGGGGTCCGCATCAGCGCCTTGCGGGCACTCAAGCCATTCTGGTTATAATAATTGACATGACCATCGGCTGTTTTAAATCGATAGATCGAAACAGGCTTGCCACTGAGGGTCAGTGTCGCGAAGTCGATGCGGTTGCTTTTTACCAGATTACCGTCTTCGTCTTTAAGCTGTTCATACATCACTTGAAAATGATCATTTTTACGGATGTCACGTTGGAAATCGACATCCCAAGAATAGGCGCGGATGAGTTCTGCCAGGGCCGAGTTCGTCAGGCCCGCCCTGATTCCGGCGACATACAGACTGGATTTTATGACGCCTTCAGCGCGCACCAGTGAGGCTGTCAATGGGCGTTCTCTGACCGACGGTTTAAACGTTCCATCGTCATCAGCGGCGACATTGATTTCAGATGTCAGGTCGGGGCGCAGGCGAAAGCCCTTAAACATACCGATGCGAGCGGCCTGCTCTGTCGTTTTAGCGGGCTCAGGCCTATAGGCGACACGGACGACCTGTCCCTTGCGAAATTTCCGTGGATTGAAATAAGGCTTAAGGGCCGAAATCGCGGCGTGGGCCTGTTTTGACGGCGCGCCCGCCCGTTTTAGCAGTGCCGCCAGGGTATCGCCGTTTTTCGCCCGAAAGGATTGGTAAACAAGTTTGGGCACGCCGATAGTAACATCGTCAATCGGCAGCTTCGGCAACGATATGCGGGGGCCAGAATGAACAGCGGAAGGATTGCCAAGAGAAAGCGGGGCAAGGCTAAGCGTCTTTGAAGACTGATTGTCTTGCAAATCTCGCGCGCCGGCAGCACCAACAAAAAAGACCGCGCCAATTAGCACGCTCATGCCGACCCTAGCAGCGGTCAGTATTTCCCTCATAACCATAAACACACTCGCTCCCGCATTATATTTATCCCGTCTTCCCAGATTTGGCCGCTTGAATTTGCGGGTGTTGCGACCAAAGGACGCCTTCCTTGGCACTGAAGATGTCTGCTCGAGGCGATCCTGTCAAGCAGATTGCCAGGGATTCACAGTGTAGAATCAAGGATATAGCGTGAGTTGTTAAGATATTGTTTCCTGCATCTCTTATGACCACGGGCGACATGCTGACAAAAACCGTCGGATATACGACTAAATCTTACGGATCCAGCGACCGCCCTGCAGGCCTTGGAGAGCCGGTCGCGGTTATTACCTATACTATTCCGTTTTATATAGCGGGCGAATATATTGAATTTCAGTATCCCAGGGGAAAAAGACCCAGACATCCTGACCGACGTCGTGGGTAAAGGTATCAACCTGTTCCATCCCTTTTGGTTTGGCGTATATGGTGGCAAAATGAGAGTGGGGCAGAATTCTTCGGGCTTCTCTTGCTGTGGTGCCAGTGTCAACCAAATCATCGACCAACAACCAGCCTTTGCCACCGACCTCGGCGGCCCGTTCTGGAATTTTTAAAACCTCAATCGTGCCCTGTTGCTGTTCGTCGTAACTGGTGATGCAAAGTGTATCGACCACCCGGATTTCCATTTCACGGGCAAGAATTGCTGCGGGAAACAGGCCGCCACGGGTCAAAGCGACGATGCCCTCCCATGGGCCATGGTCCATCAGTTTATGGACCAAATATTTTGAATCACGATGGACTTCCGCCCACGAAACCACATGCTTCATCAAGCCTTCACGTACGTTTACCATGAACAACCCCCTGCCGATTGATGAACCAATAGAGCGCTTCCGGCGATTGATGAATTACCGAAAGTGCTCCAACTCATTGATATCCCCGCAAAGCCACGTTCGCGAATGAACTTATTCGCTCCGGTTTTGTGCTAAAATAAGATCACGTTTCTCATTACAATAGGCCCATCCCATAAAAAAACCGGCTCCAAAGGAAGCCGGTTTTATCAATCTTTCCGTGGGTCAACGAAGGTAAAGGTGAACTTCATTGGACCGGGCCTGTGCGGATGTTTTTGCCGATACGGCGACCCGTGCAGGCGGTAATCCCATTTCGATCAACGAGCGCAAGACGTTTTCAGAATGTCGACGGGCTTTGTTGGAATTCAGGGCTACCCTTGCCTGTCCACCCGATGTGGGAGCGACGCCGACCAGATCAAATACCGCGTCCGGGCGTTTTTCAAGTACGCGACTTACGGCGTTATATAAGGCTTGCTGATAGGGCACGTCACTACGATCGAAGCGAATGACGACCAATGGGCGACGACCCGTTGTGTTCACCGGGGCACCAGCGGTAATGCCCGCACCACTACCGGCGTTGGCCATCGCGATATTCATTAGGCTGCCACCGTAGATCTCACCTGACCTGATTCCGGTTGATAGTAGGTTCAGGTTGGCGCGTTCAGCGGCAACGTAGTTGGTTTGGCGACGAACATCGTCGGAAACTTCTTTTAACAGACGATCAATTAGCACGTCCGTACGGTTGACTTCATCTTCCAAAACGGCCAATTGGCGATGGTCTTCATCGATTGCACCCGACACAGTAAACGCGGCTTTTGCCGATTCAGATAAGAATGAAGACATGGTTGAGCTGCTGCCGATGCCGCTCGACAACCTGTTCATGGCACCAACATCTTGCGCCAATCGATCAAGGTCGGCTTGCGCGCTTCTGAACTGCTGGACGAGAATGGGGTTGCCAGGTGTGGTGCCGACCTGAAGGCGGGCATTGACGGCGGCAATGGTACCATGAAAACGCTGGGAATTGGCGACCAGCCCACCCCGTAATTTCTGCAGTTCCGCATTATGTTGAGAAATCTGTTTCTGTAGCTGACGCAATTCCTGACGAAGCTCGACGACTTTTTTACCAACAAAAGTGCCGGTCTGTATGCCATCGGAAACACCATTTGGCTGAAAAGTGCCTGTGCCCAGCGCCGGTTGCGACGAGGCCTTTTGGGTTTTCATAACGGTCGCTGCCGTAGATGCGGCAGTCGGCGCGGCGGCAACCTGCGTTGTGACAGCAGGTGTTCCTGCAGGATCTTCCCCCGTCAACGATGGCCAAAGCGACTCTTCTGAAAAAGAGCAGGCAGGCAGTGCGATTACCGCACCAACCAGCAGGGTTCGAAGTCCAATTGAAACCATGATCTGTGAAAGCCCTTTTTAAAGCCGATACCCCCCTTGAACCTACTGGTTGTCATTATGAATCAAAACAATAATGATTTAAAGACCCACCAGAAGTATTCTTGGTTTGATTGTCGGTGATACTACCCAATGGCCTGCTTGCCGACAAGTTCCTATTTTTACGGAGGGTTTTGCCATATGGCAATCTCGGGATTATGATTAATTTGTAGTCTTGCCATGTCGGGTCGTCTTTAGTAGGTTCCGCCGACTTTGACGCATCCGGAAATATGGATGGGGCGTATGGCCCACTAAAACGTCAAATATGCGCCCGTAGCTCAATTGGATAGAGCATCTGACTACGAATCAGAAGGTTGGGAGTTCGAGTCTCTCCGGGCGCACCATTTATGTCATAAAATCTTAGTGTTATCCCCGTGGCCTCTCCAGAAATTACGAGAGCTTCCCTACCTGACATCGCTAAAATTTATTTTTCACTTGCTTGAAGGGTGCTAGTTGATGCCAATAGGCAGCGTGTGGCTTGGGGGGAGGTGGACTTGAACGACGATATCAAAATCCAAGAACAGAAAATATTGGATAATCTTCGGGGAAAATTTATTGAAAGTGCACGTCAAAAACTGACCGTGATTGGGGCAGTGCTCGATGTTTTTCGCGCCTCCCCATCAACTGAAGGCCTAGAGTCTGTCATTATGGAGATCCATACGCTTAAGGGCTTGGCGGGGACCTTTGGGTATCGGGATTTTAGCCTGATTGCGGCTCGCCTTGAGGTTTATCTGAAAGGCCTTTCTAAACCAACCCAAAAACACATCGATGATGTGGAGCTTTATATCGCCAGTTTGGGCGCATGTATTGAACGGGACGTTCACCTTGACGGGGCCGAGCTCGAACAGATTCTCACAACCTTACCAACACGTTAGGAACGTTAATTTTTCGGGCGGCCTTGGGCAAGGTCGTAGTCTCTAAATACGCTGGCGACACGAATTCGGTAATCTGAAAAGATTTCACTACGACCCTTTTGCTGTGCCTCGTCATGGCCGGAATGGCAAAACCATTCTTCGATTGCTTTTTCATCCCGCCAGAATGACAGAGACAGATATTTTCCGTCATCATTCAAGCTTTGAAATCGTTCAACGGACATAAACCCGTCAATTTTTTCGAGTGAACCTTTCAAGGCCCCTGCCAATTCAAAATAGTCTGCCTCGTGTCCTTCGGCGAGTTGGACTTCAAACATTACAGCGATCATCTTTTTGTGTTCCTTGTTCCGTTGGCGTGACATGGATAATTCGTGACGGGGACAATTAATGCCGTCTCAGTAGCGGGTGGTGGCGAGACAGCAATAGTGTGGTATGCCAACGTATCACTACTAAATAGTTCTCTGATAGGAAAGTGGAGAGTTTAATCGATGACGCATAGCGTGTTTGATATGTTCAAAATCGGCATTGGCCCCTCCAGTTCTCATACGGTTGGTCCGATGGTGGCCTCCGGTCGATTCGTTGAACATCTTAGGCACCATGATTTATTACAAAAAACCGACCGGGTGCGCATTCACCTTTATGGCTCTCTGGCGTATACGGCGGCTGGGCACGGGACCGGGAATGCGCTGTTGTTAGGCCTGAATGGTGGTGTTCCTGATCAAATAGACCCGGACAGGGTTGAAGCCGATCTGGCGTCTATTCGAAGGGCGAAAGCGCTTACCCTAGGGGCCCAAAAAATAGTGTCGTTTGACGAGTCGACGGATCTGGTTTTGGAATATGGGGCGCCTTTGCCGGGTCATTCCAACGGCATGCGGTTCCGAGCCTTTTCCGACAACGGGAAGGAACTTGCCAATTGTATCTATTATTCCATCGGCGGCGGGTTTGTCGCCGATGATACGAACCTGAGCGTGCCGGTTGATGCCAGCACAGTCGATCCTGATATCCCGTATGCATTTCACTCAGCGGCGGATTTGTTGACCATGGGGCAGGTTTCCGGACTCAGCATCGCGGACATGATGATGGCCAACGAAGCGGCTGTGCAGGATAGAGAACGGGTTGAAGCCGGGCTTGATCAGTTGTGGGCGACAATGCGGGCCTGTATGGACAGGGGCATGGCAGTTGATGGAGTGTTGCCGGGTGGCCTCAACGTCCGCCGTCGGGCGCGGAAAATTCATCAGGGCCTAAAAGCGTCGGAACAGAAAAACACCCGCATGCCGCACGAATGCATGGACTGGATCAGTTTATATGCGCTGGCGATCAATGAAGAAAATGCCTCCGGCGGACGTGTCGTTACCGCGCCGACGAACGGTGCGGCTGGCGTGATTCCCGCAGTTATTCGCTATTATCTTGAATTTTGTCCAGGTGCAGACCCGTTGAGTGTACGAAAATTCCTGTTGGTTTCTGCTGCGATTGGCTCGCTGATTAAGACCAATGCATCAATTTCCGGGGCGGAAGCCGGGTGCCAAGGAGAGGTTGGATCAGCCTGCGCCATGGCGGCAGCCGGGTTGGCGGCGGTACTTGGCGGCAGTAATGCACAGATCGAAAACGCCGCCGAAATCGGTCTGGAACATCATCTGGGGATGACATGCGACCCGGTTGGCGGGCTGGTTCAGGTGCCCTGTATTGAGCGCAATGCCATGGGTGCCGTAAAGGCCATAAACGCTGCGTCCTTGGCGCTTATGGGTGATGGCGAGCATTTTGTATCATTGGACGCGGTCGTCGAAACCATGCGCCAAACCGGAGAAGACATGCAGTCAAAATATAAGGAGACCAGCTTGGGCGGTTTGGCCGTTAACGTTGTTGAATGTTGATGCCCTTAGGGTCGACATTAAATCATCGCTTTGAGGGCTAGAAAAATTCCGGCAAAGCCTTGGCTAAATTTTCGCGAATGCGCGCTCGAACTGGTTGAGCCGACGACGGTTTTTCGAAGTGCTGGCCGGTTACCTGTTCATATAAGCTGACATATTTCCCACTGAATTCCATTAACGTGTCGGCGGGAATTTCCGGAATGTCTTCCTTATAAGGATCACAGAGGTTGGTGACCCATAGGCGAAGGAATTCCTTATCCAGACTGACCGGCTCCTCGCCGTTGTCAAAGCGCTGCTGATAACGATCAGAAACCCAAAAACGGCTTGAATCCGGGGTATGGATTTCATCGGCAATGGTGACGACACCATTTTGGTCGAGACCAAATTCATATTTGGTGTCGACCAATATAAGCCCATTGGCGGCCGAAAGTTCCCGGCCTTTGGCAAATAGAGCCAGCGATTTTTCGGCGACTTCATCCCACTGTGCTTGCGTCAACAACCCTTGTTTGACAATTTCCGTGGCAGTAATTGGCGCGTCGTGATCGCCTTGGGCGGCTTTGGTTGTTGGCGTAATAATGGTTGCTGGCAACTGTTGGTTTTTTACTAAGCCGTCTGGAAAATCGTGTCCATATAATGTGCGCTCGCCGCGTTCGTACATGGGCCAAATGGAGGTTTCTGTTGACCCGGTCATGTAGTCACGAACGATCATTTCAATTGGCAACATGTTCAGTTTTTGGGCGATCACGACGTTAGGGTCGGGAACATCAAGAAGATGATTAGGGCAGATGTCCGCCGTTTGTTTAAACCAGAACTCGGCAGTTTGATTGAGAACCTGACCCTTATAAGGCACGGCCGCCAGAATCACGTCGAACGCCGACTGACGGTCCGTCGCAATCATCACCCGTCGCCCATCAGGTAAATCGTAAGACTCCCGTACCTTACCCTTTTCATGGTTTGGCAATTCGGTAAACGTTGCGTCGGTCAGGCAATTGGCGAGAATCGATTGGGTGTCAGTCATAATGTATCCAACGAAATAGGGTCAATTATTGGGGCACACATCATTGCCAAAAATTCCCGTCACGCAAGCCTCAAATTGGCCTGAAGTTGGCCCATTCGGCCCTATCTGGCAAATAGCAGCACAATGATTGCCATGGCGATCAGAAGGATACCGATTAATTCCAGTCGGCTGGTGTTTTCCTTGAAAATGAATGTCGACGCAACGAACGTAAAGATTAGTTCAATCTGGCCCAGGGCGCGGACGTAGGCGGCATTTTGTAAGGTGAATGCGGTAAACCAAAAAATTGATGCCAGCACGCCGGCAATACCAACACCAAGTGCGGGTCGCCAGTTGCGGACAACTTCGGTCAGTTGTCCTGGTTCACGAAGTCGAATATAAATGCCCATGCCCACGGTCTGCATGACGACGGAGACCGAAAACGCAAAAGCGGCACGCATAATAATGTCGCTGTCTTCCAGGGCGAGCGTCGCCCCTCGGTAAAAAACCACAGACGCGCCTAAAAAAGCGCCGCAGGTCAGACCAACCAAAGTTTGTTTTTCAAACAATCCAGTGAAAAGGGCCTTTAGCGTGATTTTGGTTTGCCCCGCGGACAGGACCATCACACCGATGAGGCTGATCACGATTGCCAGCGCCGCCATCACACTGATCTGATCGCCTAACAGGATTAGTCCGAGAAGCGCGACTTGGACGGTTTCCGTCTTCGAGTAGGTCGTGCCGACGGCAAAGCTGCGAAACGAGAACAGGTAGATCAACAGAAAGGTAAACAAGATCTGCGATAACCCGCCCAAGGCGCAGTACATAAGAAATGTTGGGTTAAGGGCTGGGATCGCGTAACCGCCAAAAAAATTTAGCGCCCAGCAATAAATAAGGGCAAACGGCATCGCATAACAGAAGCGCACATAGGACGCCCCGGCGGTTGATAATTTGCGTTTAAGGTGTTTTTGAAGTGCCGAGCGCAGATTTTGCATGAATGCACCGGCGATGGTCAAGGGAATCCACAGTTCAAACACGGCGCATTATTCTTCGGAAAAAGGAAAAAAAGGGACACATTTAAATGAAGGCCTAGCGTGAGAGAACAAATGATTAAAATTGTATCTGATGGCGATGTCGAAACCATCCTATGTGGCGTTTCTGGTTTCGTCCAAATTTATATGTCAATATTCCCGGACCCGTCCATAAAAGGAGCCTGAAGGGGCCATGTCCATCTCACAAAACCACCCACCTGTCGCATCAATCCGTCCGCACACTGTCGACCGTCACGGAACGGAAATTACCGATAATTATGCCTGGTTAAAAGATCAAAACTGGCAGGATGTTATGCGTGACCCATCCGTTCTTCATCCCGACATTCGGTCCTATCTCGACGCCGAGAACGCCTACACGGTTGCTAAAATGGCGCCTATGGAACGTCTCGAAAACGATCTGTTTGAAGAAATGAAGGGGCGCCTTAAGCAAGACGATTCCTCCGTTCCCATGCTTGATGGTGACTTCGCCTATTACCGTAAATATGTCGAGGGAGGTCAGCATCCGCATTATTGCCGCCTGCAAAGTGACGGTGCGACGGAAACGGAACTGTTTGATGGAGACGATGAAGCCGAAGGACTGGCCTATTTCAAGCTTGCGGGAATTGAACATAGTCCAGACCATCAGATATTGGCCTTTGCCGCCGATACCAACGGTTCGGAAATCTTTGCCATCCGGTTTCGCGACATCAGTAGCGGGCAAGATCTTGATGACGTGATTGACGGGGTGCATGGGGCGTTCGAATGGGCGAATGATTCGCGAACGCTGTTTTATACAGTTCTCGATGATAATCACCGCCCCTGTGCCGTTCGCCGTCATGTCCTTGGGACAGGACTTGAGGATGACAAGGAAATTTATCGAGAACAGGACCCGGGTTTTTTTGTTGGCATAGGCAAGACGGAAAGCCGCCGGTATTTGACCATATCTGCCCATGATCATCAGACATCGGAAGCCTATATCATCGATGCCGACAGAGCGGATGCCGAGCCACAACTGGTCCAACTGCGGGAAACCGAAATCGAATATGAAATCTCCCATCATCAGGACACGCTGCTGATTTTGACCAATGCGGATGATGCGGAAGACTTTAAGGTTGTAACTGCACCGACCAGCGCGCCCGCGCGTGAAAACTGGCGCGATCTTGTGCCGCACGTTCCCGGACGTCTAATCATTGGGCTTCAAGTGTTTGCCGATTACTGGGTTCGCATCGAACGCTTTGAGGGTCTGCCGCGTATTATTGTGACGATGTTCGATGGTGCAGCCGCCCACGAAATTTCGTTTGAGGAAGAGGCCTATAGTCTTGGCCTGGAAGGCAGTTACGAGTTCGATACAAGCAATTTGCGGTTTGCCTATTCTTCGATGGCGACGCCGCAGCGAATCTATGATTATGACATGACGACCCGGTGTAAAACGCTTCGGAAGCAGCAGGAAGTCCCCTCAGGTCATGATCCGCACGCCTACGTTACCCGGCGGATGATGGCACCAGCAAGAGACGGGGAACTGGTGCCGGTATCGTTGCTTTATCACAAAGACACCCCGTTGGATGGCAGCGCACCGGTTTTGCTGTATGGATATGGGTCTTACGGCCACGCTATTCCGGCGGCCTTCAGTACGGTGCGGTTAAGTCTGGTTGACCGCGGGTTCGTTTACGCCATTGCCCATATCCGGGGAGGTATGGAAAAGGGATGTGGGTGGTACAAGGCCGGGAAAATGGGTGTTAAAAAGAACACCTTCAACGATTTTATCGACGTTGGCACGTTCCTGATCAGCGAGGGGATCACCTCATCCGGGAAACTTGCGGCCCACGGCGGAAGTGCGGGTGGAATGCTGGTTGGTGCGTGCGTCAACATGCGTCCAGATTTGTTTGGCGCGGTGGTTGCCGAAGTTCCTTTCGTCGATGTTCTGAACACCATGTGTGACGACACCTTGCCGCTGACACCACCGGAATGGCCGGAATGGGGCAATCCGATCAACAGTCAGACGGCTTTTGAGTATATCCGCTCCTATTCGCCCTATGATCAGGTCGCGGCGAAAGACTACCCACCCCTGTTCGTAACGGCTGGCCTAACCGACCCTCGCGTGACCTATTGGGAACCGGCCAAGTGGGTGGCCAAGTTGCGAGCGATGAAAACCGATCACAATCCGCTTTTACTCAGAACCAATATGGATGCCGGACACGGCGGCGCAGCCGGACGGTTTGATCGACTTAAGGAGTCCGCCATGGCCTACGCGTTTGTATTGAACGTTCTCGGCCAGCAGGCGAATTGAAATCAGCACACCGAATGCAGGCTATTTTTTATATGGGTTCTTTAGGGTTTGAACGATGTCCACAAGGGCCGAGCGGACCTGCGCTTCATCGCAGCCCATCAACAATGCATCTTCGAGTACATCCTGGGCTTCCCGGCGGAGGTCTTTGAGATTCTCGTTAAGAACGGCGATTTTGTCGTAACAGGTCACCGGGTCGCCGTTGGGCAGCTTCCAGATAATTGCCGAGGGGTTTTCGCTGGAACGGGCCATTAAACCGCCTGACGAGCCCAGTCTTGACCGACGCTGGTCTTGCCATTGGTCAAGGCCTCACCAGGGGTCGGCAATGTGTCCTCGCTGAGGGTCTGTTGCTGGCGTTTTGGCTTTTGATCGGCGCTGTCCTCAAACAAAATATCTTCCCATACAACATGGGACATGTCATTGGTTTCCCAGAGGTCGAGCGTGCTCTTGGCGCGATCAAGATTTTTTTTGGTCACGGCGGCCAAACGATGAGAGCGGCTGCCGTTGTAAACAACGTGTGCGTGCTCAAAGGCTTCAATCGCCGCCCTAAGGCGGTCTGTATTTCGAGAATGTTTGGCCAATAGGAACAAGGCTGAACCAAGGTTGTTTTGTGTCGCAGCCCAGGCCTGTGGCATTTTTTTGCGGCTGCGCACCTCAAGGACCGCACGGGAGGCGTTGGCCGCAGTTGCCAAGGCTTCCATGCTTTGTAAATGTCCGCCCAGAACCTGTGCCGACTGGGCGAAATTACTCATGATTTCCGCCCATCGCAACGGCGCGCCGGTTTTTGTATATACGGTCAAGGCGTTGGTGAACCGGGTTAGCGCCCGGCGCAGCAATTTGGTGTCGCCCTCTTCAAATCCTTGACGATAACTGATCAGCCCAAGGCGGTTTTGCAAGGTGGCCCAGGCGTGTGGGTGGTGGTCCCGATTCAGGATGCTATTGGCGGCGTCAAACGCTGTGATGGCGTCATCAAGAAGGTTGGCGTCGTTGTTTCTGTCGGCCTCGATGTGAAGAATACTGCCCAAGTGTTTTTGCGTTTTGGCCCAGTCAATTGGTGCGCTATCCTTTGAGATCATCGATAGCACGGCCCGATATCGGTCCATCGCTTGCGACAGTAATTCGGGATCATAGCCAGGCCGGGACGCGGTCGCGAGGGCGTTGGCAAAACAGGTGTAAATATTGGCCCGGTCACGTGGACTTATGTCGGACGGAATAACATTAAACGCCATCGCGCCGTTGTTCAGTTCTTGTCCAAGTGCGTGGAGCCGAAGTCGGTTTTTCTCGTCTGTTTGTGGCAATGCTGCGGCCAAGGTGACGACGCGCAGAAGGTCGGCGAATTGCGGCGCAAAGTTGACGGGGAGCGTCAGTTCAGTTTCCAGGTCAAATGCCCCTGGGGCCTGTTGGTCCCAGTTAGTCAAAGTCATAAACCGCAAATGGATAACTTTGCCAGGGGGCGGCACGTCTCCCCAAACCAAGATATCAGCGCCTTGAAGTGCCAACCATTTGCGGCTGGCAGATGCAATCCGGTCAAGTTGATCGGTAACATCTCCGTTCAGGTCGATTTTGATTGGCCGATTAAAGCCTTTGGTCTGGATGGCGTCGGTGTTGCCGAGCGCCGTTATGATGTGGCGGGTGTTCTCAAGGGTTTTGTCGCCCGTCAGGTGGGCAACCCGGACGCCAATACGGTCGTTGTCACTTGATAAACCATCGAGAAGGCGACGAATCATGCTGGGGTTGGAATACGGCGACGATACTGGTTTGGATGTATCCGCCAGGGCAGTTGTTCCGAGATAGCGGATCAAGGTGCCAATCATATTTTCTTTTTTACGGGCCGGTTGATGGGCCTGAGGTGCATGGGTTAAGTGTCGCGACGTCGGCTTTGCCGTAGGGCGAATGACCGTACGTCCACGGGCGCGCAGGGTGACGTCGTAGGTGGAATTTGCTTTACCGTAGGTGTCACCGGCCTCCAAACTGCCACGGCGGGCGTATTTCCCGTCTTTCCGCTTAAGCAAATCGATAGAGCCGGACAGCACTTCAAACGTGTGCTCGCAAGGATCATCCTCGCGAAAAATCACGTCACCGTCGGCATATATTGTCTTTCCGTTCGCCAACTACACCCTCCATCTGTAAACAGCATGCCGTTCTCAGGACTGGCCCGGAAGACATGGCGATACAGGTCGAGGCTAACAGACAGTTCCTACTGAACGGTTAACGGGTATATTGGCATTAGGTCGGCGTTGAGTCAGGGGGGACGTGACCAAGCTCTTGACGCAAAGCCTTGCGTACGTCGACGAACACCGCATCCCAGTCGCCGAGACTCTTCTGGCGAAACAGCCGCATCTGTGGGTACCACGGGGAGATATCTGTATCCATCATCCATCGCCAATCCGGCGCATAAGGGATCAGTACCCATGCAGGTTTTCCTAATGCGCCAGCGAGATGGGCGACGGACGTGTCGACGGTGATGACCATGTCCAATTGTTGGATGGCCGCCGCCGTATCGGCGAAGTCTCCCAGGCGGCTGCCAAGATTTTGAACCAAGGCCTCACACCCATTGGCCGAAATATCGGTTTCACGCGGCCCCTTTTGCAGGCTGTAGACAGAAACGCCCGGCATGCCTAAAAGTTCGATAAAGTGGGTGAATTGGCAAGACCGGTTCCGATCATTTTGGTGGCTCGGTTTACCAGCCCAAACGATACCAATTTGGCGTTGTCGATCCATTGATGCTGGCAGTTGAACAGCGTGCAGGTCGGGGGGCGTGAGATAGGGGACCTTCGCTGGCACGGTGTCCTTAGTGGTGGCAAATACCTTGGCCAGGGACATCATCGGAATGTAGAAGTCAAATTTTGGCAAAGGTGCGCCCCGGTTAACAACCTTATCTACGCCGGGTAAAGTAGAAAATAAGCGAGATAACTCAGGCTGGACCTCAACCACCACGGTGCCGCCTTTGTCCTTAACCATGGGCACGTAACGGGCAAACTGAATCATATCACCAAACCCTTGTTCCTGATGGATCAACAGGGTCTTACCTTTGAGATCAGCGCCATCCCATTGGGGTTCGCTAAAGCCACGAGGCGGGCTTCGGTCAAGTTTCCAGCGCCAGTCATATTGTTCAAAACCAGGTAGAAAATCGCCGCGCAGCAACAATGTCAGTGCCCGATCCCAGCGGCAATCAGCGTGATCAGGATTATAGCCGAGTGTACGCTCAAACGCGGCAAGCGCTTGATCGACCTGTCCGAGATCGCGTAGAACCAGCCCCAGATTGTAGTAAGCTTCCGGGCTTTCCGGTGCCAGCTTGATCGCCGTCTGATGGGCGGCGACGGATAACTGTAGACGCCCGAGTTCACGCAAGGCGTTGCCCATATTGGAATAAAGTCCGGCGTTATTGGGTCGCAGGACAAGACAGCGCCGATAACACGCAACGGCTGCTTCCAATTTCCCCAGTGCGCGCAGGGCGACTCCCATGTTGTTGTAAGCGTCCGCGACTTTCGGGTTGAGCTGCAGCGACTTTCCATAATTAACCACGGCGTCGGCAAGCTCGCCTTTTTGATGATGCTCGACGGCGAGGGCAAAGACACGCACCGCCTCGCGTTCACGCAGGGCTGATTTCTGGTCTTGGGGCAGGGATTTCCAAGCCGCTGCCTGCTCAGGTGTCGGGACGCCGGTTGCGGAAGCTTTAGCGACAGGCGTCAATTTGACAGCTGCCGCTTTGCCCGTAGGTTTTAGCGTCGTGTTTACGCTTTTGCGGGGCTCAGCCGCCGTTACTTCAGCAGTTGCGTTCTTGGTAGTCGTCGTGCTCTTGACCATCCAACCCCCTTTAACGGTTGCCCTCTTCGTTTGATTAAGAAGACGACACCAAAACCCATAGCCCAGTATATGAAATTATGACGCAATAGTGAAACGCCAAAGTGCTGTTTAACATGGGCGAATGATAATTAAGGTCATGGGGCCGATCTTGGTGGTCGAAATTCAAAGAATATCAAGCACCGATTCCGGCGGACGCCCAATCGCCGCCTTATTGCCATTTACGACAATCGGCCGCTCAAGTGTACGGGGGTGACGGACAATCGCGTCTATCAAGGCCTCTTCGTCAAGATCAGGGTCGACGCCGTCTTCTCGAGCTTCTTTTCGGCGAAGCACATCCTTCGCACCCTTGTTCATTTTACTGAGAATCTCCTTCAATTCGACTGCCGTTGGTGGGGTTAGCAAATATTCAATGATGGTCGGTTTGATGCCCTGGTCCTCGAGCAGCTGGAGTGTCTGGCGGGACTTGGAACAACGCGGGTTGTGGTAAATTGTAATGCTCATATCAGGGATTCCCTTATCATCATGTCACCTTGCAGGTATGCGGGTTTATATATGGTCGCCACCTAAAAATATAAAGAGCATTGGAATTCGAGGCTAAACAAATCATATTACGAATATCATGAATGAGCATAAACAAGCGCTTTTGGATACCGGGTTTTGGGGACGCGCCGCTGCCGGTGCGTTGGTTTTGGCGCGTTCAACGTCGCGGTTGTTAATTGCCGAGCGGGCGGAAGGCACGTTGCAGGCGGGCACATGGGGTACATGGGGTGGGGCTGTCGATCCAGGGGAAACGCCGCTCGCCGCTGTTGGCCGTGAGCTCCGCGAAGAGGCCGGGTTCGAGCACAATTTCGACGCTTTTCCATTGCTGGTATTTGAGCATGACAGCGGGTTTACCTACGCCAATTTCCTGGTTGTTGTTGATCAAGAGTTTGAACCGGTCCTCAATTGGGAAACAAGCAGCTATGGGTGGTTTAATTATGGTGAGTGGCCAAGCCCCCTACATTTCGGCCTTGAACATCTGCTTGACCATCGGCCGAGCCAACATCAAATTGAGGCGCTGATCAAACCCTAAGGGAAATTGACACCCCGGCAAATAATGCTGACGGTGCCGCTACGTGTTTGATGCGGGGGGCATTATTTCTCAAGCGGCGACAGAGTGACGTGACTTGACGCCGCCGATCCGGTGTTCCGGGAATAGGACCGTGACTGTCGTACCAACCCCTTTTTCACTTTCAATGCTGATCGTACCACTATGATATTCCAGAAGCTTGATCGACAAAGGTAGCCCGAGACCCGTGCCGTCATGACTTCGTGTCATAACATTTCCGGCTTGTCCGAAGCGTTCTTTTGCGATTTCGATCTCTTCCCAGGTCATGCCAACGCCAGTGTCAGATACGGTGAAGCCCGCCCGACCGTCGTCATGCACCAGTGTGGATATCTGCACGTTGCCGCCTTGAGGGGTGAATTTAACGGCATTCATCAACAGGTTGATCAGTACTTGTCGGATGCGGCGCTCGTCAGCGGTGAGAGAAAAATCTGGACCATTTCGGCAGAAAAGCATCGATACGCCTTTTCGCTTGGGTATTGGTCCTAGGGACCTGACTGATGTGGCGATCAGATCGGCAATTGGTTCTGTCGTTTCAGTCAACTCAATTGTGCCGGCCTCGGCGGCACTGATATCGAGAATGTCATCTACGAGGTCAAGAAGGTGCAGGCCTGACCCATGAATGCCTTCGACACTCTCCGTCTGTTTTTCGGACGCGAGTGGGCCGTAAATTCCGGTTTTTAAACATTCGGAAAACCCGATGATCGCGTTCAGGGGCGTCCGCAATTCGTGGCTCATGTTTTCCAAAAGGTTGGTTTTTAACTGATTGGCGTGCTCAGCGCGCTTTTTCTGACCTTCAAGCTCAGTGCGGCTATCGCGAAGGCTATCAAAAGCCGTTCGAATTGTTTTCTCCAGTGGGCGAAAAATGAAGACCGCCTCGATCAACAGTAGGAGGATTGCGATTATGAGCACCATAAGTTCAAGCTTTTGAAGTTTTTGAATCTCAGTGCGGCTGAACGTTTCGTACTCTGAGACCGCAGCGTTCAGAAGTGGCTCTAGAACATAGGGTCCATAGGTGATGACATACACGTACGCTGCCATTTCAGGCGTCAATTCACCTAAATTGGCTTCAGAAACAATTTCAGCCTGCTTGATAAAACGCTGAAAAGAAACATTCAAACTTAACACGGAACCGAAATAGAGATTTTCCAGCATTGGCGTCATAATGACGGGAATATTCTGATGGGGGTCCCCTTTAAGGAGGACTTTATGGTGTCTTTGCATCTTCCGAATAGCGCGGGTTAGCTGATGGCGCGCAGTCTCGAAATCATCTTCTGAAGTCGATAATGCCATCTGACTGGCGAAAAGCGCAATTCGGTTGTCCAATCCGACTTGATTGGAGGCCATATAAATTACCCGGCCGTAGTTTTTTTGATGGGTGATCGTATTTTGGACGACGAGATACATTGCCGTAATCGCAAGGGCGAGAGCGCTTAGAGCAATAATATAACGCGAGCGGATGCTTTTAACTGGGTTTATGGTCATTTGTTTTGTTTGGGTTTTACAACCGCCAATCAAGTGAATTCGATCGCACCATGCCGGCAAGCCCCTCGACTAAAAGGTGTTCCGACGACACCATGCTGACATTACAACGGCCCTGAAAAATTATGGTGCCCTCACGTTATGTGAACTAATTGTGGCGTTGACCCCCAAATCCTTATGTAATTGCATACTACGATGACAACTTAGGCATCTATTGTTACGGATTTGTTTCAAGGCGGAGTCTATTTGGAGAAAACCGGGCCAATCGGGTAAGCCACGGCACCGCGTTCTATAATGTCGGTGCCCCCACGCCCTTGTTGCCAAATCTATCTTGATCGTTGGCATGCTGATCATCACTCTGCTAAAAAGCGGGCTAGACGACGATGATCGACGATTAAGGTAAGGATAGACACAATGACTATATTTTCGACGCTGGCCAATTTTAATCCGTGGGTCAATGCCCATATCTATGATGCCGTGGCGACATTGGCCGACGAGGAATACCGGCGGGATGAGGGACTGTTTTTCGGCTCTATTCACCGCACCCTCAACCATATTCTGGTGGTTGACCGGCTGTGGTTTTGTCGCGTACAGGGCGTCAAACCTGACGTCAAAAGCTTAGATCAAATCCTGTTCAACGATTTTGATCAGCTTCGCGCTGGGCGACAAGCGGAGGATCAGCAGATCATAGACATCGTCTCTGGGTTTGATCTCGATGCCCTATCGGAAGAGGTGTCTTTCATCACCACAGACGGAAGACAGGGGCAGTTGCCGAGGGCTCATATGCTGATGGCTGTGTTTAATCATCAAACCCATCATCGCGGCCAAGTGACGGCGCTGTTATCAAAATTTGGGGCTGACTATGATGACATTGATTTGCCTTATTATTTGGCGTCCGTTTGAAACCGGCTTAGGGTTTTAGCAACGCCTCCAATTCAAAGATATCCACGGCGTCAATCACAGCATGTGCGGTGGCATAATCAAAGCCGCCGCGGGCGAGGCTGGCGAGGTCGCGCTGGCGTCGATCCTGGCGCTTCGCCGGATCGCCGAAGGGGCCGAGGCGACGGCGTTTGGCAAAGGCGAACGCCGCGTTCAAGTCGGGGTTGGGCGTGGCGTCTTTTAGAGCCGATAGCTGTTGTTCGATGATGCCGTTATCGACGCCCTTTGCCAAAAGTCGGCTGTGAATAGCGCGTAGCGACAGGCCGCGACGAAATAGGCTGAGGACCTGACCTTCGGCATAAATCTTGTCATTGAGTAACCCTGACTGCAAAAAGCGGGTGATGATCGCGTTGACATGTTCCGCCCCTTCCGCTGGGTCAGTGTCCAGATAATAGGCGGATTTGGCGACCCGGCGCATTAAGACGCGGCGCAGACTTTCCGATGATGCCGAATAGCGTTCGAGATAGTGAAGGGCGATGTTATGAAGTCGACTGGCCGTTGCCGGTTTTGGTGGGCGGCGACCATCTGGCTTTCTGGATTGCGTCGGCGACTTTTTAATCATGCAACAAGTTTGTCACGGAGATGCTGGTCAGCCAAGGACGAGGATATTATAACAAACGTCGAATTTTTTTGGAACGCAGATGATTACGACATTCGATAACCGGATCGGACTTTGGACCCTCTATTCTCGTGAGGTCCGCAGATTTCTGAAAGTAAAATTGCAAACGGTTATGGCGCCCATGGTGACGACATTGCTGTTTCTGGCGGTGTTTTCTTTGGCCCTGGGCGGCAATACCCGAATGGTCGGCGATATCCCCTTTGTTATCTTTTTGGCTCCGGGTTTGATCATGATGGCGATGGCGCAAAATTCTTTTGCCCATACGTCATCGTCCATTGTTGTTGGCAAAGTTCAAGGCAATATTATCGATATTTTGATGCCGCCCTTTAGCGCCAATGAGCTGACCCTTGGCATTGCGCTTGGTGGGGCGACGCGTGGGGTGGTCGTCGGCTTTGCCGTGGCGATTGGTATGAGCCTTTTTGTCGACATCAGCATCAGTCATCTCGGATACGTGATTTATCATGCATTCATGGCCTCGTTGATGCTGTCTTTGATCGGTATCATGGGCGGTATTTGGGCCGATAAGTTCGACCATATCGCCGCCGTCACCAACTTCATCGTGACGCCGCTAAGCTTCCTGTCCGGAACCTTCTATTCCATCCACCGCCTCCCGGAAACAGCCCAGTTGATTGCAAAATTTAACCCATTTTTCTATATGATTGATGGCTTCCGTTATGGCTTTATCGGCCATGCCGATGCCTCGCCGCTGGTCGGTCTTATCGTCTTGGCAGTCATCAATATTGTCCTGTGGGTCCTCTGCACCCGCATGTTCCAATCGGGATATAAACTGAAGGCCTGAAATCGCTCTGTGGGCAAAACCAAGAATTGCTTAAACCGGCTGCAATCAATCACGAACCGACTCGCATTGACAACCACCCTCGAGGAAAATGGACATAACCTGTCTCCTGGTATTTTGATGCATTTTTTAACAATACACGATGAGACGAAAGGCTGTTAGAGGTCAACTTGAGCCAAATTTTATACCATCCGATCCCGTCTGATTATCAACGCTTAGCCGCCGTCGCGGCGGTCGGCGGTTCGAGCGGTGAATTACTCGGCGGCTTTGGTCATGACATGTTTCCAGGTTATCAGGGCATTGCCGAAGGCTTCGAACAGGGGGCGGGAGACGGGGTCGTTGGCGGCGTTGTATTCCGGGTGCCACTGCACCGCCATGGCAAAGCCGGGTGCGTCTTTGATTGACAACGCTTCAGGAGTGCCATCCGGGGCATAGCCGTCGATGAAGACGCGCTCACCTGGGTCATCAATACCCTGACCGTGCAGTGAATTTACGACGATCCTATTTGTGCCGAATATAGGGACGAATGAGCTTTTGGGATCAAGATGAACCTCATGGGTAAGGGCAAATTTTTCATCGAGCGTGCCGTCCGGCTTCATTCGGTGGTTTTGACGACCCGGCAAATCTCTGATTTCCGGATGCAGTGTGCCGCCCATGGCGACGTTAAATTCTTGAAATCCGCGGCAGATGCCGAGGATCGGTTGTCCGGCGTTAACACAGGCGCGAATGAGCGCCAGCGTGACGGCATCCCGGTCGCGATCAAAGTCGCCGTGCGCTGCCGTTACGTGATGGCCGTATTCGTCTGGATGGACGTTAGGTCGGCCTCCGGTCAACAAGAAGCCGTCGCAGGTCTCAACCAGATCAGATATTGAAACCGCCCCCGGCATTGACGGCACAATCAGGGGAACCGCGCCGACCACATCGGCGACGGCTTCAATATTCATTTTGCCGGTGGCTTGCACCGGGTATTGCTCATGGATCTGGTAGGAATTGGCAATGATGCCAACAACAGGTTTTAGCATAGTGTTCAGGTTCCCGAGAGCGTTGCAAGGTTGTTTGGACGTTATCCAGAAACGACGGAAACAGCAACCGGGGAGTGGTTTGGCACACGCCGACGTGGTGTCGTCTTCTCAATGGCGTTGACATCGTTTAGCCGTATCAACATACTCCCCGGCTTTCCAGGCGGGCTACAGGCCGTCTGGCGTTAAATCTGGATGGAATGGAGAGTAAAAAATGTCTGCGGTCATGCCCACGTACGCACGTTACGATGTCTCGTTTGAGCGGGGGGAAGGTGTCTATATTTACGACACTGAGGGCCGACGTTATCTTGATTTTGGCGCAGGCGTTGCGGTTACCTCGTTGGGGCACTGCCACCCTCATTTGGTTGAAACCTTAAAAACTCAGGCCGAGACCTTTTGGCATTGCTCCAATCTGTACACAATTCCGGGACAGGAATGCCTTGCCGAGCGCTTGGTTGAGAACAGTTTCGCAGACGCCGTGTTTTTCAACAATTCAGGTGCGGAAGCGGTCGAACTTACGTGCAAGACGGCACGCAAGTATCACGCCGAAAACGGCCACCCGGAACGCTATCGTATTATCAGTGTTGAAGGGGCTTTCCACGGTCGGTCGCTGGCGATGATTGCCGCCGGACGTCAGGAAAAACATCTGCATGGGTTTGGCCCCATTGTCGATGGTTTTGATCAGGTGGCTTTTGGCAACCTTAATGAGATGCGTGCCGCTATTACAGCCGAAACGGCAGCAATTCTCGTCGAGCCGGTACAGGGGGAAGGGGGCGTTCGCCCTATGTCTGCTGACTATCTGCGCGCCTTGCGTGAGATCGCCGATGAGTTCGACTTGTTGCTGTTGATGGATGAGGTTCAATCTGGCATGGGCCGCACGGGAAAATTGTTTGCCCACGAATGGTCGGGCATCACGCCCGATGTTATGGCCTTGGCCAAGGGGCTTGGTGGCGGTTTCCCCATCGGTGCCTGTTTGGCGACGGATAAGGTTGCTAAAGCGATGACGGCGGGCAGCCATGGCTCAACATTTGGTGGCAATCCGCTGGCCTGTGCGGTTGGCAGCGCGGTTCTTGATGTGATCTTGGGGGACGGCTTCCTTGCCAATGTTGAGGCCCAGGCCGCAAAATTAATGCAGGGATTGCAAGGTTTAGTCGCCAGTAACCCGACCGTCTTTTCGCAAGTTCGAGGACAAGGTCTGATGATTGGGCTGAAATGCACGAAGGAAGGCGCGAACGGCGCGTTGGTTGCGTCCCTCGTATCTGCCGGGCTGCTGACGGTGCCTGCCGGTGACAATATCGTTCGGTTGTTGCCGCCGTTGATCATTGAAGACAGTCATGTCGATGAGGCCTTGTCGATTTTGAGCAACGCATGTCGGGAAATGCAGGCAAAGGGAACCGGCTGATGTCAGACCTTAGGCATTTTCTTGATGTGGACCACTATGACACGGAGACGCTTCGCCATATCTTGACGCAATCGGTTGAGATGAAGGCGGCGCTAAAGGACGGCAAACGCGATCAACCGTTGTTGGGCAAGACATTGGTGACGATTTTCGAAAAACCGTCAACACGAACCCGAGTTTCCTTTCAGGTTGGCATGCAGCAGCTGGGCGGTTCCGTGATTGTCATGAGCGAGACTGAAAGCCAACTGGGCCGGGGCGAATCAATCGCCGATACCGCCCGGGTCCTGTCGCGATATGCCGATGCGATCGTCATTCGCACAAACGATCCTCAGAAGCTCGCCGACCTTGCTGATAATGCCACCGTGCCGGTGATTAACGGATTGACGGATGCTTCCCACCCCTGCCAAATCATGGCGGATGTGATGACTTTTGAAGAGCACCGTGGACCCATCTCAGGCAAGACCGTCGCCTGGAGTGGGGATGGCAACAACGTTGTCACCAGTTGGATACACGCGGCTGTGCGCTTTGGGTTTACATTGCGTATCGCTTGCCCAGACAGCCTGCCACCTGACGCGGCTGTGCTGGCATGGGCCGAAGCGCAGGGAGGGGATGTTCAAATATCGGACTCAGCGGAAGAGGCTGTTGCCGGTGCCGATCTGGTGGTAGCCGACACATGGGTTTCCATGGGTGATGAGGATGTCGAAACGCGCTGCCAGATTTTGTTGCCGTTTCAAGTGGATGCGAATCTGATGGCACATGCCGATAAAGATGCCTTGTTTATGCACTGCCTTCCTGCCCATCGCGGCGAAGAAGTGACTGAAGAGGTTATCGATGGCCCACAGTCGGTGGTTTGGGATGAAGCTGAAAATCGCCTGCATGTGCAAAAAGGCATCCTCAGTTGGTGTCTTCAGTAAGCCCGCCAGGGCCGGTTACCGCCGATGGGCTAATCGTGGCCGTTAACCAGGTGCGGTCCGTTGAAGGCCGGGCTGCGCGGGCATGGCCGGAAACAACCCATTACATGCTCGATGGGTGGCGGTTGCGTCATTCGCCAGGCATTGCCAATCGCCGCGCCAATTCTGTTTTGCCCTTGTGGTATTCTGGTGACGGCCAAATTGATGCCGCCATCGACACGGTGGAAGCCTTCTATCGTGACCGCAAGTCACCATCGCGGTTCATGATCTCGCCGGCCTCCGATCCGCCCGATCTCGATCAAATTCTTGACGTGCGCGGGTACCATATTGACGCGCCAACAGATGTTCAGTGGGCTCGTGGGAACGATGTGATTGAAGCGACTGACGCCGCTATTGAAACCAAAGTAATGGATCGGCCAGATTTAAATTGGATGTCCGTTTATATGGAAGGCACAACTGATCGCGCCGAAATCGCCACAAAGCACAATCTGATCGGGCGCATCGGTGGTCGAAAAGCAGCGGTTCGGATCGACGTTGAGGGCCGGGCCGTCAGCGTCGGCCTTGGCGTGTTTGACGACGGATGGACCGGAGTTTTTTGTATGCATACGTTGATTGCTCATCGCCGCCAAGGGTATGGACGGGCTGTTCTCGGGGCGTTGAGCCGATGGGGCGTTGATCAAGGCGGTGAAGACCTGTATTTGCAGGTCGAGCGTGATAACCCCGTCGCCCGGTCCTTTTATGAACGGTCCGGGTTTGCGACAAAATATGGCTATTACTATAGAACAAGGAAGGTCTGAGCCGATTATGTTGGAAGCGGTCGAAAAGTTTGGCGATTACATTCAACCCTTTCAGATTGAGGGCCTTGGTTTACAGGGACGTCTGGTTCGATTGGGCGAGGCGCTCGATCAAGCCTTCGAACGCCATGCTTACCCAGAACCGGTTTCCGCTCTTCTTGGCGAAACGATGGCCCTGGCAGCGGCGCTGTCCGGGTCGATCAAGTATGACGGCATATTCACCCTGCAAATTCAGGGAGACGGCCCGGTTGGACTGCTGATGTCAGACTTGACCAGTGGTGGCGATTTGCGCGGATATGTGCGCTTCGATAATGACAAACTGGCCTCTGCATTGGCGCGTGACGGAGCGGAAGTGCCTAAATTGGTGGGCACCGGGCACATGGCGTTTACGGTTGATCAAGGGCCGGATACGGAACGCTATCAAGGCGTTGTTGCGCTTGAGGGCGGGAAACTTGCGGATTGTGCGCAGACCTATTTCCGTCAATCTGAGCAATTGGAAACGGCGCTCGTTGTTGCTGTCGATACGGCCAAGCAACCGGGATCGCGCAGTGCCGCGCTAATGATCCAACGTTTGCCGGGACAGACTGAAGGGTCTTTCGCCCATGATGAGGAAGACGACGCCTGGCGCCGTGCCGTGGTTCTGATGAGTAGTGTTCGCCCGGAAGAACTCCTTGACGCCAACTTGTCATCGAGCCAACTTCTCTACCGTCTCTATCACGAAGACGGGGTGAGAATGTATTCCGCTCGCCCGCTGCGTCAGGCCTGCCGATGTTCAGAAGAAAAAATCAAACGGACCTTGGCCGCATTCCCTAAAGACGAAATCGCCGAAATGGTGGAGGACGGAAACGTCTCTGTCATCTGCGAATTCTGTAAGTCTGAATATGTCTTCCCACTCGATGGGGTCGGCTAAGGACATCGTATTCCGAAGCGATACTTGAATGCCGAGGACTGGCCGTGCGACTATCGCGGACTCGCATAATATGGATCAGGAACACGTTTGAAATGTTGAACACCAAAAGCTCTGTTTTATCCTTAATTGTTGTTGGCGTGCTGGTCAGTGGCTGTCAGACACCAGCGCCAACGGCGTCGTTTGCTGACATTACGTTCATTCATCTCGCGCCAATTAACGTTAATGTTGCTAAGATCGAGGTGAAAAATTCTTATCATGCCGGGATAAAGGGTAAACACGTGGAAGACCGTTTTCCGGTATCACCAGCCAAAGCGCTGAGGCGCTGGGCGGGTGATCGCTTGAAGCCGGTTGGCGGTCCGGGTAGCGGTACGTTGCGCATGACCATTACTGACGCCGGGGTAATCGAGTCAAAGCTGAAAAAAGATGAAACGGTGAAGGGGGTGTTTACCACGCAGCAGTCCCATCGCTATCAGCTCAAAGCGGGTGGACGCCTGGAAATCTATGACGCGTCGGGGAAACGCGCCGCGTCGTCCGATGCGCAAGCGACCCGCACGGTAACGACGGGCGAAGACATCACCTTGAATGAGCGGGAAAAAGTCTGGTTTGAAGCGACGGAAAAACTGATGGCCGATTTTAATCGGCAAATGGAACGAGAGATTCATCAGTTTTTAGGGAAGTGGGTGAAATAGATGCCACTGCTTTGACGGCCCCTATCGGCTTCAACGATGGCAGGGTTGTCGATCTCAGATCGTCAAAATAAAGGCCGGAGAACATTTGGTTCCCCGGCCTTTATCGTTTTTAATATCGCTGATTTAGAGCAAAACCGGAGCGAATATGTTCATTCGCGAACGTGGGTTTGCGGGGATATCAACTAGTTAGAACACTTTCGGTGATCCAAAAATCGCCGGAAGTGTTCTAGCGAACGAAGGTAATCGATACCCGGCGGTTTTTACGGTCAGACATGTTGTCGCCAGTATCTACCGCAACCGCATTTTCGCCGTGGCGCGATTTACTCACCGCATTACGCGGTACGCCTAGAGTCATCAAGGCGTTGCCCACTTCGTTGGAGCGGTAACGTGACAGGCCCATGTTATACTTCTTGTCGCCACGTGTATCCGTATGGCCAGCAACGAGGAGTTGGCTCGGATGACGCTTTTTGTAGCCTTCGGCGACCTGTTGCAAGGTTGCCATTGCGGCCGCGTCCAGCTCTGCACTGTCGGAGTCAAAATAAACGATGTACGGCGCGGGCATCGGTACTTTTGGTTCGTACATTTTTTTCTTCGGCATTGCCTTGGCGACGGGAGGTGTTGTTTTGATCATTGCATAGGCTTTGTCGAAACCGGCTTTGCAATCAGCAATGTCTTTCGGCTGGTTGTTTTCTTCCTGTTCCTGCAGCCAGCAATCAAACATCGCTTGCGCCTTGGCTGCCGCACCAGGAGTTTCGTCGGCACCACCTTTCCAAAGTTTGTCGATCAGATTTTTGCGCGCCATGGTGATTTCAGCTTTTGTGCCGTCGGGGATCATCCGTTCGGCGATCGGTTGCGGACCAACATCTTCGCCAAGTGCAGCCGATTTGGCCTTCGTGATGAAATACGTGGCATCATCGCCGTCGTCTTCCGCTTTCTCCATTAAGGCAAGAGTCACATATTCTTTATGGAGCCCCTGCTGGAAAGCATTGCCGCTGGACGGCATGTTCGCGACGGGATCTGTATCGACGAAAGACGAACAGCCAGCTAATGCAAGGACTGCGGCCCCGGCCAGGGTCATCTGTTTGAATGAAGTCATTGTTGAGTATCCTTTTCTATTCCCATATCGTAGATTAATTAAATGGTCTGCCTGACATATTTCGGGTAATTCGATGTGTTTCTCGATGCGTTTCGTCGGGCATCCCTAGCACCAACCCCCCTTAGCGCCAACGCCCCTTTGTTCACTCTTGATAATAGAATGACATGGTTAGATAATTCAAGGTTGCACATGTTAAAGGGTGTTACTGATTTTGGGCGCAACGAATTAGGGCGTTTTTACAAGCGTCAACTGCGCCAAAATGTACTGCTGAACAAGACGATGACCGTAAACAGCTCGAGCCGCCCCAACAGCATTCCAGCGATCATGAGCCATTTGGCAGCATCCGGCAACGACTGAAATGTTCCGGTCGGACCGGTAACTGGGCCTAGTGCTGGCCCCACATTGGCGACCGACGTTGCCGCACTGGAAATTGCCGTCAAAAAATCAAGCCCTAGCGCCCCAAGGCCAAAGGCTAAAACGGCAAAGGTCAAGAACCACATAAAAAAGAAAGACAGGACTGAGACGATAATTTCATCAGATATGGGGCGTCGATTATAGTAGGGAATGAAAACGCCGTGAGGTTGTAGAAGGTGATGCATCTGCGTTCGGGCTGCCGCGTAAAGAACCTGAAAACGGAAAACCTTGATGCCGCAGGTTGTTGATCCGGCACAGCCTCCGATAAACATGATTAGGAAAAATAGCGGGTTGGCGAAACTTCCCCAAGTTCCGTAGTCGGAGCTTGAATACCCGGTGCCAGTGATGACGGAGACAATATTGAATGAGGCCATGCGAAGGGCCGTGAGCGGATCAAAGCCGTTTCTGATGCTTAACCATCCGGCAACGAAGAGTACAATCATGGCGACGGCCGCTAGAAACCACTGGACCTGACTGTCCGCTGGCAACGCCCGCCAATCCCCTTGTAGGGTTTTTAGGTAAAGAATAAACGGCAAAGCACCCAAAATCATACCAACCGTGGCAATATTCTCTAGAGCCGGACTGTTGAAGTGACCAAGTGATCCGTCATAAGTTGAAAACCCGCCGGTCGCGATGGTCGTCATAGCGTGGGCAATCGCATCGAAGCCACTCATGCCAAATACCCAATAGGCACACGCCCACAGCCCGGTAAGGGCCAGGTAAATGACGGATATCGCTGACGCGATCTGTGCGGCGCGCGGCAGGGCTTTATCCGATTGGTCGGAACTCTCCATGCGGAACAGCTGCATGCCGCCGACTTTCAGCATCGGCAAAACAGAAATTGCCATCACAATGATACCGATCCCGCCGACCCATTGCAGTAAGGCCCGCCACATAAGAATGCCGGGTTGGGCCGTATTCAGGCCGGTGATGACGGTTGATCCTGTCGTCGTCAGCCCTGACATCGATTCAAAAATAGCGTCGGTAAAGCTGAGGCCCAGCTCAGAATAATGAAAGGGTAACGCGGCGAACAATGTTAGCGTAACCCATGATGCGGTGGTCATAACAAATGCTTGGCGGATGGTTAGTTTTGCTCCCCCCGTGCGACTGGCCAACGCCATACCCACGCCGACAAATAACGTGACGCCGGCTGAAATTGTAAAAGTCTCCCAGTCCGGGTATCCGGTGAAATAGTCGATCGTTGCCGGGATGCACATTACGGCTGCCAAAATTGCAAGTAGTGTGCCAGTGACGAGAACGATAGGTCTGAAATCCATAACTCAGTCCGTCCAGGTTGCTTTGGAGATGTTCAAGATTACACCTGTCCCGACACGCGTAAGACACGACCGCGCCAGTCCGGGCGGTCGTGGCTCATGTTTGCACTCTGACGATAATCAACCCCGGAACCGGCCTCGCGTCAACACTCTACAGAATTTTACCGTTAAGCGAAGGGCACGCCGTGGGATGAAGGGTTGCCGATCATCGCCAAAAATTCACGCCGCGTGGAAGCGCTTTCGCGGAAAGCGCCGAGCATGCGACTGGTGACCATCGTGACGCCTGACTTATGTACGCCTCTCGTGGTCATACATTGGTGGGACGCTTCGATGACGACGGCGACGCCCTCAGGCTGAAGGACCTCATCGATGATGCTGGCGATCTGGGCCGTCATTTTTTCCTGAATTTGCAAACGTTTGGCGTAAACGTCAATCACCCGGGCGAGTTTGGAGATTCCGACGACCCGGTGACGTGGCAGATAGGCGACATGCGCCTTGCCGATGATTGGTGCCATGTGGTGTTCGCAATGGGACTCAAAACGGATATCGCGCAGCAAGACAATTTCATCATATCCTTCGACTTCTTCGAAGGTGCGCTCCAGTAATTCCCTAGGGCTGGCGTCGTATCCGGCAAAGAACTCTTCGTATGAGCGGACAACACGTGACGGCGTATCAATCAGCCCCTCGCGGTCCGGGTCGTCACCGGCCCAGCGGATGAGGGTGCGAATGGCCGCCTCCGCCTCCTCGCGACGCGGCCGGCCTTGAGCCGTTGACGTGGAAGAGTCCAATTGAGTAGGCGTTTTCATGGTATTGGCTTTCGTTTGCGGTGGGTATCTAAATTTACGGTGCCGTTGGACTTAATGGATGGCAGCAGACCGGTTGGGCCCGTCAAGGGCGAAGGCCGGTACGGCGACGTTGAACCGTTGGCCATCTTCAGAAATCATATGAAATGTCCCTGACATGAACCCAGATGGGGCAGCCAGTGGGGTGCCGCTGGTATATTCGAAGGTGTCCCCAGGGCCCAGAGTCGGCTGATGTCCAATAATTCCGTCGCCAATAACTTCCTGACAATGGCCATGCGAGTCAGCAATTTTCCAGTGGCGGCTCAGCAATTGAACGATCCGCTCTCCGTTATTTTCAATGCGCACATGATAGGCCCAGGCATAATGCCCCTGATCTGGATCTGACTGATCATCCATATATTCTGGGCGCACGCTGACGGTAATCTCTGAGGTTGTTTCGTGGAATGTCGTATCGTTCATTGTTTGCCTATCTCAAAACCGGGGTCTTCCAGAAAACCGACTTTGATTGTCTCAGAATTCCCCCAGGGGGAGCAACTCAAGTTTTCAAATTTGAGGTGCCTTTTTTAATGGGCAGACTATGAACTGCCGCCCTGCGCTTGTATAGTGACTAACTGGTGAACGGCATACGGACATTCAATGCGATTTTCACGATCACTTGAAAAATCAAAATAATGCTTATCGAAGTTCTGGGGGAATGGTATGGCAGAAAATTTGAACGAAACAGAGGCTGATCTCGAGATGATTCTTGCGGGGATGGCCCTCGATTTTGTCATCGGGTGCGAGGACCAGCTTGATGAGATTGATGCCTGCCTTGAGCGCCTTCGTAATCATCAAGGTGTTGCAGCAAACGATATTCTTGAAGTAAAGCGCCATATCCACAGCCTTAAGGGATTAGGCGGCACCTTTCGGTACCCGTCAATTTCGTTGATTGCCCATACGCTGGAAGATTATTTTGAAACCCTGTACGAGGTTTCTGACGACGGGATCTTTGATATTCAGATGTATGTTGACCGTCTTCGTGAAATCGCCGAGAGCCGTGTGGATATGCCGCACGATGAGACGCTCGAAATGCTTGAGAAACTGCCATTGAAAGCGCGGCGGCGGGCGGTCACCAAAAACAATAGAGAGCTGACCTTGTTGTTGCATATGCCGGTCGGGATTCAGCGCAAGATCATCGGTAAGGAGTTGGCTCAGTTTGGCTTTAATGTTATAATCTCCGAGACTGTGATTGATGCGATCAGTGACGGTCTGTCCCGTCGCCCGGATATCATTATGTCAACAATGGTGTCGGACGGAATGAGTGGGTTGGAGTTGGCGGGCGTTTTTTACGCCGTTAATGCAACCAAAAACAGCCCATTTTTGTTGGTGACGACGGGAAGCCGTGATCAGAATGCGTTTTCTAATTTACCAGAAAACGTGACCCTTTTGCGCAAGGGGCGTGAATTTGCCCGCGATCTCATGGGGTTTATGAAAGAGCATGGTTACGTAGGGGTCAGTCGATAGGGCCAACGTCAGGTCGCCGCGTGCGTTCTGGTGCCACGAATGTGTCTGCCTATGCGGTATATCCCTTGTGCCCGCACATAATAGCCCGCATGCTCGTAAATCGTGTGCTAAAATAGCCTAAAGGCATTACAACGTGTTGGGGGCTGAAAAATAAATTCAAATTTAAAATTTAAATTTAACGCTATTAAATCAATGAGTTACAAATATTTATTAGGGATGAATTTATGGTTACGTTATTATTTCGGACTTTTTACGAAATAAGTTGAAAAGGCATTTGACAGTACGCTGGGGAGCTCGTATAACCCGGCTCC